>WPCJ01093182.1_pt1 | contig 30692 bp, 26 predicted proteins | sample 5399831 | NCBI WGS metagenome assembly WPCJ01 (sample SAMN12869470, study PRJNA574797) | sludge metagenome | isolation source: wastewater treatment of pH10 | place: China:Beijing | collected 2019-05-20 | reverse complement strand
CCGCAAGGAACTGCAGGCCCTGCTGCTGTCGGAGCGCTTCTACGCCCAGTACGACGCCAAGGACTATAATAGCGCTCTGATCACGCTCGGCGAGCGGGCGCGCTATGCCTCCGAGAGCACCGATCTGATGCTGATGCGCGGCTGGTCCTATTTCAATCTCGGCCGCTTCGACGATGCCGCACAGGTCTTCCAGGCGCTTTATCGCGCCAACGGCTCGCCACAGGCGATGTCCGGCCTGACCGCGATCCGCGACATCACCCAGCGCAACCGCTACTGAGCCAGCCTGCCCACGGCCGCTCGATGACGCAGCCAGCGCGGGCTTCGTCATAACCGCGAAGAATACCCTATCCCCGATTTCGACTTGGACAGACTGGGCTGACCGTCCCCACTATCGCTCCAACAAGGAACGAGGGGATGAGGCGATGAAGATGCACGCCGCCGGGCTTGCCGGCCTGATGCTGGTTGCCGGCCTGCAGGGACAGGCCCGAGCCGAGGAAACGGTCCTCAGGGTCAGCGCCGGCGCCAGCAATGTCTCGACCCTCGACGCCCATCGCGCCAGCGCCACCGACGACAAGGCGCTGGTCGGCTGGCTCTACAACGGGCTCGTCCGCTTCAAGCCCGGCAGCGCCGATCCCAAAGACCTGGAACCCGATCTCGCCGAGCGCTGGGAAACCTCGCCGGACGGCAAGGTCTGGACCTTCCATTTGCGCAAGGGCGTCAAATTCCATGGCGACTGGGGCATGCTCGCTGCCGACGACGTCGTCTATTCCTTGCAGCGCGCCGGCGATCCCAAGCGCTCGACCTTCTCCTCGGATTTCTCGGCGATCGACAAGGTCGAGAAGGTCGACGACCTCACCGTCCGCGTCACCCTGAAATATCCGGACGTCAATTTCCTCGGCCGCGTCTCCAACTACCATGGCGGCAACATCGTCAGCCGCAAGGCGGGCGAGGAGCTCGGCGACCGCTATGGCGCGAAGCCCGTTGGGACCGGCCCTTTCACCTTCGTCGAGCAGGTGACCCAGCAATATGTGAAGCTCGCCGCCAACCCCGATTATTTCCGCGGCAAGCCCAAGATCGACACGATCATGATGCGCGCCATCCCCTCCGACAGCGCGCGCGAGCTCGCCTTCACCTCCGGCGAACTCGACCTGTTCTACGCCAAGCGCGAGCAGCGCTGGGTCGACGCCGCCCGCAAGCGCCCCGGCTTCAATGTCGAGATCTTCCAGCCCGGCGAATACCGACTGCTGCACATCAACCGCAGCCAGCCGCCGCTCGACGACATCCGCGTGCGCCGCGCCATCGCCGCCGCCGTCAATGTCGACGATCTCGTGCGCTTCGTCGGCAAGGATGTCGGGCCCAAGGGCTGCTCGATCGTGCCGCCGGGCTATCTCGGCGAAGACTGCACGGTGCGCTACGGCTTCGACCTCGCCAAGGCCAAGGCCCTGCTGGCGGAGGCCGGCCACAAGGACGGCATCACCATCAAGGCGATCGTCTCCAACATCTCGGCGCAGCAGCCCTTCATGGAGATCGTCCAGGCGCAGCTGGCCAAGGCCGGGATCAAGCTGGAAATGCAGGTCGTCGACCACGCGACCTATCAGAGCCAGAGCCGCAAGGACCTGAGCGGGCTCGTCTTCTACGGCGCGGCGCGCTTCCCATCGAGCAGAACATCGTGGCGCGGCTGGAGCCGCCTTCCGCCGAATTCTGGCTCGGCACCGATTCCTATGGCCGCGACGTCCTCTCGCGCCTGATTTATGGCGCCCGCATCTCGCTCTTCGTCGGCTTCGTCGCCATCCTGATCGCGATGCTGGTCGGCACCGCGATCGGCGTGCTCGCCGGCTATATCGGCGGCATCTTCGACCAGCTCGTGATGGGCGTGCTCGACGTGCTGCTCGCCTTCCCGACCCTGCTGCTCGGCCTGATGATCGCGGCCATGCTCGGCGCCAGCCTGGAAAACCTGATCATCGCCATCGCGGTGACCGAGGTCGCGCCCTTCGCCCGCGTCGCCCGCGCCCCAACGATCACGCTGCGCCAGCGCGATTTCGTCGAGGCCAGCCGCTCCTATGGCTGCGGGCCGTTCCGGATCATGACGCGCCACATCCTGCCGAACATGATCTCGGACGTCGTCGTGATGAGCTCGCTCTGGCTGGCCTCGGCGATCCGCACCGAGGCCTCGCTCAGCTTCATCGGGCTCGGCGTGCCGCCGCCGGCCCCCACCTGGGGCGCGATGATCCGCGAGGGCTTCGAGAACATCCTGGACGCCTGGTGGCTCGCGGTCTTCCCGAGCCTTGCCATCCTTGTCACCGTGCTGGCGCTCAACCTGCTGGGCGATGCCTTGCGCGATGCCTCGGATCCGCGCTCGCGGTCGCGCTGACGAGCGGAAGCGATCAGCGCATGATCCGAGTGGTCTGAGCGGCAGTCAACCAGCATCCACTCCTGCGCCCATGAGGGATCGGCGGCGGCGTGATCGAGCATGGCCGCGTCGTCAGCCGCATCGGGCGCACGATCCCCGGCCCGGTGCTGCCGCTCCAACCGCAATACGCGACCGCACCCTAGGTCAATGGCGAGGCGGCAACAGGACCGTCATGGGTTCGGAAAAAACTGACTTGATTTCGCATATGAAAGTTGATTTCATATGCGAGAGAGGCGCTCGACGAGAACGGCGTCCCAATCGGAGGCGCCCTTGCATATCCTCGCCACCGCCTATCGGGCGCTGCTGATCGCGCTCGTGGCGCTTATCGTCGCGATCGTCGCGATCGCGGTCATCTTCCGCTATGTGCTCAACACGCCGCTGATCTTCAGCTTCGACCTGGCGACGATCCTGTTCGTCTGGCTGGTCTTCCTCGGGCTCGCGCCGGCGGCGCATGAAGGCTCGCACATGGCGGTCGACCTCTTCACCGCCATGCTGCCGGAGGGGATCGCCAAGGTGCTCGCACTGGTCGTCCGGCTGCTGATGATCGCAATCGCCCTGTTCCTGATCCGCCATTCCTGGGATCTCGCCATGCGCACCCGCATGGAAATCGCCTCGATGCGGATCTCGATGATCTGGGTCTACATGGCGATGCCGGTCGGCTTTGCCGTCTTCGCCGCCTACGAGGCCTGGGCGCTGGCGATGAGCGCGCTCGGCCGCCCGGTCGGGAGACATGCGCAATGAGCCCGAGCGCACTCCTCGGCGTCTTCCTGTCGCTGACCGTCATCGGCCTGCCGATCGCCTTCGTGCTGCTCGGCACCGGCATCGCGATGACGCTGATGGACCCCGACATCCTCGAGGTCGCCTATATCCAGAACATCATCGTCGGGACGCAGTCCTTCCCGCTGATCGCGATCCCGCTCTTCATCCTCGCCGGCGAGCTGATGAACATCTCCGGCATCACTCGCCGGCTGATGGATTTCGCCCAGGCACTGACCGCGAACATGATCGGCGGCCTGGCACAGGTGAACATCGTCCTGTCGACGCTGAAAGCGGGCATGATGGGCTCGGCCAATGCCGATGCCGCGATGGACGCCAAGACCCTCGTGCCCGAGATGGTCAATCGCGGCTACAGCCCGGCCTATGCCTCGGTGGTGACCGCGGCCTCGGCCCTGATCGCGCCGATGATCCCGCCCGGCATCGGCCTCATCCTCTACGGCTTCGTCACCGACACCTCGATCGGGCAGCTCTTCATGGCCGGCATCCTGCCCGGCCTGATCATGACGGTAGCGATGATGGCGATGTCGCACTGGGTCGCCAAGCGCCGCGGCTATGGCCGTGACAGCGAACCGGTCGACCGCGGGCAAATGTGGCGCACCTTCCTCGGCTCGGTGCCGGCGCTGCTGATGCCCGTCATCATCGTGCTCGGCATTCGCGGCGGCATCTTCACCGCTTCGGAGGCCGGCGCCGTCGCCGTGGTCTATTCGCTGATCTTCTGCGTGCTCTATCGCGAATGCGGCTGGAAGGACCTTGCCGACGCGCTGGCTTCGACGGCCTCGACGACCAGCGTGATCATGATCGTGCTGGCGGCCTCTGCGGCACTGAGCTGGACCCTGTCCTTCGAGCAATTGCCGCAAAAGGTCGCCGAGATGCTGGTCGACAGCTCCTCGAACCAGCTCTCGCTCTTCCTGATTGTCGCCGTGCTGCTGCTGATCGCCGGCATGTTCGTCGAAGGCACGGCGCTGATCCTGATCCTGGCGCCGATGTTCGCGCCGGCGGCGGCCAAGCTGAACGTCGACCCGGTCCATTTCGGCATCTTCTTCGTCTACATGATCCATCTGGGCGGCATCACGCCGCCGGTCGGAACGATCATGTTCACGACCTGCGCGATCACGCGCGTGCCGCTGCAGGACTTCATCCGGGAATCGCTGCCCTGGCTCGTGATGCTGCTCGGCATCGCGGCGCTGATCGCCGCCGTCCCCGGCACCGCGACCTGGCTCGGCTATCTCTGAACAACCACAAGAACGACAGAACAGGAGGAAGAGCAATGATGCTCAAGACGATCGCGGCCTCCGCCGCATTCGCCGGGTTGCTGATCGCAGGCGCCCCAGCCGTGCTAGCGCAGCAGAAGACGCCGGTGCTGCGCTACGGCCACATGAATTCACCGACGCATATCGTCAATCTCGGTGGGCAGCGCCTGAAGGCGGCGATGGAGAAGGCATCCGGCGGAGGCGTGCAGATCGACCTGTTCCCGAGCGCCCAGCTCGGCGAGAACTCGGCGGTGCTCGAGCAGCTCACCCTCGGCTCCAACATCATCACCCAGGTCGGTCCCGGCACGATCGCGCAATATGTGCCGAACTATGCGGTGATGGTGCACCCGTTCCTGTTCAAGAGCTGGGACGAGGTCAAGAAGGTCGCGAATTCCGAGCTCGTGAAGGGCTGGGAGAAGGACCTCGTCAAGCACAACATCAAGCCGCTCTGCTTCTTCAATTTCGGCACACGCGATCTCTACACCCGCAACAAGGCGGTGAGGACACCAGCTGATTCCGCCGGCCTGAAGATCCGCGTCCAGCCGGTCGCGATCTATACCGAGCTGGTCAAGTCGATGGGCGGGCAACCGACGCCGATGCCCTGGCCGGAGGTCTACAGCGCCCTGTCGCAGGGCGTGATCGACTCGGCCGAGGCGCCGCCGAACGCGATCATAGACCAGAAGCATTTCGAGGCGGCCAAGTTCTACATGAAGACCAACCACATCCTCGACGCGTCGGTGGTGGTGATGAGCCTGCGCGCCTTCAACGCGCTGAACGCCGAGCAGAAGAAGACGCTGGAAAGTGAGGCCAACGCCGCCTGTGACTGGATGACCGAGGAATCGAACAAGGTCTATGACAGCTCCGTCGCCGAGCTCGAGAAGCGCGGCATGACCATCGTCGCCGATGTCGACCGCACCGCTTTCGAGAAATCGGCGGAGTCGATCCAGAAGGCTTTTCCGGCCTGGTCGCCCAATCTCGTCGCCGATATCCGCAAGCAGCTCGGACGCTGAGCCGAAGACTGGCCGGGCCTTCACGCGCCCGGCCAATACGGAGCCCGATCGTGACAGACGACAATGACGCCACCAGCCGCTACCGCGCACCTGCGCTCGAAAAGGGGCTCGACATCATCGAGCTCCTGGCGAGCTCAGCGAACGGCATGTCGCTGACGACGATCGCCAGCACGCTCGGCCGCTCCATGGGCGAGATCTACCGGATCGCACTCGCGCTCGAGGCGCGCGGCTATATCCGGCGCGACCAGGATTCCGACCAGTACGCCCTGACGCTCAAGCTCTTCGAATTGTCGCACGAGAATCCGCCGACCAACCGGCTGCTCTCGGTTGCGCTGCCGCTGATGGAGAAGCTCGCGGCCGACGCCCAGCAATCCTGCCATCTCGCCGTGCTCAGCGGCGCGCGCGTCCTGATCGTCGCCCAGGTCGATGCGCCTCGGCCGATGCATTATGCGGTCAGGCTCGGGGCGCAATTCCCGCTGGCCGAGACGAGCTCCGGCGCAGTGCTGTTCGCCTATCAGCCGGAGCATCACCGGCAGGCGCTGCTCGATGCGAGCATCGCTTCCTTCCCCGAACTGGCCGAGACCTTGCCCGAACGCGCGCGGAAGGTGCTCGCCGAAGGCGGCGAGCGCCGCGAGAGCCTCGTCGTCTCCGGCGTGACCAATCTCAGCCAGCCGGTCTTCGACCATCGCGGCGTCATCGCCGCCTGCCTCACCATCCCGTTCCTCGCCCAGAAGGGCCTTTCCGTCGATGTCGACGCGGCGGAACGGGCCGTCATCGCAACGGCGGCCGGAATCTCGGCCGCGCTCGGCTGGCGCGACCCGCGCCAGGCTACCGACAATGAAGGAGAAGCCGCATGAGCGGAGCGCTCTCGGGACTGCGCGTCCTCGATTTCAGCCACCTGCTGTTCGGCCCCTTCGCCACACAGATGCTCGGCGATCTCGGCGCCGACGTGATCAAGGTCGAGCGGCCGGTCAGTGGCGACCTCTATCGGGACCTACCGCCCTTCTTCAATCGGAAGGTCGGCGACTTCGAGAATCCGAGCTTCCTCGCCTGGAACCGCAACAAGCGCTCGCTCGCGGTCGATCTGAAGAACCCCGAGGGCAAGAAGCTGCTGCAGGACATCGCCGCCACTGCCGACGTCTTCGTCCAGAACTTCCGTCCGGGCGTGCTCGACCGGCTCGGCTTCGGCTATGAGGAACTGTCCCGCATCAATCCGCGGCTGATCTATTGCTCCGGCTCCGGCTATGGCGAGAGCGGCCCCTATCTCGAACGCCCCGGCCAGGACCTGCTGCTGCAGGGCCTCTCCGGCATCATGTCGATGACGGGCCGGGCCGGCGTCTCGCCGACGCCGCTCGGCGTCGCCATCGCCGACCAGCTCGGCTCCTACCACATGATCTACGGCATCCTTGCCGCGCTCTACCATCGCGAGAAGACCGGCCGCGGCCAGAAGGTCGAGGTCGACCTGTTCCGGGCGCTGATCGCGCACCAGACCCAGGAATTCGTGACGACGCTCAATACCGGCCGCGTCTTCGAACGCCCAAGTTCGGGCATCGCCCATCCCGGCATGCCGGCACCTTTCGGCGTCTACCAGACCAAGGACGGTTTCCTCAACATCGCGATGAATCCCTTCGCCAAGCTGGTCGAGGCGCTGGAAGCGCCTGAGCTTGCTCGCTTCGACGATGCAGAGGCGCTGTTCGACCGGCGTGATGAGGCGCATGCCGCGATCGAGGCGGTGACGCAGACGCGCACGACCGCGGCCTGGATGGAGCGGCTGCTTGCCTTCGACCTCTGGTGCGGCGAGGTGCTGCGCCAGGAGGAGGTCCCGGACGATCCGCAGGTGAAGCACATGGACGCCTTCACCTCCTACCAGCATCCGGTGATCGGCGAGGTGAAGACGGTCAACGTGCCGATCACCCTCTCCGAGACGCCCGGCAAGGTCGAGCGCCACGCGCCGATGGTCGGCGAGCACACGGTCGAGATCCTCGCCGAACTCGGCTTCGACGGCGAGCGCATCGCGGCGCTGCGCGCCTCGGGCGCGGTCTGGGTCCACCCCAAGGCGGATGCGGCAGCGGCATGAGCATGAGCTCGATCACGGTCGAGCGGCGCGGTACCGTCGCGCTGCTCACCTTCGCACGACCCGACCAGCTCAACGCCATGAGCGGTGCCATGGTCGAGGAGATCGTGGCGGCGATCGCCGATACCGAGCGTGACGACACAGCCCGAGCCCTCGTGCTGCGCGGCGCCGGCGGCAACTTCATGGCCGGAGCCGACATCAAGGCCTACGCGCAGCAATCAGCCGAAGCGTTCCGCGATTTCCAGGAAAGCGCCGGCCGCATCTACGGCGCGCTCGAAAGCCTGGCCAAGCCGGTGATCGCGGCGATCGAGGGCTACGCGCTCGGCGGCGGCTTCGAAATCGCGCTGTCCGCCGACCTCATCGTCGCGCATCCGGACGCAAAGCTAGGCCTGCCCGAGGTCAAGCTCGGGCTCGTCCCGGGCGGCGGCGGGACACAACGGCTCGCCCGCAAGCTCGGCCCCAATCGGGCCGCCGAACTGCTGATGACCGGCCGCTTCGCCAGTGCGCAAGAGATGGCGAACTGGGGCGTGGTCAACCGCATCGCCGCGGACACGCTTGGCGACGCGCTGGCATTGGCCGAGCAGATGGCGCGTCATCCCGCCGGCGCACTCGCCGATCTCAAGCGCCTCAACCTCGCCGCCTGGCAGACCGGCCTCGGCGCCGGGCTCGATGCCGAACGCGACGCGGTCTGCGCGCTCTTCCTCACCGGCGACGGCATGCAGCGCATCCGCGATTTCGTCGCGCGCTCCGAACGCAAGAAGACTGAAGGGACCAAGGCGTGAGCATCGCCCTCGAAGGCATCACCTGGGATCATCCGCGCGGGCGCGCGCCCCTGGAGAAGAGCATCGCCCGCTATCGCGCCGAACGGCCCGAGGTCGCGATCTCCTGGCGCGCGCGCAGCCTGCGCGATTTCGGCGAATTGCCGTTGGAAGAGCTGGCCGAGCGCTTCGATCTCATCATCTTCGACCATCCCTTCGTCGGTCAGGCCGCCAAGCGCAAGCTGCTCGTCGACCTGACGCCACATATCCCGGCGGAAGCAATGGCCTGGCTCGATGCCGGCGCGGTCGGCCCATCCTGGCGCTCCTATCACTGGCAGGGCGCGATCTACGGTTTGCCGATCGATGCCGCCGCGCAGGTCGCCGCCTATCGCCCCGACCTGATGGAGAAGGCCGGGCGCCATCCGCCTGCGACCTTCGACCAGTTGCTGCGGCTGGCGCAGGATTTGCGTCAGCACGGTCTCTGGGTCGGCGTTCCCGCCTGTCCGATCGATGCCGTCTGCATGGTGCTGACGCTCGCCGCCAATCTGGGCCGGCCGGTGACGACCGAGCGTGGCATCTTCCTCGAACACGACTTCGGCACCGCACTGCTGGCGCGATTGAAGGCGCTGGTCTCGCTGAGCCATCCGGATTCGGTACGGATGAATCCGATCCAGATGCTCGATCTAGCCGCCGGCAGCGACGAGATCGCCTATGTGCCCTACAGCTTCGGCTACACCAATTATTGCCGCCCGGATGCAGCCAGGCCGCTGCGCTTCACCGATATCGTGGCGGCCGGCGATCTCGCCTGCCAGGGCACCTTGCTCGGCGGCGCCGGCTTCGGGGTCACCAGCCGCTGCCGCAATGTCGCGGAAGCAGTGCGCTACGGGCTGTGGCTCTGCTCTCCGGATTACCAGCGCACGCATTACTTCACCGATGGCGGCCAGCCCGGCATGCTGCAGGCCTGGAGCGACCCTGCCTGCGATGCACAGAGTCTCGGCTTCTTCTCCAGCACGCTGCGCACGCTCGGCTCGGCCTATCTGCGCCCGCGCTTCGCCGGCTATGTGCCGTTCTTCGAGGAGGCCGGGCTGAAGACGAATGCCTTCCTACGCGGTGAAGGCAGTGCCGAGAGCCTTGTCGACTGGTTCAACGCCGCCTTCGCCGACGCCGTCGACAACGCCTGATGAAAGGCACGACGACCATGACCAGCATTCGCCTGCGCGGCATGACCTGGGATCATCCGCGCGGATACGACCCGCTCGTCGCCTGCTCGACGCTCTACAATGAACGGGAAGGCGTCGAGATCAGCTGGGAAAAGCGCTCGCTGCAGGATTTCGAATCCTTCCCGGTCGAGGAGCTGGCGCGCCAATACGATCTCATCGTCATCGACCATCCGCATGCGGGTCAGGTCGCGCGCGAAGGTTGTCTCTACCCGCTCGATCAGCCTGGATTCTCAGCGCAGCGGCGCTCCATGCTCGCGAGCTCGGTCGGCCTGTCCTATCAGAGCTACGTCTTCGGCGGCCGGCTCTGGGCGCTTCCGCTGGACGCGGCGACGCAGGTACAGGCCTGGCGGCCCGACTTGCTCGGCAGCGCACCCGAAACATGGGAGGAGGTCATCTCGTTGGCCCGCGCCGGCAAGGTGGCCCTGCCCCTGCGCGCGCCCCATTCGCTGATGTGCATGATGACGCTCGCCGCCAATCTCGGCTGGCAAGCCGGTGGCCGGGGCGAGGACTTCATGCCGCATGCGCTCGGTGAGCTCGTGGTCGGGCGGCTGGCCGCGCTGGTCAGCCACCTCGACGAGCGCTGCTTCTCCTTCGATCCGATCGCGGCGCTCGACATGATGGCGGAGAGCGACGACATCGCCTGCTGTCCGCTCGTCTACGGATATGTCAGCTATGCTCATCCCCGCTTCAGGGCTCATCGCCTCGCCTTCGCCGACATCCCCTGTCTGGGCTCGAGCGGCCCGCTCGGTTCCGTCCTCGGCGGAACCGGCCTGGCGGTCTCGGCAAGATCGCGGCACTGCGAGGCGGCCCTTGGCTTCGCATATTGGATCACCTCCGCCGAGGTGCAGCGCGGGCCCTATGCCGCAGCGGGCGGCCAGCCCGGGCACGGTGCCGCCTGGCTGGACGCGGCCGTCGACGAGGCCGCCAACGGCTTCTACAGCCAGACGCGTGCGACCCTCGAAGGCGCCACGCTGAGGCCGCGACACGATGGCTATATGGACTTCCAGGACAAGGCCGCTCGCTGCATCGCGGAAGGGCTACTCGACAAGGCGCTACCAGGGCGCATTGTCGAGAACGTCAATCGCATTGCCCACGAGACGCGCTCGCCGTGAAGCTCTGATCGCCGCGCTTCCGTGTGGCGTGCAGAAGCCGCACCAGAAGGCGTCCTGATCGATCAAGGCCTTCTGCAACCGGCGCGCCCGCCTTCCGGAACTCCCGCAGTGCGGAACGCCTGGGATGTCTCGCGCGGATTGAGGAGGCCTCCGAGGAGATAACCCGGCTCCCGCCCCGGCAAGACAAGGGTGGCGCTTCCTAGCCGAGGCGCCACCCCAAGAGTCGCTGGACGCTCCGAGAAGCTACTCTGCCGCCGCCCGCGTCACTGCGCCGGTAGCCCCGGACTCGACGATCGCCGCAATGCGGGCCTCGTCGAGCTTCAGCACGTCGCGCAGCACCTCGTCGGTGTGCTCGCCGAGCAGCGGCGAGCGCCTGACCTCGGACGGGCTGTTGGACAGCTTGATCGGGTTGCCGACCGAGAGGTACTTGCCGCGCTTGGGATGGTCGACCTCGACCACCGTGCCAGTCTCGCGCAACGACTTCTCCTCGGCGATCTCCTTCATCGAGAGGATCGGCCCGCAGGGGATGTCGTACTCGTTGAGGATGTCCATGGCCTCGAACTTGGTCTTGGTCATGGTCCACTCTTCGATCCGGCCGAAGATCTCGTTCAGCCTGGGCAGGCGCGCCGGCGGTTTGGCGTAGTTCGGATCGGTCTTCCAGCCGGGCTCGCCGATGACATCGCAGATCTTCTCCCAGACCGGTGCCTGGGTGATGAAGTAGATGTAGGCGTTCGGATCGGTCTCCCAGCCCTTGCACTTCAAAATGCGGCCAGGCTGGCCGCCGCCGGAATCGTTGCCGGCGCGCGGCACGGCGTCGCCGAACGGCACGCCCTCGCCGAACTGGCTGTATTCCTTGAGAGGGCCGTGAGCGAGGCGCTGCTGGTCGCGCAGCTTGACCCGGCAGAGATTGAGTACACCGTCCTGCATCGCACAATCGACCTTCTGGCCGAGGCCGGAATGGGTGCGGTGGTAGAGTGCCGTGACGATGCCGAGCGCCAGATGCAGGCCGGTGCCGGAATCGCCGATCTGCGCGCCGGTGACCAGCGGCACGCCGTCGCGGAAGCCGGTGGTCGAGGCGGCACCGCCGGCGCATTGCGCGACGTTCTCGTAGACCTTGCAGTCTTCGTAGGGGCCCGCGCCGAAGCCCTTGATCGAGGCGACGATCATGCGCGGATTGACCTCATGGACCTTTGCCCAGGTCAGGCCCATGCGGTCGAGCACGCCGGGGGCGAAATTCTCGACCATGACATCGCAGACCTTCACCATCTCCCAGAGCACTTCCATGCCCCTCGGATTCTTGGTGTCGAGCGTGATCGAACGCTTGTTGTGGTTCAGCATCGTGAAATAGAGGCTGTCGGCATCCGGCACGTCGCAGAGCTGGCCGCGCGTGATGTCGCCGGTACCCGGGCGCTCGACCTTGATCACGTCGGCGCCGAACCAGGCGAGGAGCTGCGTGCAGGTCGGCCCCGACTGGACGTGGGTGAAGTCGAGAACCTTGACGCCTTCGAGCGCTTTCATTGAATCCTCCCTTACTTCTTCTTGAGTGCGCTTTGCGGATTGAGATTGCCGATGCGGCCGCTTTCGCTGCCGGCGGTCGGATCGATCACCGCGTTGATCAAGGTCGGCTTGCGGCTGTCCATCGCCGCGTTGACGGCGCGCTTCAGCTCGTCGGGCGAGGTCGCGTTGACGCCGACGCCGCCGAACGCCTCCATCATGCGGTCGTAGCGCGCATCCTTGACGAACACGGTCGTGGCCGGATCGTCGCCGGCGCTGTTGACGTCGGTACCGCGATAGATGCCGTTATTGTTGAAGATGACGACGCAGACCGGCAGGTCGTAGCGGCAGATCGTCTCGACCTCCATGCCGGAGAAGCCGAAGGCCGAGTCGCCCTCGACGGCGAGCACGGGCTTGCCGGTCTCGACGGCGGCGGCGATGGCATAGCCCATGCCGATGCCCATCACGCCCCAGGTGCCGACGTCGAGGCGCTTGCGCGGCTGATGCATGTCGATGACGCCGCGCGCGAGATCGAGCGTGTTGGCGCCTTCATTGATGAGGATGGCGTCCGGCCGCTCCGCGATGATTGTGCGCAGCACGCCGAGCGCGCCGTGATAATCCATCGGCACGTTGTTGTTCATCAGGCGCGGCGCCATCTTGGCGACGTTCTCGTCGCGCTTCTTGGCGACCGCCGATGTCCAGTCGGCCGGCGGCACCGGCCATGCATTACCCATGCCCGCCAGCAAGGCGGAGATGCAGGAGCCGATATCGCCTACCACGGGGGCGACGATCTCGACGTTGGAGTCCATCTCCTTCGGCTCGATGTCGATCTGGATGAACTTCTTCGGCTGGTCGCCCCAGCTCTTGCCCTTGCCATGCGACAGGAGCCAGTTGAGCCGCGCGCCGACCAGCATGACGACGTCGGAATCCTTCAGCACCGTCGAGCGCGCCGCACCGGCGCATTGCGGGTGGAGATCCGGCAGCAGGCCCTTGGCCATGCTCATCGGCAGGAACGGGATGCCGCTCTTCTCGACAAACTGGCGGATCGCATCATCGGCCTGGGCGTAGGCGGCGCCCTTGCCGAGAATGATCAGCGGTCGCTTCGCGCCCCTCAGAACGTCGAGCGCACGCTGGACCGCATCCGGCGCCGGAAGCTGCGCCGGCGCGGCGTCGATCACCTTGACCAGCGACTTGCGGCCTTCTTCGGCGTCCATCACCTGGCCGAACAGCTTAGCCGGCAGATCGAGGTAGACGCCGCCGGGCCGGCCGGAGACCGCGGCACGGATCGCACGCGCCAGGCCGATGCCGATGTCCTGCGCATGCAGGATGCGGAACGCCGCCTTGCACAGCGGCTTGGCGACGGCGAGCTGGTCCATCTCCTCATAGTCGCCCTGCTGCAGGTCGACGATCTCGCGCTCGGACGAGCCCGAGATCAGGATCATCGGGAAGCAGTTCGTGGTCGCATGCGCGAGCGCGGTCAGGCCGTTGAGGAAGCCGGGTGCGGAAACGGTGAGGCAGATGCCGGGTTTCTTGGTGAGGAAGCCGGCGATCGAGGCGGCATAGCCGGCGTTCTGCTCGTGGCGGAACGAGAGCACGCGGATGCCAGCCGCCTGGGCCATGCGACCGAAGTCGGTGATCGGAATCCCCGGCACGCCATAGATCGTATCGAGACCGTTGAGCTTCAGCGCATCGATGATGAGGTTGAAGCCGTCGGTCAGTTCGCGCTCCGTTTCGGGCGCGGCAGAAGAGATGCTTTGTACGACTGCGGACATCCCGCTTTCTCCCTAGTCGATTGTTTCTTATGGTGATTTTTTGCTGTTGATCCTGGTCCGGCTCAGTCGAGCTGGACGAATTGCTCGACGTGCTGGCGCAGCTTGAGCGTATGCTCGCGCACGAGGCGCTCGGCACGTTCGCCGTTGCGGGTCTCCAGGGCCTCGATGATCTCCTTGTGATCGACGATCGAACGGCGGGCCCGATCCCTCTCGAAGATCGTGCGCTGGCGAATGCCGCGCACATGCGTGAACAGGCCGTTGGTGATCTCGGCGATGAGCTTGCAGCCGGAGAGCGCGATGATCGCCGCGTGGAAGCGGATATTGGCGTCGGAATACTCGCCCATATGCTCTTCGATCGCGTCGCTGTCGAAGGTGTCGACGAGGCCGTGCAGCCTGGCGATCTCGGCATCGGAGGCGACTTCGGTGGCAAGCCGGGCGGCCATGCTCTCGAGCGCGGCCCAGACCGTGATCATCTCGAGAATCTCGGCCTTGGTCTTGCGCACGATGAAGATGCCGCGGCGCGGCGCGATCCTGACCAGGCCCTCCTGCTCGAGCTGGGCGAGGGCCTCGCGCAACGGCGTGCGGCTGACACCGAACTGAAGCGACAGCGCACGTTCGTCGAGCCGAAGCTCGGCGCCCGCGTCGTAAATCTTCATCGCGCCGATCGCGACCTTCAGCGCCTCGTAGGTACGGCTCTTGAGGCTCTGAACCTCCTCGATCGGCTGAATTTCAAGCTGTGCCTTGATCATTGCGACGTCGATTTCCGTTCTGCCTTGTCCGAGATTCGCCCGTCCGCAGCATGCGTCACAGGGCGGTGGTTTCTGGCATACCATATAACGAAAGAAATGACCGCGCAACGGCCGAAACCAAGCAATTATTATGCTGCAGCGCATCCAAATATGGCATATTGCATGCCACGAAGTTTCATCCTAGGCTAACTCAAACAAGGCCAGTCAGCTCTGCGTTGGTCATTGCGCGGTCCCTGAACAAGGCCATTTTATGGGGACGAAGCGCTATGGATGAACTGAACGCCCTGTTCGGCGGATTCGCCGTTGCTCTCAGCGCCTACCACATCCTGCTCATGGTCATCGGCATCACGCTTGGTGTCGTCATCGGCGTTCTGCCAGGCCTCGGCGGCGCCAATGGCGTGGCCATTCTCTTGCCCCTGACCTTCACCATGCCGCCGACCTCGGCGATCATCCTGTTGACCAGCATCTATTGGGGCGCGCTGTTCGGTGGCGCCATCACCTCGATCCTCTTCAATATTCCCGGCGAGCCTTGGTCGGTGGCGACGACTTTCGACGGGCATCCGATGGCGCAGAACGGCAAGGCGGACGAGGCGCTGGTCGGCGCCTTCACGGCCTCCTTCGTCGGCGCGATCTTCGCCGTCTGCCTGATCACCTTCCTCGCGCCGGTGGTCGCGAAATTCGCCTTGAAGTTCGGTCCTGCCGAGTTCTTCGCGGTGCAATTCCTCACCTTCGCCAGCTTCATCGGCATGGGTCGGGGCTCGCCGTTCAAGACGGTCGCCTCGATGTGCCTGGGCTTCGCGCTCGCCTCCGTCGGCCTGGACGGCGTCACCGGCACGCTCAGGATGACCTTCGGGCAGGACGAGCTGCTGAACGGCTTCAAGTTCCTCGTCGCCGTCATCGGCCTGTTCGGCATCGGCGAGATCCTCTGCTCGATGGAGGACGGGCTGAAATTCAACGGCGCCGCCGCCAAGCTGCGCATGGACGCGGTCATCCGCACCTGGAAACAGCTGCCCGGAATGTGGCTGACCTTTCTGCGCAGCTGCATCGTCGGCTGCTGGATGGGCATCACCCCGGGTGGGGCGACACCGGCCTCCTTCATGGGCTACGGCATCGCAAAGCGCCTGTCGAAACGGGGCGACAATTTCGGCAAGGGCGAGCTCGAGGGCGTGGTGGCGCCGGAGACCGCCGCCCACGCCGCCGGCACCGCCGCGCTGCTGCCGATGCTGACGCTCGGCATCCCGGGCTCGCCGACCGCAGCGGTGCTGCTTGGCGGCTTGCTGATCTGGGGCCTGCAGCCCGGCCCGCTGCTCTTCGTCGAGCAGAAAGACTTCGTCTGGGGTCTGATCGCCTCGATGTATCTCGGCAACGTCGTCGGCCTGATCATGGTGCTGACCTGCGTGCCCTTCTTCGCCGCGATCCTGCGTGTGCCTTTCTCGATCATCGCGCCGGCCATCGTCTTCGTCTGTGCCATCGGTGCCTACACCGTGAACAACGCGATGTTCGACGTCTGGATGATGCTGGTCTTCGGCGTGCTCGGCTATCTCTTCAACAAGCTGCGCTATCCGCTGCCGCCGCTGGTGCTGGCGCTCGTGCTCGGCGACCAGGCCGAGAGCTCCTTCCGCCAGGCCATGCTGGTCTCGCAGGGCAATGTCGGCGTGTTCTGGTCGAACTGGCTCTGCGGCGGGATCATGACGCTCGGCCTGGTGATGGCCTTCTGGCCGGCCCTGCAGGCGCTGCGCGCGAAACTCTCGAGCAACCACGCCGTCGCCCGCGCTGCCTGAGGCCGCGCGGGCCGGTTCCCGCAACATAGTCGCCTTCATGACTTTACCAACGCGGCAACAAAGCCGCCTCAAGGGAGGAAGCGTGATGATCCGGACGGGAGTGTCTAAGACCAAGACAATTGCGGTAACGCTGGCGGCGAGCGCCTGCCTGACCTCGCCAGCCTGGGCTCAGCAGAAATGGGAACCGAGCAAGCCCGTGACGCTGGTCATCCCGGCAGGCACCGGTGGCGGTGCCGATCAGATGGCGCGCTTCATCCAGGGCGTCGTCCAGAAGCACAATCTGATGAAGCAGCCGCTGATCGTGATCAACAAGGCCGGCGGCGCGGGCGCCGAAGGCTTCCTGGAGATGAAGGCCAGCGCCAACGATCCGCACAAGATCGCGATCACCCTGTCGAACCTGTTCACGACCCCGCTCGGAACCGGTTCGCCCTTCAACTGGAAGGACATGAAACCGGTCGCGATGCTGGCGCTCGACCAGTTCATCCTCTGGACGAATAGCGAGAAGCCCTACAAGACGGCGAAGGATTACATCGATGCGGTGAAAGCCGGCGATGACCGCCAGTTCAAGATGGGTGGCACCGGCTCGAAGCAGGAAGACCAGATCGTAACGGCGGCGGTCGAGCTGCAGACCGGCGGCAAGAAGTTCACCTATGTGCCCTATGCCGGCGGCGGCCAGGTCGCCGTGCAACTCGTCGGTAATCATGTCGACTCGACCGTGAATAATCCGATCGAGGCCGTCGGCCAATGGCGAGCCGGGCAGTTGCGCCCGCTCTGCATCTTCGATGCGCAGCGCTCGACCTACACCGCCAAGGTCACCGAGAAGGAAGCCTGGAGCGACATCCCGACCTGCAAGGAATCGGGCCTGCCGGTCGAGTACCAGATGCTGCGCGGCATCTTCACCACCAAGAATACCAAGCCCGAGCAGGTCGCCTTCTATGTCGATCTGCTGAAGAAGGTGATGGCGACGCCGGATTGGAAGGAGTTCATGGAGAAGGGGGCCTTCAACCAGACCTTCATGAGCGGCCCTGAGTTCGAGAAATGGCTCACCAGCGCCGAGACTCTGCATTCCGACCTGATGAAGAACGCCGGCTTCCTCGCGACCCAGTGAGCCCGACAGCACGGAGCGCGGCGCAAGCGATCGCGCTCCGATCGCCCAACCATCGCGGAGCTGGCGCCGGGAGCGGAAGCCAGCCAGGAGCAAGACAATGAGCAGCAACGAAGAAACCGAAGAACGTCCGCTCGTCAGCTATCGCACCCTGGACATCGCTGTCGCGATCTTCTTCCTGGTCGTCGCGGCGATCGTAATAACCGACAGCTTGCGCCTCGGTATCGCCTGGAAGCCGAACGAAGGGCCGCAGCCCGGCCTGTTCCCGTTCTACATCGTCGTGGCGATGGGCCTCGCCTCTCTCGTCAATCTGGCTCAGGCCCTGCCGCACACGCCGGATGGCGAGAAGATTGCGACGACCATTCCGGGCATCAAGCGCATGGCGGCGATCTTCGTCCCCGCCGTCGTCTTCGTGCTGGCGACGAACTATATCGGCATCTACGTCTCGGCCGCGATCTATATCGGGGCGTTCATGGTGTTCTTCGGCAAGTTCCCGGTCTGGAAGGCCGCGGCCGTGTCGCTCGGCATCGCGATCGTCAACTTCATGATGTTCGAGGTCTGGTTCCTGGTGCCGCTGCCGAAGGGACCGCTGGAAACCGCGCTCGGATACTGACTCGCGTTCCAAATCGAAGGCCCTGCCCTGGGCGCAGATGGATCGCAGGGCCGCACGGCGCAAACCTCGCGACCTCTGGCCAGTCGGCGGGCCTACGGCGCTCGGCGCCTTCGGCATGAACCGCATTGACGGGGCCTCCGATCGATGAGCCCCAGCCGGCCACCTCCCATTGGCATGCAGGATGCCAAATTGAGACGGCCGGACGCCGATAGCCTCTTGACAGCGATGAATATTGGCATGCCAAATACCAATCAAGATCCAACCGAGCGAATGCGCCGAAGCAGACGGCCAGCCCGACGATCGCTCAGCAAAGAAAATTCCATGGGAGGAAGTGCATCATGGTGACCCAGGCAGCCCTCAAGATCAGCCCGCGCGAAGCAGCCGCGGATCACGCGACGGTCCGCAAGGTTCTCGACGGCGTCAAGGCCGATGGCCGCACCAGCCTGACGGCCCCGGAGGCCAAGCTGGTCTGCGACGCCTACGACATCCCGCTGCCCAAGGAGGGCCTCGCCAAGTCGGCCGACGAGGCCGCCAGGCTCGCCGGCGGCATGGGCTATCCCGTCGTCATGAAGATCGTCTCGGCGGACATCCTGCACAAGACCGACGCCGGCGGCGTGATCGTCGGCGTCAAGAGCGACGACGAGGCGCGCCGCGCCCATGACACGATCCTGGCCAATGCCCGCAAATACAAGGCCGACGCCAAGATCGAAGGCATCCAGGTCCAGCAGATGCTGCCCACGGGCGCGACCGAGACGCTGATCGGCGCGATCACGGATCCCTCTTTCGGCAAGCTCGTCGCCTTCGGCCTCGGCGGTGTCCTCGTCGAAGTGCTGAAGGACCTGACTTTCCGTCTGGCGCCGGTCAACGAAGCGCAGGCGCTCGACATGATCGGCTCGATCAAGGCCAAGGAGATGCTCGACGGCGTGCGCGGCGGCGAAGCCGTCGACCGCGGCGCGCTCGCTTCGATCCTCGTCCAGGTCTCGGCGCTGCTCGACGACTTCCCGGAGATCGAGGAGCTCGACCTCAACCCCGTCTTCGCGACGAAATCCGGCGCGACCGCAGTCGATGCCCGCATCGTCTGCAATTTCGAAGCCCGCAAGGAACGCTTCCGCCCGGACCAGGACGCGATCGTCAAGGCGATGAACCGCATCTTCCATCCGAAGGCCGTGGCGGTGATCGGCGCCTCGAACGAGGCCGGCAAGATCGGCAATTCGGTGATGAAGAACCTGATCAATGGCGGCTACAAGGGCACGATCGTCCCGGTGCATCCGAAGGCCGACACGATCGAGGGCATCAAGGCCTACAAGTCGATCCTCGACTATCCCGGCGAGGTCGATGTCGCGGTCTTCGCCGTGCCGGCCAAGCTCTGCAACGGCGCCATGGACGAGGTTGGCCGCAAGGGCGTACCCGGCACGGTGATGATCCCCTCGGGCTTTGCCGAGTCGGGCGAGCCCGAACTGCAGGAAGAGCTGCTGGCGACTGCCCGCAAGTATAATGTCCGGATCATGGGGCCGAACATCTACGGTTTCTACTATACGCCGGAGAACCTCTGCGCGACCTTCTGCACGGCCTTTGACGTCAAGGGCAAGGCAGCCCTGTCCTCGCAGTCCGGCGGCGTCGGCATGTCGATCATCGGTTTTGCCCGCTCGACCAAGATGGGCGTCTCCTCGATCGTCGGCCTCGGCAACAAGTCGGACCTCGACGAGGACGACCTGCTGACCTTCTTCGAGCAGGATCCGAACACCTCCGTCATCGCCATGCACTGCGAGGACCTGAAGGACGGCCGCGCCTTCTCCGAGGTCGCCGAGCGCGTCTCGAAGAAGAAGCCGGTGATCGTGCTCAAGGCCGGGCGCACCGCCTACGGGGCCAAGGCCGCCGCCTCGCATACCGGCGCGCTCGCCGGCAACGACAAGATCTATGACGACATCCTCAAGGCGTCCGGCGTCATCCGCGCCCCCTCGCTGCGCGGCATGCTCGAATATGCCCGCGGCGTGCAGGTCCTGCCGGCGCCGAAAGGCGAGAACGTCCTGATCATCACCGGCGCCGGCGGCTCCGGCGTGCTGCTCTCGGACGCCTGCTTCGACAACGGCCTGACGCTGATGAAGATGCCGGACGATCTCGACGCGGCCTTCCGCAAGTTCATCCCGCCCTTCGGCGCCGCCGGCAATCCGGTCGACATCACTGGCGGCGAGCCGCCGCTGACCTACCAGAACACGGTCCGGCTCGGCCTCAACGACGAGCGGATCCATGCGCTTATCCTCGGCTACTGGCACACGATCGTGACCCCGCCGCTGGTCTTCGCCGACAAGATGATCGAGGTCGTCACCGAGGCCCGCGCCAAGGGCATCGACAAGCCGATCGTGGCCTCGCTGGTTGGCGACGTCGAGGTCGAGAAGGCCTGCGAAAAGCTCTACGACCACGGCATCGTGGCCTATCCGTACACCACGGAGACGCCGGTCGAGGTGCTCGGCGCCAAGTACAAATGGGCGCGCGCCGCCGGCCTGATCAAGGGCTGAGCGCCAGGTCCCCTATCCCGCGACGCCCGGAGTCCGTCCGGCGTCGCAGGTCGCACGCATCGCGTGACTAACCGCTCCGATCTGGAGGATCGGAGCGGCCCCATGCAAATCGTTCAAGGCTTCTGTTCCGAATGGCCGGCGCCGCGGAAAGGCCCGGTCGCTCTCCCCGAACTCCGAGAGAGATCGCGATGAACATCCATGAATATCAGGCGAAGGGGCTGTTGAGAGAATTCGGGGTGCCCGTCCCGGACGGCTTCGCCGTGCTGACGGCCGAGGATGCCGAGGCCGCCGCGAAACAGCTGCGCGGGCCCGTCTGGGTGGTCAAATCCCAGATCCATGCCGGCGGTCGCGGCAAGGGCACGTTCAAGGAGCCCGAAGCCGGCGAGAAGGGCGGCGTACGCCTGGCGAAATCGGTGGACGAGGCGAAGGCGTTCGTCCAGCAGATGCTCGGCCACACGCTCGTCACCGTCCAGACCGGTCCGGCCGGCAAACAGGTCAATCGCCTCTATATCGAGGACGGCTCGCTGATCGACCGCGAATTCTACCTCTCCATGCTCGTCGACCGCGAGACGTCGCGGATCTCCTTCGTCGTCTCGACCGAAGGCGGCATGGACATCGAGGCCGTTGCTCATGATACCCCGGAGAAGATCAAGACCTTCTCGGTCGATCCGGCCACCGGCATCATGCCATTGCACGGCCGCACCGTCGCCGAGGCGCTGCATCTTTCCGGCGATCTCGCCAAGCAGGCCGAGGATCTGACGGGCAAGCTCTATGCTGCCTTCATCGCCAAGGACATGGCGATGCTCGAGATCAACCCGCTGATCGTCACCAAGGACGGCAAGCTGCGTTGCCTCGACGCCAAGATCTCCTTCGACGACAACGCGCTCTACCGGCACCCGGAGGTCTACCGACTGCGCGACGAGACCGAGGAAGACGCCAAGGAGATCGAGGCCTCCAAATACGACCTCGCCTATATCGCGCTCGACGGCACGATCGGCTGCATGGTCAACGGTGCCGGCCTCGCCATGGCGACGCTCGACATCATCCAGCTCTACGGGGAATCGCCTGCGAACTTCCTCGATGTCGGCGGCGGCGCCTCTGAGGAAAAGGTAACGGCGGCGTTCAAGATCATCACCGCCGATCCCAATGTGAAGGGCATCCTGGTCAACATCTTCGGCGGCATCATGAAATGCGACGTCATCGCCCGCGGCGTGATCGCGGCGGTGAAGGCGGTCGGCCTCGAAGTGCCGCTGGTCGTGCGCCTCGAAGGCACCAATGTCGAGGAGGGCAAGACGATCATCCGCTCCTCCGGCCTCAACGTCATTCCCGCCGACGACCTCGACGACGCCGCCCAGAAGATCGTTGCCGCCGTGCGCAAGCATTAGGGCAGCCCGAGAAAACGAGGAAATCGACTTCCCACACAGGCAATGCTCCAAACAACTAAAAGACGATCACGCTTTTTGCGTTGAGACGAGCCTGCACCAACGCAACGTGATCTAGGGGGAACGAACATGTCCATCCTGATCGACAAGACCACCAGGGTTATCTGCCAGGGTTTCACCGGCAAGAACGGCACCTTCCATTCCGAGCAGGCGATCGCCTATGGCACGCGCATGGTCGGCGGCGTCGCGCCCGGCAAGGGCGGCCAGAGCCATCTCGGCCTGCCCGTCTTCAACACAGTTGCCGAAGCCAAGGACAAGACCGGCGCCACCGCCTCCGTCGTCTATGTCCCCCCGCCGGGAGCGGCCGACGCGATCTGCGAGGCGATCGACGCAGAGGTTCCGCTGATCGTCTGCATCACCGAGGGTATCCCGGTGATGGACATGATCAAGGTCAAGCGCATGCTCTCCGGCTCGAAGTCGCGGCTGATCGGGCCGAACTGCCCGGGCATCGTCACCGCCGGCGAGAGCAAGATCGGCATCATGCCGGCCAATATCTTCAAGCGCGGTTCGGTCGGCATCGTTTCGCGCTCGGGCACGCTGACCTATGAGGCGGTCTTCCAGACCAGCTGCGAGGGGCTTGGCCAGACAACCGCGGTCGGCATCGGCGGCGATCCGGTCAAGGGCACCGAGTTCATCGACATGCTCGAACTCTTCCTCGCCGACCCCGCGACGGAGTCGATCGTGATGATCGGCGAGATCGGCGGCTCGGCCGAGGAAGACGCGGCACAGTTCATCAGGGATGAAGCCAAGCGCGGGCGGTCCAAGCCGATGGTCGGCTTCATCGCCGGCCGCACGGCCCCTCCCGGCCGCCGCATGGGCCATGCCGGTGCGATCATCTCCGGCGGCAAGGGCGGCGCCGATGACAAGATCGCGGCGATGGAAGCGGCCGGCATCAGGGTCTCGCCCTCGCCGGCGCGCCTCGGCAAGACGCTGGTCGAGCTGCTCAGCGGCGAGGTCGCGATCCAGAAGCGCTGCGCCGAGATCGAGTGGTCGTTCTGATCTCGCAGTACAGCGTTCCCAGCAATAGCTGGCGCAGCTTTTCGTCGGCCAGCCGGTCCGACCTCCGGTACTGAAGACCCCGCAACCTCTGGTCACGGGGCTTCTTTTTTGTTGCCGTTACGGCAATTGGCCTCACCTCCTGCATGGACGTGGCGCGCCACCGGCGCTATGCGCTGCAGCAATGCAGGAGCAGCGACCGTGAAAGCCCCCAGCGCCACCACCACATCCGCCACCGCGACGCAGGGCCTCGAGCTCAAGCGCTTCGCGCCCGAGGCGACCTTCAAGACCAAAGTCTATGCCGCGCTGAAGCAGGCGATCATCACCATGGACATCTATGGCTCGCCGGAGCCGACCTGGATCGACGAGCGCCAGCTCTCCGAGCAGCTCGGCGTCAGTCGCACGCCGGTGCGCGAGGCCGTCGCGATGCTCGAGCAGGAAGGGCTGGTGAAGTCGCTGCCGCGCCGCGGCATCATGGTCCTGAAGAAGACCAAGAACGAGATCGTCGAGATGATCCAAGCCTGGGCGGCGCTGGAGAGCATGGCCGCACGCCTCGCCGTGGAGCGCGCAACCGACGCCGAGATCGGCAGGCTTCGCCTTTTGTTCAAGGCTTTCGACGAGGCCCACAAGCCGTCCGACCATGTCGGCGAATACTCGTCGGCCAACCTCCTCTTCCATCAGACCCTGATCGGGCTGAGCAAATCGCAGTTGCTCATCGAGATGACCGATAATCTGCTGCTGCATGTGCGCGGCATCCGCCAGATGACGATCGGGCGCGAAGACCGCGCCAGCCGCTCCATCGTCGACCATCTGCAGATCATCGAGGCACTCGAGCAGCGCGACGTCGCCCTCGCGGAGCGCCTGTCGCGCGACCATACGCTGGGCCTCGCAGCCTTCGTCGACCAGCACGCCGACATCTTCGACTGAAGTACCGATCAGCCGCTCAGCACGAAGGTGTTGGCCAATGTGCCGATGCCCTCGATCGTCACCTCGATCGTGTTGACCGGCTCCTTCATGGTGCCGACGCCGAGCGAGGTGCCGCAGCAGATCAGGTCTCCCGGCAGCAGCGTCATGTCATGGGAGAGCCGGCTGACCAGCTCGTGCGGCTGGAAGATCATGTCTGCGACTGGATAGTTCTGGCGTTCCTGCCCGTTCAGCAGCGTGCGCACCGTCAGACCGCGTGGGTCGATGCCGGTCGCGATCACCGGGCCGAACGGCCCGAAGCCGTCGAAGCTCTTGGCTCGCACCCATTGCGCGAAGGTCGGGTCGGCGGCGATCAGGTCCAGCGCCGTGATGTCGTTGACGCAGGTATAGCCGAAGATGAACTCGCCGGCTTCCTGCGGAGTAACCTTGCTACAGCTGCGGCCGATAACGATGCCGAGCTCGCCCTCATAGACCACCTTGCCCGCATAGGATGGCGGCCGGACGATCGTCGTGTCCGGCGCCGCCACGCAGGACGGCGCCTTCATCAGATAGAGCGGCTCCGCCGGCACCGGGTTGGACAATTTGGCGGCAAGCGCGTGGAAGTTGTTCCAGAGGGCGATGATCTTGGACGGCGTGCTCGGCGCCAGCAGCGTGACCTCGTCGAGCGGCACCCTCTCCCCTGTCGGCCGCGCGCCGGCGAACATGTCGCCGCTGTGGAGCGCGATAGCTCGCCCGGCAAGCGTGCCGAAGCGTTCGCGACCCGCAAATACGAAGCGCACCCAACGTGCGCCCGCCTGGGCATTCTCCGTCCGCGCGGTCCGTTCGATTGTCGTGTTCAACATGCCGCCGCCCCCTCTCGTCACGAGGCCGCCAGCTGGAGCCGGGGCTCCTGCGCCGGTCCGGCCGCCTCCTCCCCGGCAAGCGCCTCGGGCGGGAATGTCGGATAGAGCCCCTTCACACTCGCCATCTGCTGAACGAGCCCGAGCACGGCGTCGATATAGGGCGTCGGCGTCTCGACGAGGCGCCCCATCTCCTGCACCGCGCCGAGCAGGGCGTCGATCTCGAGCGGGCGGCCCTTCTCCAGATCCTGGAGCATCGAGGTGCGGTGGGCGCCGACGCCGGCCGCGCCGTTGATCCGGCGCTCGACATCGACCCGGAAATGGACGCCGAGTCTTTCGCCGATCCGCTGCGCCTCGAGCATCATGTTGCGCGCGAGCGCTCGCGTTCCCGGATCGGTCGCGACGATGTCGAGCGTCGCATGGGTCAGTGCCGAGATCGGGTTGAAGCAGAGATTACCCCAGAGCTTGAGCCAGATATCGTCGCGGATATCGCTGAAGAGCCTCGGCTTCATGCCGCCGGCGGCGATCGCATCGGCGAAGCGCGCCAGCCGCTCGCTCTCCTGGCGATTGGGTTCGCCGAGACCGAACTGGTCGCCATAGACGTGCTTGATCACCCCGGGCTCGGTGATCTCGATCGCCGGATAAACCGTGCAGCCGATGACGCGCTCGGGACCGATCGCGGTCCACTGCCGGTCGCCGGGATCGACGCTGCGCAGGCGCAGGCCGGCATGGGGACCGTCCAGCCCGTGGAAATACCACCACGGCACGCCGTTCTGGGCCGTGACGACGGCGGTGTCCGGCCCGAGCAGCGGCTTCAGATCCTCTGCCGCCTCCCAGGCCTGGTGCGCCTTGAGCGCGACGATCACATAATCCTGGTGGCCGAGATCGCGCGGATCGCGGCTCGCAGGCATCTGCTCGGTGATCGTCCCGGTCTTGGTGACGAGGGTCAGGCCGTTGGCTTTGATCGCCTCCAGATGAGCGCCGCGCGCCACGAGCGAGACGTCGAGTCCGCCGTGCTTGAGCATCACGCCCATATAGCCGCCGATCGCGCCGGCGCCGTAGATGCAGATCTTCATCCGAGCCTCCCCTTTCTTGCTTCTCTATGAGGTCGCAACCTCGTGGTTCGCCATGATCTCCAGCGCCCGCACCATGGCCGAATGGTCCCAGTCCTTGCCGCCATGGGCGACGCAGGCATTGAACAGCTCCTGGGCCGTCGCGGTGTTCGGCAGCGACACGCCAAGCGCACGCGCGCTCTGCAGCGCGAGATTCAGATCCTTCTGGTGCAGCCCGATGCGGAAGCCCGGGTTGAAGGTGCGCTTGACCATGCGCTCGCCATGGATCTCGAGGATCTTCGACGAGGCGAAGCCGCCCATCAGTGCCTGGCGCACCTTGGCGGGATCGGCCCCCGCCTTCGAGGCGAAGAGCAGGGCTTCGCCGACCGCCTCGATGGTGAGCGCCACAATGATCTGGTTGGCGACCTTGGTGGTCTGGCCGTCGCCATTGCCGCCGACAAGCGTGATGTTCTTGCCCATCAATTCGAACAGCGGCTTGACCATGTCGAAGGCCGCCTGCGGCCCGCCGACCATGATCGTCAGGCTCGCCGCCTTCGCCCCGACCTCGCCGCCGGAGACCGGCGCGTCGAGATAGGAGCCGCCGGCCTTCTCGACCCGCTTCGCGAAATCCTTCGTCGCCATCGGCGAGATCGAGCTCATGTCGACGACGATGCTGCCCTTGTTCAGGCCGAGCGTGACGCCGCCCTCGCCGAACAGCACCTCCTCGACCTGCGGCGTGTCCGGCAGCATCAGGATGACGATTTCGCTGGCCGCCGCGACTGCCTTCGGCGTCGGGTGGACGATGATCGCTTTCGCCTGCAGCTCGGCATCGGGCGCCTTGTGATGGCTGGAGACGTGCAGCGTATGCCCGCCCGCTATCAGGTGTTCCGCCATCGGGCGGCCCATGATGCCGAGGCCGATGAAGCCGATATCAGTCATGTCGCAGCCTTTGCCTGTTTCGCGTTTGGTCGACCGGTCAGGCGGCAAGCGTCGTCGCCGGCAGCCAGGACAGGCCCTCGCGCGTCTCGCGCGCCGGCTTGTATTCGCAGCCGACCCAGCCGGCGTAGCCGATCGCGTCGAGATGCCGGTACAGGAAGGGGAAATTGATCTCGCCGGTGCCGGGCTCGTTGCGGCCGGGATTGTCGGCGATCTGGATATGGGCGATCCGGTCGAGATTGGCCTCGATCGTGCGGGCGAGATCCCCCTCCATGACCTGCATGTGATAGACGTCGTACTGGAGGAAGACGTTGGTGGAATCGACGTCGTCGAGCAGGCTCAGCGCCTGCGCCGTGCTGCTCAGGAAGAAGCCGGGCATGTCGCGCGTGTTGATCGGCTCGACCAGCAGCGCGATGCCTTCCTGCGACAGCTCATGGGCGGCGAAGCGCAGATTGTTGACCAGCGTCTCGTGCAGCCTGGCCCGCTCGATGCCTTGCGGCGCGATGCCCGCAAGGCAGTTGACCTGCCGGCAGCCCAGCTTGACGGCATAGTCGATCGCCTCGAACAGGCCGCGTTGGAACTCGCTGATCCGGTCAGGCAGGATCGCGATGCCGCGCTCCCCGGCCGCCCAGTCGCCAGCCGGCAGATTGTGCAGCACCTGCGTCAGGTTCCAGCGCTTCAGCCGGCCGGCCAGCTCGTATTTGTCGTAGCCATAGGGGAACAGGTACTCGACGCCGTGGAAGCCGGCCTCCGCCGCCGCCTGGAAACGCTCCAGGAAGGGCAATTCGTTGAACAGCATCGTCAGGTTGGCGGCAAAGCGAGGCATGGGGCTCTCCCCTGGCTGGCGTGGACTAGGCTGGCTTACTCAGCAGGCTGCAGTGCGGGCTCGGGCAGTGGCAGGTCGAGCACCTCCTCGAACTCGACGACATTGTCGATCTCCGTGCCCATCGCGATATTCGTGACCCGCTCGAGGATGAACTCCATCACCACCGGCACCCGATGCTCCCGAAGCCAGGCCCTGGCCTGGGCGAAGGCGGCCTTGAACTCGTTCGGGCTCTTGACCCGGATCGCCTTGCAGCCGAGCCCCTCGGCCACCGCGACATGGTCGACGCCGTAGCCGTCGAGGTCGGGCGAATTGATATTCTCGAAGGCGAGCCCGACCTGGAAGTCCATGTCGAAGCCGCGCTGGGCCTGGCGGATCAGGCCAAGATAGGAGTTGTTCACGACGATGTGGATGTAGGGCAGTTTGAACTGCGCCCCTACCGCCAGCTCCTCGATCAGGAACTGGAAGTCGTAATCGCCCGAGAGCGCCACGATCTCGCGCTCCGGATCGGCGGCGCGCACGCCGAGCGCCGCCGGCAAGGTCCAGCCGAGCGGCCCGGCCTGGCCGCAATTGATCCAGTGGCGCGGGTTGTGGACGCGCAGGAACTGGGCGCCGGCGATCTGCGACAGGCCGATGGTCGAGACGTAGCAGACGTCGCGACCGAAAGCGTCGTTCATCTCCTCGTAGACCCGCTGCGGCTTTAGCGGCACGTTATCGAAATGGCTCTTGCGCAGCATGGTCGCACGTCGGTCGCGACAGTCCTGCGCCCAGCCGGTGCGGTTCTTCAGCAGCCCTTTCCCTTCCCGCTCGCGGGCTACGTCGACGAAGAGCTCCAGCGCCGCCTTCGCATCGGAGACGATGCCGTAATCGGGATTGAAGACACGGCCGATCTGGGTCGGCTCGATGTCGACATGGACGAATTTACGGCCCTTGGTGTAGGTCTCGATCGAACCGGTATGGCGATTGGCCCAGCGGTTGCCGATGCCCATCACGAAATCCGAGGCGAGCATCGTCGCGTTGCCGTAGCGATGGCTTGTCTGCAGCCCGACCATGCCGGCCATCAGGGGGTGGTCGTCGGGAATCGCGCCCCAGCCCATCAGCGTCGGCACCACCGGGACGCCCGTCAGTTCGGCGAACTCGACCAGCAGCTCGGCGGCATCGGCATTGATGATGCCGCCGCCAGCGACGATCAGCGGCCGCTCGGCCGCGTCCAGCATCGCCATCGCCTTCTCGATCTGACGGCGTGACGCAGCCGGCTTGTAGACCGGCAGCGGCTCGTAGGTTTCGTCGTCGAACTCGATCTCGGCCATCTGGACGTCGACCGGCAGGTCGATCAGTACCGGGCCGGGACGACCGGAACGCATGATGTGGAAGGCCTGCTGGAAGACGCGCGGCACCAGCGCCGGCTCGCGCACCGTCACCGCCCATTTGGTCACCGGCTTGGCGATGGCTTCGATGTCGACCGCCTGGAAATCTTCCTTGTAAAGGCGTGCACGTGGCGCCTGGCCGGTGATGCACAGGATCGGGATGGAATCGGCGATGGCCGAATAGAGCCCGGTGATCATGTCGGTGCCAGCCGGGCCCGAGGTGCCGATGCAGACGCCGATATTGCCCGCCTTGGCGCGGGTATAGCCCTCCGCCATGTGCGAGGCGCCCTCGACATGGCGCGCCAGGATATGGTGGATGCTCTGCCGGCTCCTCAGCGCAGCGTAGAGCGGGTTGATCGCCGCCCCCGGTACGCCGAAGGCCTGCGTCACGCCCTCGCGCTCCAGAACCCTGATCGCGGCCTCGACGGCTCTCATTTTCGGCATGGCCCGTTCTCCCGTGAGGAAACCGTTGATTGGCATACCAAATTCCAGATAAGAGCCTTGGTCAATTTTTTTCAGAATATTTTTTCAATATCAGACAGAAAATAATTTCGCTTTTTAAATCAGCTTCTTGATATAATTTCGAATCTTAAGAACGCAGATCATGAAAAATAATTTCGCTTTGATTTGGCAACGACGAACCGCCTGTGGTCTGTTACCGTTCCGGTGTCGATCGCGGAGGGAGCCATGAGCCTGGTCGAGCAACGCAAGGGGCGCGGGCGGCCGCGCTCGCTGAAGCCCGCTCTTGCGGGCGGAGCGGTCCAGGCGCTCGATCGCGGGCTGTCGCTGCTCGAGATCCTGGCCGACGAGGACGGCCTGACACTCAGCGAACTCAGCCGGCGCTCGGGCGTCTCGGCCTCGACGGCGCACCGCATCCTGCTGACGCTGGAGAGCCGCGCTTACGTCCAGCACGACATGGAACGCGGCATCTGGCTGGTCGGCGTCGGCGCCTTCAAGACCGGCTCGGCCTTCCTGCGCAACCGCCGCGTGGCCAGCATGGGGCGCACCACCATGCACGCGCTGATGGAAGCCAGCGGCGAGACCGTCAATCTCGGCATCGAGGACAATGGCGAGGTGGTGTTCATCTCGCAGGTCGAAAGCCACGACACGCTGCGCGCCTTTTTCCGCGCCGGGAGCCGCGGCGCGATGCATGCCTCGGGCGTCGGCAAGGCGTTGCTGGCCGAGCTCCCCGAGCACCGCGTGCGTCAGATCTGTGCGCTCCGGCGGCTCGAACGCTTCACCGAGCACACGATCACCGATCTCGGCGAACTCCTGCGCGAACTCGTGCAGGGGCGTCGGAACGGCTGGGCGCTCGACGACGAGGAACGCACCCTCGGCATGCGCTGCGTCGCCGCGCCGATCTTCAACGAGCATGGCGAAGCGATCGCCGGCGTTTCGATATCGGGGCCGGCCGTGCGCGTGACTCCGCGCAAGCTCGACGACTACGGCCCGATGGTGCGCCGCGCCGCCGATGAGATCACTCGCTCGATCGGCGGCCGGCAGCCCAGGCGGGAGTGAGATTCTACCCACCCTCGGCAAGCGCCTGCCTGATGGTCTCGCCGACGAGATGGGCGCTCGGAGCAATCCGGACGCCCGCGGCCTGCAGCGCCTTGACCTTGCCTGCCGCATCGCCCCTGCCGCGCAGGGTGAGAGCGCCGGCATGGCCCATGCG
>WPCJ01041630.1_pt1 | contig 30710 bp, 35 predicted proteins | sample 5399831 | NCBI WGS metagenome assembly WPCJ01 (sample SAMN12869470, study PRJNA574797) | sludge metagenome | isolation source: wastewater treatment of pH10 | place: China:Beijing | collected 2019-05-20 | reverse complement strand
GATCTGCTCTTCCGTGAATCGTGAGGGGCGCATTGTCCGTCTCCATGAGTGACGGACTCTACCCAAATCTGGAGGAAGATCAGGGTCTCAGGTCACCAGCAAAAATCGTTCGGTCGCGACTACCGCGCACGGCCACTGCACCGCACGACAAAAGCGCTGCCAAGCCAGCGGATTGTTACAGATTGTAACGGGTAGGAACCCGCGCTCGCCGCCCGCGTCTTTCCTTGGAGCAGGAAGCTCACCGCCTCCGCAACGGGCTCAAGGAGTAGACCATGCACCGCCCTACCCCAGAGATGCAGTCCTGCATCGACGAATGCCTGCGCTGTTATCAAACCTGCCTCGGCATGAGCACGAACCACTGCCTCAAGCTCGGTGGAGCGCACTCCGCCCCCGAGCACATCCAGCTAATGCTCGCTTGCGCCGAGATCTGCCGCGCCAGCGCCCAAGTCATGATCATCGGCTCCCCGCACCACAAGCATCTCTGCGCCGAATGCGCCGACATCTGCGACGACTGCGCCAACGAATGCGAGCGGATCGGAGACATGGACGACTGCGTCCAGGCCTGCCGCAGTTGCGCAGACAGCTGCCAAAAGATGGCGGCATAGCCGTTCCTGCCCTCGAACCCTTGGAGAATGCAGATGATGCGCTTCGTTCTGACCGCTGGCCTCGCGGCCTCCATGATAACCGCCGCACTCGCGCAGCCAGCTCCCAAGCCTCAGATGGGCGACAGCATGCCCATGAAAATGATGATGCCGGAGGCCTCCGATTCCGCATCAACCAAGGAATACAAGGCGAGCATGATGCGGATGATGCAGGCGATGCCGTCGAAATTTACCGGCGATGCCGACGTCGACTTCATGATGCAGATGAAAGCCCACCATCAAGGCGCAATCGATATGGCCAAGGTAGCCTTGGCGAATGGCAAGGACCCCACCGTCAAGAGGCTCGCCACTGAAATCGTCAGCGCGCAGGAAAAGGAGATCAAGACGATCGACGAATGGCTGAAAACGAAGGGAAAATAGCACCGCTTCTGGAAGTTTTTGACTCGTATCGAGACCCTCAGAGCTTCCCGAAAGGAGGCCCCCATGGAGCATGGCAATGGCCATAAGGGCCCAAACCATTACGGCCGACTAGCGATCGAACTGACGCTGGATTTCATTGTGATGTACCTCGTCATGTACACCATGATCGCAGCGCTTGCGCATTTCCATTTCAATCTCAACAACGTTTACATGACCATGATGATGGTCGCGCCGATGACGATCATCATGCTCGTCTCCATGCGCTCGATGTTCCCCTCGTCGCGGCTGAACATCATTATCGGCGGCGCCGCCGTTGCCGTCTTTGTCATTGGCTTCATAGCCATGCGAACCCAAGCCGGCATTGGCAATGCCGAGTTCCTGCGCGCAATGATCCCACATCATTCCGGCGCGATCCTGATGTGCCAGAAAGCCAGCATCACTGATCCGGAGATCGTCGCGCTCTGTCAGGAAATCACCAAGTCGCAGAAGGCGGAAATCGCGCAAATGGAGACAATCCTCGCCCGGCAGAGGTGAAACTCTTCACATCCGAGGCTGACATCCCCATTTCAAGCTTAGATTCTCAGCCCCGAGTGGGTTTGCCATCGGGGCAAGCCAGGGGAGGCTGTGATGAGGTTGTCTCGCCAAATCGCCCTATCGGCGGCCTGTTTGCTGCTCTTGGCGCAGCTTGAACCCGCGATCGCCCATCGTGCGAACCTGGCCCTGGGCCTGCGAGAGATCACCAGCGCGATTAACGGTAAGGTCTGTGCGACAGCGGGAGGGGCGCACTTCACCTTCGATAATGATGGGCGCTTCTCATATGATGGCCTCTGGCAAAGCAGCGGAAACTTCACGCTTGGCGATAGCGCGGTCGTGGTGACCTTCGACAGCGGCCTTCAGCGCAGCTTTGAAATCTCCAAGCGAGACGGCGCGCTTTACATGGAACAGACCCGCGTCGTCTGCACTGCGAAGCAATAACACGAACCTTCAGCCGGGCGAGCAAACCGCCCGGCTCCCATACAGTCTTGGGCTAGATCAGACCTGCTGGAGCCCTCGATAGCGCGCAAACACGTGCTGCTTGCCGGCCGAAAAGATGGCGATCTCGTAGGACTGCGGCGCTTGACCAGGCACATCCATGCCGGGCGAACCGACCGGCATGCCGGGAACCGCGATGCCGATCGCCTTCGGGCGCTCGACGAGCAGCCGCTTTACCGCCTCGGCTGGTACATGCCCTTCAATGACGTAACCGCCAATCTCGGCCGTGTGGCACGACATCAGCGCCTCCGGCACGCCAAGCTTGACCTTGAGTGGCAGTACGTCATCGAGCTCAACCACATCGACCGGAAAACCCGCAGCCTTGATATGCTTGACCCAGTTGCCGCAACAACCGCAATTCGGATCGCGGGTCACGGTCATCTTCGGCAGAGTTTCGGTCGCCGCCCCCGTTCCGGCCAGCGCCACGGTCGTGCAGGCTTGCGCTGCTCCGATCATCAGCCCGCGGCGGGTTGGTGAAATATCGATCTGCATGTTCATTCTCCTTCAATCTCGACCGCGCCTTCACCGAAGGAAGACGTATTTGACCAAGGCGGCGATCGCCAACAGCAGCACGGCGACGCCGAGCCAGTGGAAAGCCCCCATGCTCCAGCCCATTCCGTTCATCATGTCGTGCATGTCAGTCACTCCACCTTATTCAACGACCGCAGCGTGCCGCTGCACCGACGTAGGCTGGACCGCTACGACGTTGGTTTCCTCGGCCGGCGGAAGCCGCCACCCTTTGACGAGGCCGTAGATCGCCGGGATCACGAGCAGTGTGAGGACGGTCGATGAGACCATGCCGCCGATCATCGGCACCGCGATGCGCTGCATCACCTCCGAGCCGGTGCCGGTGTTCCAGAGAATCGGCAGCAGTCCTGCCATGATCGCGACGACGGTCATGATCTTCGGTCGTACGCGCTCGACCGCGCCCAGCATGATCGCTTCGTGCAGATCGGCCCGGGTAAATGCCCTGCCTTGCTGCGCACGGCGCTGCCGAATCTCGAAGAGCGCATGATCGAGATAGATCAGCATGATCACGCCGGTTTCGGCGGCGACACCGGCGAGTGCGATGAACCCGACAGCGACCGCGACCGACATGTTGAATCCGAGCCACCAGAGCAGCCAGACGCCGCCGACCAGCGCGAAGGGCAATGAGAGCATGACGATGAAGGTTTCGGTCAGCCTGCGGAAATTCAGGTAGAGCAGCAGGAAGATGATCGCGAGGGTGACAGGCACGACCAGCTTGAGGCGAGCCTCGGCCCGTTCGAGATATTCGAACTGACCGCTCCAGGCGACGCGGTAGCCTGCTGGCAGCTTGATGCTCTGCGCGATCGCATTTTGGGCGTCGCGGACATAGCCACCGAGGTCGCGCCCGACGGTGTCTACGAAGATGTAGACCGCGAGCTCGCCGTTCTCTGTGCGGATCGACGTGGCGCCGCGCTTGCGCTCCACGCTTGCGACCTCGCCGAGCGGCACGCTGGCACCCGATGGGGTCGAGACCTGGACTTCGCGCGCGATCGCCTGGGGATCGGAGCGTAGGTCTCGGGGATAGCGGATGGTCACGCCATAGCGCTCGCGCCCCTCGACCGTCGTCGTCACGGTCTCGCCACCCATCGCCATCACGATCGCATTCTGGACGTCGCCGACGGAAAGCCCGTAACGCCCGAGCGCGATCCTGTCCGGCACGATGTCGAGGAAGTAGCCGCCGATGACGCGCTCGGCATAGGCACTGCTCGTCCCCGGTACCGCTTTGAGGACGGTCTCGATCTGTCGCGAGATCGCCTCCATCTGCGCCAAGTCGGTACCGAACACTTTGACCCCGATCGGCGTGCGAATGCCGGTCGCCAGCATGTCGATGCGTGCGCGGATCGGCTGCGTCCAGGCGTTGGAGACGCCCGGAAACTGGAGCGCCTTGTCCATTTCCGCCTTGAGGTTGTCGAGCGTGACGCCCTGGCGCCACTCGGTCTTGGGCTTCAGGTTGATGATGGTTTCAAACATCTCGGTCGGCGCCGGGTCCGTTGCCGTCTGGGCCCGCCCAGCTTTGCCGTAGACCGAGGCGACCTCCGGGAACGAGCGGATGATCCGGTTCTGAGTTTGCAGAAGCTCGGCCGCCTTTGTGACCGACAGCCCAGGCAGTGTCGTCGGCATATACATCAGCGTGCCCTCGTCGAGCGTTGGCATGAACTCCGAACCGAGCTGACGCATGGGCCAGAGACTGAGCCCGAGCACCGCGACCGCCAGTAGGATCGTCACGGTTTTGGCTTTAAGGACGGCGCGAATGAAAGGGCGATAGAACGCGATCAAGAACCGGTTGATTGGATTCCTGGCCTCCGGAATGATCCGTCCTCTCACGAATATCACCATCAGCGCCGGCACCAGCGTCACCGACAGAAAGGCCGCAGCCGCCATGGCGAAGGTCTTGGTGTAGGCGAGCGGACCGAACAGCCGGCCCTCCTCCGCTTCCAGCGTGAAGATCGGCAAAAACGAGACGGTGATGACGAGCAGGCTGAAGAACAGCGCCGGCCCGACCTCGCTTGCCGCCTCGATCAGGATCTCGATGCGCGGCTTGTCCGGTCGTGCCCGTTCGAGATGCTTGTGGGCATTCTCGATCATGACGATCGCGGCGTCGATCATGGCTCCGACCGCGATGGCGATGCCGCCCAGGCTCATGATGTTGGAGCCAAGACCAAGCGCCTTCATCGCCGCAAAGGCCATCAAGATGCCGACCGGCAGCATGATGATCGCCACCAGGGCACTGCGCAGGTGCAGCAGGAAGACGACGCAGACCAGAGCGACGATAATGCTCTCTTCGATCAGCGTGCCCTTCAGCGTCTCGATTGCCCGCTCGATCAGCCCGGAGCGATCGTAGACGGGCACGACCTCGGCCCCGCCCGGCAAGCTGGGTGCAATCTCGGCCAACCGCGCCTTGGCGCGCTCGATCACGGCGAGCGCATTGGCGCCGAAGCGCTGCAGGACGATGCCGCTCGCGACCTCGCCCTCGCCGTTGAGCTCGGTGATGCCGCGCCGCTCGTCGGGGCCGAGTTCGACACGGGCGACATCGGAGAGGCGCAGGGCTGCGCCGCGCTCGCTCTTCAGGACGATGTTCTGAATATCGGCGATCGACTTGAGATAGCCGCGGCCGCGGACCATGAACTCGAACTCGCTGAGCTCGACCGTACGTCCGCCGACATCCAGATTGCTGCTACGGACGGCTTCGCGCAGCGCAGCCAGCGAGACGCCCTGGGCACGCAGCCGCACAGGATCGACCACGATTGCGTATTGCTTGACGAAGCCACCGACGCTGGCGACCTCGGCCACGCCCTCGGCACGCGAAGCCGCGAAGCGGATCTTCCAGTCCTGCAAAGAGCGCAATTCGGCCAGGGTCATCTCCTTGGCCATGACAGCATATTGATAGACCCAGCCGACGCCGGTGGCGTCAGGCCCGAGAGTCGGCGTCACGCCCGAGGGCAGGCGACGCGCTGCGGTGTTGAGATATTCCAGAACCCGCGAACGCGCCCAATAAGGGTCGGTGCCGTCCTCGAAGATCACATAGACGAAGGAGACTCCGAAGAAGGAGAAGCCGCGCACGACGCGCGCTTTCGGCACCGTCAGCATCGATGTCGTCAGCGGATAGGTGACCTGATCCTCGATGACCTGTGGCGCCTGGCCGGGATATTCGGTGTAGACGATAACCTGGACGTCGGAGAGATCGGGAATGGCGTCGAGCGGCAGGGTCCTTAGGGCATAGACGCCGGCGGCCACGACGAAAGCCGTGGCAACCAACACCAGGATCAGGTTGCGCGCCGACCAGGCGATCAAGCGGGCTATCATGGTTTCGCCTCCGTCGAGGAGAAGCCGCTCAAGGCCGCCTTGAGGTTGCTTTCCGCATCGATCAGGAAGTTGGCGGAGACGACGACGCGGTCGCCCTCGGAGACGCCCTCGCTGATCGCGACCATGCCGTCGCCGCGGCGGCTGAGCTTGACTTCACGCGGCTCGAAGCGGCCTTCGCCGCGATCCAGAATGACAATGCGTCGCGTGCCGCTATCGATGACGGCACTCCAGGGAACCGTCAGCTCTGCGCTTGCATCGCCCGCGCCGATCTCGACATCGGCGTACATGTTCGGCAGCAAGACGCCATCGGGGTTGGCGAGCTCGATGCGGACCTTGGCGGTGCGCGTCGCCTCAGCGATCTGCGGATAGATCACGCTGACGCGCCCCTCGAACGCCATGTCGGAACGGCCGCGTAGCCGAACCGTCGCCGGCGCTCCGATCCGGATCTCGGACAGCTCGCGCTCAGGCACATCGGCCAGGACCCAGATCGTCGAAATGTCTGCGAGCCGGAACAGGCTGGTGCCGGCCACCATCTTCATGCCGTCACTGACATTGCGCTCCAGCACGATACCGTCACGCGGCGCCGACCAGTTGATCGTCGGTGGTACCTTCCGGCTGCGCTCGATCTCGGCAATGATTTCGGGCGGAACCCCGAGGTTTTCGAGACGCTGTCTTGCGCCGCCCTCGGGCACGCCGCGCGCGGCGGCATTGAGCTCGGTGATGAACTGGGCACCAGCCGTGCTGATGTCCGGCGAGTAAATGCGCGCGAGCCGTGTACCCTTGGCAACGCGATCGCCGGTCGTGACTGGCGCGACCTCCTGGACGAAGGCATCCGCGCGTATCGCCACGACGGAAACGCGTCGCTCGTCGAGCTGCACCACACCCGGAACCCGAATGGTCTGTGCAATGCTCTGGCGACGGACCAATTCGGATCGCACGCCACTACGCTGGATGCGCCCGGGCGAGAGCTTGATGATCCCGTCCTCGCTCGCCTCACCCTCAAAGACGGGGAGATAGTCCATCCCCATCGAATCTTTCTTGGGCACCGGCGAGGTGTCCGGCAGCCCCATGGGATTGCGGTAATAAAGAATGCGGCCCTTCTCCGCTTGGACCGCCTGCTCCTTGCCCTCAGGCTTCTCCTCGAAGCTGATGTCCTCGCTGGCCCGCACGGCCCTGAACGGCCTGCCATCGACCGTCTGAGCCGGCTCGGTCGAATAGACCGGCTTTCGATCTGGATCCTGATAGTAGATCACGGGCCCAACTCCGGCAGCCTCGTTTGCCGCGAGCGACCCCTCGATACCGAGCCAATTCCGCAGGCCAGGCAGCGCGATGCCGCGATGACCGGCCCAATAGCCTGCACCTCCCACCGCCATGATGGCGGCGAGAGCGAGGCCTGTGAGGGCGAGGCGTTTCATGGCAGCGCCTTGAGGATCAGCTTTTTTTCGAGCGTGCCGGTCTCACCCTGGACCTTGGCACCGAGCGACAAGCGCCAACCTCCCTCCATGACCAAATTGGTCTTGAAGCTGTAGGTTCCTGCTTCCGGCACAGGGATCGCTTCGATCGGAGAGGCCATCGTGGCCATGCCCTCCGGCTCCATGTCTATGCGCTTGGCGAAGATGACGGCATCCGGCACCGGCTTGCCGGAGCGCTTATCGATCAGCCTGACGGTGATGACGACACCATTGCCCTGCTTGAATTCGCTCTGGGTGAGACGGAATTCATAATCCTTGATCTCCGCCAGAGCCGGTAAAGCAACGGCCATGAGCGGAAGCGCGGCGATGAGTGCGCGCGAAGTGCGGGTGATAAACATTGTCGAGATCCTGAGACGGAGAGGCTGCTGCGCTCACGCGTGCAGCTCCAACGTGGCGCTAGCCACGGCGCACCGACCGCCCGGGTTCACCATGCGGTCGCAACCGGCGTATGAGCGCCGGCTATGTCTCAGGTTCGTGGAGGTCGGGCGGGTGGCTCGCTCGGCTGTGAGAGGCGTGCGGCCTCATTGCCCGCAAGCCCGAGCACTACGACAACAGGTTGAACAACTAGGTCAAACGCCGTGGGTTCGCTCGCGAAGCTCTTGGCCAGGCAGAAGCTCAAGGCCGGGCAGTTCGTGGTGCAATCCGGTTGCTTCTCTTTCGGATTGGGGCAGCACGGCATCTCAGGCGACATGGTCGCCATTGTCTCGCTGTCCATGCGGGCATAACCGGCCTTTGCCGGCGCCACCAGGGCGACCAACATCGTGGCCGTGACGAACAGCCCCAGGACCAACACATTCGTGAGAAGTCGAAACTTCATGGCACCTGTTCTGACATACCGTCAGATATCGCAAAAGGGCGAAAACTGCGGCTGTTTGACCGGGAGCAAGCAAAATCGCTGCTTCGTGATCTCACCTTTGGCTAGTCAGCATACGGCGCAGGATATCGTCGCGGCGATAGAAATGGTGCCACAGCGCGCCGGCAACATGGAACAGCGCCAGTACAAGCAGCGCCCAGCTGAGCCATCGATGAACCGGCGCGGCGCGGAAGCTAAGATACATCGCAATCGTACCCGTAAACGGCAGAAGCAGCAGAACGCCGTACAGGGCAACATGAACGCCCGTCGCGGCCCACCGTTCGGGTGGCGACAACCCTTCAAGGGAAGGGCGGCCATAGAGATAGCGCAGCGCGATCTGGATCAGCGCCAATCCCATGACCAGCCAACCCATCCAGGCATGGACCTGGTGCAAAAACAGATCGAGCGGGGCAGGCTTCGTGAAGCCATGTGCCATATGGGTGCGTTGGATTGCCCAGGATGTAGGGACCTGGGCAATGCACAACAACGGCACGAGCCAGTGGATCCAGCGTTGGTAGACACCGAAAGACTTGGTCGGGCTGAGTTTGGGAACAAGGACGCTTTGCAACAAGCTCACGATTGAGGCCCGTTCGGTTGAATGGCGCGGTGTAGGTCGGGCATCAGCGGGAGGCAACCGTCGTCCTGTGCCAGGTGCCGGACGGGATCAACGCAGTCCCATTAAGCCGTTGAAGGACTGCTCTTATTCCAGAGAGACGGTGCGTAACCGCAGGGCGTTTGCAATCACGCTGACCGAGGACAAAGCCATCGCCGCCGCCGCAATGATCGGCGACAACAGCAATCCGAATATCGGATAGAGCACGCCTGCGGCGATTGGGACGCCCGCCGCATTGTAGATGAAGGCGAAGAACAGGTTCTGCCGGATATTGCTCATCGTCGCCCGGCTGAGCTGAAGCCCGCGCACGATGCCCTCAAGGTCGCCTTTGAGCAGGGTTACGCCGGCACTTTCGATCGCGACGTCCGTGCCCGTGCCCATCGCGATCCCGACATCCGCCGCCGCCAGCGCAGGCGCGTCATTCACGCCGTCGCCGGCCATCGCGACCACCCTGCCTTGCGAACGAAACTTGCTGACGACTACGCTCTTGTCCTCGGGCAGGACCTCGGCCTCGACCTCGTCGATACCGAGCCGGCGCGCGACCGCTTGTGCCGTCGTCTTGTTGTCGCCGGTCAGCATGACCACCCGAATACCGGCGCTTTTCAGCGACTTGATCGCTCTCGGGGTGGTCTGCTTGACCGGATCAGAGATTGTCAGCAGTCCGGCGACGCGGCCATCGATCGCCACAAAAATCACTGTGCCGCCCTCGGCGCGCAGCGTTTCCGCCTCGGCTGCCTGAGCCGCGGTGTCGATACCAGCCTCAGTCATGATCCGGTGGCTGCCAATCACCAGCGCGCGACCTTCGACGGTCCCCGTTACCCCCTTACCGACCGGGCTGTCGAAATCCTGCGCCTCGGCCAGGGCGAGGCCACGTTCCTTGGCGGCATCGACAATCGCGGCGGCGAGCGGGTGCTCGCTCGCCCGCTCGAGCGAAGCGGCGAGCCGCAGCAGCTCACTCTCCGCGATTGCGCCAACCGGCTTCAGCCCGGTCAGCCGTGGCTTGCCTTCGGTCAGCGTACCGGTCTTGTCGACGACGAGGGTATCGACCCTCTCGAAGCGCTCCAGCGCCTCGGCATTCTTGATCAGTACGCCGAGATGCGCGCCGCGCCCGACCCCGACCATGATCGACATCGGCGTCGCCAAACCGAGCGCGCAGGGACAGGCGATGATCAGCACGGCGACGGCGGCGACCAGCCCATGCGCGAAGCGCGGCTCCGGCCCGAACGCCATCCAGGCGGCGAAAGCGACGATGGCAATGACGATGACGAGCGGAACGAACCAGCCGGACACCTGGTCCGCCAGGCGCTGGATCGGTGCCCGCGAGCGCTGGGCCTCCGCCACCATCGAGACGATCCGGGCCAGCATGGTGTCGCTGCCGACCTTGCCGGCGCGCATGATGAAGCCGCCGGTGGTATTGAGCGTGCCGCCGATCAGGGTCGCGCCGACCTCCTTGGTGACCGGCATCGATTCACCCGTGACCATGGATTCGTCGATCGAGCTGCGGCCTTCGATCAGTTCGCCATCGACCGGAACCGTCTCGCCCGGGCGGACCCGCAAGCGGTCCCCGACATGGACCGCGTCCAGGTTGATATCCTCGTCCTCGCCGTCGTCGCGCACCCGCCGGGCCGTCTTCGGCACGAGGTCGAGCAAGGCCTGGATCGCGCCGCCCGTCTGCTCGCGGGCCCGCAATTCGAGGACCTGGCCCAACAACACCAGAACCGTGATCACGGCCGCCGCCTCGAAATAGACTGCGACCGCGCCTTCCGCGGAGCGAAGCGTTTCCGGGAACAGGTTCGGAGCGACGGTCGCGACGACGCTGTAGGCCCAGGCGACGCCGGTGCCCATCGCGATCAGCGTGAACATGTTCAGGCTGCGGTTGACGAGCGAGGCCCAGGCCCGCTGGAAGAACGGCCAGCCAGCCCAGAGCACGGCCGGCGTCGCCAGGACCAGCTGCAGCCAGTTCGAGCTCTGCTGGCTGAGCAGCATGTGTAGATCGACGAGATGCCCGCCCATCTCCAGCACGAACACTGGCAGGGCGAGCACGAGACCCACCCAAAACCGGCGGGTCATGTCGACGAGTTCGGCGCTAGGTCCTTCCTGAACTGTCGCGATCTCCGGTTCCAGCGCCATGCCGCAGATCGGGCAATTGCCCGGGCCGGGCTGGCGGATCTGGGGATGCATCGGGCAGGTGTAGATCGCGCCCGTGGGCGCCGGCTTTGCGACAGGCGCCTCGGCTTTCTCGCCGGCATAGGCTGCCGGATCGGCCTCGAACTTGTTCTGGCAGCCGGCGGAGCAGAAGAAATAGGTCTGCCCCGCATGAGCGGCGCGATGCTTTGCCGTGGCGGGATCGACGGTCATTCCGCAGACCAGATCCTTCACACTCTCCCCCGCGCCATGAGAATGGCCATGGTGGTGTGAATGGTCGTCGTGCCGGTGACCGGCGTGATGCTGATGATCTGCCATGGCTCGCCGCTTTGCTCTCCTGCCCCTTTGCCTTGCCAATGCGTGAGCGGCCGGCGGGTTCGCGCCGGCCGCCCGCGATCAGCCGATGCTTTCCGCGCCGGGAGTGTATCCGGCGCCCGCCACGATCGACCTAACGGCGGAGAAATCGGCCGCGCCGACGACGCTGACGAGCTTCGAAGCCGGGTCGGCGGTGACCGCGGTTCCGGGCAATTGATCCTCGATCGCCTTCTTGATCGTGCCGGCGCAATGGCCGCAGGTCATGTCCTCGACGCGAAAGCTGATCGCGCCCTCAGGCGCGCCGGTTGCCTTGGCTGCGGTTCCGGAATGTTGCTGGCAGGAGCACATAGCTGCGATGTCCCAAAAAAAATTGACGATTACAGCACTCTACGGCTTCCCATAATGGGAAGGTCAAGGGCATGTTGCATTCGCGTTCGAGTGCTTTCTGAGAGCGCCAAACGCGGGGCTGGTGAGCGCGAGTATCTTGTCCAAGGGGACAATAGCTGCGCGAGCGGCAGATGTTAGATTGCTTCAGAAAGCTCGGCAGTTCCAGCATCGGAGGACTTATGAGCCAAGCCATTCATCCAGCAGCCGCCTCGACTCATTTGCCGGCATTCCTCGCCGGCCCCGGTGAAACGGACTGGCTCCTGGTTGCGATGGGCATTTTTTTGGCCATCTTCGTCTTGGCAATTGGTATTCTGTATTTGCACCTGCACGTCCTGCCGGATCGGATTGCTCATAATAAGGTGCAATTGCAGATCGTTTGCGTGCTGGGATTGCTGGCCATGTTCACGCACATGCACATCTTCTGGATCGCGGGCCTTCTTCTTGCTTTAGTCGACATTCCCGATTTCATCACTCCCCTGAAACGCATCGTAGCGGCAACGGAAACGATCGCAGGCGCGAAACATCGACCGGAGTGAGTAGATCAAAGTGCCTTGCAGGGCAGGACTGGCACGATCGCATCTTTGGCGTGCTTGCTGCATTTCCCACTTAGTGAAGATCAACAGCTCTCGCTTGCTGCTGTCCATCGGTTCTGCGTCCCGTTTCTCCTCAGTGCAGGATCTGGCTGAGGAAGAGCTTGGTGCGCTCGTGCTGCGGGTTCCTGAAGAACTCGTCCGGGGTGTTCATCTCGACGATTTGGCCGGCATCCATGAAGATGACCCGGTCCGCGACCTGGCGGGCGAAGCCCATCTCATGGGTGACGCAGAGCATGGTCATGCCCTCCTCCGCCAGCGACACCATGGTGTCGAGCACCTCCTTGACCATCTCCGGATCGAGCGCCGAGGTCGGCTCGTCGAACAGCATGATCTTCGGGCTCAAGCACAAAGAGCGGGCGATGGCGACGCGCTGCTGCTGTCCGCCGGAGAGCTGGCCCGGATACTTCAACGCCTGCTCGGGGATCTTGACGCGCTTGAGGTAGTGCATCGCGATCTCCTCGGCGTCCTTCTTGGGCATCTTGCGAACCCAGATCGGCGCCAGGGTCAGGTTCTCCAGGATCGTCAGATGCGGGAACAGGTTGAAGTGCTGGAACACCATGCCGACGTCGCGGCGGATTTCGTCGATCTTCTTGAGGTCGTTGGTGAGTTCGGTGCCGTCGACGATGATCTGGCCCTTCTGATGCTCCTCGAGCCGATTGATGCAGCGGATCATCGTCGACTTGCCGGAGCCGGACGGGCCGCAGATCACGAGCTTCTCGCCGCGCGATACTTTGAGATTGATGTCGCGCAACACGTGGAACTCGCCGAACCATTTGTTGACGCCGATCATCTCCACCGCCGTCGCGGTGTTGAGCGAGGTCGGCTTCAGCGCCGCAGGGCGGATGTCGATCCTGTTTTCGGCCATGGCCAAGGTCATGCTGGCGTCTCCTAATGAGCAGCGGGACTGGCCTGCCCCCTGAAAAGTGGTCCTCCGTGAAGTAGGCTTTTGAGCCTTGGAGGAAGCCGCTATGGCGCAGAAGAAGCATAAGCCTGAAGAGATTGTCGCGAAGCTGCGACAGGTCGATGTGTTGTTGTCTCAGGGCCGGCCGGTTGCCGAGGCGATCCGCACGATCGGTGTGACGGCCTTCACCTATTATCGTTGGCGCAAGGAGTTCGGCGGCCTGAAGAGTGATCAGGTGAAGCGGTTGAAGGACCTCGAGAAGGAGAACGAGCGGCTTCGCAAGGCGGTCTCGGACCTCACGCTTGAGAAGCTCATTCTCAAAGAGGCCGCCTCGGGAAACTTCTGAGCCCCGCCCGGCGTCGTCGCTGTGTCGAGCATGTCGTGGTGAAGCTCCGGGTTTCGGAGCGACTGGCGTGCCGGGTCCTGGGGCAGCATCGTTCGACGCAGCGAAAGCAGCCGCTGGGTCGCGCCGACGAGGCGGTCTTAACGGCCGACATTGTTGAGCTCGCCACCCGGTATGGGCGCTACGGCTATCGGCGGATCACAGCGTTGCTGCATGCCGCCGGCGGGGCAGTGAACGTCAAGCGCGTCGAGCGGATCTGGCGGCGAGAGGGGCTCAAAGTGCCTCGGCGGCAGCCGAAGAAGGGACGCCTCTGGCTGAACGACGGATCCTGCGTGCGGCTTCGACCAGAGCACCCCAACCACGTCTGGTCCTATGACTTTGTCGAGGACCGTACCCATAACGGCCGGAAGTTCCGCATGTTGAACGTGATCGACGAGTTCACCCGGGAATGCCTGGCGATCCGCATCGATCGGCGGCTCAGGTCGACCGATGTGATCGACGTTCTCTCCGACCTCTTCATCATGCGCGGCGTGCCGGGTCATGTGCGTTCAGACAATGGTCCGGAGTTCGTCGCCAAAGCGGTTAGGGACTGGATCGCAGCCGTCGGAGCGAAGACGGCCTTCATCGAGCCGGGCTCGCCGTGGGAAAATGGCTATTGCGAGAGCTTCAACGCGAAGCTCCGTGACGAGCTCCTGGACGGAGAGATCTTCTACAGCCTCTCCGAGGCGAAGATCGTCATCGAGAGCTGGCGCCAGCACTACAACCGCGCATCAGAACACCCATCTGGCTATGTGATTGAAGTGAAGAGGTTTTGCTGTGCCGGCAGCGATCCTGCGGGGTATTTGGGGTTCTGCCGGGCCCGTGCTGTGATGGATTGGGCGGCATCTGTGGCCAGAGCGCTGCGTGCGAAGACCCAGGGGCCGTCCGGCAGGGGATGGGTGGCTTCGATCTCGCCGGCTTCAGCTGCGAGCCTGAGCGTCCTGGTCGAGACCTTGAGGAGCCTGGCGGCGTCGGTGAGGTTGAGCCAGGGCTCGACGCCATCGGCCGCGGGCCTGAACACAGGGATGCGGTAGTTCGACCGCATGGAGGCGACTCGTTCGCGCGTCCAGCGATTGCCATTGCCGGTCTTCAGGGCGTTGCGATTGAGAAGGCCGGCGATCAAGTCGTCGCTCGCGATCAACACCAGTTCGCGCACGGCTGCGACGATATCGGTCGATGTGCTGTTGCGCTGTCCGCGCCGGCGCTTCGGCAGGCGCATCTCGCTATGGGCGCCGCCGGCCCAATGCACGATGAGAACGATCTCGGAGGTGGCATCGTCGATATCGGCCACCACTTCGTTGATCAGGATGCGCACGACCCGCTTCTTCAGCCGAGCGTCGGTGGTCGGCGCCGACCATACGGTTTACAGGTTCGACGCGAGCAGGCCGAGCATGGCGGGATCGACGCTTGCCGCGGGCCGGGCCGTGTCGTGTGCGGCGACCCTGCACTCGATCTCGCCAACCTTGGCGAGCGCCCTGTTCCAGCGCGCTTCGAGTTCACCGGCTACGAGCCGGTTGGCCGGGTCCGCGGCATCGTATTGCCGGAAGGCACGGTCGGCGGCATAGCGCGCCGCTTCCAGGTCTCGGCCAAGGATATCGCGAACCTGATCCCGCTGCCCAGACGCCTGTGACGCGGCCTCCTGCGCCGCGGCGACGGCGCCAGGGCCGACCACGCCAAGGAGCGCCTCCTCGATCGCATCGTCGACGCGCAGGCCGCCGAAGGCGATGCAGGACGGGCCACCATGGTCCATCCAGGCACGCGAGCAGCTGTAGCGCGGGATGCCGTGCCTGGCCCCGGTGTAGCGAAGCGTCAGCTTGCGGCCGCAGCGCCGGCAACGGATCAGGCCGGCGAGCAGCGCCTCGCCATGCTTGGGCGCGCCGTGATGCCTGCCGGTCGGAACATTGCCTGCCACCATCGCGCGGATCGCTTCGAACCTCTCCCAGCTCACATAGCCGTCATGGGAACCGGGCTTCAGGGCGAGCCACTCATCCCGTGCCCTGCGGCGGGTCTTCACCCTGATGACGTCGGCGGCATAGGCTGCCGCGGCGCTGGTCTTACCATAGGCATAGGCGCCGCCGTAGACCGGGTTCACGATGACCCGGTGGATGGAAGCATAGTTCGGCCGGCGCCAGATCGTGACGCCGTTGCGCTGCTTCACGGGCAGGTCGAGATCATGTTCGTGCAGCCAGCACAGCGCCTGACGCGCGCTGCCGAGCTCCTGGACCTTGTCGAAGACGAGCGTGATCGCCTCCTGAACACGCCGATCCGGGTCCTTCTCATATCGGTCATCCGCCTTCACGAAGCCGATCGGCGCGGAGACGATCAGTTCGCCCCGGCGCGCCTTGGCGTAGCGGGCCGCGAGAGAGCGCTGACGCAGGAGATCGAGCTCGTACTCATTGAGGCTGCCCTTGAGCCCCAGCAACAGGCGATCGTCGCCATGACGCGGCGCATAAACGGTCTCTTGATCGATGAGCACCGTGTCGACAACCCGGCACATCTCGATCAGCTGCTGCCAATCGCGGCTGTTGCGGGCAAAACGCGAGACCTCTCGGGCGCAAACCGCGCCGACCTTGCCGAGGCAGACCTCCGCCACCATCCGCTCGAAGCCCATCCGCTGGACGGATCCCGCCGCGGAGCGGCCGAGATCGTCGTCGATGACCTCAATCTGCGACCATCCCAGCGCAGTCAGGCGGTCCCGCATGGCATATTGCAGCGCGCCGCTTTCGCGGTTGTGCAGCACCTGGTGGGCGGAGGACTGGCGCACATAGAGGATCGCCTTGCGCTCCAGGTGATGAGGCCGAACCTTCTCAGAGATCATCGCCGGCCTCCTTTGCTGGAAGCGGAACGGCCGTGGCGGCGTGGGCGAGGATCAACCGCGCCATCAGCTCCGTCAGCGCCGATCGTGCTCGCTCCGGCAGCTCCGGCCAGAGCGGCGCGCCGCCGGCCTGCGGCCTGGCGCTGTCGAACAAATCCATCTGCTGACGCCCGCGCGGCCGCTTGTGCCTGCCGCTGTTCACCGCCGTCGCCGTCGTCGCTCGCATGGGCCTCTCCCCGAATCTGGTCGTGAGAGGACCGGGATGCGCCAGAAAGCGGGGCATTCGATGATGCCGCAAACGTCTTCAACGCCCGATCGAGCAGCCCCGACAGCTCCGCCAATGCCTCCAGGCCGACGAATGGGGCAGCGGTCAGCTCAAGATCGCCAGGACATGACGCTCGCTCGAACATCCAGGCCGGAACCTCGAGCCAGCGGTCCCCCTGGCCGCCGGCTACCGCGCAGCGGAAATACATGCCGTCGCACTTCGCCACGGCGCCATGAATGCCGACCTGATGGCCAAACCACGGATGATACCGATAGAGAACTTCGCGGAACTCGGTCCCGTGGGCGTTCTCAAGCCTTGTTGTACAACACCAGGCGCCCGCACTCTTCGCTCGGCTACAAGCCGCCAGCGCCTGCGACTATCATGCCGACGCCGAGCGTGGCCGTGAAGCCGACCATGCATTAGATTGAAACCGGACCACTCAATCGGGGCAGGCCAGCTCATCCAGCCACCGCATCGAAAATATCCGCGCTACTTCGTCTTCTGTACCTCCCGACGAACCATGTCGTAGAGCTGCTGTGGGCCGAAGTCGGTCAGCGGTTGGCCGTTCACAAAGAACGTCGGAGTGCGTGTCACCTCCAGAGATTTGCTGTCGCGGGTGTCGCTATCCAGGGCAGCTTGGATTTCAGCGCGTGTCCAGTCCCGCTTCGCCAGCTCGATATCCAAGCCCGCATCTTTCGCGCGCGCCCAAGCCTTCTCCAACACGGGCCCAGTGTGATCGGCCCACTCCGGCTGAAACTCCAAGAGTGCCTCGAGGACGGGCACGAACTTGTCCTGAAGGCGAGCCGCTTCAAGGATTTTTACGGCGGCGTCGGAGCCGTCGTGAAATGCCGCGTAGCGCATAACGAGGCGAACATCGTTGGGGAACAAACCCATGATCTGCTTCAAGGGCGGATAGAAGGCTCGACACGCCTCACACGATGGATCGAAGAATTCCACGATTGTGACGGGCGCGTTCAGCGGACCAAGGACCGGGGAATGGCTCCGCACCAATGCCTCGGCACGGGCCGCGGCAATCTCGCGCGCTCTCCGCGCTTGTTGAGCGTTGTAAGCCACACTCCCGCCCACGAAGAACGAGAGCGCCAGCGCGCCAGTTGCAATGACAAGGCCGCGACGGTTCATGATTGTGCCTTCGACTTTGAAGCAAGCAGGGCGAACACGATTGCTAAAAATGCTGCCAGCGAGAGGTATGGGAGCGGCAGAACTCCAAGGACGGTCATCTCTGCGCTCGCGCAGGACGGGCCTTGCGAGCAGGGCTGGATGCCTTCTGGGATCAGGCCAGCGTAGAGCAGGCTGTGGAACAGAGCGATCGCCGCACCGAGAGCGGCCAGCGGCAATGCATATCGCCAAACCGTCGTGTCCGCACGAAAGCTGGCGATAGCGAGTAGGATGGCGAGCGGGAACATGAATGCCCGCTGTTGCCAACAAAGGCTGCAGGGAGCCTGTCCCATCACCTCGCCGATGAAGAGCGCGCTTAAGCTCGCGACCAGCGCAACGAGCCATGCCAGATACAGAAACGACCACCGCCCTTCCTGGTCGGGTAACATGCTGGGATTTGTCATCAAATAGAGGCCTTTCAACCGATAAGTGCGAGGATTGGGAAGGTTTCGAGTAGCCAGAACGCCATGGTTGAGAGGCGCCCCGTCATCATGGCGAGCCCCATGGCAACCATCGTTAGGCCCGTGAAAATCTGGAGACCTCGACCGAAGCTGCGCAGCCTCCGCAGACGCGCAGTGATGCCGCCGGCTAGCAGAGCGGTGAGGAGAAAGGGGATGGCCAGGCCGAGCGAGTAGATCGCCAAGAGAGCCACGCCCGCCGCGGGCGTCGTAGAGGTCGCGCTCACGGTAAGGATTGCGCCGAGAATCGGCCCGATGCAGGGCGTCCATCCGAAACCGAAAGCGAGCCCGAGAATGTAAGCGCTTTGCGGCCGTCCGCCTGACACTTGCGGACTCAGTCGGAATTCCCGCTCCATCCAGGGGATCCGCACAACGCCAGTGCTGAAAATGCCAAAGACGACGATGATCGCGCCGCCGACGAGGCCGGCCTCGTAACGATAGGAGAGCAGAAGCCGGCTTAACGCAGAGGCTCCCGCGCCCAGGATGACGAAAACCGTCGAAAATCCGAGCACGAACCAGAAGCTCATAGCAAAGGCACTTATCCGCGCTCTCGGGCTGTCGGAGTCGACCGACAAGCTTCCCGCGACATACGACAGGTAGCCAGGGACCAACGGCAGCACGCAGGGGGACAGAAACGAGACGGCGCCGGCGGCGAGAGCGGCTAGAATGCTGATGTTCGCGATTTCCATCAGGGCTTCTGTCCTTCGTTTCCACCCTTTGCGATCAGCCCGATGATTTCCTGCCTCGTTGCCGTCGCATCCCAAGATCTGGGGCCGAACCAGCGGCCGACCTCGCGACCATTGCGATCGAGAAGGATGGACGTCGGCAGCCCGGAAACCGAAAATTCTTTCACGGCCCGGCCGGCGGGATCGAGAAAGACCGGCAAGTCCACGATGCCGAGATTGCGGAGCAAAGGTTCTACGACTTCCGCGCCGTCACGATCGACGGACAGTGCGACGACGCGAAGGCTGGGCTCTTTCCACTCGCGATTTAGGCGCGCGAGAGCCGGAAGCTCCTCGCGGCATGACAAGCACCACGTCGCCCAGATGCTCAAGAGAACCGGCTGACCCTGGAAGCTTTTCAGGTCGGTAAATTCGCCACCGAGTCGATAGAACCCGAGTGCCCCAGCGGTTCCCGCTCGTGGGGCCTTCTCATCGACGAAGAGTGACGCAGCCAAAATCGCGACTGCCGCAGTTGCGACAGCCGTGAGGATAGCGAACCGGGACTTGAGAATTTCGCCGAGCACTCCGCGGCGCCCCTGGGCTGATCGGGATCATGAGCTGCCCCAATGCACGGCGCTGTCTGTGCGCGTGAGGTTCAGCTACGATTTCGGATCCGCTGAACGCGGTCCTAGCAAAGCCTCTCGCGCGGCCCGCTTGATCAACTTTGGGATGGAGGACCGGTCGCGCGCGGCGGTGCTGTCGAGGGTGGCAAAACGAACGGAGCGAAGGGCAGCGCAAAAACCAACTTGGCTGGCCCGGGACGATCCGAAACCAAGACTGCGGCCGCAGGCGGGACCAAGGACGTCAAGGCGATGGGTTTCGCCCAGAAACAGCAACTGTTCAGGCCTTCGATATGCGCGGCGCGATCACCTTTGGTGGCCGGCGTTGTCCCGCAAATTTCTGACAGCGGAGTGCCGCGTTGAACGAATTTGATGGCGAGATGGTTGCTCGTCGCCGACGCACTAACCAGCAGCTGAAGCAGCAGCACGAGACCGCCAACGACAGCCAAGAGGCTGCGTCCGATCGTTCGAGCTGACCTGGTTGCCATCATGGTTCCGAATTATCGCGAGTTGAGCATCCGAGGCAATTTGGGAGGCCGAGGCTCGCGCTTTCTTGAAGGTGCCGTCCGGAGGCGATCATCGACCAGTCGACCTTTCGGTGATCCGCTCGTCGATCTCCCGCATCATCTCCCGCTTATCCCATTCCCGCATTCCAGCCCACCGCGCGACCTCGACGCCGCTTGGATCGAGCAATAGCGTCATCGGAAGTCCCGTGACCCGGAGGGCAGACATGCTCCGGGCCTCGCGATCGAGGTAGATTCCAAGCGATCGAATATTCGCGCGCAGGTAAAAGTCTTTGACGAGCTGCGGACCTTTCCGGTCGACTGAAAGGGCGACAACCTCAAAGCGAGTGTCGCCTTTCAAAGCCTGAAGCTTATCAAGCGAAGGCATCTCTTTCACGCATGGTGGGCACCAGGTCGCCCAGACATTCAGGAGCACGTACTTGCCCCGGAAATCGGCCAGCGATCGCGGCTGGCCGTTGACGTCCTCAAAGGTCACTGCCGGGCGGAATTCTGCCTGTCCCCCAAATCGCCGAGCCAGCCCGAGATATGCTGCCGGGGCCGCGATGCCTAATATGACGACGGAAGCGCCGAGCCATCGGCGCCTGCTGATCACCTCAACACCATGCGAATTTTGGCGAGCGCCGAGCTATCTTCCTCGTGATAGTCGATCATCGTTCGGAAGCTGCCGTCCGCATTCATAAGATACACGGACGCGGTGTGATCCATGGTGTAGCTGCCGTCGGTCGGGACCTTTTTGGCATAGGCCTTGTACGCCTTCAGAGCAGCCTCCACCTGCTCACGGGTCCCGCTCAAGCCGACGACCCGTGGGTCGAAGGACTCCAGATAGAGCGCCATCTGCTCTGGAGTGTCGCGTTCAGGATCAACCGTGATGAACAGGATCTGGAGCTTGTCCGCCGCTTGCCCGATCTGCTTCGTCAGGTTTCCCAACTGAACCAACGTGGTTGGGCAGACTTCCGGGCAATGCGTGAAGCCGAAAAATACGGCCATCGGTTTGCCGACAAAGTCCTTATCGGTAACAGCCTTCCCTCGGTGATCGGTCAGCGAAAATGGCCCTCCGATGTCCACGGGCGTAGAGATGTTGGATCGGCTCTCCGCGGTAACCCTGGATCCGTCAACCCGCCACCAGCCCAGCAAAATCGCCGCGCAGGTGAAGCTAATCAGGATAACGGCAGCCCACGCTCCGTACCGTATCCACTTCAGAAATGGCATGGCTGACACATTTGATTTTGGCGCTGATAGCGACGAAAGGCATGCGCCGCCGCGCGTCGATCCCCACTGTGACGGATGGCAAGAGTTGGGGAATTAGCGCCCAAGCCGGACTTCGGAATGCCGCTTGCGGGGGGCAAAATCATCAAGGTCGTCTCCTCATAGCGAAGGGGCCGGCTAGGCCGGTTCAACTCACGTCATGAGGGCTGGCGGTGCTCTTGATCCTTGGCGAAGAAGTGCCCGGACTGGCACGACAACCGTAGCATCGACGGCGGGCGCAGGTAGGTGAACGAACCGTGGCCAGCTGTTTTCGTCGGCAGCAGCCAGCTTACCGCTGGGCAGCAAAGCCCTATCGCCAGGCGCGTGCCGGTCTGAATTCCCATTCTGCAAAGATTGGTGGTGGTCCGAAATGCGGGCCGGCGCCTGCGAACCAGAATCGCTCGGCAGGTCTTTGGCAGGGCTCGCGGCGGTTAATTCGAGTGAGTAGCTGGCCTGAACGGGCTGTATCAAGCACGTCAGCACCAGCGCGCAAGCGAGCGCAACTGCCCATAGGCACCGCCAACAGTATGCGCTCGAAATGGTTCTCACGATGCTCTGTTAAGCCGGCCACTGCGCTCAGGCAATGCGACGAGATGTTCACCCAACCGCGAGGTCGACCAGCAATTTGATATTGAGGATGATGATGATGGCAGCCACCACCGCTGCGGTCACCGTTAACCACCGTGGCGCGACGAGCTCGCCCATTTTTGTCCGCGACGCAGTGAACATGACGAGTGGAACGATCGCGAAAGGAAGCTGAAGACCCAGGACGACCTGACTGGCCTGCTGCCGGTTCTGTGGACAGCTGGTTAAGCTAATCCAACCTTCTTTTCGAACTCGACCGGGCTGATGTAGCCGATGGTCGAGTGCCTGCGAACGGCATTGTAGAAGCGCTCGATGTAATCGAACACGTCGGCGCGAGCATCGTCGCGCGTGCGGTAAACCCTGCCTCTGATCCGCTCGGTCTTCAGCGACGAGAAGAAGCTCTCCATCGCGGCGTTGTCCCAGACATTGCCAGAGCGGCTCATCGAGCAAGTGACGCCGTTGTCGGCCATAAGCTTCTGGAACTGCTCGCTGGCATACTGGCTACCCTGGTCCGAATGGTGCAGCAGGGCATCCGGCTTTCCCCGGCGCCAGATCGCCATCATCAGCGCATCGGTCACGAGCCCGGCGGTCATTTCGGCCTTCATCGACCAGCCCACCACACGGCGGGAGAAGAGGTCGATGACGGCTGCAACGTAAAGCCAACCCTCCGCGGTCCATATGTAGGTAAAGTCCGCGATCCAGCGCTGGTTCGGACGCTCGGCATGGAACTCCCGGCCGAGCGTATTCGGGGCGATGGCCGCTCGTCGGCCCTCATCCCTGGGCAGGCTGCGTCGACGCGGCCTGGCACGCAAAGCCTGGGCCCGCATCAGCCTCTCGATGCGATGCAGGCCGCAATCGATACCTTCCTCCAGCACGTCGCGCCAGACGCGCCTGGCGCCATAGGTCCGATCCGAACCAAGGAAGCTTGCACGGACCCTCGCGCCAATCTCCTCGTCGTCGCGCGCACGCAGGCTCGGCGATCGGTTAAGCCAGGCATGAAAGCCCGAACGCGACACATCCAGCGCTTCGCAAAGCCATGCCACCGGCCAGATCCCCCGGTGCTTCGCAATGAACGTGAACCTCATGTCACGTCCTTCGCGAAGTAGGCTGCGGCCTTTTTTAGGATATCGCGCTCCGCCTTGAGCTTGGCCACCTCGCGCCGCAGCTTCTCGATCTCAAGCTGCTCCGGCTTCATCTGGCCGTGGCCGGGAAAAGCCTGCGCAGGATCGGCCGAAAAGAGCTTCACCCATTTGCGCAGCTGGTTCTCATGGACATCCAAATCCCGAGACGCCTGTGCCACGCTCACTCCGCGATCCTTGATCAGGCGAACCGCCTCGATCTTGAACTCACGTCCAAACTGTCGTCGCCGCATACGCCACCTCCGGTTTCATGAAACACCCAATCTCGGTGTCCACGAAACCGGCAGCAGGCCACACCGATGATTCCCAAGGCCAGGTAGAGCATCTGGGGATTGCGGACGATCTCGGTCGTCGGAGCAAAACCTCGAATGACCTCACCCCAGTTCGGATCCGCCAGAGCAATCTGGATGCCGAAACAGAGCGCAATTACGCCGAGTAGCGTGATGATAAAGGCTTCGACCCAACGGAAGCCCATATTCTGCAGCCAAAGGATAACGATCACGTCGAGAGCGGTGACTAAGACGCCAATCTCCATGGGCATGCCGAACAGCAAATTCAGCGCGATTGCCGTCCCGATGACTTCAGCGAGGTCGGTTGCGCAGATGGCCAGCTCCGCGAAGGCCCATAGCGGCCATGAGACCGCTTTTGGAAACGCGTCCCTGCACGCTTGCGCGAGATCCCGGCCGGTCGCGATGGCTAAGCGGGCGCAAAGGGCCTGCAGAATAATCGCCATGATGTTGGAAATGAGAGCGACGACCAGCAGCGCGTAGCCGAACTGCGCTCCCCCAGCGAGTGAAGTCGCCCAATTGCCGGGGTCCATATAGCCCACTGCAACGAGATAGCCGGGGCCCACGAAGGCAAGGAATCTGCGCCAGGGCGTCGCACCAGGATTTACTGTGATGCTCCGAAACACGTCGAGCATGGACGGCTCGCCGCGCTGCCTGCGCCAGCCGGTTTCAGCGATCTCACTGCCCTTCATCGGAAGGGCTTTCTGTAAATGCATTTCATTTGCAATAAGAGAAACTGCTGAAGCCTGTCAAGACCTAGGAATTCCCGTTGAATGTTCGAGCCATCCGAAGCCCGGCGAGACTCCGTCGGCGGGCGATTTGGCCCGCAACCAGAGTATGAAATTTTTCGCTTGAACCTGAAGTCGCTAGAGGTTGTAGAGATGCAGCTTCCGAAATTCGGGCACCAGGAGTCATCCCTATGGCCGCCAGCAAGGACAGCAAGCTTCAGCCTTTGAGCTGGAAGATTAGCGGGATGGATTGCGCCAGCTGCGTGGCCAAGGTGCGCGGTGCCGTCGAAAAAATGCCAGGCGTGTCCGATTTCAGGCTCTCGCTGATGTCGGAAACGATGAAGTTGAAGCTAGACGAGACGCGTACATCTCGTCAGGCGGTCGAGCAGCGCGTGAAAAGCCTGGGCTTCGGCGCAATAGCGATGGTGGAGAGCAAGCGCCACGCGAATGACGACGTCGGTCAAGCCCACGACCACGATAAAACTGAACCATCAAAGCAGACCCTGTCTTGGAAGGTCGCGGGTATGGACTGCGCAAGTTGCGCAGCGAAGATCCGCGGCGCCGTGGAGCGCCTCCCCGGCGTCAGCAATGTCAAAGTCTCGGTGATATCCGAGACTTTGACCCTTGCACTGGATGCCGGACAAACCGCCCCTGACGCAATCGAGAAGCGCGTGAAGGGCCTCGGCTACACCACTACTGCGCTTGCAGCACTGGCATCACCCGCGCCTGCGGCAAAAGAAGACAGCTGTGGCTGCGGGCATGATCATGGTCACGCGGGTCACACTCACGATCACCACGATCACGATCATGCCAAGCATGATCACGGCAAAACTTCATGTTCGGGCCATGACCATGGCCCCTCGCATGATCATGAGCATGGGCACAACCATGGTCATGAGCACGGGCAGAGCCATGATCATGCTGGCCATAAGCATGATCATGACCACAATCACGATCAACCAGGCGACAAGCACGCCGCTCATTCACACAGTGCCAAGGTCTCGGGCTCCACGTCTGCAGTGAAGGACCACGGCCACGGCCTGCCCGGCCATGTCCATGAGGCCACGCCCGACGGCGCGAGCTGGTACCAGACCGGCAAGGGCCGGCTCGTCATCGCGACCGGCCTGTTCCTCGGTGCCGCCTATGCCGCCGGGCTGATCTGGCCTGGCATCGGCCACTGGGCCTTTATCGTGGCCTGCGTCGTCGGCGTCGCGCCGGTGGCGAAACGCGCCTTCGCGGCGGCCCGCGCCGGCATCCCCTTCACCATCGAAATGTTGATGACGATCGCCGCCATCGGCGCGCTCTTCATCGGCGCCGCCGAGGAAGCGGCGCTGGTCGTCTTCCTCTTCGCCGTCGGCGAAGTCCTCGAAGGCGTCGCGGCCGACCGGGCCCGCGCCTCGATCCGCGCGCTCGGCGATCTCGTCCCGAAGACGGCCATCATCGAGGAGAACGGCTCGACCCGCCAGGTCGACGCCACGAGCCTCAGAATCGGCCAGACCGTGCTTGTCCGTCCCGGCGACCGCATCCCGGCCGATGGCGAGATCACCGACGGCACCTCCGGCATCGATGAGAGCCCGGTCACTGGCGAGTCGATGCCCAAGACCAAGGGCGTCGGGGAGCCCGTCTATGCCGGTTCGGTCAATCGCGAAGCGGCCCTGCGCGTGCGCGTCGACAAGGCGGCCGAGGACAACACCATCGCCCGCATCATCCGCCTGGTCGAGGAGGCGCAGGAGGCCCGCGCCCCGACCGAGCGCTTCATCGACCGCTTCTCGCGCTGGTACATGCCGGCGATCGTCGGGCTTGCCGTGCTGGTCGCACTGCTGCCTCCGCTCCTGCTCGGCGCCGAATGGTCGGTCTGGATCTACCGGGCGCTGGCGCTGCTGCTGATCGGATGTCCATGCGCGCTCGTCATCTCGGTGCCCGCCTCCATTGCAGCCGCATTGTCTACTGGTGCCCGTCAGGGCCTGCTGATGAAGGGCGGGGTTGTCATTGAAGCGGCCGCCAAGACGGGCGTCGTCGCCTTCGACAAGACCGGTACGTTGACCGCTGGTACTCCGCGCGTGACTGAAGTGATCGCACTCGGAGAGGATGAACGCCGCGTCGTCGAACTCGCGGCATCCGTTGAAACCGGATCCAACCACCCTCTGGCTGAGGCAATCTTGGATCGCGCCAAGTCTCACGCCATCACGGTTCGACCAGCGCAAAATGCTGCGGCTATCGCCGGGCAAGGTGTCACTGGCTCCTTGGATGGCATTTCGGTTTTTGTTGGCGCGCCCCGGCATGCGATTTCCCGAGCGACGTTCGACTCTGAGGCCAAGGCGAATGTCGAGCGGCTTGAATCCGATGGAAAGACCGTCGCTGCCGTCATCGCCGGCGACAACCTGGTGGGGCTAATCGCATTGCGTGATGAACCTCGGGATGATGCTGCCCTGGCTGTAGCCGAATTGAAGGCGATGGGAATTCGATCGCTTATGTTGACCGGCGACAATGCTCGAACCGGCGCCGCCATCGCAGGTGGACTTGGCATGGAGCACAAAGCCGAGCTGATGCCTGACGATAAGGTCACCGCCATCAAATCGCTCGCGAGCGAGACATCTGTGATGATGGTCGGTGACGGCATCAATGACGCCCCCGCCCTCGCTGCAGCCAATGTCGGAGTGGCCATGGGCTCCGGCACGGATGTTGCTCTGGAGACGGCCGACGGAGCCGTCCTCAAAAGCCGGGTTCGGGATGTCGCTGCCATGATCCGCCTGGCGCGGGCGACGATGGGCAATATCCGGACGAACATCACCATCGCGCTGGCGCTCAAGGGCGTGTTCCTCGTGACCAGCGTCTTGGGCTACACTGGCTTGTGGGTCGCCATCCTTGCTGACACGGGAGCGACCGTCATCGTAACCGCAAACGCCCTGCGGCTATTGCGCTTCAACGCCAGTCAAGTGTCTTAGCAATGTCGGCCCTGGAACTCGCGGCGTACGGGGTGGCCATCGCCTACGTTGCGGGATTCTTGGCGCTATCGTCCGCGCTAGCTCGATCCTCAGATCAGCCAGTGTGGTTATTCGACAACGGATCGCCGCGCCAATTCGTGCCGGCGCTGCTGTTCAGGCTGTCGTTCGCAGGAGCGGTGCTGTGGCCGTTAGGCACGACAATTTTTGGTAGTGCATTTTCCGCCGATCCGTTGTCGGGCCTACTGGGCGGAAATGCGCCAGACGTGGTGGGATTCGTCCTGGTGCTTGCCGGAGTCTGCCTTGCCCTTTTTGCGCAGGGTTACATGGGTGCCTCATGGCGGATCGGGACGGCTGAAGACCACGTCGGGCCTATCGTTGATGGGGGTCCGTTCGCCATCTCGCGCAATCCCGTTTTTGTCGGCCAAGCACTCCTATTCGGCGGCCTTTTCATCGCCAAGCCGAGCATCGTCCAGGCTGGACTCACAGCGTCGGCGCTCTATGCGATAGCGCTCCAGGTACGCATCGAAGAAGGCGTTCTGCTGAAGGCTTTGGGCGAGCCTTACCGTGCCTATTGCGCGCGCGTAGGCCGATGGATCGGCTATCGCTCTCAACAATCCGGGAACATGTAATGTCACAGGCTCGGACAACCCGTCGCGTGCTTGCTTGGGCAGCTGTTGCGCTAGCCGCCGATCAGATCAGCAAGTGGTTGATCCTCAACAAGGTCATGGTGCCTCCGCGCATCATCGAATTGACGCCGTTTCTGAATGTAAGGCTCGGCTTCAACTACGGGGTCAGCTTCGGCTTGGGCAGCGAGTGGCTGGACGCCTGGCCCGGCGCTCTCGGCCTCTTCAAGTTTGTCGTCGCTATAGGATTGCTGGTCTGGGCTGCGAAGAGTGAGACAAATCTGGAGCAGATAGGATTGTCTTTGATCGCGGGTGGAGCCCTGGGCAACGCCACGGATCGCTGGCGACAAGGCGCCGTCACCGATTTCATCGATCTTCACTGGGCAGGCTACCACTGGCCGACCTTCAACGGAGCCGACATCGCCATCAGCATCGGCGTGTCTTTGATACTGGTGGTCAGCTTGATGCCGCTGAATTCGCGATCGGCTCCGTCCCACACAGGATTGAAGGGCGGCTCCAAATGATTGGCACCGGGTTCAGGAAATTTATCGATGCTCTCGGACGAGCCGACCAGGTCGCTTCTCCGAGCTATAAAGCCGTTGGCAGGACGGTCGGCCTGGCGCTGATAGGTGTTGGGCCGTTCCTGCTGCTGGGCATGACCCATACTGAGCCCGTAGCTCGGGCCAACGGTGTATCCGTAATACACCCGTGGTCGAGCGGGACGGCCTTGGTTGGGGACGACCTGCCAGTGTTCGCAATCTTTGAGAATAACGCCCCGAGGCTGGATCGACTTGTTGCCGTCGAAACGACTGCAGCCTCTGGCGTCGTGTTTGAGAGGACCATCCGGCGCTCAGCCAGCACGAGAATGGACGAGCTTGGTGAGATCGATCTGGCTCCGTCGGCAAAGACAAGCCTCAAGCCTGACTATCAGCAAATTCGTCTCATCGGTTTGAGGCAGAAGGTCGAGCCAGGTACCACTCTGCCCGTCGAGTTCATTTTTGCTCGGGCCGGCCGGCTAAAGGCCGACGTTCGGATCGAGAGCCCGGGTCAGCCGCCTCACAATGACCATTCCTAGTCTCGTCGGCTGCTTCCAAGGACGGGCCAGAAGGATGGGCCTTCGTCTCAATTCCTCCAGGTTCCGATTTCGATCGGCCTAGCTGCAAATCGATTGAGAGGGCTTCATGGGCGCAGGACATTCTCACGGCGGAGCGCAGGTCACCGGCGCTGGCAAGCACAAGTCGCGCCTCGCGCTTGCTCTCGGCCTCACGACAACCTTCATGATTGCGGAGGTTGTTGGAGGCCTCTGGACCGGCAGTCTGGCCCTGCTGGCAGATGCCGCGCACATGCTCACCGATGCGGGCGGTTTGGCGCTGGCGCTTATTGCCATTCGATTTGCTGAGCGCCCCTCCACGCCAAAGCAGACGTTCGGGTATGTTCGCCTTGAAATTCTATCGGCGCTCGCGAATGCGGTCGTGCTGTTGCTGCTGACCGTCTACATCCTATTCGAGGCCTATCAACGCTTCAAAAACCCGCCGGAGATCCTCGGTGGTCCCATGCTGATTGTTGCGGTCATCGGCCTGTTCGTCAATCTACTGAGCCTAAAATTGCTCTCAGGCGGTTCGTCCGAAAGCCTGAACGTCAAAGGCGCCTACTACGAGGTGCTCGGCGATATGTTGGGCTCGCTAGGTGTCATTGTTGCTGCCGCAGTGGTGATGTTCACAGGGTGGAAACTGGCCGACCCGATCATCGGCGCGGCGATCGGGCTCTTCATCGTCCCGCGCACCTGGATGCTCCTGAAACAGGCGGTCCACATCCTGATGGAGGGGACACCGCCGGAGATCGACGTCGGAGCGATCGAAGCTCGTTTGGCGTCACTTCCGAATGTCACCGCGGTCCACGATCTCCACGTCTGGACGCTCACATCCGGTCTCGATGCAATGAGCTGTCACGTCATCACGTCTGATATGTCGCAGGCGAAGAGCACCCTGCAAGCCGCCAGCGTGGTCATGCGCGAGGAGTTTGGAATCTCGCACACGACCATTCAGATTGAGGACGAGGACATTCGGCAGTCCTCTGGACACGACACTCGGATCTGACTTTCGCGGTCAGTTCAGTCGAAGATCCGGCCGAGGAACCCCCGTCGGCCGAAACCGCCACCATGGCCACCGCCATGCCCCCCTCCGTGGCTCCCGCCATGACTGTCGTAGCCACTTTGATGACCGCCTTGGGGCGCATAGCCCTGGTAGCCAGGTTGAGCGAGTGCTGCCCCCCAAGGTGTTGGAGCGCCGGGCTGAGTTAGGAAGCTGGGCTGCGGTTGCTCCTGAGCTGAACTTGGCTCCCGCAAACTGCGCTCAATGATTTTGTCCAGTTCGCCGCGGTTGAGCCAAACGCCGCGGCACTTGGGGCAGTAATCGATTTCGATGCCCTGTCGATCGCTCATGACGAGATCGACGCGGCAGACCGGGCACGGCAATCCTTCATGCGGCTTGGAAGCGGTATCATTCATTGCAGGCGCTCCTAACGAACACTGGACGCCCAGGATACAAGCTGTAGTCACTAGAGGTTCAAGGCGGCATTCTGAGGCAGATTGACGCAATTTCACAGGTCACAGTTTGCCGGGCGTCGAATGCACGTTTGGATCCTCGACGTGTCTCCGGTCCTCCGTCTGTTGCATGCGCACAAACGATACAGCGTAAAAGACGCCTGCAAGAACAATCAAAGCCAGCGCCAAGGCTCTGTTACGAGATCTCATAAACGTACTCCTTGATCTCGCCTGATGCGGTGAGCGGCATTTTGAAAGAACCATTTGTTAAAGAAAACGAACCCTGAATATCATTCTCTCAATTTATACCGAGATTTTTGTTCGATTCGAATTCGCGGGCGCTACGACAATTCTCGATAGGAGATTGTCATGCTTGCGCTCGCCAGATCTTGCTTTGTCGTTGCTGCTATGCGGATTCCGATTCCGACCGGCCATCATTCCGATAATTGACCGGCCGGGATTCCGATAATTCTCCGGCCACCATTCCGATTAATGACCGGCCACCAGCCGGGGGTATGAGCGCTCTGGGTCAGCCACTCAGGCATCAGGA
>WPCJ01003504.1_pt1 | contig 30782 bp, 34 predicted proteins | sample 5399831 | NCBI WGS metagenome assembly WPCJ01 (sample SAMN12869470, study PRJNA574797) | sludge metagenome | isolation source: wastewater treatment of pH10 | place: China:Beijing | collected 2019-05-20 | reverse complement strand
CGCGGCGCGAAAGCCTGCTGCGGCCTTCCGACGCCGAGGATGACGACCGCTTCGCCCCGCGCGGCGACGAGACCGAGCGGCAGCGGCGGATGGCCCGGCAGCGCGGCAATCTGGTGCATCGCCTGCTGCAATCGCTGCCGGAGATCGCCGTGGACAAGCGGCGCGATACGGCCATGGCCTTCCTCAATCGCAACGCCGACAACTGGACCGAGATCGAGCGCAGCATGCTGGCCCAGCAGGTGCTGGTGCTGCTGAACGAGCCGGGGCTGGCTGCGTTGTTCGCGCCAGGGAGCCGGCCGGAGGTCGCGGTAGCCGGCCGGCTGAAGCGGCTGGACGGCTCGACCTTCCTCGTGTCCGGGCAGATCGACCGGCTGGTGGTGAAACCCACCGAAGTGCGGATCGTCGATTACAAGACCAACCACAATCCACCCCGCAAGCTGGTGGCGGCGCCAAAAGCCTATATCCGGCAGCTCGCCCTGTATCGCGGGGTGCTCGCGAAACTATACCCCGACCGGCCCGTGCGCGCCGCCCTGCTCTGGACGGAAACCATTGAGATGATGGAGATTTCCAGCGCCGCGCTGGACGCGGAGCTGGCCGCCATCATCGCTGCGTGACCATGCCTTGACCCGGCAAGGGGGCGTTCATAGGTTGGATGCATCATTTTTGGCGCGCGATTCCCGAGGCGCCTTCATTGGACAGAACGAGGACAAGACGATGGGTGTTGGCAAGGTTTCAGACGCCGATTTCGAAACCGCGGTGCTCGGCGCGCCGGGCCCGGTGGTCGTCGATTTCTGGGCGGAGTGGTGCGGCCCCTGCCGCATGATCGCCCCGGCACTCGACGAGATTTCGGCGGCGATGGGCGAGAAAGTCACCATCGTGAAGCTGAACGTGGACGAGAACCCGAAGACGGCCTCGAAATACGGCGTGATGTCGATCCCGACACTGATGATCTTCAAGGGCGGCGAAATGGCCTCCCGCCAGGTCGGCGCCGCGCCGAAGGCAAAGCTGCAGCAGTGGATTTCCGCCGCGGTGTAAGCTGCTGGCGAATTGAGTTTACGGAACGGCCGGTGACGATGTCGCCGGCCGTTTTGTTTTGAACTCCGCCCTCATCCTGAGGAGCCGCGCAGCGGCGTCTCGAAGGATGGTTGCAGGGCCCCGAGCCTGGCGATCTCATGGTTCGAGACGGCGCTTCGCGCCTCCTCACCATGAGGGGCCAGAGCTACCTGATCCACCCCGTCGCCAGCGCACTCGCCCATTCCATGCGCTCGTTCTGCCGCGCCAGTGCCGCCATCGCCGCGTGATCATACGGCACCTGCCGGAACGTGACGTCCCAGCGGCCGTCCCGCTTCTCGACGATCGCGTAGCACGCATCGGGCGTGCCGACTTCGAGCGTGTGCGAATAAGGCGCGACATCGCGATAGCCGGGGCCGCCGACGCTGCCGGGATTGACGATCATGCGACCGTCGCGCAAGCGCACGCTGCGGGCGATATGCGTGTGGGCGCACAGGATCAGCGACTGCGCGATGCCCTTCGCCTTTTCCTCGATGGTTTCGATGGGGGCCATATGCACGATGCCTTCGGGCGTCACCGCTTCCATCCAGTAGGTGTTGTCGTCATCGGGCGTCGCGTGAACGCAATAGACCTCGTCCCGATACACTGCGCTGAACGGCAGCGCGCGCAGCCAGTCCATCTGCGCCGGCGTCAGCTGGTCATGCGCGAGACGGTCCGACGGATACATCTCGTCCAGCGGCCAGTCGGTGACATAGCGATCGTGATTGCCGCGCACGCAGACGGCGTTCATGCCCATCATGAGTTCGACGGTGCGACGGGCATCCAGCGGGCCGGAGACCATGTCGCCAAGATTGACGATCTCGACGAGACCCTGCGCTGCGATATCGGCGAGCACCGCTTCGAGGGCGAGATAGTTGCCGTGGACATCGGCAAGGACGGCGAAACGCATGAAGACTCCTGGAGTAGAGTTACGTCAGATTCCACGCAGGGAGCGTGCCGCTTTCTCACTACACTCCGCCCTCATCCTGAGGAGCCGCGTAGCGGCGTCTCGAAGGATGGCTACGAGCTCCGAGCCCGGCCATCTCATGGTTCGAGACGGCGCTCTGCGCCTCCTCACCATGAGGGTTTGGAGATCAGGCCGGCGGCGTGCCGTTCTCCGCAAGCACATGGCCCGCCAGATAGAGCGAGCCGCAGATCAGCACCCGCGGCGGCACTTCATAGGCGAGGCGCCGCAGCGACTGCAGGGCGGCGCCGGCGCTATCCGCCGTCTCGACGCGCATGCCGAGGGCGCGGCCGGCATCGACAAGCTTTTCCACCGGCATGACACCGGCGCGATCGGGGATCGGCACCGCGATGATGTGGCGCGTGAGGCCGGCAAAATTGGCAAGGAAACCGCCGGCATCCTTGTTGGCCATCATGCCGACGATGACGACCAGCGGCCGCGGCACGCGCTCCTCGAGATCGCCGAGCGCTTCGGCGATGACGCGACCGCCTTCCGCATTGTGACCGCCATCGAGCCAGAGCTCGGACTTATCAGGCGCGAGCGAAAACAGTTTGCCGGAGGTGAGCCGCTGCATCCGTGCGGGCCATTCGGCACTCGCGACGCCGCGTTCATAGATGGACGGATCGAACTTGAACTGCGGCAACGCGCGCAGCGCCGCGATGGCGAGGCCGGCATTGCCGAACTGATGGCGACCAAACAGGCGCGGAGCGGCGAGGTCCATCAGACCGCGATCGTCCTGATAGACGAGACGGCCGCGCTCGACGCTGATGTGCCATTCCTGCCCGGCGCTGTGCGTCGGCGCATGCAGCTTGCGCGCCTGCGCTTCGAGAACGGCTGCGACCTCGGGAAGCTGATCGGCGATGATGACGGGGACGCGGCGCTTGATGATGCCGGCCTTCTCGGTTGCAATCTTCTCCACGGTGTCGCCGAGGAAATCGGTGTGATCGATGGCGATCGGCGTGACGACGCAGGCTGCCGGCGTCTCGATCACATTGGTCGCGTCGAGCCGGCCGCCAAGGCCCACTTCGAGCAGCAGCACATCGGCGGGATGGCTTGCGAACAGATGGAAGGCAGCGGCCGTTTCCGCCTCGAATAGCGTGATCGGCGCGCCGGCATTGACGGCTTCCACATGGGCAAGAGCGTCATACAGGTCGACATCGCTCACCAGCATGCCGCCGAGGCGGATGCTCTCGTTCATGCGCACGAGATGCGGCGAGGTGTAGACATGGACGGTAAGGTCGGCGGCCTCGAGGATCGAGCGCAGATAGGCGATGGTCGAGCCCTTGCCATTGGTGCCTGCGACATGGATCGTCGGCGGCAGCCGGCGCTCGGGATTGCCGAGCTGCGTCATCAGGCGCTGCATGCGCTCCAGCGACAGATCGATCGTGCTGGGGTGCAGCGCCGAGAGTCGCGCCAGAATCTCGCCTGATGGCGACGATGTCGGCGCGGTCTCGCTCACGCTTGCGGAGCCGGCACCGCGTCCGGCGCCACGGCGATCTGCTCGGGCAGCACGCGCGGTGCAGCCTCGACGGCCGGCGACTTGGTGAGCAGGCGGCACAGGCGCGCCAGCGTCGGCTTCAGGTCATGGCGATGCACCACCATGTCCACCATGCCGTGGTCGCGCAGATATTCGGCGCGCTGGAAACCCTCAGGGAGTTTTTCGCGGATGGTCTGCTCGATGACGCGGGCGCCGGCGAAGCCGATCAGCGCGCCGGGCTCGGCGATATGGATGTCACCCAGCATCGCATAGGAGGCGGTGACGCCGCCGGTGGTGGGATTGGTGAGCACGACGATATAGGGAAGCTTGGCCTCGCGCAGCATCTGCACGCCGACGGTGGTGCGCGGCAGCTGCATCAGCGACAGGATGCCCTCCTGCATGCGCGCGCCGCCGGAGGCCGCGAAGACGATGAAGGGCGACTTCTTCTCGACAGCCAGCTCAAGGCCGCGGACCAAAGCTTCGCCGGCGGCCATGCCGAGCGAGCCGCCCATGAAATCGAAATCCTGCACGGCCACCACGGTGCCCATGCCTTCCATCTTGCCGTAGCCGACCTTCACGGAGTCCTGCATGCCGGTCTTGGTGCGGGCATCCTTGATGCGATCGACATATTTGCGTTCGTCGCGAAACTTGAGCGGATCCGCAATCACTTCGGGCAGCGCGACGTCGTACCAGGTCTCGTTGTCGAAGATCGACTTCAGGCGCGCCGTGGCGCCCATGCGCATGTGATAGTTCGAGCCGGGAATGACGAACTGATTGCTCTCGACATCCTTGTAGAACACGAGCTGGCCGGTATCCGGACATTTGATCCAGAGATTCTCCGGCGTCTCCCGCCGCAGAATGTTGCGGATTTTTGGACGGACGACATTGGTGAGCCAGTTCATAGGGTTCTCCGCGTCGCGAGCATGCGTCGCATCTTGAATTATATGGCGGGCCGCGCCGGGCGCGGCAACCGCGGTTCCACCCCGTTAGGGGGCAATTCTGCTTATTCTGCGGCCTGCTTTGCGCCGCGGACGCCGGCGGCGAGGGCCGCGGTGAGATCCGCAACCGCCGAAACGGTCTTGCTGGTCGCCTTGCCGTCGGCATCCAGCGAATTCTTGAGCGCATCGATGAGCGCCGTGCCGACCACCGCGCCATCGGCGTGGCTGGCAATCGCCTGTGCCGCCTCGGGCGTGCGGATGCCGAAGCCGACGCAGACAGGGAGCTTGGTGTGGCGCTTGATGCGCGCCACCGCGGTGCTGACGGCAGACGCATCCGCCGCCGCCGCGCCGGTGATGCCGGTGACGGAGACGTAATAGACGAAGCCTGACGTGTTCGCGAGAACGGCCGGCAGGCGCTTGTCGTCGGTCGTCGGCGTCGCGAGGCGGATGAAATTGATGCCGGCCTTCATCGCGGGGATGCAGAGCTCGCTATCTTCCTCCGGCGGCAGATCGACGATGATCAATCCATCGACGCCGGCTTCCTTCGCATCGGGCAGGAATTTATCGACGCCGTAGATATAGATCGGATTGTAGTAGCCCATCAGCACGATGGGAGTCCTGTCATCGGTCTTGCGGAAATCACGCACGAGCTGCAGCGTCTTGCGCAGGGTCATGCCGACACTCAGCGCACGCAGGCCCGCGGCCTGGATCGAGGGACCGTCGGCCATCGGATCGGTGAAGGGCATGCCGAGTTCGATGATATCGGCGCCAGCCTTGGGCAGCGCCTTCACGACCTCAAGCGACGTCGCGGGATCGGGATCGCCGGCCATCACGAAAGTGACGAAAGCCGAGCGACCTTCGGCGGCGAGCTCTTTGAAACGGGTATCGATGCGGGTGGTCACGACTGGCGGCCCTTCAGAATATCACCGACCTGCGGGACGTCCTTGTCGCCGCGGCCGGAGAGGTTGACGACCATCAGGTGATCTTTTGGCAGCTTCGGCGCGAGTTCGGAGACCTTGGCCAGGGCATGCGCCGGCTCAAGCGCCGGGATGATGCCTTCGAGTTTCGACAGCAGCTGGAATGCCGCCAGGGCTTCCTCGTCGGTTGCCGAGAGATACTTCACGCGGCCGATGGAATGCAGCCAGGAATGCTCGGGGCCGATGCCGGGATAATCGAGACCGGCCGAGATCGAATGACCTTCCTGGATCTGGCCGTCTTCATCCATCAGCAGGTAGGTGCGGTTGCCGTGCAGAACGCCCGGGCGACCGCCGGCGATGGATGCGGCGTGCAGATCGGTGAGGCCGTGGCCGGCCGCTTCGACGCCGTAGATATCGACCGAGGGATCGTCGAGGAAGGGATGGAACAGGCCCATCGCATTGGAGCCGCCGCCGATGCAGGCGATCAGCGAATCCGGCAGGCGACCTTCGATCTCCTGCATCTGCGCCTTTGTCTCGTCGCCGATGATCGACTGGAAGTCGCGCACCATCATCGGATAGGGATGCGGGCCGGCGACGGTGCCGATGCAGTAGAACGTGTTGTGCACATTGGTGACCCAGTCACGCAGCGCCTCGTTCATCGCATCCTTCAGCGTGCGCGCGCCGACCTGCACCGGCACGACTTTCGCGCCGAGCATTTCCATGCGGATCACATTGGGCTGCTGACGGGCGACGTCCACCGCGCCCATATAGACGATGCATTCCAGGCCGAAGCGCGCGCAGAGCGTCGCCGTCGCCACGCCATGCTGGCCGGCGCCGGTCTCGGCGATGATGCGCTTCTTGCCCATGCGGCGCGCGACCATGATCTGGCCGAGCACATTGTTCACCTTGTGCGAACCGGTGTGATTGAGTTCTTCGCGCTTCAGATAAATCTTCGCGCCGCCGAGATGCTCTGTCAGGCGCTCGGCGAAATAGAGCGGCGACGGACGGCCGACATAGGCTTTCAGGTAGCCATCCATCTCCTTGCGAAAGGCGGGATCGGCCTTGGCGTCCTCATAAGCCTTCTGCAGGTCGAGGATCAGCGGCATCAGGGTTTCGGCGACGAAGCGGCCACCGAAAATGCCGAAATGGCCGGTCTCGTCCGGGCCGGTTCGATAGGAGTTTGGGATGGCTTTTGTCATCAGGTCGTCAGTTCTTCCGTTGCGCGCGCGGCGCGGATGAAGGCGCGGATCATATCGGGATCCTTGATGCCCGGAGCGCTTTCCACGCCGGACGAAATATCGACGCCGCCTGCGCGCGTGATCCGCACGGCTTCGGCGACATTCTCTGCGTTCAATCCACCCGACACCATGAAGGGCAGCTTGAGATCGAGTCCTTCGAGCAGGTGCCAGTCGAAGGCCGCACCGAGACCGCCGGGACGAGTGGCGTCCTTCGGCGCCTTCGCATCGAACAGGATGCGATCGCACACTGCGGCATAACCGGGCAGCGCAGCGAGATCAGCCTTGGTTTCGACAGCGATGGCCTTCATGACCGGCAGGCCGAACTTCTGTTTGATATCGCGAATGCGCGCGACGCTTTCCTTGCCATGCAGTTGCAGGATCTGCGGACGCAGTGCCTCGATGCTGTTGGCGAGCAGCGCGTCGTCGGCATCCACCGACAGCGCGACTTTCACGGCTTTCTTCGCCTGACGGCCGAGCTTCTCGGCGACGTCCAGCGAGACGTGCCGCGGCGACGGCGGGAAGAAAACGAAGCCGACCATATCGGCGCCAGCGACCAGAGCCGCGTCGAGCGTCTCCGACGTGGACAGGCCGCATATTTTGACGGTCAGGGGCATGCTTTCAACGGCTGCAGGCAAACGGAACGGGTGAACGGTAAAGCAGGCGCCAATCGGCGCGCAGCCGGGCGGGTTCTACAACGTCGCGCCCTGCTTGTCTCGCTCGCCGGGGGCATAGCCGGGGGCTGGCAGGCCCGGTACCGGCCGCTGGGTGGTCGCCCGTGCCGTGGCAATCTCAGCCCGCAAGTCGGCCAGCTCGCCACGGGCGCGGCGCGCATCGGCCTCGTGCTGACGAGCAGCGCGGCGCCAATGGCGCTGCCCGACCCAGGTGGCAGTGCCGCCGGCAATAACGCCGAAAATGGCGACGACGATCAACACCACGAAGAGCGGCAAAGTCGCACCGATGGAGGGATCGTTGCTGTTGAAGGGGTCGAAGGACACCGTAACCGGATGACGATTGGCGACGGCGAACACGATGAAGAGGATCGCAACGGGAACGACGACCAGAGCCGTGAGGAATTTGCGCATCGACATCTCTCACGTAACAGTGAAGCAGAAACGAAGCCGTCCCGGCGATTGCAGCGAGTGGAACCGCTTAGGAGGCGCTCGCTTCCGAGGCCTGGGCCGACTCCGGCGCAGACGGATCGCGGTTCAGGCGCTCGCGCATTTCCTTGCCGGTCTTGAAGAACGGCACGCTCTTCTGATCGACCGGAACATGCTCGCCGGTGCGCGGATTGCGGCCCGCGCGCGCCGGGCGGTGCTTGACCGAAAAGGCGCCAAAGCCGCGCAGCTCGACGCGATCGCCACGCGCCAGCGCCGCGACGATTTCGTCGAGGATCGCATTCACGATGTTCTCCACATCCCGCTGGTACAGGTGCGGGTTGTGTTCAGCGATGCGTTGGACGAGTTCGGATTTGATCATCGAGACGTTGGGCTTGGGATTGGAGGGTGCATTTCCGTGAAAAAGCGTTGAGCTGTCAAGACGCTAAATGACTAATGAAGGCCCGGAAAGTGCGTGACAATTGATCTAAAAGACGCTTGGCCGCCTGCCCGCGGTGCAGAAGAGCGAGTTGCGGGCGAGTGGCGCGGCACCTTCTGGATTCAAGTTTAGTTCAGGGACACCGGTCGCCAAAGCGCCAGCATCCCGTCAAGACCCATACCATCGACAGCTTGCGCAAACCCGCCCTGCTCCACCTGCCGCGCGATAACGGATAGCCCTACCGCATCAAGCGCGATCGACGCGGCAGCGCGCAAGAAGGTAAGATCGCCGAATTTCGGCGACAGCTTGTAGTCACGGACGGGCAGATCGCTCTTGATCTTCTTTTCGGACACCAGCCACGCCACCGCCGTCTTCTCGTCGCCGACCTGGTCGATCAGCTTGAGGCCGACGGCCTGGCGACCGGTGAAGACACGGCCGTCGGCCACCTTCTCGATCTGAGCTTCGTCCATGGCCCGGCGGCTCTGCACGAGCCCCCGGAACCAGGTGTAGTTATCCTTCACCAGCGCTTCCAGCGCAGCGCGCGCTTCCGGCGAGGGCTCATCCACGCCATTCGGCGATGCTTTCAGCGGCGAGGATTTCACTTCATCGAGCTTCACGCCGATCGTCTTCATGAGACCGCTGAGAACGGGAAACTGCACCAGCACACCGATGGAACCAACCATCGACGTCTGTTGCGCAACGATCTGATCCGAAGCGAGCGCGGCGATATAGGCGCCGGAGGCGGCGACGCCTTCCACCACCACGACCATCGGTTTCTTGGCCTTGAGGCGGATCAGCGCGTCATAGAGCTGCTCGGAACCTGCGACCGTTCCACCGGGCGAATTGATATGCACGACCACCGCGGCGGCAGACGACTTCTCCAGCCGCTCCAGCGCCTCGATGCGTTCATTGTTGCTCTGGATCAGACCTTCGATCTTGATCCGCGCAATGGCGCCGGACGAGGCCTGCGTCGACGAGCGCGTCACATAGAGGCCGCCGCCGACAATCGCCACGACAGCCACGAGCACTGCGATCGTCCGCCAGAATGTCAGCTTGCGGCGCAGTCTGCGGCGATCGACGATCACATCGGAATCAAGCGACATGCGGGGCTCCTGAGTAACGGCGGGGCTGCATCCATCGTCCGAGCAGCCTTTCGGTGAGGTTTCTCGAATACCTCAATTGCGAGGCAATATGAAGAAAACAAGGTGGGAGACCGTAGGGCGGATGAGCGGAGCGTAATCCGCCGCGGAGTCTCCACCATGAACTCGGCCGGCGGATTACGCCTTCGGCTCATCCGCCCTACAATCCGAGCTTCAAACAAAAAGGGCCCCGGCAATGCCGGAGCCCCAATTTGTCACAGGTAAGCCTGAGCTTACTTGTCGCCGCTCTGCTTGAGCGCCTTGCCGAGAATGTCGCCCAGGGTCGCGCCCGAATCGGACGAACCGTACTGCGCGATGGCTTCCTTCTCTTCGGCCACTTCGAGCGCCTTGATCGACACCTGGACCTTGCGGGCCTTCTTGTCGAACTGGATCACGCGGGCATCGACCTTCTCGCCGACGGCGAAACGCTCAGCGCGCTGGTCGTTGCGGTCACGCGCGAGTTCCGAGCGCTTGATGAAGGTCGTGAAGTCGGTGCCGGCGATCTGGACGTCGATACCCGAGTCCTTCACGTCGAGCACTTCGCAGGTCACGACAGCGCCCTTCTTGACGTCGCCCGGCTCTGCGAAGGGGTCGCCTTCGAGCTGCTTGACGCCGAGCGAGATACGCTCCTTCTCGACATCCACATCGAGGACGATGGCCTTGACCATGTCGCCCTTCTTGAAGTTGTCGATGACCTGCTCGCCCGGAAGCTTCCAGTCGAGATCCGACAGATGGACCATGCCGTCCACGTCGCCATCGAGACCCAGGAACAGACCGAACTCGGTCTTGTTCTTGACTTCGCCTTCCACGGTCGCGCCGACCGGGAACTTCTCGACGAACACTTCCCACGGATTGCGCATGGTCTGTTTGAGACCGAGCGAAATACGACGCTTGACGCTGTCGACCTCGAGAACCTGCACTTCGACTTCCTGCGAGGTCGAAACGATCTTGCCGGGATGCATGTTCTTCTTGGTCCACGACATCTCCGAGACGTGGATCAGGCCTTCGATGCCCGGCTCCAGTTCGACGAATGCGCCGTAGTCGGTGATGTTGGTGACGCGACCCGAGAAGCGAGCGTTCAGCGGGTACTTCGCCTCGATGCCCTGCCACGGATCGTCGAGCAGCTGCTTCATGCCGAGCGAGATACGGTGGGTCTCGTGGTTGATCTTGATGATCTTGACCTTGACCGTCTGACCGATGGTGAGCACTTCGGTCGGATGGTTGACGCGACGCCACGCGATGTCGGTGACGTGCAGCAGGCCGTCGATGCCGCCGAGGTCAACAAACGCACCGTAATCGGTGATGTTCTTGACGACGCCGTCAATGACCTGACCCTCTTCGAGGTTCTGGACGAGTTCCTGGCGCTGTTCGGCGCGGGTCTCTTCGAGAACGGTACGGCGCGACACGACGATGTTGCCGCGGCGACGGTCCATCTTGAGGATCTGGAACGGCTGCGAGTTGTTCATCAGCGGGGCGACGTCGCGGATCGGACGGATGTCCACCTGCGAGCGCGGCAGGAAGGCCACGGCGCCGTCGAGATCGACGGTGAAGCCACCCTTGACCTGGTTGAAGATAACGCCGTTGACCTTCTCGTTGGCGTTGAACGCCTTTTCGAGCTTGCCCCAGCTTTCTTCACGGCGGGCCTTGTCACGCGACAGCACGGCTTCGCCGAGCGCGTTTTCGATCCGGTCGAGGAACACCTCGACTTCGTCGCCCACCTTCAATTCGCTATCACGGCCCGGGCCGGCGAATTCGCGCAGCGCCACGCGGCCTTCGGTCTTCAGGCCGACGTCGATAACGGCCATGTCCTTTTCAATCGCAACCACGCGGCCCTTGATGACCGAGCTTTCCTGAAGGTTGCCGCCCGAGAAGGACTCATCGAGCATCGCGGCGAAATCGTCGCGGGAGGGATTGTAGGAATCAACAGAAGCCATTGGTTCTCCAGATGCGGTATCTTGCCGGCCGTTCGGGTTAAGGGGCGCAGCGCTTGCTAAGGGTCAGAGGTCCGCAACCTCTGACGACCGCTTTGCATGGAGGTGCAAAAACGGGCCGGCAGGATGCCTTCGCAAGTAATGCGTATTTTTAAGCTTGGGTGTCCGGAGCCAGAAAAGAGCGTATCGCAGCTCGAGACCGGGAGCGGGCGCTCCTCCAATGACGGCGGCGGTTTTGCCTGGATGCCCCTCAGGACGAGAGATCGATCAGACCCGCTGCCGGCCCGCTCGGACGGCCTCGACAATGTCGATGGCGGCCCGGACGCCGCCTTCTATATCCAAATTGGAATTATCCAGCAAGTATGCATCTTCTGCAGGCTTTAAAGGCGCCACGGAGCGGTTCTTGTCGCGCTCGTCACGCTTGAGGATGTCGGCCAGCACCAGCGCCTCATCGGCCGCCTCGCCCCGCGCCTTGGCCTCCAGCGTGCGCCGGCGGGCGCGCACCACGGGATCGGCCACCACGAAAATCTTCACATCGGCATTCGGGCAGATCACGGTTCCAATATCGCGGCCATCGAGCACGGCGCCGGGCGGTTCCTCCGAAAAATGGCGCTGGAAGTTGAGCAGCACCTCGCGCACGCGGGGAAACGCCGAGACGATGGAGGCGGCATCGCCGGCTTGCTGGGTCTTCAGCGCAGGATTGCCGAAATGCTCGGGATCGAGGCTTTCGGCGGCATGGACGGCCTCGATCTCGTTGTTGAGGTCGATGCCGCGTTCGATCAGCGCGAAGCCGACCGCGCGATAGAGCACGCCGGTATCGAGGTGACGATACCCGTAATGCTTCGCCAGGCGCTTGCCGAGCGTGCCTTTACCGGATGCGGCGGGTCCGTCGATGGCAATGATCATTTTAGCACGGAACTTTCGTGGGTCAGTGCGGAGCGGGCACGTCGCAGCGGCCGTTCCTCGGTGAAGATATTGCGGGAAGCGAACTCGGCCGGGCTGGCATAGGTCAAGTATTCCCGCATGCCGGCGGTCGATCCAGTCGCGGTGAACCAAGGCTCATCGAGCCGGCGTGAAGGACCAGACACCCATGCCGGCACCTGACCGAGCCGATATTGCTTGGCGAGATATTCGGCAATCGCCCCGACCAGCGCATCGAGCTTGGCGTCATGACTCAACTGCGGTTCATCCGCAAGGCAGGCATAACGGGCCGCCGCAGTGGGGGCGAGATCGAAGCTATCGACAAACTCGGCCAAGGCGGCGTCTTGGACCGCCCCGGATCGAATGCAATCAACTGCGTCAGCGAGGGTATTTGGGCGCATCGCTCTTCCCTTCGCGGCTCATGTTGTTCAGCAGAAAACGTTGCTTCTCCGGGGAGGACGCACTCACCGGAAAGTACTTTCCCAGCAACGCGATCGCTTGATCCGCGGATTCGATACCAACGACATCCATCAAATTCAGGATGTCGAGACGTTCGGTGTCGCCACGAATGACGTCCGTGACCCGCATGGCTTTCAACTTCAGTGCCAGGAGATACTCAGCCGTCGGAACGGATACGACAAGTCCCGGGGGTGAGCCGCCGCGCGGGAACGTCCCGAATTCGAGATGGTCCGCAGCGCCGGTCGCCAATGCACTCAGATGAAAAGCGACGCCCTCGTTCAACCAGTCGCTCGACCAGCCGCGCTTCATGGCGATCTGCTCGGCGGTCACACGCAACCATTCCGGCCATTCACCGTCGATCTCGGCGATATCGACGTCCTCCGTGGCAAAACGGAAATTGCTCGCCAGCATCAAGGCCGAACCGCCATAAACGGCGATCTGCAGTTTCGTTCCAGCCGCAACAGCGGCACGCCCGATCTCGTCGAAGGCGTCCAGCAGGGCTTCCCGGTCGAAGGCCGCTGCCATGACGACTACCCAAAATCCGCGCCCAGCCGGCGCATCATCGGGATGAAATCGGGGAAGCTGGTGGCGATGAAGGTGGTGTCGTCGATGGTGACAGGCTGATCGGAGGCGCAGCCCATCACGAGCGCGGACATGGCGATGCGGTGGTCCATATGGGTGGCGACAGTGCCGCCGCCGGGGACACGGCCCGTGCCGTGAACGATGAGATCATCGCCGACGATCTCGACCTTCACGCCGTTGACGCGGATCATCGCGGCGGTGGCTTCGAGACGGTCGGATTCCTTGACGCGCAGCTCGTGCAGGCCGCGCATGATCGTGGTGCCCTCGGCGAAGGACGCCGCCACCGCCAGCACCAGATATTCGTCGATCATCGATGGCGCGCGCTCGGGCGGCACTTCGACACCGCGCAGTTTCGACGCCTTGATACGGAACCTGGCCATCGGCTCGCCGGCATCGCCGCGCACATCGGTTTCCTCGATGGAGGCGCCCATTTCGCGCAAGGTCGTGAACAGGCCCGTGCGCAGCGGATTGGTCATCACATCGGTGAGCTCGATCTCCGAGCCGGGCGTAATCAGCGCCGCGACCATCGGGAAAGCTGCCGAGGACGGATCAGCAGGAACCACCACATCGGAACCCTTGAGCTCGGGCTGGCCCTGCAGCGTGATCTTGCGGCCGTGGGCGCCTTCCTTCTCGGAGACGATGTCAGCACCGAAATGCTTGAGCATCAGCTCGGTATGATCGCGGCTCGCTTCCGCCTCGATCACCGTGGTGGCGCCGGGAGCCGACAGACCGGCGAGCAGCACGGCAGACTTGATCTGCGCGGATGCGACCGGCGTTTTATAGACGATCGGCAGCGGATCGCGGGCGCCCGCGAGGGTCAGCGGCAACCGGCCACCTTCCTGGCTGGCAATGACTTTCGCGCCCATCAACTCCAGCGGATCGACGATACGGCGCATCGGGCGGCTGCGCAGCGAGGCATCGCCGTCGAACGTCACGGTGATCGGGCAGCCGGCGACGGCACCCATCACCAGCCGCGAGCCGGTGCCGGCATTGCCGAAATCCAGCGGCGCGTTCGGCTGGGCAAAGCCGGACACGCCTACGCCATTGACCTTCCAAGCGAAATCGCCTGTGCGCTCGACCTTGGCACCCAAAGCCTGCATGGCCTTGCCGGTATTCAGCACATCCTCGCCTTCAAGCAGGCCGGTAATCCGCGTCTCGCCGACCGCCAGCGCGCCCAGAATCAGCGCGCGATGCGAGATCGACTTGTCGCCGGGAACGCGCGCAGAGCCGCGCAAGGCGCCGCTTTTGCGCGCGGTGAGAGGCGTCGGCTGGGCGGCGGATGTGTCTGGATGGCTCAAAATGGTGTTCCCTTGCGCAGGGCGGCTCGTAGCATATGGGCCACGACGCGTCACGCACCCGTCATTGTCGTGCAAAGCGCTATTGACATGCGCGTCTCAACTAGCCAAGTGAAGCACCGTTTTTCAAGAAATCCCCAGGACACCTGCACGTGGCCAAATCCGACCTCGGAACCAAACGCATTTGCCCGACCACGGGCAAGAAGTTCTACGACCTCAACAAGACCCCGGTGATTTCGCCTTATACCGGTGAGGTGGTGCCGATCGCTCCCGTCGCGCCGACCCGTGGCCGTACGGCCGAGCGCGCCTCGACGGCGAACGCGACCGACGAGAACGAGACGATGGACAACGAGGAGATGGTGTCCCTCGAGGAAGCCGATGCCGAAGAGAACACCGGCAAGAAGGCGGCCGTGCTGGAAACCGAGGACGATATCGAGGTCGACGATTCGCTGGGCGATGACGACGACGACGATTCGACCTTCATCGCCGACGAAGAGGAAGGCGATGACGACGTGACCGACATCATCGGCGATCATTCGAACGATGAAGAAGGTTAAGTGACAAGAACCTGACAAGAATTTATCTTGGGGTCTTGTGATCTTCCCGAACATGTGGTTTGGGATTGCCGCGCGACGATGACGACCCAGTCCGTCGCAGGCTTAGGGGCCATAGCTCAGCTGGGAGAGCGCTTGCATGGCATGCAAGAGGTCGGCGGTTCGATCCCGCCTGGCTCCACCATCCTTCGCTCGCTTCGCGAGCTTCGGCTCGGCGAGCCAATCTCCACACCATCGGACGCGAAGCGAGCGAAGGATGTCCCGCTGAAGCCCGCAGGGCGCAAGCGGACCTCGGCGGTTCTTGCTCTGATAATTTCCAAGCTCACATCCATCGGCTAAGCTCCATCTACAATCGATGTTCTTCTCGCGCCTGTGGGGGCACGCTGATGAAGTACGTCTACATTCTCGAAAGCCTCGATCTCGAACGCCATTACGTCGGCATCGCTGACGACCTGCGCGCTCGCCTCGGCAAGCACAATGCCGGTGAAGTGCCGCACACGTCGAAATACCGGCCATGGCGAATCAAAACTTACGTCGCTTTCGACGACCCCGGACGAGCATTCGCATTCGAGCGCTATTTGAAATCCGGCTCCGGCCGCGCCTTCGCCAGGAAGCGCCTCTAGCCGCCTATTCCCCCAGCGCCTTGTTCAGCCGGTCGCGCAGCGCCACGATTTCGTCTTTCATCGCCACCAGTTCCTCCACCGTGCAGCCGGTGGCGCCCAGAATGCCTTGCGGCACGGCGCCAGCCTTGTCGCGCAGCGCCCTGCCTTGCGGGGTCAAAGCCACGATCACCTGACGCTCGTCCTCCGCGCCGCGGGTGCGCTTGACGAGGCCGGCCGACTCCAGCCGCTTCAACAGCGGTGTCAGCGTGCCGGAATCGAGGAACAGCTTCTCGCCGATCTCCTTGACCGGGACATTGTCGCGCTCCCACAGCACCAGCATCGCCAGATATTGCGGATAAGTGAGTCCAAGCTTCTCCAGCAGCGGCTTGTAGACGCGGTTGAAGGCGTGGCCTGCGGAATAGACCGCAAAGCAGATCTGGTTGTCGAGCTGCAGGAGGCCCGCAGGGGCCGGTTTCTTCGCCATCGTCATCTCCGGGCTGCATCTGGCCATGGGACGCTCCCGCAGCCAAGCCTCTTCACGATCAGTTGAGCGCAATTTAATCGCGCGACCGTCTTTTTATATTGCGCACAATCTATTTGTGCGCAATATTGATGACGTCAACAGACGACGCGCAAGCGCCACAGCCTGAAGGAGACCACCATGTCCGTGAACGTTCTCTACAAGACCAGCGCCAAGGCTACCGGCGGCCGTGACGGCCGCGCCGTTACCACCGACGGCTCGCTCGATGTCAAACTCGTCACCCCGAAGGAACTCGGCGGCGCCGGCGGTGAGGGCAACAATCCCGAGCAACTGTTTGCCATGGGCTATTCGGCCTGTTTCATCGGCGCGATGAAGTTCGTGGGCTCACAGGGTGGCCCGAAGGTACCGGCTGACGTCTCCGTGACCGCGACGGTTGGTATCGGCCCGCGCTCCGCCGGCGGCTTCGGTCTCGATGTCGAGCTCGCCATCTCGCTGCCCGGCCTCGCCCGCGCCGACGCAGAAGCGCTGGTCGAGAAGGCGCACCAGATCTGCCCGTATTCGAATGCCACGCGCGGGAATATCGACGTGCGGTCGGTCATCGTGTGAGGAGCCGTAGGATGGGTTGAGCGCAGGCGCGTCAGCGCCGGAGCGAAAACCCATCGGCGGAATTTGCCGCATCGACGGGCAGCATGGGTTTCGCTTTGCTCAACCCATCCTACGAGAACGGCCCGGCACCCGCGCCGGGCCTTTTGCGTTTACCTTGCAAGCGTCACGCTCTCGCCATGGCGGCTGCGCGGATAACGCCATTGCCGCTTGCGCCGAAGCCCGATAGCTCTGACAGCCTTCACGATGCTCTCCGGCATAATAACAACGACACTAGAGAGAAGGCTGATTGAATGAGCTTACCCGTAGCCCCCGGCGCCATTGCCGGACTGCGCGTGATCGATCTGTCGCGCGTGCTCGGTGGACCCTACTGCACGCAGATTCTGGGTGATCACGGCGCCGATATCGTCAAGGTCGAACCGCCCGCCGGCGACGAGACCCGCGACTGGGGCCCCCCGTTCCATGACGAGGATGCGGCCTATTTCGTCGGCGCCAACCGCAACAAGCGCTCCATCGGTCTCGACCTCGCTTCCGAGGGCGGCCGCGCGGTGCTGATGCGGATGCTCGAAGATGCCGATGTGATGATCGAGAACTTCAAGCCCGGCACGCTCGACAAATGGGGCATCGGCAACGAATTCCTGCGCGAGAAATTCCCGCAGCTGATCCATTGCCGCATCTCCGGCTTCGGCGCCGACGGCCCGCATGGCGGCCATCCCGGTTATGACGCCATCATCCAGTCGATGGTCGGCCTGATGGCCTCCACCGGCTCACAGGAGTCAGGCCCGACCCGCATCGGCGTTGCACTGGTGGATATGGCGACCGGTCTCTATGCCTGCGTCGGCATCCTGATGGCGCTGCAGGAGCGTGCGCGATCCGGCCTCGGCCAGTTCGTGGAAGCGACGCTGTATGAGACCGGCCTTGCGATCATGCATCCGCATACGTCGAACTACTTCTACAATGGCGGCAAGCCTCCGGCCCTTACCGGCAACGAGCATCCGAATCTGGTGCCCTATGCCGTGTTCAAGGCGCGCGACGGCAACATCTTCATGGGCGTCGGCAATGACGGCACCTTCAGGAAGCTGTGCCGCGAACTCGGCAAACCGGATCTCGGCACCGATGAGCGCTTTGCACGCAACCGCGACCGCGTGGTGAATCGCGACGCCTTGCGCGCCGAGCTGGAAACGATCCTCGCCCAGCACGACTCGGCACCGCTTTGCGAACGCCTGCTCGGCGCCGGCCTGCCCGCCGGCCCGGTGCAGTCCATCGACAAGGCGCTCGCCAATGCGCACACCAAGCATCGCGGCGATGTCATCGAGAAGGATTGGTACAAGGGCGTAGCCTCGCCGGTCCGTTTCGACCGCACCAAAGCGAGCCTGCGCCGGGTGCCGCCGAAGTTCAACGAGCACTTCAACGAGATTCTCACCGAATTCGGCTACTCGGCCGATGAGATCAAGGACCTCGTTGCCAAGGGAACCGTGAGCGGCGCCGAGCGCAAGCGCTGACGATCTCGCGGGGCTGCGCGATTCGCAGCCCCGTTCTTCACCCCGTCAGGGCGAAGCAATCCAGTTCTTTCTTCGTATGGCTCTGGATTGCTTCGTCGCTTCGCTCCTCGCAATAACGATGGGGTAGACTTTTTGCGGCTTCCCATTGCCGCCATTTCCCGCCTAGCATCTGCCCTGCCAAAATGTCGCAGGCACGTCATCCGGCGCAGCTGTGTTGCGTTGAGACGATGACGGCACCCGGGAGAAACTGAATGAACCGCCCGCATATCGCGCTTGCCACCCTGTTCGCGTCCTCGCTGGCGCTTGCTGCGCCCGCACAGGCTGTGACCGAAATCCAGTGGTGGCACGCGATGACGGGAGGCAACAACGACATCGTCAACAAGCTCGCCGCCGACTTCAATGCGTCGCAGGGCGACTACAAGGTGGTCCCGACCTTCAAGGGCGCCTATCCCGACACGATGAATGCCGGCATCGCCGCATTCCGCGCCGGCACCGCGCCACATATCCTTCAGGTCTTCGAAGTCGGCACGGCGACCATGATGAGCGCCAAGGGCGCTGTCAAACCAGTCTATCAATTGATGAAGGATGCCGGCGAGCCGTTCGATCCCAACGCCTATCTGCCGGCCATCACCGGTTATTATTCGACATCGAAGGGCGAGATGCTGTCATTTCCCTTCAACTCGTCATCGATGGTGATGTGGGTCAATCTGGACGCGCTGAAGAAGGCCAACATCGCGGAGATCCCGAAGACCTGGCCGCAGGTGTTCGAGGACGCGAAGAAACTAAAGGCAGCCGGCTATACGACTTGCGGCTTCTCCAATGCCTGGGCGACCTGGGCCCATATCGAGCAATTCTCCGCCTGGCATAACGTGCCGATCGGCAGCAAGGCGAATGGCCTCGACGGTTTCGACACCGTGCTGCAATTCAACACGCCGCTGCACGTGAAGCATCTGCAGACGCTCACCGAACTGGTGAAGGACAAGACCTACGACTATTCCGGCCGCGCCAATGCCAGCGAGGCCCGCTTCGGCTCCGGCGAATGCCCGCTGTTCCTGACCTCGTCGGGCTATTACGCGACGGCCAAAAGCACGGCGAAATTTGCCTTCACCTCGGCGCCGATGCCTTACTACCCGGAGGCCAAGGGCGCGCCGCAGAATTCGATCATCGGCGGCGCCTCGCTCTGGGTGATGGGTGGCAAGAAGCCGGAGGAATACAAGGGCGTCGCAAAGTTCTTCGCATTCCTCTCCGACACCGACCGGCAGGCGAAGCTGCATCAGGAATCCGGTTATCTGCCGATCACCAAGGCCGCCTATGAGAAAACCAAGGCGTCGGGATTCTACGACAAGAACCCAACGCTACAGACGCCGCTGAAAGAGCTTACCAACAAGGAGTCCACCGAAAATTCGCGCGGATTACGGTTCGGCAACATGGTACAGCTCCGCGATATCTGGTCGGAAGAAATCGAGGCGGCGCTCGGCGGACAGAAGACCGCGCAGCAGGCGCTGGATGCGGCGGTCACCCGCGGCAATGCGATGCTGCGGACGTTCGAGAAGGCGGTGAAGTGATACGCCGTCATTGCGAGCGCAGCGAAGCAATCCAGTCCGTCGAAGAAGCAAGACTGGAATGCTTCGCCGCTTCGCTAGGGGGAAAGCCGAAGGCTTTTCCCTGACCTCGCAATGACGTGTTGAGACCGGGGCACGACGAACCACATGGAAAAATCCGCAATCTTCGGCAACAAGGCGCTGCCTTATGCGCTTCTGTTGCCGCAACTCGTCATCACACTGGTGTTCTTCTATTGGCCGGCGAGCCAGGCCGTGTGGCAGTCCTTCCTGCGGGAGGATGCATTCGGTCTGAATTCCGAATTCGTCGGGCTGGAAAACTATCAAGCGCTATTCGCGCAGCCGGAATACTATAGGGCGATGGCGACGACGCTGGTGTTCTCGCTGCTGGTCGCGGCATTGTCGCTTGCGATCGCGCTGCTGTTCGCGACGCAGGCGGACAAGAACCTGAAAGCTGCGCCGGTCTTCAAGGTAATGATGATCTGGCCTTATGCCGTCGCCCCCGCGGTGGCCGGCGTGCTCTGGTTGTTCATGTTTCATCCGACGCTCGGCACGCTGGCCCGCCCGATGCGCATCGTCGGCTTCAACTGGAATCCGTTGCTCAACGGCAATCACGCGATGGCGCTGATCGTCATGGCTGCCGTGTGGAAACAGATCGCCTATAATTTCCTGTTTTTTCTCGCCGGCCTGCAGTCGATTCCGCGCAGCGTGCTGGAGGCCGGAGCCATCGACGGCGCCGGGCCGTTGCGGCGCTTCTGGACCATCACCTTCCCGCTGCTGTCGCCGACCACCTTCTTCCTGCTGGTCGTGAACGTCGTCTACGTCTTCTTCGATACTTTCGGCATCATCGATGCCGTCACCGGCGGAGGCCCTGCGGGATCGACCACCACCATGGTCTACAAGGTCTATGCCGACGGCCGGCTCGGCGGCGATCTCGGCGGCTCTGCGGCACAGTCGGTCGTGCTGATGGCCATCGTCATCGCACTGACTGCGATCCAGTTCCGTTATGTCGAACGCAAGGTGCAATACTGATGGTCGAGCACCGCCGCTGGAACGACATCGTCGCCTATACGATCCTGACGCTTGGCGTGCTGCTGGTCGTGTTCCCTGTGTATGTCGCACTGATCGCCTCGACCCATGACGCCGCGACCGTGGTCAATGGCAACATGCCGATGACGCCGGGCGGGCATGCGCTGGAAAACTACTATCGCGCGATCTTCGTCGGCGGATCGCGCGCCAGCCGCGAGCCGGTCGGGCACATGCTGATCAATTCCTTCGTCATGGCGACGGGAATTGCGCTCGGCAAGATCTTCATCTCGATCCTCTCTGCCTATGCGATCGTGTATTTCCGCTTTCCATTTCGTAAGACGGCGTTCTGGATCATCTTCATCACGCTGATGCTACCGGTCGAGGTGCGCATCTATCCGACCTACAAGGTGATTGCGGACCTGAAGATGCTCGACAGCTATGGCGGACTGATCCTGCCGCTGATCGCCTCCGCCACCGGCACGCTGCTGTTCCGGCAGTTTTTCATGACGATTCCCGACGAGTTGCTGGAGGCCTCCCGCATCGATGGCGCAGGCCCCTATCGCTTCTTCAAGGATACGCTGCTGCCGCTGTCGGTGACGACCATGGCGGCACTGTTCGTGATCCAGTTCATTTATGGGTGGAACCAGTATCTGTGGCCGCTGCTGATCACCACACAGGATTCGATGCAGACCATCGTCACCGGCATCAAGAAGATGCTGACCACGACGGACGAGCTTGCCGAATGGCAACTGGCCATGGCGACGGCCATTCTCGCGATGCTGCCACCGGTGGCGGTCGTCATCTTCATGCAGCGGCTGTTCGTGCGCGGCCTGGTCGAGACGGAGAAATAGGCGATGGCCAGCGTGACGCTGCGCGACGTGCGCAAGATCTATCCCGGCGGTTTCGAGGCCATCAAGGGCATCGACTTCGCCATCCCGGACGGCCAGTTCTGCGTGCTGGTCGGCCCCTCCGGCGGCGGCAAGTCCACACTGCTGCGCATGGTGGCAGGGCTGGAGACCGTGACGGCCGGCGAGGTGGATATCGGCGGGCGCGTCGTCAACCGGATCGAGCCGGCAGACCGCGACATCGCCATGGTGTTCCAGAATTACGCGCTCTATCCGCATATGAGCGTCTACAACAACATGGCCTATGGCCTGCGCAATCGCGGCATGGCGAAGGACGACATCGACAAGCGTGTGCGCGAGGCCGCACAGACGCTCGAACTCTCGACCATGCTCGACCGCAAGCCGCGCCAACTTTCCGGCGGCCAGCGCCAGCGCGTCGCCATGGGGCGCGCCATCGTGCGACAGCCGAAGGCGTTCCTGTTCGACGAGCCGCTGTCGAATCTGGATGCCAAGCTGCGCGTCGCCATGCGGGTCGAAATCCGCAAGCTGCAGCGCCGCCTCAAGACGACGTCGATCTATGTGACGCATGACCAGCTCGAGGCGATGACGCTGGCGGACATCCTGGTCGTCATGGACGGCGGCATGGTGGAGCAGATCGGCAGCCCCCTCGACATCTACAGCAAGCCGAAGACGACCTTTGTCGCCTCCTTCATCGGCGCACCGCCGATGAATCTGATCCGGCTCCGGGACGATACCCTCAGCACCAGCGTCGCGGGCACCGGGGCGGGCATTCTCGGCGTCCGACCCGAGGACCTCGTGCTTGCCGATACCGCGCCAGACGGCGGTATCACGCTCGATCTGACGGTAGATACCATCGAGCGCGTCGGCGCGGAGACCTATGTCTATGGCAGCCGCGCCAGCCGCGAGACGGCCGTGAGCACCACGCCCGGAGAGCTGCCCGAGGGCCAGGTGATCGTCCGCATCCCCGGACTGGAGGCGCCCGCGATCGGTGCCCGCATCCGCGCCGTGGCCCCCCGCGGCAAACTGCACCTGTTCTCCGCCGACGGCCGGACGCGGATCGAAAACTGATCCAGCTCAAGGTGTTGGCAATATTTACCGTGCAATCCGCAGGTGCTTGAACGACACCGTGCCATCCCCATATCCTTGGCAGACCGGTTGGCACAGTGCTGATCGGCCAGGGGTGCCGTAAGGGCCCCTCAAAGTCGCTTCGAGAGGGCTTTGTACCGATGTCACGTGTTCCTTCGTTGTCCAGTCCGTTCCTTTTGGGGTTCGATGAGATCGAGCGTGCGCTCGACCGCGTCGTCAAAGGTGCCGACGGCTATCCTCCCTACAATATCGAGCGGTGTGACCGTGAAAACGGCCATCCCGAAAAGCTGCGGATCACGCTGGCGGTTGCCGGCTTTACCCGCGAGCAGCTCGATGTGACCACCGAGGAAAACCAGCTCGTCATCCGCGGCCGCCAGCAGGACGACAAGACCCGGCAATTCATCCATCGCGGTATCGCCGCGCGCCACTTCCAGCGCACCTTTGTGCTGGCGGAGGGGATGCTGGTGCTGGGTGCGGATCTGAAGAACGGGTTGTTGTCGATCGACCTCGCCAGGCCGGAGCCTGAAAGGGTCATTAAGACAATCGCCATCAATGAACACGACTAATTGTACGGAACGAGTAGCGGACTCGACCGCTTGAATCAGTTGAGGAGTCGAGACGATGACTGAAGTTGAAATTGCTGCTGTTGAAAATCCCACCATCACGACCGAAGCGCTGGCGCATCTGGGCGAAGGTTTGATCGCCTATGTGAAGCCGGTCCGCTCCGAGGACGTGCCCGGCCTGTTCCCGCAGGCGCCACAGATTGCACCGGGACTGCAGCTGTTCGCGCTGCACGCCGCCGATGGCACCCCGATCATGCTCACCGACAGCCGCGAGACGGCGATCGCGAATGCATGGAGCCAGGAATTGCAGGCCGTTAGCGTTCACTGATTTAAGGCGCTAACCTCTAAGTGTGCAGGATGGGTTGAGCGGAGGCGCGCAGCGCCGAAGCGACACCCATCTTACGGCCTGACGGCGTGGTATCTATTTAACCCGCCATCAATCTCCCCACGCCATCTTCGCTGCATCGATTCGATTCATGCGTCGATCGATATCCAGAAAATCTATCTCCCCATTACATTCAATCCGAACATTCGCCGCGATCCCTCCATCGCGGTTGATCGCATCTCTGTGCGAGCCGAAGCGAATGGTGACCACGCATTCACCATGACTTGAGAAAGTCAGGTCATGACGAGATTCGAGGTCGCCATGACTGAATCGGTAATTGGATCACCGCAGGCTCATATCGTTCAGATCGAAAGCCTGCTGCATCGCTTCAGCACAACTCACGCCAACGACAATGTCGCGCCAGCCCACAGCCGCCGCTTCGATGGCCGGCCGGTCGTCGCTGCCTGTCTCGCATTCTTCGTCTTCGCGCCGGGCTGCGCTGCAGCCGCGGCATTCCTGCTGCGCAGCGACGGCACTCTGCCGCCGCTGGTGACGGCGGGCAGCAATTCGCCTGCGATCGTAAAATCCGACCGGCTGCCCCTGGATCAGTGGAGCGCCGAAGCGTCCGAGCGGCTCGGTGTACAGCAAGACCTGCGCGCTGCGGCTGCGATCGTCGCGGAAGATGCGACGTTTCTCCAACCCGTGGCGATCCGCGGCAGCCTTGAAGACGGCACGATCACCGCCTTCGCCGAAGCAACACCGGGCGATGCAGCCATCGCCGAAGCGCCTGCCGCAATCGAGCCAAGCGCTGTGTCGGCAAAGCCCCGCGTCAAGCGACATGCACGGCACATCGCGCCGATCCGCGTAGCTGAAGCCGTGCCGATGCCGGAACCGCCAGAACCAACATTTCTAGAGAAACTATTCGGGACGCGTTTCAACTAACTCTGCCACCATCCAAACAAGCGAGCATAGAAATGCAAAACACTGCAGCGATGAACTCTGACATCAAAGCCCTCCTTACGCTCCTCGCCCTCAAGACCGGCACCGCGTCGTCGGAAATCCACCACGCGCTGCAGCTCGCTGCCGCATCGCGCGTGATGATGGCGGAAGAGCATGCCAATCCCTCGCGCAGTCAGGCCGACACGACCGCAAGCAATGTCGCCAAGCTGCGCCCGAACGCGAACAACGTGCCCGAGACCTCCGCCTCCGTGCGCCGCATGAAGCAAGGCGCCGAAGCGATGAATTCCGACATCAAGGCTCTGATCACGCTGATGCTGCTGAAGAACGGCGCCGACGCGAACGAGATACAGACCGCGCTGCGCATGGCTGCTTCATCACGCGCTGCCGCTGCAGCCGAGGAAGCCGAAGCCATGCGCGCAGAGCAGCAGGCGGATGGCAGCCCGGAAATGGTCGCCGAACTCGCCTCGCTCGCTGGCGGGCGACAGGGTGGCAACAAGGAATTTGCGGCTTAAGCTCCTTCGTGTCCCGGACGCAATGCGGCGCGTCGGCTTCGACGTGATGCATTGCAGAGCCAGGACTGCACGAAGCGACGGCGCCTCCTACGGTCCCGGCTCTGCGAAGCAGCATTTCGTGCTGCGTCGCGTCCGGGACACGCATTTTTGGGATTGTTAAGCCGCGGTCGCCGGTGGCAGCGCCAGAACCGAATAGATCGCCTGCGCATCGCGCGAGGCCCGCAGCTTCTTGGCGACATCCTGATCGCGCAGCAGGCGCGCGATACGCGCCAGTGCCTTCAGATGGTCGGCACCCGCACCTTCCGGCGCCAGCAGCAGGAAGACCAGATCGACCGGCTGACCATCCATCGCCTCGAAATCGATCGGACGCTCCAGACGCGCAAACAGGCCGAACAGCTTGTCCAGCTTCGACAGCTTGCCATGCGGGATCGCAACACCATAGCCGACGGCCGTGGTGCCCAGCTTCTCACGCTGCAGCAGCACTTCAAAGATCGTGCGCTCGTTCTGTCCAGTCAACGCAGATGCGCGCGCCGCCAACTCCTGCAGCGCCTGCTTCTTGCTATTAACTTTCAACGCCGGGAGGATCGCCTCGGGCGCTACCAGATCGGTAATTGTCATTGACCGTTCCGAGGAAAATTGACCGTCCGCGGTGAGTTTGGACCAAGACCGGCAGCGTCAAGAAAAACTGTAGTTGGACGTCGTTCCCGATGACGGATAACGCACCTGGCGCTCACCGCCCGGAACGTGTTCCGGCACCGGAGCCCCCCATGCGAAACCCATCGACCGGTATAACCCGTCAAAGGCGGCGGACCATATGCATGGTCCGCCGGGGCGTCAATGGCGTCAGGACGGTTTAATGACCGGAGGATCGACCCAACCGACATTCCCGTCGGTCCTGCGGTAGACGAGGTTCACCCGCCCGGTGCTACCATGCTGGAATACCACGACCGCAGCGCCCGTGAAGTCGAGTTCCTGTACCGCCTGGCTGACTGAGAAGCTCTTCAGCGACTTGGTCGCTTCCGCGATGATGACAGGCTCGTAACCGTTAACCGCTTCATCCTCGTGATCGGGCGCTTCGATGATGTAGCTCGGCGCATCCACGGTGGGTGCCGTGAGTTCGGCGAGCGCCTCGGCTTCCGCATGCGCCTTGCGCGCGGAGCGATCCTTCAACCGGCTCTTGTAGCGCCGCAGGCGCTTCTCGATTTGCAACAGCGCCTGGTCGGCGCTCGCATAGGCATCCTGCGCATTGGACTCGGCTTCGAGCGTGACCCCTGAATCGAGATGCAGAGAACAGTCCGTACGGAAACCGAAACCGTCCTTGCTCAACGTAATGTGGCCCGAATAATTGCCGTCGAAATATTTGCGTAGCACTTCATCCGTGCGCTCGGACACACGGCCGCGCAGAGCGTCTCCAACGCTGATGCTTTTTCCCGAGATGCGAAGGGTCATGACTGATACCTCGATTCGATCTTAGTAGAACCGACAGTATCCCGTTTCCACAGGAGCGCAATCAAGCTGATGCGGTGTCGCGGGTTCTGTCGGCGGGCTTCTCCGTAAACGTCCTTTCGGACTGCGTTCTATCGGAGGTGCTGGCGGGCGCCTTGAGAGCATTGCCAAGCATGCTCTGCTTGTCACGGCGGCGTTGCACCGACGACGGAATTCGCATGGCTTCGCGGTATTTCGCGACGGTACGACGCGCGATATCAATGCCGGCTTCGCGCAGGCGTTCCACGATCGTGTCGTCGGAAAGAATGGCTGACGGGCTTTCAGCATCGATCAATTGCTTGATGTGATGACGCACTGCTTCCGCCGAATGTGCTTCACCGCCATCGGCCGAAGCGATCGACGCGGTAAAGAAGTATTTCAATTCAAAAATGCCGCGATTGGTCGCCATGTATTTATTCGCTGTCACGCGCGACACCGTCGATTCGTGCATCTGGATCGCGTCGGCAACAGCCTTCAGGTTCAGGGGGCGCAGATGCGCAACGCCCTGAGTGAAGAAGCCGTCCTGCTGACGGACGATTTCCGTTGCTACCTTGAGAATGGTACGCGCGCGTTGATCCAGCGCACGAACGAGCCATGTCGCATTCTGCATGCAATCGGAAAAATACGACTTGTCGCCATCCTTGCGGATCGTCTTCGACAATTCCGAATAATAGCTCTGGTTGACCAGCACGCGGGGCAAAGTGTCGCTGTTCAGCTCGACCAGCCAACCGCCGTCCGGTCCCGGACGCACATAGACATCGGGCACGACCGTTTGCGCGCGCGACGCACCGAACTTGTGGCCGGGCTTCGGATCGAGCCGGCGAATCTCACCGATCATGTCGGTGAGATCTTCGTCATCGACGCCGCAGAGTTTGCGCAACGACACCACATCGCGTTTGGCGAGCAGATCGAGATTTTCGATCAGCGCCTGCATCGCGGGATCGTAACGGTTCTGCTCGCGCAACTGCAACGCGAGACATTCGCTGAGATTGCGCGCGCAGACGCCGGGCGGATCGAATGTCTGCAATGTGGCGAGCACGAGCGCGACCTCTTCCGCCGATGCGCCGAGCTTGTCGCCGGCATCGCCGAGATCGGCGGGCAGGTAACCGGCCTCGTCGACGAGGTCGATCAGATACTGCCCGATCATTCGCTGCGCCTGCGATGCGAAAGCGACCGCAAGCTGTTCCGCGAGATGGTCGCCCAGCGTCACCTCCGCCGCGACAAAGGCCTCGAGATTGTAGTCGTCATCGTTCGACGCGCCGCCGCCCCATTCGGTATAGGCGGTGGGCGCAGCATCCTGCGCATTGCGCGCCGCTGCTTCGGCCGGTTCCTCGGAAAACACATTGTCGAGACCGGTATCGAATGTCTGTTCGATCTCGCTGCGCGAACCGAGATCGTTGCTCATCCAGTCGTCGGGAGCCGGACCATCGAAGCTACTGTCGCCACCACGATCGGCAAAATCTGAACTGTCGCCGGCGGTATCCGATGCGGAACCGTAGTCGTCCGAACGTTCGTAATCGGATCGTTCGGCGTTTTGCTCACCGGCAACCGGCGGTTCCGTGCCATCGCTGGCGCGCTCCAGCAGTGGATTGCGCTCGAGTTCTTCCTCGACAAAGGTTGAGAGATCGAGATTCGACAGCTGCAGCAGCTTGATCGCCTGCATCAGCTGCGGCGTCATCACCAGCGACTGGGTCTGCCGAAATTCGAGTCTCTGCGTCAGCGCCATCGCGGCAAAAACCGATCCAAGAAGTAACGAACCCGAAAATTGGTCCGTTTCTTGCTTAGACCTTTCCCGGTCCGATGTACACGTCTTGACGAATGGGAAATTTGGACTAGAGGCGGAATTCTTCGCCAAGGTAAAGACGGCGAACGTCCGGGTCCGCGACGATCTGCTCCGGCGTCCCTTCCGTGAGGATTTCGCCAGCATAGACGATATAGGCGCGGTCTGTCAGCCCGAGTGTTTCCCGGACGTTATGGTCGGTAATGAGCACGCCGATGCCGCGATTGGTAAGGTGGCGCACGAGATCCTGAATGTCGCCGACAGCAATCGGATCGATGCCGGCGAAAGGCTCGTCCAGCAGCATGTAATTCGGCCGCGTCGCCAATGCGCGCGCGATCTCGACGCGGCGACGCTCGCCGCCCGACAGCGCGATCGATGGCGACTTGCGCAGCTTGGTGACGTTGAATTCCTCGAGCAGCGCGTCGAGCTCATATTCGCGCTTCTTGCGGCTCGGCTCGATCACTTCGAGCACGGCGCGGATATTCTGCTCCACCGTGAGGCCGCGAAAAATCGAGGCTTCCTGCGGCAGATAGCCGATTCCGAGGCGCGCGCGCTGATACATCGGGAGCTTAGTCACGTCGTGGCCATCAAGCTCGATGGCGCCGCTATCGGCCGCGACCAATCCGGTGATCATGTAGAATACCGTGGTCTTGCCGGCGCCGTTCGGGCCAAGCAGACCCACGGCCTCGCCGCGGCGAACATAGATGCTGACGCCGCGCACGACCTGGCGCGAACCATAGGTCTTCTTTACGCCGTGCACAGCGAGGTAACCGGATCGTGCTTGTCGCGGCTGCGCGGCACCATTGTTGCGCTGGCGCGGTGCCTGCGGCGGCGGAACATCGGGGCGGCGGGCTTGCTGCGCGGGCTGCGGCTGGGTTGCTTGCGGTACAGGAGCCGGTGCTGCGCGTGTCATCGGCGGAGCGTCGCGCATCGGCTGGCCGACCAAGTCGCCCATATCGTCCTGCAGCGCGGTAATATCGACCGGAGACCGCGCAAAACCTTGCGGGCCGCGTTTCGGAGCGCGCCGACGGAACATGCCGAGGAGATCAACCATTCGCGCTACGATTTACCTTTAACGATCCGTCTGAGACGACCGAGTGTCCGATCAAACAATGGCGATAACGGGTTAACGGGCAGGTTTCAACGGCCGCGCGCAACATCGGCCCGTGCACCACCTGCACTATTTTTTCGACCCCGGAATGATGGATGTCGGCCCGCCCCCCTGCCCCGAGCCTGACGACTGGAACAGGCCCTGGACACGACCGGTGCTGGATTCGACACGGGAGGTGCCCGTCGTCATATCGACGATGAGCTTGTCACCCTTCAACACGTTCTTGCCCTGGGTCAACACCACGCCGGCCGACCCGCCCAGCATGGTGACAAGATTGGTGCGGGTGTCGAACACCGCCGTCTCGCCGGTCACGACCTGGTCCTTCTGGGTCACGACCACGCTGCCCCGAGCTTCGAGCCGACGGATCGATGACGAGCCGCCCGGGCCGGGCTGCGCCGCCTTGATCTGCGCCTTCTGGGCGCCTTTGGCCGGCGGCGCGCTGGCCGGCTGCTCTGCCGACTTGCCGCCGTCATAGAATACCACCAGCGACTTCGACTTCATCGTCGTATCGCCTTGCACGACCTTCACGTCTCCCGTGAAGGTGGCTTCCTTCTGCTTGTCGCGCACCTCCAGCGAGGCGGCCTCGATCTGGATCGGCTGATCGCGGTTCTGCGAGAAGCCCTGCATGGCATTGGGCACACCCGAGACGGCGCTCTGCGCGACCGCCTCGCCGACCACCAGCACAGCCAACACGGAGAGCCCTGCTCCCATCCAGCGATGGCGCGGAAAAAGACGCTTCAAAACCATGATCACATTCATTTCGCCTGGGCGCGCTTGCCGCCATTGGCGCGCGGCTTTTCTGCCTCTGCAGGCGCCGCATCCGGTTGCTCAGCCCCGTTTGCCGGCGGCTGATCCATCACCAGATTCATCGACACGCCGCCTTCGAATCGCACCACTTCACCATTGTCCGTAATACGCATGCGCTGCCCGAGCAAAGTGCCGTTGAGCAGCTTCACATCCACCGGCTGATTCGAATCCACCGTTCCCTTGGCGATATCGACGACGGCATCGGTCAGTCGCGCCTCGTAGCCCGTGGTCGTCTGCAGGAAGATGTCCTTGGTCAAATGCAGCAATTGGGTCTTGGAATTAAAGTGGCCGGTCCGCGCATCAAGACTCAGCGTCGATTTGTCTTCCATGACCACCTTGGCGCGCAGGATGGACAATTCGAGATTATCGGGGTCCGTGAGGTCCTGGGTGGCCGCCTTGGCCCATAGCTCATAAGGCCGTCCGTCCGGCGAGAAACCGGCCAGATGCGGCGTCTCCATGGTGATCTTGGTGCCGGACACGACCAGATTGCCGATATCGACCGGCAGTTTGGTC
>WPCJ01036906.1_pt1 | contig 30848 bp, 35 predicted proteins | sample 5399831 | NCBI WGS metagenome assembly WPCJ01 (sample SAMN12869470, study PRJNA574797) | sludge metagenome | isolation source: wastewater treatment of pH10 | place: China:Beijing | collected 2019-05-20 | reverse complement strand
TCAACCCCTTTATCAGTTCCGTAATATTGCCCACGAATTCCAGTCCGGCATTTCTTCCTGTCCCCGAATAGATAAGCTCGGTGCCAGAACCTTTTTTCTTTAACAAGTCCACATTGATGCTGGAATTTAGCGACTCGTTTACCTTAGCCGTCATTTCTCCCAGTTTTGGAGCAGGAAGATCGACGCCTTTCGACCTGTCCGCATCGATATCGAGCCGATATGTTTTATTTTCCAGCCGGATCCGAGTATTATCTGCGGTCACATCGAGTAAAGTGACTTTTGCCCCGGAATAAGCCGTAAATTTGTACAGCTTTTTATCGTACAAAAAACCGAAGATATAACCCGTAAAATAACTGCCAAACCATGGTATTTTCGCTATTGAGCCTGAGAGTGATACACCTTCCCGGTCGAAGTGGTTGGTCTGCATCCATATCCAGGAGGAAGGCATTGAGACGCCCCAGTCCTTTTCAATATAGCCCTTGCCGCCAGTGAAATCTGTCCTTATGCCGTCAACCTCGATGAACCCCTCGATAGAGTGGTCCATGCTCAATATGCCGTGATAGCATTCCATTCCAGGCACAAACGCATACCAGCCCATCACCCCTGGGGATAACAGTTTCACAGGCCAGGGGTAAGTGCCTTTAAAACTGATTCGGGCAGTGATCAGGCCTCTACCCTGCCCGAGGGTGAGATTCATTCTCTCGGAGCTGAAAAAGGACCCGCCAATAGAGAGTTCAAACTTTTTGTCACTCGCTTTAAGCTCATCGAGAGGATACCTGAAATAGCGCATTCGCTGCGCCCTGGCATCCAGGAACATTACAAATGCGTGGGACTTCGAAGGGTCGCCAGTTATGGAGACACCGGGTATGACTGCACAGGCATTCTTTTCGCTGTGGTCCACCACCTTAAAATACCAGCCTTCGAAAAAATTCTTCTCTTTTCTCCGGCCATGAAATATTTCCGGCTTCCAGATATCAAACATAAGTAAGCTTCCTTAACTCTGCCTTCAAACCGTCTATTTCGTACTCAAGCTCCATTATTTGAGATTCGCAGGCCCTTAGTTCGTTATCCAGAGTTTGAAGGTCAGAACTGAAATATTTCTGTGAGATTTTTCGGAAAGATTTCCCCAAAGATAAAAATAGTGTTGAAAGTTCCTGTTTACTCATCAGGGCTTTTTCAGTAAGCTCTTTTTCCAGCTCCAGCCAGGGGTAGGAATGTTCACTCCTACCTGACATATTTATCTCATTTTTATCCGACATACTTTTTATATTTTCTTTAATCCGGCTCTGGACTTTTATTTCCTTGAAATGTTTATCGTTCAGAATTTCTTTTTCATTTTTGATTTTTTCAATAGTTTTAATAATCTTTCCTGATGAACTCAAATGTGCTGCGGAAGACGAGGAATTTACGACCTTTTCTCCCATTTCAACCCATCTTTTATCCTTATTCCAGTCATCAACCTGATTAAGTCCTTTTAAATATATTATTTTTGTTTCGGTTTTTACCCTGTCGGCAAATCCGGTTTTTTTGTTTTGCAGTTCCGAAATTTTCCTGTTTCTGTTATTGATTTCAGACAGTGTTTGAAGCATGTCAGCAAATATTCTTTTTAAATCAGGATCATTTTTGACGGCTTCCATCTCCTGTTCGAACAGTGTTTTCGTGAGCTGGTAACAGGAGTTTTTATATTCCCGGTCCAGTATTTTAAATTCCCCGTGTAATTCTCTTACTCTAGTCAGGGATTCTTCCCATTCGAACCTCATTTTTTTAATGAGAGATATGTTTTCCTCAATTGAATCAAGATATTTCTGTTTCTTCAGTACAAACTCAATCTCTTTATCAAAGCCATCAAAAGAAAGGCTATCTATGAAGGAATTCTCTTTTGAAAAGTTTTCTATAGGAAAGCTTTCTTTAGGAGAACCTTCTTTGGAAAATCTGTCTTCAGAAAAGCCCTGTCTGGAAATATCTTCTTTATATCTCGAGTTTTTATACCTTGAAAGTACTGCCTGTCCTGTTTTTCGTTCGTATTCCTCTTTTTTAGTTTCAATTTTCTGGATCTGCTTCTTACATGAGAGTATTTTCAGGTTGATGCATTCAGGTCTGAACCTTTCAACCCAGCATTCCGGTACCCTGACTTTACCTTCCCGGATTCTGGAATCGAATTCCCTGACGTACTGGATAAAAGAAGAAGGCTTTGTCAATGCATCCGGAGACAAACTGGCTCCGTTTAAGTTTGAAGCCCTATTTTTTTTCAAAAGCTCGTCAGCATTTTCTGTTATGGTCTGACCTGCTTTTCTGAGAATGCCCGTGCCCTGAATAATTTCCAGAGAATTCAAATCTATGAGCCACGTCTCAACAAATGTTCTTTTGAATAAATGCATATCATGCCCGTTATGCTCTACAAATTTTTTAGCTGTTTCAAGGCTTTCAGCATCTCTGAACCCGAAACAAAGTGTCATTACACATTGCCCTGTCTGAAGCAGTGCTAAAGAGTGCTTATCTGCAAAGTATAAAAAAGACTTATGGATATTTTCATACAGGAATTCAAAATCATTTTCATTCATAAAATCGGTTACCTTTGCACAAAAAATAAACGGCCTGCCATTTGAATAGAGTATTCCTGCCACAGGAAAATTTTTCCTGAACATTTTCCAGTGCCTCTTTAAAAGGCTGAACTCTTCTTTATTCAAATTGTTCCGTTCAATAAAAAATAGAGGCAATGGGCTGGTTCCGGGGAAATAGTTTGCAATCACGGGCTTTGCTTTCAGGTTTCTCTTTTTCTCATAATTTTCATCTTTTGTGGCGGAACATTCAATTTCTGACATGCACCCGATTCGATCAATAAAATTCTGGGCACAGCAGTAAAAAGCAGGCTCGTCTATCTTTTCACTCCCATCTTCTCGCTTTAAATTACACAAAAATAACGAATTTTATGCAGTCTGCTGAGTCTCAACGAAACCGACTCTGACCTCGAAATTTCTATTTATAGCCTCAGTGAGGCGTCTGTCTATTTGAATTGCAATATCCTCCGGGACTTCCTGTGCTGCAGGATGGGCCACAACAATATCAACCCTTACAGGTTCTTCTAAAAGGATATTGCCAGAGTCGTAACCTATAGAGACTTCGACAGGTGTCAGCCCAATTCCACTGTACATGGGCTCTTCAAACATGTAATTGACTTCCTCGTTCACCTTCTGTTCAATTACATAGGTCTGGTAGGATGAAAAACTGACAAGGATCAGAACTACAGAAAGAATGGTGATTGCAATAAGGAGAAGAGCACTGCGGGAGATCACGGCATAACGTGCATGGTTGATTGCAGAGAATTCAGGCGGCCTGAACCCGGAAAGCCAGAACAGGACAAGTGTAGAGACATTGACTGCAAGCATGTTGATGACCACAAGCAAAGCAGAAGCAAGAGCCACCCCAGGTAGTCCCCATGCAATTCCAAGCCCTGATGTTGCGGCAGGAGGGATAAGAGCAATGGCGATGGCAACTCCTACAAGAGCAGACCCTACGTTTCGAATTACGCTGATAGCGCCTGCAAGGCCGGACCCCAGGGCAAGCAGCACATAAAGGAAATTGGGGCTTATGCGTTCAGCAATCTGGGTCACATCCCGAATATCGAGGCCAGGAGGCAGGAAGAAAGATTCCTTAATAAAGAAACCTACGAGTGCAGAAACTGCAATTGCCATCACGAGACCTGTGACCTGAAGCACTACTCCGCGAGAGGCAAGCTTCCTGTCATCCACAACTGTCCCGACACTGGCAGTTATTGCAGGTCCCATCAACGGAGCCACTACCATTGCCCCTATAATCGTCGCAACCGAATCTAGCAAAAGCCCGGCAGTTGCAATGATCGTGCTCAGGATCAGAAAAGCAAAATAGGTTGAAGCTGCAGGTGCAAGGCTCCGTGCACGCGCAATCAGTTCTTCCCTTGAAATACGTTCCCCTGCATACCGGCTCTTCAGCATATCTATATGCTCGGAAATTACCGTTTCAGGAGACAATACTATGGTGTAAACTCCCCTAATTACCCCGGCTTCGCGGAGTTTGTCAAGTATGGGCTCGACTCCTATGGAGGGAATAGGGAACTGAACAAGAGCTTCGAAATCCCCTCTTCCTGTTTCATCCCAGACAGCATAGTCGATCTGTTCATTATCAAGAACGCTCAAGACAGACTCGCGTTTCCCTTCAGGTATAAGCACCTGGACCAGACGCATGATATAATATAAAGCTGTCTGGATATATGAATTGTGAAGAATAATCGGTATTAACCCGCGCGGAGTAAGAATTGTTCCGGAAAAAACACCCGGGAGCCATTATAAAATCGGAAACAATAAACGCTAAAAATAAATGACCGGTAATTTAACCGGAATCTTAAATGCCTCCACTGCTGCTCACGGCTTCTTTTTCGCTGTCCCTTCCACTTTCCTGGAAGGAAACGACATCAAAGTCTCCTCGAAGGGCTTTCAGGGCGTATTTTTCAGCTTCTATTTCTTTTCTGGTCCGGATAAAAAGCCGTCTGAATAAAGATACAGGAGGACACCAGCCCTGTATGGCATGTTGAAGCAGGAAAGTTGAAACCACAACAGGCAGGATTAACCATTTTCGGTCCTCTTTTAAGCCAAGCACCGCTCCAGTAAAAGAAAGCATAGCTGCATTGGCTTCAATATATCGTTCAATATCCCATTCATGATCAAGTTCTTCAATTCTTTCAGAAATCTCGTAGGCGGTCCTGTCCGAATAAAAACGGACAGTTGCTGCAATTTCAGCATCGATAGCTTCATTAATTTCGTGGGGAGTGTTGGCTCTTACCCTGTCTCCCCTCACAAGTTCTCCAAATTCAACCACCGGCATATTCCCCCTGGCAAAAAATACGTTCCAGATAAATTTAAAAATTAATAAACAACAAAAATTTATCTTTGAAGTTTCTGCCCCTTAAACATCATTAATTTCAGAAAAATTCTCTGCGTTTTCTGTCCTGTTTTCCTGGGAAAAAAGATCATCGAAATCGCCGCGCAAAACCCTCAAGGCATATTTTTCGACATCAATTTCCTGCCTGGTACGAATACCGGCTTTTCTGAGAAAAGGTACAGGAGGAGCCCATCCCAGTACAGCATAAAGAAGCAGGAAAGTTGTGGCTATTAAAGGCAGGACAAACCATTTTCTGCCCCTTTTAAAACCAAGCACCAGCCCGACAATGGAAATCACAGCCGCACGAGTTTCAACATGGCGCCCTATATCCCATTCACTGCAAAGCTCTTCTATCCTCCTGGAAATCTCATAGTCGGTCTTGCCCGCATAGAACCGTACGCTTGCAGCGATTTCACGGTCAATTGCTTCATTAATTTCAGGAGGCGTATTAGCCCTCACCCTGTCTCCCTTTATAATCTCCCTAAAATCAGCAATCATAAAAATCCCCCTATTAATCAAACAGATCTTCAGGCTTTACTTTCCCCTGATGCCCTGAACCGGAATACCCTTCACTAAAATAGGGTGGAGATATGATCATATAAAGTTAATCATAAAAATTTAGTTTCAATACTTACACCCATAACGAAAAAAAGATTAAGCCAGTATCAATTTCTTCAGGCAGGAGCACATAAAATAGATCTGAACTCCAGAACCAGCCGGTATTGACAGGGGCCGGGCATAAAAAGGGAGTACAGCCTCCCTGTAAACGTTAATACTCTACAAGGCCATTCGGGTAATATATAACACTCTTACCATCAAAATACACGCCTCCGGGGTGCATATATCCATTTGACCCGCTCCAGTCGAAGTTGAGCCAGTACTGTTTCATCCCATCGTCCAGTTCTCTTTCGCAATACCAGACGCTTTCAGCAAAAGGATACCTTTCTGCTATATAGTCCGTTATTCTGTAAACAGTATCAAGGTCATCCCCGATATAGATTTCGGGAAAAGCATGCCCGTATGACCCGTTATATGTGGTAACCACCCTTGTGTTAAACCCCATATTCTTCAAAAGGGCAGAGATAACAATGGAATAGTCGTCGCAGTCCCCTACATATCCGCTGTCTATAGTCTGTGAAGCCCTGAAGAAAAACTCGGCATTTTTGTCATACCTGTACTTCCATTGCCTGTTTACATGGTTATACACAGCACATGCATCTTCCATATTATATCCCGAAGACTTTCCTGTGATATTGAAAATTTCTTCCTTTATCCTTTCTTCATCTGAGTTAATGGCTCTCTGGAAACTCAGAGACATCCTCCTGCGTTCTGCAGAATAAGAGTAAGCTGGACCCTCTTCAATATATGTCGGGACTTCAGGAATCTCAGGGAGGGTAAAACTTTCATCACTTTCATTTTTTTCAGCAACATTATTCTCCTGAGTTTCGGAATTTTCTTCCCGGACAGGATCTTCAGTAAGCTGCGTATTTAAATATTCAGTAACGAGGCCCTTATTAAGGCTGCCAGTGTTTATACAACCGGAAGTTACGGATATAAAAAAAATGAGAAATATAAATGTTAAAGCCTTTTTATGGGCCACAAAATCAGCTCCGGAAATAATTTATGGGTAAGAGAAGTAAATAAACTTCTCTAAAAGAACAAAAATGGTTTCAAATTCGGGGGCCGAACATTTGATTCAATAGGCCGAATATTAGATTCAATAGGCCGAATATTAAATTCAATATCAAGATTTACTTTTCTCTTTTACGTTTTAAAAAGATTCCGCACTTGGGATAGTCCAGGCCTTCGCAATATTTACTGTCAGGAACGTAATGAGGACATGAGGAACAATATTTACATTTAGTATGGAAAATACTGGATAGTATCCCTATAGATATACCCCCATATCCGTATATAATTTAACGTTCCCAGGTATGAAACATTGCATCGGCCTTCACGCCTTGACCTGCTCTGCTTTCATGCCGGAAATACTTAAGTTTCCTGAATTGATCTCGGTGATTTTAAAGTACGGTAACCCTTTAACTGCCAGAAGGGCCATTGAATATTCCATATCCGGGGTATATCCCTTAACCTTTACAGGACTGGCTATGGCATTGAGCAGTTCTTCAAGATTAGGGCTATTTGATTTCCACGTCCCGTCACTCTGTGTTTCAGCAGTAAAAATTTTCCATTCTATTTTTACAGACATTAGTATCCTCCCCATGAGAAAACTTATTCTTTTACGCAACATACCAAAAAAATAAATCACTGATAATCAGACTTAATTATTTTTATATGTTTCTGTCTATAACTTTTTATTATCCTTATAATTATATATCTCCCATACAGAATCTGAAATCCTTTTCAGGGAAAACAGGAGGGGAAAACTACAAAATGGTCAGGAAAACACGACCATTACCTTTTAAAATTACAGAAGAATTATTAGGAGATTATAAAAATAGTAGATAAATACTAGATAAACATTAAATAAATAATAGACAAGTATTGTAAAAATTATTATAAAAAATTATAAAAATAATATAGAAGTATTGTAAAAGTATTAAAAAAATGTTGATCTGGAGAAATCCACCGCTTTCTATTATAAATCTCTGTGTTTTATGACCTTATAAATTTCTAAGAAAATTAAGTACATTCCGGTTGAATTCTTCAGGTTTTTCCATATTTGGCACATGAGCACAATCTGGCATTATAACTTTTTTTGCATTTTCGATTTTATTTTCAAGCAGATCAGCAGCCCTGAGGATTTCAGGATTATCAAGAGACCCGACAATAATAAGCACAGGAACTTTTATCTCATCCAGCCTCCCGGCAGCCGGTGGACTGAGCGGGTTAAGAGGGCTGGCATCGGCAATTGCCCATGTGCCGTTTTTAACCGCAACCCTGTTCATTTCAGCTGCATGCTTACGAACTGAAGGGCTGACCTGTTCAGGCTGCCGGAAAGTGCCATCAACCCAGAGGCGGATTTGCAGGTCACTCACAAGGTCCAGATCCCCCTTTTCGAGAGCTTGAAGCATCTCCAGAATCTCAGATGGGGGCTCCCCTGTCATTTCAAAACCTCCCGGAGTCCCGCTTACAACGGTTAGAGACAGAACCATTTCAGGGTGTTCGAGCGTAAAATCAATAACTGTTTCTCCGCCCATGGAACAGCCCAGTAAATGTGCATGTTTAATTCCCAGGCCCTGAAGCAGGTGGTACAGGTCATGTCGGTGGGAAACGGGTCCTGTTACAGGATCGGATTTTCCAAACCCGCGCATATCAAAGCGAAGAACCCTGTAATTTCGGGTAAAAGACTCCCACTGCTCTTCCCACATGCCACTGTCAACAAACCCGGCATGGATGAGCACAAGAACCTCGCCCTTTCCCTCGATTTCATAGTAAAGCTTTCCGTCTCCAGAGTCTGCGTACCCGGTGGTCATTTCCTGTTGTCTCCTGTGTAATTAAGCCCGATCATCTTCCTGATTAGTACCTGTTCAGTCCCTGCCTTTTTCCTTCCTGAACTTTGCATATGCTTTCCGGGCATATTTTTTCAGAAGATAATTCAGGCTTTCTTTTGAGATTGGCTTTGATTTTTTAACTATCATTACCGGCTTTCTCGCGTGCCTGGCAATCCTCTGAGATAGTGTTCCAAGTAAAGAGATCTTGAATCTCTCACTGGAATCCCCAATAATTGTCAGGTCGTAACCGTTTGAGACTTCAAGTATTGCGTCCTCGATAGAATATCTTTCAAGAAGTTTAAAGCTTGCAGGTGTGGAAGGGATCTTTTTAACCAGCCCTTCAAGTTCTTCAGCTATTTTTGCCTTCTTTTCCGGATCTTCATCAGGGCTGACAATGCTTATTATTCTTATTGAAGCCCCTGTATTTTCAGCAATCTTTTTTGCCAGAGAAAGACCGTGTACGGAGTTTTCTCTTCCGTTATAGGCTACAAGGACCTTTTTGATGCTGTCAGGCAGGTGCCCTTTTAAAAGTGCAATCTGGCTTTTCGAGGAAAGGAGAACATCGTTTGTTACGTCTCCAAAAGAGTACTTGAACCTCTTAGAATCGTGCCAGCCCATTATAATTATGTCAGCGTTCTCTATTTCAGCCTGCTCTATAATCGAATTGGAGATTGTGTGGTCAAAGGCAACAATATAGTCTCTTTTATTACCGAATTTTGCAGGATACTGCTCAAAATAATCCCGAAAACGGCTGTCTATTTCTATCTGTTTCTCATGGTAGAGTTCCTGACCCACTGTAAGGGAGATCTGGCTTGGAACCTCAACAACATGAAGACAGATTATCTCATTTCCAAGAAGGTCTGCCAGTTTAAGGAGGTCCCTTTCATGCCCGGGATTGGAAACAGGCACAAGTACCCTTCCAACAGGTTCCGGTTCAGCGCTCACCCTCTCTACATTGTTTTCCAGAAGGTCAAACAGGTTATATGCAGGCATAGCTTTGTCTTTTCCATAGAACATGTACCAGCCGGCTCCGGCAAATATCATCAATACGGAAAAAAGTAAAGGCAAACCACCAAGTAGAGGGAGCAGAAGCATACTCCCGACCACCCCGAAGATCTGCGTGAAAGGGAAAAAAGGGTCCCGAAATGTCGGTTCATAGCCAGGCAGGGTCCGTTTCCTGAGGATAATCACTGCCATATTCAGCAGGATAAATATCAAAATGTTGAAAGCCCCCCCAAGTCTTGCCAGCTGTTCTATGTCAAACAAAAACAGGAGCAAAACCATTACTGACCCGGTGACCAGAATAGCATTATGAGGAGTCTCATATTTTTTATGGATACTGACAAACCATTTCGGCATCAATGCGTCCCTGCTCATTGCGAAAGGGAACCTTGAAGATGACAGTATGGCGCCATTAGCTGTTGAAAGCGTTGCAAGAAGGGCGGAAAAAGCAATAAAGAATTTCCCGGAATCACCTGCAATAAAGCCTGCAATGTCTGCCAGGGGGGTCACTGTTGACGCACCCCCTTCAGGGCCTGAAAAACCTGCAACCACAGCCATAATGCCTGCGTAGAAAAGTGTTACCACAACTGCTGAAGCGATAAATGCCCTGGGAAGGTTCTTTGACGGATTTTTCACTTCTTCAGCAACAGCAGCGGCTTCCGCCAGCCCGAGATAGGAGATAAAAATCATACCTGCCGTGGTGAATATGGATACTACCCCATGCGGAGCTACCGGGAGAAGGTTCTCAGGCCTGACCTCGAAGGACACTTTTCCAATGAATACAAACAGTATTAGCAGCAAAATAACAACAATAAAGTTCTGGAGGGAACCACTGCTTTTTGCCCCACGGAAATTGATTATTAAGAGGAGCACTCCCGTAACAGCCGCCACCAGATATATTGGCATGGGATGAAAGATCTGAGCGTATTCTGCCAGACCTATGAGGGCAAATGTGCCTTTAAATATCAGTGCCAGCCAGGAGCCGAGACCTATCACCGCACCGAATGCAGCTCCCATTGTCCTGCTGATATAGTAATAGCTGCCTCCCGCAAGAGGCATGCCTGTTGCCAGTTCTGCCATGCTTATGGATGTGGCTATGGTAATAAGCCCGCCCAGCAGGAATGAGATTATTGCTCCTGAACCTGCGTTTGCCATGGCAATTCCGGGAAGAAGAAATATGCCTGCTCCTATCATCGTCCCGGTGCCTATTGCAAAAGTTGAGAAAAAACCCAGGCTGCGCCCCAGCCTTTCCGTTGTTTCAACTGGCGCCATTTACATCCCCATCTTGTCGGAACTCCCAGTCAGATAAACCGGGCCCCGTATAACCATGATCTTACTCTTATCTTTATTATTCAGATCACACATTTCCGCACTATGCATCCGGAAAGGCAACAAAAGCTTAAACCCCTTAATTGGGCCTGCTTTCGAATAAAAATCTCCAAAAAACGTCATTTTCCTCCAGCAGTACAGTTTAATTTCTGTTTTAGCGGATCATGCATTTGAACTAATGGATTATGCATTCAAACTAACCGATTATGCATTCAAACTAACCGATTATGCATTTGAACTAATGGATTATGCATTCAAACTAACCGATTATGCATTCGAACTAATGGATCATGCATTAGGATTAATAATAGGAAGAAGGCATCCTTCCATGGTTATAAGTCTCTTATTCTGTCCTGGTTGTTTTTGCTTTCAAATAGTACATATAATTATCCGTTGGAGACTAATTAGAGTTTTAACTTCCGTTTTATGGATATGTTTGCAAATTAATTCTTCTGTGCATTCAATTTATTTTTGTTCCCCCGCTGCCAGTTCCGATCAGGAGACTTTACTTAAATTTCCTTCAACCTTTTTCCTTTTCTCTTTACCAGAGACGTATAAAGGAGTGGATAAAATTCGAATAAGAGAATCGGATACTTCTAATTCCTGTTCAAAGCCAGTATGACGTTCTTTTTCAGGATCAAGGGATAAAACTTCGCCTGCCGGATCCAGGAGATTAAAAGTTTTATTAAAATATATAGAAACGTGTCTTTTATATCAATACATGCTCTTTGCCTTTCGTATTAATACATGCTCTTTTTGATTTCTTATCCTCAACCTGTTGAACAGTTGTAAATCCGGTTATTTCCGGGGGCTTTATCTGATAGTTCCTCAGCATCAGGATCAAGCAGAACTATCGATTAAAATAATTGAGGCAAACTTTCTTTGTCGAAATGAACGCTGGCAGAAGTGAGATCAGGATTCCGAATCAGAATGATAGTATTCCTGTATACAATTTTCAAATATCTTTTTGGATTTTTCGAACCCTTCGTATATTCCGTCCAGATGGTCCTGAGAATAATTTGGTTTTTCTTTAACAACGATCGTATCTATAATCAGGTTAAATCTATCCTGAAGGCTGCGTATCTTTGTTTGAGGATCTTCATCTGTAGACGTAGAAAGAAACTTTTCTACGTTGTCTTCAAAAGTGTCTTTAGCTATTTCCAGGCCTTCATTTATCCCTTCTTTATAATCAGAATAAGCTCGTCTATCCTTATTTCTTTCAATTAAATCACTGAACTTTCTAACTGTCTTTTTAATTCGCTTCTGTTTCAAACTCCTCCCTCCCTGACAAAAACATAAACTGAGCAACAAAAGAAAAAATCAAATCCTGTACTGGTGGAATCTGGTTAGAGCATTTATTTTCCATTATTTATATATATAATGGACATAAATCCTTCCCAATCTACAGGCTTCTTTTTATCATAATTATTTCTTGACACCGGGATGATCTTAAGCCTGGAAATTTTGAATATAACCAGGAATAAGCTGGAGTTTTACTGGAACTTCATCCCTGCATTAACACATCGGATTAAGCGTATCTAATTTAACACATCTGATTGAGCGTATCTGATTTAACAGATCTGATTGAGCGTATCTTGATTAAACACATCGGATTAAGCGTATCTAATTTAACACATCTGATTGAGCGTATCTGACTGAAAATATTCTGTCCGTATCTTCAAATAAGCAATTAAAGGCATATATTACATTATAACTGAAAGTAAGACTTTAACAGATTCCAACATACGGACTGCAACATAGGATAGTACCTTAATCCTGGTTCCAGGGCATCCATATCCTCATGAATCACGGTTTTAAAAGATCCGTTTCCAGATAACAGATATATTTAGAGATATTTATAATATATTGGTATTAAATAGTTCGAAATGAACATAATAAAGAATAGGGATACTGAGGAATATAGATTCAGGAAACAAATTACTGGGATGACACCGACTGCTGGAGTCATTCTACTGGAGGCATTCATTTCCTGGAGGTCAGGCTGCAGCCCTGTCTCTCTCCCGAATTTATCCTTAATGGGATAACCAGCCGCAAAGAAAATTTAACCGGAAATCCACCTGTCAGTTAGAATTTTGTTAACATCTAGCTGTAGAATTTATTTATTCGATCGTTTATTTTTGACGCGGGCTATGACCGCAGTGTATCCGCCTCCAGACCGTTCCCGGAAACCTATAATGGTGTTGCCACCGTCACCGAACTTGCCCTTCAGTCCCGCAGGGAAAACTGCATATACTTTCCAGATCCGGTTTATAAAAGCTGGTAGGAAATAAAGTATTGGGACCAGTAGAAAAAGAAAGAGAACTGATTTTTATGTAAGCCCGCAGAAGGCTTTTACGCATTAACCGTTGCGCCAGGAAGCCTGTTTACATGTTTCCGGTAACAATGGAGTAAACTGCACCTGTTTGCTAACCCTGCCTTGCATGAATTAATTGCCCGTCAAAACGAGGGAATCTATTTATTCATAAATTCCTCGATAAGCTTTACCCTGTCAAGCCTTTCCCTCCTTCTGTTTACATTTAGCTGCAATTCCAGGGGTGGGACCTTTATTTCATACCCATTCCATTTTACGGTCTCAAGGTTTTGCCTTGCGTAAGGACCGCAGTCTACTGGCTCAGGAATATCCAGGATCTCCTGGGGATCAGATGCAATATCTATTCTTGCATGCAGGAAAATAACACCGAAGTCCTTTGTCAGCCATCCGTTAGTATCAATAATCGGCTCGATCAGGCAGTCTGAGAAAACTTCAGTGATTTCATCGATACACCTGGAATCAACCATAATATCAACATCATGTGGGTTCATTTTAATGCCGCGGATGCAGGCGGCACAGCTCCCTGTCAGCCACCAGTCAATATCCGTACCCTGAGCTTTCCGGCAAAATTCTGTTAAAGCCTGTTCCCACGGGACAGGAGCAAAATACCCGAGCTGGTCAAACATCAGTTTCGCATTCTCAGAATATCTTTTTTTTATTTTGTCCATGTATTTGGCGTTCTGAGGGTAGACTTTTACGTATCCTCTACCATCGTTTTCATAATAACACATTTTCAGAACACTTTCGTATTTTGAGTCAAATTCCGAAATCCTGAACACTACCTTCCCGTCCAGCTCTTCAAAGGATACTTTCATCCACTTAACCTCCTTAATTTGATTTTCTGGTTAGACCACTAAATTCCTTTAATTTGATTTCCCTGGTTAAATCCATTTAATTCCTTTAATTCGACTGCCAGTGATCAATTCTTTTAGCTGTCAACTGGTCTTTACTGTTGTGGTGTGTATTTACCAGAGCCCTTATCAGACTCTTTTTCCTGAAATCATTTACATAAAATTTACTATTTAATTCATGAACTCACAAAACCCGGTTATCCTTTGATATTCAGATTTCAGGACGTGTCAGAAAATAATAACCATAAAATAGACTACATAATCATAAAGAGAGACTATATAACCATAAAAAAGACGGAAATTAATCATAAAAAGAGACTGTATAGCCATAAAAAGAGACCGAAACCCAGATTTGTCCCTCCCAGGCAAATGGAGGAATCAAAAACCTGAAGACTATACCAATCGAGGCTAAACGAGAAATCAGGGTTAGAAACCGGATATTTAAGAATAGAAACTTTAAGAATGGAGATTTAAAGCTCGATTAATTATAATAAATTAAGAGGATTTTCTTTAATTCTCAACTGGTAAAGCCTCCTGCAGGAAATCCTCAAATATTTTTTTAGACACTTCAAATCCCATATATATCCCATCTAAACACTCTTCAGAGCAATTTGGCTTTTTTGTAAGGACAATCTCATCCAGAAGCTGGCTAAATTCATCCTGTAAGTTTTTTGCCTTTACAGCCCCAGCCTCATCCGAAAAGGATAAAGAGAACTTATCTACGTTTTCTTCGAAGGTATATCTGGCTATGTCCAGACCTTTATTTATTCCTTCTTTAAAGTCTGAATAAGCCTGATGATCCTTATTCATTTCAATATAACGTCTGAATTTTTTAACAGGGCTATTAATTTTTTCTGTGGTCAAAATCCTTCACTTCCTTTTTTAAGTGACCTTCGCCAGGAGAATGGGCTCCAGGTGTTTTTCAACCACCTCCAGGCTTAAAGAACCTGAATTTTGGACTCAGGAGCTTTAAATTATTAGTTGCTATTAAAAATTTCACTCCAAAGCTGGAAATATTTACTTATATAAAATCTCGCCGCATTAAAATAAAAGCAGATATAGAAAAATAGTATTTACAGATATATTAAGCTATAGAATAAAAATTGGAAGTAGCTGAATATTTTAAGAGTAGCTGAATATTTAAGAGCAGTTGAATATTTAAGAGTAGTTAAATATTTTAAAAGTAGTTGAATATTTAAGAGTAGTTAAATCTTTTAAAAGTAGTTGAATCTTTCAGGTAAGCATTTATGTATCCTGTACTGCCGGGATCACAGGACGGGACAACCGGCTATAAAACTCCTTTGATAATTTTACGCCTGCCACATCAATGTACTTATAAAATAAATAGCTCAACGGTATAATAAGGAGTAAAGACAGAACAAATGAAATTAAAACAGCCTGCACATAAGAGAATACAGGATACAGGAGAAGGAACAATGCACAGCTAAAAGTGCTTATCACGGGGAAATGCACAAGGTACAGGGAATAGGATATTTTTCCGAGGAATACAGGCACACGGGAAGAAAAAACCTTCTGCAGGTCGATGCTGTTCAATAAGACATACATTACCATCCCTGCGCCTATGATATGATAGGTCATTTTTGGATCTCTGAAAAAGCCATTATTCAGGAATCCGTATACAGAATTCTCTGCAAGAGGGCTTACGGGATATGAACCCAGAAAGAGCCCTGAGATCAGTATGATAAACAATACTATCCTGTTATCTGTTTTAAATATCGATTTCTTACTGCTGAATATGTCTGCAAAGACCATTCCTATTATAAAAGCAAGGTAGTAAAAATTAATTAAAGCCAGAACTGCTGCAAGGTAGAAAGTCCAGCGGTTTCGAAGAGACCCGAATAATAATGCCATTGTGAAGACGAGCATGGACCCGTAAAATTCTATTGACATTGTCCATAGAACCGGGTTATACGGAATTGCCCCTCCCACAAAAAAAGAATTCCATGCCGCCTGCCTGACTGCATCAAGAATGCCGGGCGTAAAAGTCCAGTAGTCCCGGTAGTTACTGCCTGCAGCAAACGTCATGGTTTCAATGTAGTAACGATACAACCCGGTTGATGCCAATAAGTACGAGAACATCACTGCTGCAAATACAGGAACAAACAACCTCAGGTACCGACGTGCTGCACTGCTTATGACAATACTGTTTTCCTTCGTTTGAAAAAACTTCCGGGTTAAAACATAACCGCTCAGGACAAAGAAGATACAGACCGAAAAGTTACCTGCACCGATCAGACCGAGCGGCGTGGTAGAAAAAATATGGTCCAGGCTTCCGAAGTGTGAAGGATACTTATCGCCATAAACCATAGCCGGGGCTAATGCAACAAAAAAGTGCATTATCATGACATTTATTGCAGCTATACCTCGCAGTCCGTCAAGATAGGTTATTTTCCCGGTCATTTTTATCACTCATGATATAAGGGGATCAGGAGTATTATTATTAGATAGATTCTGCTCCTGAATAACGAGAGCCACAGATAAAATAAGTCTTTCCATTTGCTTCAATACTATTTTAATGCGTGTTAATGGACGGTGCTCCGGGCCAAAGCAGACATATAAAAAATTTGTAATAAATAAGAATAAGAGAAGACAAAAATTAGATATTAAAAAAGCTACGGGATTACTTTTATCCCTTTAAAAACTGGATTTGGCTTTCAGTTTTTTCTTATTTTTCCGCACCCTTAGGTAGTATTCCCGCTGTCATTGTTGGCTATAAAAACCCCGTTATTCAGAATACCGCCAGGGACGTTCATTATTCTGTCTTCTACCCAGATTCTGCAGTTCTCAGAAATTAAACACCCTTCCTCTTTCTGGAAGATTGAAGTGTGTTTGTAATAGTCGAGTTTTATAATATCAGGGGTTTCCTCATATATCCCGCATTCTTTGAATTTTTTATTCATATAAACGTCGAATGTACCGTCATCATGGAGGACGAAATGGGTTGTTTTATTGCTGTATTTTCTGGACATGTTGGATCACACATTTTAACTGTTAAACTGCTGCACGATCTGCTTTTTTAGCCATCTTTATCAATCTGTTTTTTCAGCCATTTTTTTCAATATGCTTGTCCGGCTCACACTTTCAGCTTCGTGCACAGGGTTTTTTATGGGAGTTCTATTTAGGGAGATAGAACAACCTTTTTTATTATCCTTATAGCACTTAAAACCGCAGCAGACCAAAAGATAATAATAAGTTTCAACCCGCCTAATCCTGATTTTTATTCGACCGGCATAATGTGCAGACGAAAGATACGACTAATATAAAATTAAGGAAGCATAAAATGCAATCAATGTGTTTTCTAAAAGGAAAAAGGAGAAGAGCAACTAAAAAAGAACTAAAATAATAACTAAACGTGTAACTAAACAGATAATTAAAAAGTAATTAAAAAGTAATTAAAAAGCAACTGAGATCATTACTAAACAGTAACTAAAAGAAACTAAATAAGTGACTAAAAAGCAACTAAGATCATTACTAAACAGTATCTAAAAGAAACTAAATAAGTAGCTGAACATGTAAGTAAACATGTAAGTAAACAGGTAACTGAAAAAATAACTATTATCTTAAATAAATGGCCCCCCCGACCCATTTATTTAATAATCAGCTATTTTTATGTTTATCCTGTTTCCGATGTACTTATTGCCTATCATCCCCGGAGGAACCGCTGGAAGCTTCACACCAATATCACAGTAAGAGAATGTATTTCCGGTAATGGTCGGGCAGGTCGCACCCTCGTACATATAGAGTCCGATTCTGGCTTTTGTAATTGTATTGCCCTTGACCACGTTATCCCAGGTTTCACACAGGGTGACCGTTCCGTTAGTTATCTGATTATTCATAATAGTATTCTGGCTGCAGGTTAGCCCTGTGATGCTAACACCACAGTTATAGAAATAATTATTACGGACAGTATTATTATTGCCTGCACCCTGGAAATCGACCCCGTTCTTCTGGATATTGAATCCGTTGATAACCGCTCCCCCCTGAGTTATCCTGAACCCGTTCATTTTTGGGTACCCTGTCCCATATACGTTGATGAATTTCCCGGAGATGGAAACATATTCATTATAGGTTCCACTTGCTACTTTGATCGTATCTCCGTCGCTTGCTGCATTCACAGCGCTCTGGATAGTCTTGTATTTGGCTGTACTGCCTACATAAAGGGTTGCAGCAGAGGCTGTCCCTATTAGCAGGGTTGTTATTAAGATCGCTAAAATTAGTTTTCTCAACATATTAATTACTCTCCTGTTAAATAAAGAAAGATGGGCTACAATTTAAAGTTATTGACGAAGTTCCCCTCCACATGCAAGTACTCTCCTGTTAGATAAAGAAAGATAGGCTGTAATTAAGAATTATTTTTATTATTCTGGCTAGAAAAATTAATTTTTTATATAAAGTGATCCTGCCCCCATTTCAATAAATAATCAGCCTTCCCATAATAAGGAAATATTGTGTTTCAATTTATATAATAACTGCTGTAGCACACAAAAGTTCTATATACAATTACCGTTAATTGAAAAACATGAAAGGATTTTCTATCAATATCGAAGATGCTACTCTGGAAAATGAAAATTTCCGCAAGGTTCTCTACACCTCAAAGCACAGCCAGCTGGTATTAATGACCCTTAAGCCAGGGGAAGACATTGGAATGGAAGTCCACGAAGAAAACGACCAGTTCTTCCGTTTTGAGGCAGGACAGGGCAAGTGCATAATTGACGGCAACGAATACGAACTCAGTGACGGAGTCGCAGTCGTCGTACCCGCAGGTGCTGAGCACAATATCATCAATACCTCAAACACTGAAGAACTGAAGCTCTACACAATCTATTCCCCGGCACACCACAAAGACGGGATCGTGCGCGCCACAAAAGAAGAAGCAGAAGCAAATGAAGCAGACTTCGACGGCGTGACTACAGAATAAGGCTTAAATTAGAATTTTTTAAGCATTAAATACACAGAATAAAACGCTTTCTTAAAATAAAGCGTTTTTACCTTTTTTATTTAGATTTTTTATTTATATATTTCTTCAAGCTTTTCGCTTGGACTCTTTTCAAGCTTTTTCCGTAAAAAGAAGAAGTCAGACCCGTTCTCAAGCGCCATCCCTGCAATTGCAGTTGCGCCAGGGCTTGCAAAAAAGCCTGTTTTTGGGAATTGTATTAATCACTGTGCTAGTAGATCTAGCTCCCGAATCCCGAAAAACTGCAGATTTCAGGAGAGTAAAAATGGCAAACTGCTCCAGAAAACTGCAGATACGGAAAGGTTTAGAATGGCAAAATGATTCGGGGAGGAAAATGCCGTTTTGCGAACAAATCAAGTAAATTTGATTTGCTATTTAATAAAAATACGTTTTTATACATAAATATTTCGCATATAGTAGAGAATTTAGATAGAAAATAAGAAAAATAAAACAAGTAAAAGTGAAAACATAGTTATATAATAAGAAGAAAATAGCCAGAAATAAATAACTCTATTGTTGGGAGATTACCCAATATGTCACATTTAATAGTTCCAGAACACGTTCTGGATGATATTAATGAGTTTATACGTACAAATTATACGAATTTTCATCATTCTCTGCCACACTCCTTAATTATTTCTCAAGCTTTCTGTCTAAGGTTTAAAGAATATGGAAATGACTTTGGTGTATCTGTAATAGCCGATGCTGTAGAATATGTAAAAAAATCATCAATAGAAAACAAAAAAGTTAAGCCGGAAAAAGAAAAGCACGATTACTGAAATTGTTTTACGGATACAGGGAAATTACAGGGCAAGCACACTTTGAATCATTTGAAAAAGAAGAAGAGGAAGAAGAAAAAAAAGAAAAAGAAGAAAAAATGGAAGAAATTAAAGAAATAATCCATAATTTTGCGCTGGAATTTTTCAGGGATGATCAAGGATAATTATATTTATTTGTGGCCTGGCAAAAAAGCGGATTGGTAAAAATGTGTTTCCTACGCCGTTTGAGACCAGAGCCATGGTCTTATCGGTTTTCACAATTCCTGTCCTGTATTTTTGCCCGTAAAAAGAAGGCACATACGGCGCCCATAACCCGAAAAATGTAATCTGCCCGCCATGAGTGTGACCGGAGAGGACAAGATCGACTTTATCTGTAGTTAATTCTTCAGCCAGATCGGGTGTATGTGAAACAAGAATTACGAAATCATTTTCTTCAGCATCTTTTATCAGCGGGTCAACATAAGGCTCAGAGTTAAAATACCAGTCCGTACTCCAGTCTACGCCTGCAATTTTGATCTTATCATCCCCAATCTCAAGCCATTCCGCTCTGTTGCTCAAAACAGTGATCCCTGCATTTTCCATGCATTTTACCGTGAGATTGTAATCTGTCCATTCATCGTGGTTTCCCGTAACTCCGAAAATCCCCATATCTGCTTTGAGTCTCGAAAGCTCTTCAAAACAGGGACCAATATACCCCACATCACCGGAAACATAATCGCCGCCCAGAATAATAATATCCGGTTCCAGATCATTTACTTTTCTTACCAGGTCTGCAACTCTTTCCCTTTCGAAATACGGGCCGTGATGGATATCGGAAATGAAGACTATTTTCTTGTCCTCGAAATTTTGCGGCACATCACTGTCGCTAATTGTGGTTGTTTTTTCGTTTATCCAGTAAGGCTCAATAAAAATATAAACGAAAAATGCTGCAAGACATACAAAAATTATTACGAAGATTTTTACAAGTTTCAGAAGTTTCTTTTTTAAATTTTTCATAATATAACACGTACCCTTTTGCCTGTTTGAAAGAAAGAATTTGTAACAACATTCAGAAGACAGAAAGAAGACGGAAAGAAAAAGGAAATAAGGTGGAAAGGCGGAAAGAAGACAGAAAGAAAACGGGAAAGATGGAAAGAAAGCGGGAAGAAGACGAAAAGAAAATGGAAAGAAAGCGGAAAGAAGACCGGAAGTTATGGGAAAAGCAAAAACACCCTGCCAGTGCTGTTAAATAATCCTGAACTGGAAGGTGAAACGATCCCTTGCATAATAATTCTCAATGGTTTTGCCCGGTTCACCCTCGAAATACGGGATTATTTTGAGCAAAACCATTGATTATGCCAGACGTTGATTATGCCAGCTCCAATGCTTTATTCACGCATTCTTTATCATTTAATGTTTTATTCTTTCATGCCTTTTAACAGAACAACCACTACCGATAGGGCTACAACCACTATCACGATGCTCAGTATGGTATTTCTGTTCTTATCAGACCCGGCTTTTTTTGCGAAATCCCCCAGTTGAAATCCGTCAGTGGACCTGCTTTCAGAGGGGACCTGATCGCTCTCTTCTTCCAGTACCTCCTGAGTGGTATTGCCCGTTATCACAAACGACGCATACCCTGGAACTTCTGAAGTGAAGTAAAGATATTCATCGCTCTCTCCTGTCAGTTCGGTGGATAGGGGAACCCAGACCTTTTTCTCATATCTGTTAAGCGTTATGGAAGCCGGGACTATGTCCATTTCCCGGACCCATTCTTTATTTACCCTGAAGCCCAGGGCACGGTTATCTATTTTGTTTGAGGTCGAATATCCTGCGTTTCCTACCCAGACATTAAAGGATTTGTAAACTTCGTCATCAGGCAGTTCCGATACAAGGACGGATTTTTCCTTTAACTGCTCAACAATGGTTGTGGTCCTGCCTGCGTTTTCGACTGCATGGAAGGCAACATAAACAACACAGGTTGCATTGTTTTTAAATTCAAACCTGACAGTTTCACCGCCTGAAATGGTTGCCCGGGAAATCTCTTTTGCTTCAACATTTCTCGGAGGTTCCGGAGAGACGCCGCCTCCGCCTCCACCGCTGCTACCTCCGCTGCTTCCACCACTACTACCTCCACTACTACCTCCACTGCTACCACCACTGCTGCTTTTATTGTCATCAGGTGTCAGAGAGGGACTAGGATCCGGGGTGGGAGTTGGTATAGGGGTTGGCGTGGGGGTTGGCGTGGGGGTTGGTGTAGGAGTTGGTGTGGGAGTTGGCGTGGGAGTTGGTGTAGGAGTTGGTGTAGGAGTTGGTGTAGGGGTTGGTTCGGGAGTTGGTGTAGGGGTTGGTTCGGGAGTGGGAGTGGGCTCAGGACCCGGAGTGGGAGTAGGTTCAGGGTCCGGAGTAGGAGTGGGTTCAGGGTCCGGAGTAGGAGTGGGCTCGGGATCCGGAGTAGGGGTCGGCTCGGGAGTAGGCTCGGGATCCGGAGTGGGGGTCGGTTCAGGCGTTGGTTCAGGAGTCGGAGTTGGCTCGGGGTCCGGAGTGGGGGTCGGCTCAGGCGTTGGTTCAGGAGCCGGAGTGGGTTCGGGGTCCGGGGTGGGAGCCGGCTCAGGGTCTGGAGCGGGGTCTTGCTCAGGAGCCGGTTCGGGATCTGGTTCGAGAGTCGGCTCAGGATCTGTCTCGGGCGCAGGTTCTGAAGAAGGTTCAGGAGCAGGCGCGGTGTCATCATCTGAAACCGCCAGAGGCCCGTTATCAGCATAAAAAGCTGCAGCAACCGCACCGACGGCAATAACCTGAAGTGCAATGGCTACTGTAAATAAAATGGAGAATATTCTTTTTGCAGTCAGAATAACACCCCTATATTTTTGAATTCCGTTATGTTCGCACTATATAAATTAATATTTATTTTTTCCTCATATAACCGCTGGTTCCACTGCATGGATTTTCACTTCCAGTGGTATGTAAAAAACGCTTCAGTTTATAGTCTTAATGGATGAAAAAACTGTAAATTTCTCAGTTAGATTTTTGATGTTAGTTGTTTTGTTTGAGAACCACTATCGATTAGTCTTAGTATATCAGTATGTTGTTTACTTTCAATCCTTGTTTTAATGGATCTTGCTCGCGAAAATTTGGGGACGAGTAATTATTTCGTTGAGTGTGAATGGACCCCCTGATGCGTATCAATCACCATGGATATCTGGCCATTTTTGCTTTTGCCTTTCTTACAGCTTCTGCCAGCCTTTCCATGCTCAGGAAACCACTCTGGCTGAGAACTGCACCGAGATATCCATCATTTTGATTGAACACAGGGTAATGTAATGGGTCCATTGTATACCAGCTAACATTTATTTCTTCTGGATAACCTGTCCTTTTTATGTTCATGCTTATTCACGTTTTATAGTTCACGTCCGTGAACTACCACTCAGCTAAAGACTGAAAGCTTCCTGTTTTATTCCTCCCTCTATCGAGGGTAAGTCTACAGGCTCTATTGGGGAGAAAATACGTTATTGAGTGATGGACATTTTTCGTCTAGCATAGGAAATGTCAAAGGAACCAGCAGAATATTATATACGGAATCAGGGTTTAAGTTGAAGCTTATATCCCGTGAGCTAAAGGCTCAGTGATTTTACGCGTCTTCACATAAATATGAGCAAAATCTGTGAAACAATTTTTCATAAAAATAAGAACCCCTTACCACTTTTTTACCTACCAATATACATATAAGGAAAGCATACCAAATTTTGCACCTAAGTGGTATTATGCTGGATATGCTCAGAGGTATTACGATTGATGACGTGACAACACGGGACATGGATGATGCAATCTGGGTGGAAGTCACGGAAAATGGGGGCTGGCACGTCGTGGTCATGATTGCGGACGTCGCAAAGGTCGTTCCGAAAAATTCAGAGCTTGATAGATTTGCGATGTCTCGGGTCGAGACCAGGTATTATGCAAACGGCAACAGCCCGATGTTACCCAGGCGGCTCGCAGACGGGAAGCTATCCCTATGGCCGGGAGAGGAGAAGTATGTCCTTGCCGTGGATATTATCCTCAATAGAGATTTGTCGATCCTCGAAACAGGGCTTTTACGGACTATAATGACAAGCGAAGCCCGGCTAGCATTCTCTGACGTCCCCCGTATTCTCTCTGATAGAGAGCACCCACAGCATGCTCTCATCAAGCTCATAAGCCAGCTCACAAGCGGCCTTTTAATGCAGCGCCGCAGCCATGGAGCGCTCGCATTCTACGACCTGGGGAGGGGGCTGGTGACGAGTGAAGAAGGGTCGGTGCGGCAGTTGAGATGCAGAGGGGATGCCATAGGCTACGTTATCATCCAGGAGCTGATGATTCTCGCTAACATGGCCATAGCAGAGTATGCGGTCAGAAATGACATCCCTATTCTTTTCCGTAACCATACAGCCCGGAGTGCCACCCCTGAGCGGGAGAACTTGCTGAAGTTGCTCGAAAGCATGGCTTTTATTCCTGAGGTAAACATAGCTGCCGTCAGGCATACCACGTACATGATGCTCAATAGAGCGGAATACGGCCCCGTAATCATGGGCCATTTCGGACTGAACCTCGGAGCGTATACACACTTCACCTCACCCATCCGAAGGTATGCTGATCTCGTGAATCACCAGCAGATCCGTGCATACATCCGAAAAGAGCCCTTGCCCCATTCTAAAGAAGAGATTCAGGCAATTGCATCGCATATCAACATGAGGCACATCGAAAACGACAGGGCTAAAAGCGAATACATGAAGGAAAAGGCATATAAAGAAGCTGAGTTGGCTATCCGGGGTAATCGGATCGAAGATGCAAACGATACAGACTTCGAGCGCATCACCAAAGTACTGATCCGGGAGGGTAAAGACTGCCCCGAGGCTTATTTCGATGCCTTCCTGAAACGCCTTGCCAAGCTGCCGGTTATCTGCGCAGGGCTGGTACTCCTGCAAGCTCCTGATGGCGAAAAATGGACTGAGCTTAAAATAGCGCTGCTGGAGGATATCGCAACCGCGCCTCAGAAAGCCGTCTCGGTCTTCGACATCGCACAACATATATCGGGCTGGCAGATGCCAGTATACGAAGTGACAGAAACTACGCGAAGCAACCTGCCTGCATTCACCGCCATAAGTGCAATTAGAATCGGTGACAGAGAGTACCGGTCCGCTGCATACGAAGACCTGACAAAAAAAGGTGCCATGCAGCAAGCGTCCGCAGGTCTGCTAGCAACTATTCTGGGCTTACCTGCTCCTAACTTGAAGATCAAGGTAGAAGATTCGCCAGCCAGTCAGGAAGAAATAACAATTAACACGTCAAAAGACCCAACAATTAACACGTCAAAAGACCCGATCTTTGCCTTGCAAGAATATTGTCAGGCAAAAAAACTTCCCTTGCCAGCTTATTCCTTTGAGATGGAAGGCGCAACCAACAGGCCAATCTTCACCTGTACCTGTACTTTTGGCTCCTCGACCAGCACCGGCCAGGCAGGAAAAAAGCAAAGGGCCAAAAGGCTAGCAGCCAGAGCAATGATATACACTTTAGTGACAGGAAGTTGATGCCGGTTTCGAGGTTGTAGTGAAAACTACCATGGTTTTTTAATTTCAATCCTTGTTTTAGTGGATATGCTCTCGAATAAAAAATCTCAGCAGTTTGTATTGATTCACGGAACAGATTACAGTTTCAATCCTTGTTTTTGTGGATCTTGATCGGGAATAGGAATAGAGAAGAGATCTTGATCTACGGAAGAGCAAAAATAGTAAGAGCAGTTCAGATCTGCAAAAAGCGGAAATGAATTAAGCCATATCCACCTCTTAAAATAAGGAATGTCTCTTCTGCCAGATGTCAACGTAAACCACAGGTATTTATTGATGCAAGTAAGTTATTAACTAATAATTATTTCTTACATAATTATTTCAAATCTATGGAAGTGAATAAATGGCAGAGGCATTAAATTCTGATAAGATAAAACCTTCTCCAACTCTTAACACTATTATTATGGTAGAAGATGCTATACAAAACAGCCCAAATAGTGTTATAACTATTCCGGAACTAAAAAAAGCGCTTCCTCGGCAGGTAAACCACAATACTTTAATGACTATTTTGGAATACCTGGAAAAAAGTAATAAAATAGCTGTTGGGTTAAGAGGGATAACCTGGATTCACAACACAAATCATAATTTAAGGAATGTTGCGATTTACGGACGCGAGCTATAAAACGTGAATGGCATGAAGCGTGTAAGTGTAAGATTAACTCCCGAAGCTGATGAGGCATACGAATATCTGATAAGTAAGGCTTCGGACTCAAAGCAGGAAGAGACAATTCTTAATGCTTTTTATCAGAAAATAGAGTTAATAAAAAACGATGTTCATTATGGAAATCCAGTTGCTAAAAGATTAATTCCTTCAGAATATAAAACCAAATCTGCCGTCCTTCGGATCCGCTCCATGAAGACCCATAGCAGGGTAAAGCCACAAGGAAAAAAAGGTTCCTTGTTTGGGCTCTGACCCGGCGAAAGGTACTTTTTTGGGTTTGGATTAATGAGACTGTTTCAATCCTTGTTTTAGTGGATCTTGCTCGATAATTGCCAAATACGACCGCGTTTTGGGTCAATCTGAGTTTCAATCCTTGTTTTAGTGAATCTTGCTCGCGAATTTCCCGCGTTCTGCCAGGTCTCACAGCTTCTTATCTTTTCCCGGAAAACCCCCTCACTTACATTCTTTTTTCTGTGTCAGGTCGCTCGCTCCTGCGGCTCTGGATCAGCTTGTATATCAGGGCAAGAACTGCAATTACTCCGGCTGCAATCGCGGCATATTTCGCCATTGCAAGGAGGACTGCCAACAGTATAAACAAAAATAAGAAAGTCCAAAAGTTCATTTTTTCATGTCTCCATAAATCGGGGTTTGTGTTTGTGTTTTCGCGTTAAGTCAATTGCAGCTTCAATCCTTATTTTAATGGATTTTGCTCGTGAATAATTATCTTCTTACTTTAGTTATCATTTTGTGATTTCTCTTCATACTTTTGTCTGCTTTTCTACATAATTTTATAGTAGTTTTAAATATTTTTGATAGTTTCATATTATTCCTCTTTTTTTCGCATTTTCAATTAATCTATTAATAACTGAATTATAGGATCCTTTTTTATACAATTTAACATTATCCAATAATTCTTCAATTTCTGAGTTAATTTCTATCTCTTCCAGTAGGATAATCTGTCTTTCAAGTATATGCTCAAGTATATGCGTTTCTCATACTTTGGCATGAAAGTGCTCTCAAGTACTTTCATTTTATGGGCATGCTATTCGAAGAATATCATGTGTGTTTTTTGTGTTAAAGGTAGGTTATCGAAGTAAAGTTTCAATCCTTGTTTTAATGGATCTTGCTCGCGAATTTGATAGAAATAAGGTGATTGAACATTTGAAGAGGTTTCAATCCTTGTTTTAATGGATCTTGCTCGCGAATTTGATAGAAATAAGGTGATTGAACATTTGAAGAGGTTTCAATCCTTGTTTTAGTGGATATGCTCTCGAATCTGTTTCTCAAATTAATAGTTTGCTTCTCAATCAGCGCGTTGTTCTCGTAAGACCAAATGAACAAAAACTTCAAAAGTTTTTTGAAGTCATATTATTTTCTAATGAATTTTACGACTATTTTCAGGTAGCTTCAGATGGCGGAGACCAAGGTAATATTTCGCCAAATAAGATTAATGAATATGAAATCCCTCTCCAGCCTCTCACCATCCTAAAAAAATTGGGGAGGATATCGAAGCCGGGCGGATGCTCGTCGAGTACGCCAAAATGCTGATTGAAATTTACGGGCAAAAAACTCAAAAGAACATCGCCAAACTTTGGGCAGAATAATTAAAATGCTATGAACATCCAACCATAACAATATGCTAATCTATAAAATCGTCTTTTTTGTCACAGCGGTTTCGCAGATTTTCAGCATTTTTTTCTCGTCTTTTAGCGGAGGCAGTAATTTCAATGAACTGCTCATCACCCCAGCCGGGTATACTTTTGCCATTTGGGGAGTGATAACCATGTTTTCAAGCATCTACGCGCTGCTGCATCTCTTTGGCACACGGACATTTTCAAGGCCGGTGTATCTCTGGCTCTCGTCGGTATACGTCTGTTTTACCCTCTGGCTCATGGCGGCTGAGCGGGAATTGCTGCTGTTGACGGTGCTCATTTTCCTCTTTATGTACTTCGCTTTGCTCAAGGCGTTTCCCCGACTATTGGAACAGGGTTTTGCGAATATCCAGGAGAAGCTATTCCTGCAGGGCGGAGTCGGGATGTATCTGGGGTGGTCAAGCGTTGCGGTGCTCGCTAATATCGGCGTGTATGCTTTCTCCTTTGGCGTCCAGAGTAGCTCCAAGCTCGGAATCTATCTTCAAATGCTCCTCGTGCTTCTCGCGGCGCTCTCTGCGGGCTACGCACTCTATCAAAGCAAGCGCAACGCCGTGGTGTTCGCCACCCACTGGTGGGCCTTTGTCGGGATTCTCGTGGGACTTTTTTCTAGGGAGCAGACCGAACTCCTGATCGCCTGGACGCTCGTCTGCGTTGTCGGACTGAACGTGTTTTATTTCAAAAAGCGGTTGAGATCTATAAAAAATTAACAATTGAATAAACCAAAAACAAAAACCATTATTATCGCCATTATTTCCTTTTTTGTAGTTGCCCTGGTAGGTTTGTGGCTCTTCGCTGTTTTGTGTGGGTTGAAAATAATTGCCTGGTTAAAATGTGTTCAGATCAAATTGAGAACATCAAGCTTGAATGTGATTTTCAACAATTGTTCCTATATTTTGTGCATGCTACTTCTACACCAGGAAAATTTAAGTTAACCATTCGAAACATTGAAGAGCCGTTTTGGAGCAACTATCAGATTCAGGTCACGTTTCAATCCTTATTTTAGTGGATCTTGCTAGCGAATTATTACTTGTACTCTGTAAATCTCTTTGATTCGAGGTTATAGTATTTTTTCCGTATGTCGAATTATCCATTCTTTTATTTCTTCAATTGACATCTCATTTTCTGTTGTAGCCACTCTAATTATGAATTCTATCATCTCTTCATCTGTAGAAGTAAACCCGTATCCTCCATCTTCAATAATAAAATTCATGGCTTCATAACCAGTTCTTTTATTTCCATTGAAAAACGGATGTTTTGCAACAATAGTGTAGACTATTACAGCGGCATTTTCGAAAATAGTATTGGATTCTTTTATTAAATATTCAAACATTAATTCTAACGTAGCTAAAGAACGTATTGCGGGTGTATAATCCTCCGGATCTTTAAATTTATCGTAATCTATAACCTTTTGATGAATTTTCAAAATCTCAATTAAGCTGATCAAAACATCACTTTCTTCCAAGTGCATCTAAAATGTTTTTATCTTCTACCAGCTTCTTTTCTAACCAGGCATCAAAATCATTTATATGAGATTCCTTATGTCCTTGTTTTTCTTCTTTTGGAAACATAGGACTATAATCCTCTTTCTTTTTAACTTCCCCAATAAGTCTCTTAACTACTGAATTATAAGACTCTTCGGGAGCTAACTTTAACTCTTTAAGTGATTCCTTTACATCCGGATCTATAGCTATAGTAGACATGTATTATAATATGTTATAATAGAATAAATAAATATACCCACATTCCGCAGTAAAGTTTAGAATATTCACAATTGTTCTTGCTATCGATTTTCAATTAAAAGTGGATTTATTGGACTTTTATGCAGTAGGCAAAAGCAGGTAGTGTGTCAATTTTTCTGTAAAATTACAAATTTAAGAAGTTTTTGAGTCAAAAATTCGAGACCGATAGATTGGTTTTGCATACAGTCTCCTAAAAATTAACTTGGAATTACAGCAAATTCGCGACATTGCCCAGAAGTAATAATATGGTGTATTTAGAGACCAAAAAACGATATCATTCAATATTCGCCAAGTTCCATCATGGGCCAAAATTACTTTACTCTGTTTGAAAAACGCTGTCGGGAAAATCATTGATTTTTGAAAAAAATACCGCGGAATGTGGGATGTACATTAAAGTTTGCTAATGTTGATTCTATTCAGGCCTGAAAGGCATCACCGGAAAACTGGTTTCAATCCTTGTTTTAGTGGATCTTGTTCGGGAATATCTCCGAATTTCAAAAATATCTGAGTTTCGGAGAGTTTCAATCCTTGTTTTAGAACCTATCCGAAAAGTCAGAATACACGTTGAAAAGCTATGACAGGCTTAAAATGTCTAAGTATTTACTCTATGTGTATATCCCTTACTGTGAATGGTACAATGGATCAAACATTTAATGATACAATGGATCAAACATTTTTTGGGTAGACTCTCAACCCACTCTAAAAAATGAAGAGCCATCTTCTTTATTTATATCCCCAATATACTCACGGTATATTACGTACTTGCCATTTGCTTTCTTTATGCATCTAACCCCAAGCCCACTCTTCTTTATCATGGCTTTTCTTTTCTCGGCATCGGATTTATCAAGCCCAAAATAACTGAGTTCGTCGAGCATGTAGGTTTTACCGTTAAAGTTCCTGAAAGTTTTATGCATAGCGACACCGAAGCTATATCTTTTTTGAATGAAGAGTAAAGGCTGTCACTCACTTTCTTTAATCTGATATACAATTTCGCTTCCATCTTCCCCTGTTTTCCAGATACCGTCACTACCTATTATATAATCATCAGTTTCAGAAATGTCAGAATCGTGATCTTGTATTTCTTTAATTGCCTCACCAATTGTAATAGGTCCACTTGCATTATCCGGGATATGAATCAGTTCATCCAGTCCTTTTTTCGTGATTAATGCAAGTTTTTTCAGTGCTTCTATTAGAGTCATTTCTGTCATGGTTTTTATTCCTCCTTCCAGAAGTTCTTTTCTTATTCTGCTATAATACAGTTTAGGTCTCTTCCTGTATGTCTTGTATCTTCACACTTCCTTTCAGGATGTTATTACGCTCAAGATCAGGAAAAGAGTGACTTATCTTTTTTCAGCTCTCCCCTTTTCTCTTCCGGATGTCTCTAAGACTCTTTACCACACTTAGGATATACTATTGGCTGTTATAGAAGTTTCGATAAATATTAGTGTCGGACATCTACACAGGTCACAACACTTTTCGGATAGGCTCTTAATGGACCATGCTCGCGAATTCAACGGAAAAGGCGGTTTCGGTATCAATAACAAAAGCTTCAATCCTTGTTTTAGTGGATCTTGCTTGCGAAT
>WPCJ01155714.1_pt1 | contig 30851 bp, 30 predicted proteins | sample 5399831 | NCBI WGS metagenome assembly WPCJ01 (sample SAMN12869470, study PRJNA574797) | sludge metagenome | isolation source: wastewater treatment of pH10 | place: China:Beijing | collected 2019-05-20 | reverse complement strand
GGCGGGCGGGAGCCTGCCGTCTCCGCCGAAATGCCGGCTGCGATCAGCAGGCTCCTCCGCTCAGCCAGCCCCTCCGGATTGAGCACGCCCTTGATCTTCTTGGGCTGAAGCAGCGGTGCGCCCCGCATCGTGCGGAAGGCCAACTCGGGATGAATTTCGAAGACGCGCTCGCGCAAAGCGGGCTCGGGACGCAGCAGGCCATCGATTTCGCGGATCTTCGGGAACAGGTGGAAGCCCTGCTTCGAGACCTTGCGCGGCGGATCGGAGGCGGCGAGCGCCAGTGCACAAGCTTCCCGATAATCGGTCGCCTCGACGGCCCGGCGCGCGGGGATCGAAAAGACCGAGGATTGCCGGTCGCCCAGCAGCGCTCGCACCGCCTGCTCCGGACCGCGCCCGGAGCCCTGTACCCGATCCGGCAGACCGATAGGCATGTCGACCGCAACCAGATCGGGCACGATCTCGCCCACGAACAGATCGGCAAAGCGTGACACCACGCGGATCAACGGCGCGGTCTTCCCGTCATCGGACGCAATGGCGACGATCCAGCCGCCCTTGCAGCCATCGACACCGGCGAGCCACGCCATCCCGTTTCCTCCACCTTTCGCAGCGCTGGCATTGCATCTGCGTTCGTCTACTGTGCAGCGCAGCACGAGCCGGCCCGTGTCAGGAGAGACCATGAGCACGATACGCCCCCGCCGCAGCGCCCTCTATATGCCGGGCTCGAACGCCCGCGCGCTGGAAAAGGCTCGCGAGATCGCGGCCGACGTTCTGATCCTCGACCTCGAGGACGCCGTCGCGCCCGACGCCAAGGCGGTTGCGCGCCGGCAGGTCTGCGCTGCCGTGAAGGCCGGCGGCTATGGAAGGCGCGAGCTGGTGATCCGCGTCAACGGTGTCGGAACCCCCTGGTTCATCGACGATCTCGCCGCCGCCGCCGAGGCGAAGCCGCAGGCGATCCTGATCCCGAAGGTCTCGGCGCCGGAAACGCTGCACGAGGTCGGCAGCCAGTTGAAGGGCCTCTGGGCCGATCCCTCTATCGCCGTCTGGGCGATGATCGAGACCCCGCTAGCCATCCTCGACGTCGAGCGCGTCGCTCGCGCCGCTCTCGATCCCGTGACGCGGCTCGCCTGCTTCGTCATGGGAACCAACGACCTCGCCAAGGAAACCCGCGCCCGCTTCGTGCCCGGCCGGGCGACGATGCTGCCCTGGCTGACGAGCGCGCTGCTCGCCGCCCGCGCCCATGGCATAGACATCCTCGACGGCGTCTATAACGACATCCGGGACGAGGCCGGCTTCCTGGCCGAATGCGAGCAGGGCCGCGATCTCGGTTTCGACGGCCGCACCCTGATCCACCCATCCCAGGTCGCGGTGGCCAACGCCGTCTTCGCACCCGACGAGGCCGAGTTGACCAAAGCCCGCGCCATTATCGCCGCCTTCGACCTGCCGGAGAACGCCGGCAAGGGCGCGATCCAGCTCGACGGCCGCATGGTCGAACTGCTCCATGCCGAGATGGCGCGCCGAACGGTTGCACTGGCAGAAGCGATCGCGGCCTGAAACGAAAAAGGGCCGCGCTGCACGCGGCCCTTCGAAACGTCTGGACGAGAGGGCTCAGCCCTCCTTCGCCGCTTTCGCCCGCTCGATCGCCTCGACGATCAGCTTCCTGGCCATGGCGGCGTCGCCCCAGCCCTTGAGCTTGACCCATTTGCCGGGCTCCAGATCCTTGTAATGCTCGAAGAAGTGCTGGATCTGATCGAGCGTGATCTGCGGCAGATCGGTGTAGTTGTGGACGTTCTCGTAGCGCTTGGTCAGCTTCGGCACGGGCACGGCGATGATCTTCTCGTCGCCGCCGCCCTCGTCCTCCATCAGCATCACGCCAATGGGCCTGACCGCAATATAGGAGCCCGGCACCAGCGGACGCGTATTGGCGACCAGCACGTCGCAGGGGTCTCCGTCTTCCGAGAGCGTATGCGGGATGAAGCCGTAGTTTCCGGGATAACGCATCGGGGTATAGAGGAAGCGGTCGACGAAGAGCGTGCCGGCTTCCTTGTCCATCTCGTACTTGATCGGCTCGCCGCCGATCGCCACTTCGATCAGGACATTCACTTCTTCGGGCGGGTTCTTGCCGATGGAGATGGCGTCGATGCGCATTCTGGAACCTGTCGCTTGGGAATTTTGCCGGGCCTTATGCAAGTTCGCGGCGAAAAGTCCAAGCCCTTCCGCCACGCTTGGTGCTCAGACGATTTGCGCATGCGCCCCCGCGCTGCTATCCGGCGCCTCATGAACAGCCCCGAGACCAGGCCGTGCTGAGCCGCCTGCGCCCCGACGAAGAGCGCTATGCCCGCCGCATGGCCCGCATCGCCCGCTGGGACCGGCCGCTCGAAGGCCGCGGCCAGCGCTTGCGAGCCTGGGCCAACATGCTCCTTGTCGACCACGGCATCTTCCGGCTCGCCTATCTCAACGCCCACCGCGTCACGCCGCGGCTCTGGCGCTCGGCCCAGCCGGCACCCGGCCAGATCGCGGCCTTCGCGCGCAAGGGCATCAAGACCATCGTCAACCTGCGTGGCGGCCGCGAGCACGGCTCCTGGCCGCTCCAGAAGGAGGCCTGCGAGCGCCACGGCATCAAGCTCGTCGATTTCGTGCTGCGCTCGCGAGGCGCGCCCGATCGCGAGACCATCATCGGCGCGAAAGCTTTCTTCGCAAGTCTCGACGAGCCAGCCCTCGTTCACTGCAAATCAGGCGCTGATCGGGCCGGCTTCTTCTCGGCCCTCTATCTGCTGGTGCATGAAGGGCGACCGCTCGACGAGGCCATGCGCCAGCTCTCACTGCGCTACGGCCATTTTCGCTTTGCCAAGACCGGCATCCTCGACGCCTTCTTCGAGGCCTATCACCGTGAGGGTGAAACGAACGGCGTCGCCTTCCTCGACTGGGTCGCCACGATCTACGACCCCGAGCGGCTGGAGCGCGAGTTCAAGCCCGGGCTACTCTCCTCGCTGATCGCAGACAGGCTGATCCGCCGCGAATAAGAGCATATTCAAGCCAAGTGGCCGCCGGTTCGCGTAAAGGGAATGCGCCGAGCAAAAGCCGCTCAGCGGGCAGCCCCCGAAGCAGCAAGGCAGTCGGACGGCGCCTCGGCGGGATCGTCGAGATGCAGCCAGATGAAGGCGGCATGCGCCAGCGTCCGGAGGATCGAGATGGCGCCGATCGTCAGCAGCAACTCCGGCGACAGGACCCGAAACCATGCCATCGCCGCCACGATCGCAACCAATGCGACGGCATTGATCGCGACCTGCCAGAAGGGCTGGCGCGAAAGCGTCGCCACTTCCTGCAATGGGCCGAGCACGGCGATACCGATATAGAATGCCGCCAGCAGCGCGACGACCTCGCCCAGATCCTGCCACTGGGTTCCGATCAGCCATTGATCGGCCATGAGCGAGGCGACGGCGATGGCGCTGAACAGGACGGTCGCGCCGACGGTCAGCCCAAGGGTCATGATCCGCGCCCAGAAGCGCCGACGTGGACCCACATGCATCCGCAGGCGGTTCAGCACCAGCGGGATGGAAACGGTTCCGAACATCTGGGTCGGCATGTCAAGCAGACGCATCGACAGCGCGACCTGCGCCGCTAGAACGGTATTGCTGGCATAAGGCAGCGCGAGGAGCGGCGCGACCGCGAATCCATAGGCCAGCAGGGCCGAAGGCAGCAGGGCCAACGGAGCGTCCCGCCAGCGCACCGTCGCCTCGATGAGACTGCGCCAGGACCAAAGCGCCGGACGGACCAGGCCGGCGATCGAATCCCGCCGGCGCCGCAGCAGATAGGCCGCCGCCAGGACATGCCCGAGCGCATCGGCCATGAACAGGGTCAGCGCCTTCGGACCGAAGATCGCGATCAGGATCAGCATGATGGCCGGCTGCACCACGGCCTGGACGACATTGCTGTTGCCGATGGCGCGGAAATCCCCCTCCGCGGTGGCCTCTGACCAAAGCAGGCGCAGCACCGAGCGCGCCGTGAGCGAGACGAGGAAGAAGAAGGCGACCGCGGGCGCGATCCAACCGGTCGCGGCGAGCCCGATCAGGATGAATGTGGTGACGGCGAGGAAGGCCGAGCCCACGGTCGCCGCAAGGCGGAAGGCGAGACCGAGCCGGACGCGATCGCTGCTCCTGAAGAACACCGCTTCCAGCCGCAGCAGCGAGGCGATCGAGATGAAGTTCGCAGCCGAGGAAAAGACGGCGAAGGCTGCGAAGACGAAGGGCGGACACAGGGCGGCCGCGATGATCAGACCCCAGACCGAGATCAGCCGCGCCTGAATGAAGCGTAGGCCAAGCAGAAGCGCCGAGCCCAGATTCGAGCGCAGAGCGGGAACCCGCCTTGCCACAAACCTTCGCCCGGCCGCGATCGTCAGCCCCGGGCGCCGATGCGGCAGATGGGCCCGATCCATGGTGACATGTGCGGCCATCGCGACCCCCATCGTCGAACCGTCGGGTAGTTCCTCGCCGGCCATGTCCGCCGCGTTATCCGCGGGCTCTCGGTCGCGGGAGACGGTCATGGTCGACGGGCCTTCTGCCGCGAAGGCTGGGCCAGCATGGTTAACGAATGGTGAATTCCGCTCATCGCCTTCATCGGTGGCCGCATCGCGCGGCTTCTGCCGCGCGATGCATGAACCGGACACCGTGTCGTTTTTGCGGCTCAGGCGAATGTCGTCTTGAGCGCCTCGAACCGCGCCAGCTGATCCGGCAGCAGTTCCCGCGCGGTATCACGCCGCACGAAGACCTTGAACATCACGTCGCCGGCGCCGTTGAAGAACTGCACCGAGCAGGCACGCCGGCCCTGCGCCGTCGAACGGTCGACCAGATAGATCGCCCGGCAGTTCTCGGCTTTGATGTGGCCGCCGATCGGACTGTCGCCATGGATGTTGTAATAGCCGTGGCCGAAGCTGCCGACCGGGAGCGAGCCCTCGCATTCCAGCACGATGTCGGGCGTATGCATCAGGAAGAGCACCGTGCCCCAGGTCGCGAGCTCCTTCCAGACGTCCTCGAAACGCTCGGGTGCCACGAACTGGCGCTGCGCCTCGGGCAAAAGCTCGAGCACGGCGCGCGTCGAGACCTTGGCCTCGCGCGCGATCGCCTCGACCAGGCCGTCCGGCTTGGCGGCGAGCAGCGCACGCGCCTGCTCCATCGGATCCCGCTTGGTGATATCGGCAATCGTCATAGCCCGAGCCTCACTCGGCCGCCTGGCGGGGCAGGTGCGGATTGCTCTCGCTCAGCACGGTCTCGAACCCCTCGAACTCGGGATGGCCGAGATAGATCGGCTTCGGACGCGGCTGGCCGGCGCTGCGATGCGATTCGCGGAACTGCTCGGACTTGGTCCAGACCGTGAAATCCTCCTTCGAGGCCCAGCTCGTATGGGAGGAGTAGAGTGTGTGGTCCTCCTTCTCCGGCCCCTTCAGCAGATGGAAGGAGAGGAAGCCCGGCATCTCGTCGAGGCGGCTCTTGCGCGAGGACCACACCGTCTCGAAGGCGGCCTCCTCGCCCTTGACGACCTTGAAGCGATTCATGGCGATGAACATGAGTAAATCCTGCATCTGGCACGCCGGAAACGGCGGAAGCGAACGAAACCGGGCAATCCTGTCCCGATCGACCGCCTCCGAGCGGAGGTTTCGACCGGGACATGCGCAAGAGCCGGAAACCGCCCGTCTGGCGATATCGCCAGACGGGTTGGCTGCGCATCGCATAGCCCTTGACCCGTTGTAGTAAAGGCTCATATCAGCGTCAATAATGATGCAAAGTATATCTTGTTTTGAGTAATTAAAAACAAGATATACTCTATATTGAATCATTTTAAACTGGCTACAAACTTGTAATCTGAGCGCTCATGCCGGAAAGACCGCCATCTGCGCCCGAATGGAGTTGCGACATGCCCGGCTCGCGCATCATCCCAGCGCATCGCGGCCTTCAGCAGCCGAACCGCCGCGATCTGACGACAGCCCTTGGCTTGAGCGCTCTTGGCCTCGGCGGGCTCGGGCTCTCCCGGGCCTTGCCGGGCGCAGCACTTGCCCAGACGCCGGATCGCATCGTCGTCGCCGGCGGCGTCATTACCGAGGTCATCTACGCGCTCGGCCTGCAGGACCGCATCGTCGGCATCGACTCCACCAGCCAATTCCCGCCCGAGGCGCTGAAGGAGAAGGCCAATGTCGGCTATGTCCGCGCGCTTTCAGCCGAAGGCGTGCTCTCGCTGAAGCCGTCGCTGATCATGCTGATCGACGGCGCCGGTCCGCCGGACGCCGTTTCGCTCTTGAGCGAATCCGGCGTGAAGATCGCCCGCATCCATGATGGGCTGACCCCCGAGGGGGTCGTCACCAAGATCGCCGCGATCGGTACCGCGATCGGCGTGGCCGCCCCGGCCGAACGCCTGGCCGCGCAGACCAGGGCGCATTTCGACGAACTCGCCACGCTGCGCGCCGGTCTTGCGAGGAAGAAGCGTATCCTCTTCCTGCTTTCGCTGCAGAACGGCCGGGCGATGGTCGGCGGCCGTAACAGCTCGGCCGACGGCATCATCGCGCTGGCCGGCGGTATCAACGTCGCCGACGCGATCGAAGGCTACAAGCCGATGACGGACGAGGCGATCGCCGCCGCCGCGCCCGACATGGTGCTGATGATGCGCAACAGCAGCGCGCACAACATCACGCCGGACGAGCTTTTCACGATGCCTGCCTTCGCCCGGATTCCCGCGGCAAGCGAGAAGCGGTTGGTCCATATGGACGGACTCTATCTGCTCGGCTTCGGACCACGCACGCCGATGGCGGCCCGCGACCTCATGGCCGCGATCTATCCGGAAGCCGTGATCCCGCCGCTCGGGACGGCCGCCACCCCGTGACCCTCGCGACACCTGCCCCGACCGTGGCCTCTTCAACCTTGGCAACGCTGATCGCCGGCCGCCGGCGCACCGGCATGCTCGCCATCATCGGCCTCGGCCTCGCCTGCCTTTTCCTGACCATCGTCGCCATCGGGCAGGGGGCGATCGCGATCGCGCCGGGCCGCGTCGCCGAGATCCTGATGGCGCGCCTGACGGGCGACACCAGCCTGCTCGAAGGTCGCGACGTCCTCGTCGTTCTCAATATCCGCCTGCCGCGCGTCCTTCTCGGCCTTCTCGTCGGCGCCGGCCTCGCGGTTTCGGGCGCGTTGATGCAGGGATTGTTCCGCAACCCGCTCGCCGATCCCGGCCTTGTCGGCGTCTCCAGCGGCGCGGCACTCGCCGCAGCCGCCACGATCGTGCTCGGCGACCGCTTCCTCGCCGGCAGCATGATGAAGCTGCCTTTCGCCGCCCTGCCGGCCGGCGCCTTCTGCGGCGGCCTCGTCTCGACGCTGGCGCTGTATCTCATCGCCACCCGTGGCGGCCGCACCTCGGTCGCGACGATGCTGCTCGCCGGTGTCGCGCTCGGCGCGCTCGCCAGCGCGTTGACCGGCCTCCTCGCCTTCTGGTCGGACGACCGGCAATTGCGCGATCTCACCTTCTGGTCGCTCGGCAGCCTGGGCGGCGCGAGCTGGACCAAGCTGACCGTGGTCGCGCCGATCATCCTGCCGCTGCTTCTGCTGATGCCGCTGCTGGCACGCGGCCTGAACGGGCTCATGCTCGGCGAGGCCGAGGCCTATCATCTCGGCATCCCCGTCCAGCGCATCAAGGCGCTGGCGATCCTGCTGGTCGCGCTCGCCGTCGGCGCCAGCGTCGCCACGGCCGGCCTGATCGGCTTCGTCGGCATCGTCGTGCCGCATCTGATCCGGCTCTGCGTCGGGCCGGATCATCGTCTGCTGCTGCCGCTCTCGGCATTGGGCGGCGCGATGCTGCTGGTCGGCGCCGACATCGTCGCCCGCCTCATCGTCGTCCCGGCCGAGCTGCCGATCGGCATTGTCACCGCCACGATCGGCGCGCCCTTCTTCCTCTGGTTGCTGCTGCGCCGCACGAGCCTGATCGATGTCTGAAGCGAACCCGTTCCTATCCGGCCATGGTGTCAGCTTCGTCGCGGACGGGCGTCGGCTGGTCACCGATGCGAACCTCGAATTGGCTGGCGGCACGACCACGATTCTGATCGGCCCGAACGGCGCCGGCAAATCGACGCTGCTCAAACTCCTGACCGGCGAGATCAAGCCCGCCGGCGGCGAGATCCGGATCGTCGGCGAACCGTTCGCATCGGTTCCCGCCTGGCGGCTGGCCTGCCTGCGCTCGGTCATGGCCCAGCATGCCCGCCTCGCCTTCCCCTTCAGCGTCTACGAGGTCGCGAGCCTCGGCGTTAACGGTATCGGCCGGGCGCTCTCGCGCCAGCGGCGCGAGGCGATCGTCGCCGAAAGCCTCGCCGCCGCCGGCGTGATCGATCTCGCGGGACGACGCTACCAGACGCTCTCCGGCGGCGAGCAGCAGCGCGTGCAGTTCGCCCGCGCGCTCTGCCAGCTCGAGGCTGGCCGGAGCGTCGCCGAGCGGCAGGTGCTCTTCCTCGACGAGCCGATCGCCAGCCTCGATCTTTGCCACCAGCTCGCGCTGCTCGACATGGCTCGCAGCATCGCCGCGCGCGGTGTGGCGGTCCTGATCGTGCTGCACGATCTCAATCTAGCCGTGACCTATGCCGACCATCTCGTCGTGATGGATCAGGGCCACATCATCGCACAGGGGCCGCCGGCGAAGACCCTTGACGACGCCCTGCTGCGCCAGGTCTTCAAGGTCGACCTGACGCTGAGCCGCGCCCCCGCACCCGGTCTGCCCTTCCTGCTGCCGCAGCAGCATCGCGCCCGGCCGGCGGCATAGGAAACGGATTCAGCCGCGATTCATCCTGAATCACGGCTTCACCATATCGCTCAACCCCCGCTTCACGGCTGTAACGCCACAACTCCCGCCAATTTCCAGCGGGAGTTCCGACCATGCTCAGACATGCCGCCGTTGCCACCCTTGTCCTCGCGGCAGCCTCTCCCGCCGCGCTGCCGGCACAGGCACGCGAGATCGTCGGGATGCGCGACGGGCGCTTCGACCCCGGCACCATCGTGATCCGCACCGGCGAGCGGAAGCTCTATTTCGTCACCGCGCCCGGCGAGGCGATCCGCTACACTGTCGCCGTCGGCAAGGCCGGCAAGCAGTGGCGCGGCGTCAAATATGTCGAGGAACTGCAGGTCGATCCGGCCTGGAGCCCGCCGGCAGAGGTCCGGCGGGACAACCCCCGCCTGCCCGACGTCATTCCGGGCGGCTCTCCTCGCAACCCGATGGGCGCGCGCGTCATCGGGCTGGGACCGACCGGGCAATACGCCATCCACGGCACCAACATGCCGAACACGATCGGCACCGCCGCGTCCTATGGCTGCTTCCGCATGCACAACCAGGACGTGATCGATCTCTACGCCCGCGTCCGGATGGGCACGCCGGTCGTCGTCCTGCCCTGAGACGTCAAAGCGGAACGGCCGAAGGCATCGGCCGGCCCGCAAAGAACGCGTCGAGATTGCTGAGCAGCGTGCGCAACTGCGCCTTCTTGGCGTCCTGCGAACTCGCGGCGATATGAGGAGTCAGCACGACGTTGTCGAGCTTGCGCAGCCGCTCCGGCACATGCGGCTCCGCCACGAAGACGTCGAGCGCAGCCCCGGCGATCCGCTTTTGTTCGAGGGCAGCGCAGAGCGCCTCTTCGTCGATGACGAGCCCCCGCGAGATGTTGACGACATGGCCCGACGGCCCCAGCGCGCTCAGGACGGCGTCGTCGACCGCATTGCGCGTCTCCGCGCTGGCCCGGACCGCGACCATGAGCACATCCGCCCACTCGGCGAGGCCGAGCAGGCTGTCATGGAAGCGATAATCCAGCCCCGGCTTGGGCGTGCGGCTGTGATAGCCCACCTCCATCTCGAAAGCCGCGGCCCGGCTCGCGATGCGACTACCGATGGCGCCAAGCCCGTAGATGCCGATCTTCCGGCCGGCCAGGTCCGGCGTATTGGCCACCGGCTCGATACCCCGGCGATTCCAAAGGCCTTCCCGGACGAATCGATCGCCTCGCCCGATCCCACGCATGACGCAGAGCATCAGGCCCATCGCGAATTCCGCCACACTGCGCGCATTGGCATCGGCGGCGTTGCAGAGCCTGATGCCGCGCGCCTTGGCTGCGGTGGCATCGACCCCCTCGATACCGCTGCCATAGCAGGCGATCAACTCGAGCTTCGGCAAGGCGGCCATCAGTTCCGCGTCGGTGCGGAGCCCGCCATAGGTCACCAACGCACGGGCTTCCCGCGCAGCGGCCGGGATGCCCGCAGCATCGCCGCCATCGACCGGCCCGATCACCGTGTAGCTTTGCTTCAGGCTCGCAATCGCATCGTCGGCGAGGCGCGGAATCATCAGGATCGTCGGCTTCATCTTATCCATTGAGCGCATGCTGCGTGTCAGCACCGCCCCCTCCGAACAGGTCTCGAGCAACATGGTGCCTGTGCTCGACGTAGCGCATTTCGACTTTCTACCAAAGAGAGGGCGAAGCGGTTCCAAAATCTGGAAATCATCGCGTTTGCCCTCTCGCACCTCACGAAGAACCGCGTTAACGTCCGCCCCGCGACACGTAACCACCCGTACTCCCGCGCGGGTCAGGAAGGGGCTACCAGATGGACCATCTCGCCGACGTGAAGAAATTCGCCAAGAAGCCGCTCAACGAAGCGGCCTTCGCCGGCATGTCGAAATCCTACGCTCTGGTGATGAGCAAACCAGACACCCGCTACGTCGCCTGCTCCGATCCGGCCGAACTCGACCGCGTCCGCGAAAACTTCCTGAAGAAGAAGCTCGGCCTGAAGTCCGGCGATCTCGATGGCTCGGTCAAGGCGATCTGCGAGCATATGAAGGCCGACAAGACCAAGTCCCGCCTGACCTTCTACTACCTGCTGGCCGAGCATCACGGAAAGCTCGACCTCTTCGTCAAGAAGTAAGGCTTCGGCCCGACGACAAGCCGGGCGGCCTCCCGAAAACAGGACATACGGAAGACCCAGGCCTAGATCACCGCGCGCCCTGTGGGGCGCGATAACGGTGATCTAGCAGGGCATTGCTGCATCGGATTCTTCTGAAAGGAGGAAGCCACATTTCGGCCCGATGCGTGCCGGCCAAAGTCCCCTTCAGACGCGATAGAGGTCTGCGCGCGTCAGCGGCAGGCCGGAAGCGCCCTTGCGCCGTTTCGAGACCAGCGTCTGGTTGATCAGCGCCCCGCCGCGCTCGAAGGCAAGCGAGCAGCCCGCGAGATACAGCAGCCACATCCGCGTTCGCTCGGGGCCGATCTCGGCCTCGGCTCTGGCTCTGTTGACCTCCAGCCGCTCCCACCACAGCCGCGTCGTACGCTGGTAGTGCTCGCGCCAGCCTTCGACATCGTGGATCTCGAAGCCATGGCGCTCGAGATTGGCGATCGACATCCCCAGATGGTCGAGCTCCCCGCCCGGAAAGATGTAGCGCACCAGTGCGCGATACTCCGCCGGCATCTTGTTGAAGGCCTTCTCGGTCTTCTTGGCGCGGCGCGAGATGCAATGATGCAGGTACAGACCGCGCGGCCTGAGCAGCCGGTTCACCGTCTGGAAATAGGACGGATGATTGCGGATGCCGACATGCTCGAACATGCCGATGGAGGAAATCTTGTCGAACTCCCCTTCCATCTGCGTGAAGTCCCTGAGGTGGAGCGTGACCTTGCCCTGAAGGCCGAGCTTCCCGACCTTGTCGCGCGCCAGAGCGAGTTGCTCCTCGGCCAGCGTCACGCCATGCGCCTCAACGCCGTAATAGCGCGCGGCATGGCAGACCAGCGCGCCCCAGCCGCAGCCGATATCGAGGAAGCGGTCGCCCGGCTTCAGGCGCAGCTTGCGGCAGATCATGTCAAGCTTGTCACGCTGGGCCCGCTCCAGATCGCCGTGATCCTCGGTAAAATAGGCGCAGGTGTAGACCATCTCCTCGTCGAGGAAGAGCCGGTAGAAATCGTTCGAAACGTCGTAATGATAGGCGATATTGGCCTTGTTGGTGGCGGGCGCGCCATCGCGCGCGAGTTCATCGCCCTTGCGATGGCCGATCGCATCGGGCGCCTTGCCCGGCACGAAGATGAAGCGACGGACGACATCGAAGACAGCGCCCTTCGGGATATCCCGCGCGAGCTTGCCGATCTTGCCTTCTGGTCGTGCGGCGGCGAGATCGAAGATCGAACCGTTCACGATCGCGATGCGATCGGCGATGTGCAGGTTCAGCACCGTATCGAGCTTGGGTTTGCGGAGCAGCGCGGCCAAAACGCCGGCATCGGCAATGGCGATGGCGAGCCCATCCGACGGCCAGGAGGCCGGCACCGAACTGCCGTCCCAGAGACGGAAGCCGAGCTTCAGGCCGAGCTTCTCATGCACCTCGGCGAGAAGGCGGCGCAGGGCCGCGAGGCGCTTGTCGTTGCTGTCCATGAAGCGCATCCGCAGATGTTTGGACGCGAAGCCGCCATCTGGCAACATGCAGGAGCGCCTTGCGGCTCTGTCTTCGCGAGGCGCGAAGCGGTAGGGCCATCCCGGCGAGTCGGTTGAGACACCATGCGCGGCCCTCCGACATTGTTCCGCGGAGCCTGTCTCCGGGCTTGCCGTGAGCAAGATCCGAGAACTCGCAATGAGGCTAGAAATCGCTGGCGATGCCCTTCACTTCCCAGTCGTCATAGCGCACCGGCTCCAGCCCGCCGCGCCCATTGACCTCGCGCTGCCTTGCGACTTCCGCGGCATGGGCATCGATCGCGGCGCGTCGCGCCGCCGCTTCGGCCAATGCGCGCTCCGCCGCTGGAGACAGAATCTTGGGCTCGGCAGCCTCCGCGAGCCTGTCCTGATCGGTCTTCTCGGGCATGTCGGCACGTTTCCTTGCAGGATTCTCTTGCAGGATCGGGATTGCCCTCACCACATAGGGCACGACGCTCGCAGATGCGAGGGCTTGCGCAAACAGGCGCCATAGAAGGGGTTTCAATGAACTACGTTCGCACCGGCATGTTGATGGCGGGCCTGACGGCGCTCTTCGGCGCGGTCGGCTATCTGCTCGGCGGTGGGGGCGGCATGCTGATGGCTCTCGGCTTCGCGGCCGTGACAAACCTCTTCAGCTACTGGAATTCCGACCGGATGGCGCTAGCAGCCCATAACGCGCAGGAGATCGATGAGCGCAGCGCGCCCGAGCTCTACGGAATGGTGCGCGATCTCGCGGCCCGCGCGAACATGCCGATGCCGCGCGTCTACCTGATTCACGAGGACCAGCCCAACGCCTTCGCTACCGGCCGCAACCCGCAGAACGCGGCCGTGGCGGCGACCACCGGCATCCTGCGCACGCTGACCTATGAGGAACTCGCTGGCGTGATGGCGCACGAGCTCGCGCATATCAAGAACCACGACACGCTGACCATGACGATCACTGCGACCTTCGCCGGCGCGATCTCCTCGCTCGTCACATTCGGCATGTTCTTCGGCTCGCGCGACAACCGCCCGAATGTCATCGTCCAGATCCTGCTCTCAATCCTGGCGCCGATGGCGGCTGCCCTGATCCAGATGGCGATTTCGCGCTCGCGCGAGTATGAGGCTGACCGGCTCGGCGGTCAGATCTGCGGCAATCCGGTCTGGCTTGCCGATGCGCTCGCCAAGATCGCGGCCGGAGTCCAGCACATCCCCAACGAGACAGCCGAGGCCAAGCCTGCTACGGCGCACATGTTCATCATCAATCCCCTGACCGGCGGCGGCATGGATAATCTGTTCTCGACACACCCCGACACCGGCAATCGCATCGCCGCCCTGATGGATCAGGCACGGGCGCTCGGCATCACCAGCGGCAATGCCGGTACAGGGTTCACCGCCCAGGCCGCCAACAATCCCTGGGGTAACGCCCCGCGCCAGCCGGGCCCGTGGGGCTGAAATGGCGGATCAAGTCTCCACACGCCGCCCGCCCCAGCCGGAAGCGCCGAAACCCGACGATGCGCCGGGCCTGCCGGCGCGCCGTCTCGCAGCCGCCGTCATCGACGAAGTGCTGCGCGCCCGCGTCGCGCTCGACGAGACCCTGGAGCGGATGCTGCCCGGATCAGGGCTCGATGCCGCCGATGCGAGCCTCGCCCGCGCCATCGTAGTGACGGCCTTCCGCCGCCTCGGCACGATTCAGCAGGCGATCGATGCGCGGCTCGACCGCGGCAGCCCGCGCAAATCCGGCCCGTTCGAACCGATCGCGACGGCCGCCGCCGCCCAGATTCTCTTCCTCGACGTACCCGATCATGCGGCCGTCGACCTCGCCATCCGCCATCTGCATGAGGATCCGCGCTCGGCCCGCTATGCCGCACTCGGCAATGCCGTGCTGCGTCGCCTCGCCCGTGAGCGCGATGCGGTTCTCGCCGAAGCGCAGGCGGAAGTCTTCGGCGATACGCCCGACTGGCTGGTGGAAAGCTGGTGCACGGCCTATGGCGAGGACACCGCCGCCGCGATCGCGCAGAGCCATCGCGAGGAGCCGCCGCTCGACCTCACAGTCAAGGCCGACCCAGCCGGCTGGGCGGAAAAGCTCGATGGCATTTCCCTGCCGATCGGCTCCGTGCGCCTGCGCAAGCGCCAGGCCATCGCCGGCCTGTCCGGCTTCGACGAGGGTGAATGGTGGGTTCAGGACGCCGCCGCCGCCCTGCCGGTGAAGCTGCTGGCTCCACAACCGGGCGAGCGCATCGCCGATCTCTGCGCTGCTCCCGGCGGCAAGACCGCTCAGATCGCGGCGGCCGGCGCCAACGTCACCGCGCTCGACCGCTCCGGCCCGCGCCTGCGTCGCCTGAAGGCCAATCTCGCCCGGCTCGGACTCTCGGCCGAGGTCGTCACAGCCGATGCGGCAACATGGAAGGCCGAGCCGTTCGACGCCGTGCTGCTCGACGCGCCCTGTAGCGCAACCGGTACGATCCGCCGCCATCCCGATGTCGCCTGGACCAAGCTCCCCGAGGATCGCGACCGCCTCGCCGCCCTGCAGGCGCGCCTGCTCGACGCCGCCGCCGCGCTGACCAAGTCCGGCGGACGCCTCGTTTACTGCACCTGCTCGCTGGAGCCGGAGGAAGGCGAGCAGCAGATCACCGCCTTCCTGGCTCGCAATCCCCAGTTTCGTCGCGAGCCGGTTCGTTCCGAGGAAATCGGCGGTTTGGCCGAGGCAATCGACGCGAACGGCGATATCCGTACCCTTCCACACCAATTGCCGGGCGAAACTCCGCGCCTGTCGGGATGGGCGGGATTTTACGCAACCCGCCTGATCAGGCTATGACAAGATCGGGATTCGCGCGGCACGCTGCCGCGCCCGGGCACGGAGCTGACGGGAGTTTTGAACGGGTGGGCTGAGCGACGGGGGTTGGCCCAGGCCGCGATCGGACGGGCGGCGCGGCGAACCCGCGGCCAGTTTGTCGGCGCGACCCGCAAGCTCTGGCCGTTCGGCCGGAGCCACGTCACACGCTTGCTCTTCGCCCCGCACGACCTGCGCACGGCCGACCCGACAACGGCTGGCGACTTCTACGCGGGCTATTATGCCTTCGCCGGGCGGACGCTGCGCAGCCACGGCGAATCGCCTTTCGACGCGACGCCGCCGAGCGAAGCCTGGGCCGAAGGGCTCTACGGCTTTGGCTGGCTGCGCCACATGCGCGCCGCCGATACGGCCATCGCCCGCGCCAATGCCCGCAGCCTTGTCGAGGACTTCATCACCCGGCGCAGGGACCGGCACGACATCGCACGACGCCCGGCCGTGGCCGCCCGCCGGCTGATCTCCTTCCTGTCGCACTCACCACTGCTGCTGGAGGGCGCCGATCACGCCTTCTACGAGCGCTATCTGCGTCATGTCTCACGCCTCACCGACCGGCTGAGCCTGGCTCTCGCCGGTGCAGTCGAGGGCGCCGACCGGTTGAACGGGCTGATCGCCATCGCCTTCGCCGCCATTTGCCTTGATGGACAGGACGGCCGCCGGCGCCGGATCGAAACCCTCCTCTCCGACGAACTCGACGAGCAGATCCTCCCCGATGGCGGCCATCTCTCGCGCAACCCGCGCCTGCTGATCGAATTCCTGCTCGATCTCCTGCCCTTGCGCGAAACCTTCGCTGCCCGCGGCGCAGAACCGCCGCGCGGCCTGCTGACCGCGATCGAGCGGATGATGCCGCATCTGCGCCTGTTCCGGCATGGCGACGGGGCGCTCGCCTTGTTCAACGGCATGGGCACGACCCCGCCCGACCTGATGGCGACGCTCGCTGCCTATGACGACGCGCGTGGCCGCCCGACCGAGCACGCCGCCTATTCCGGCTACAGCCGCCTCTCGGCCGAACGCAGCATCGTCGTCGCGGATGCAGGGGCCCCGCCACGCGGCGCCTATTCGGTCGAGGCACATGCCGGCTGCCTCGCCTTCGAATTCTCCAGCGGCGCGCAGCGCATCATCGTCAATTGCGGCGCCAGCCGTTTCGGCCCGCCGGAGTTGAAGCTCGCCGCACGCAGCACCGCAGCCCATTCCACACTTGTCCTCGACGATCGCTCGAGCGCGAATTTCGGCACGGTTCTGGGCGAGATGCGTATTGTCTCCGGCCCCCGCGATGTCCGTGCCGCCCGCCAGGATGGGGCTGGCGGCGCCGAATGGGTGGCAAGCCATGACGGCTATCGCCGCAATCTCGGCGCGGTCCATACCCGCCGGCTCGTGCTGGCACCCGATGGCGCGACACTTGCCGGAGAGGATGAAGTCGCCCTGACCGGCACGCATACGGCACTTTCCGCGGCGCTGCGCTTCCATCTTCACCCCAATGTCCGCGCAAGCCTCGTCCGCGAGGGCACGGGCGCGCTTCTGGCGCTCGCCTCGGGCGAGGTTTGGAGCTTCGAAGCCGGCGGCGCCGCCATCGCCATCGAGGAGAGCATCTTCCTTGCCTCGTCCGACGGCAGGCGCCGCACCGAGCAACTCGTCATCGCCTTCGACGCGGTTGCGACTCCACGCGTTATCTGGCGATTCAGTCGGATCAGCGCCGCCAATCCGCGCGCCGGCAAGACCGTTGCCGCCGTGATCGCCGAGCGCGAGGCCATGGAACCCGCACCTGACGCGTGACGGTTCTGCGACGGCGGCTTTTGCCTTTTGCAGCGCAGCATGATAGCCCGCGCGCGTCTGCCGAAACTGCCTTCCTGCAATCAAAGCCGGACCTGATCCCGATGCCGAATGAGCTTCGCCGCGTCGAACGCGCGCTCCTTTCCGTTTCCGACAAGACGGGCCTGATCGATTTCGCGCGCGCCCTCCACAAGCTCGGCATCGCGCTGGTCTCGACCGGCGGCACCGCCAAGGCGATCGCCGAAGCCGGCCTGCCGGTCTCGGACGTCTCCGACCTCACCGGTTTCCCCGAGATGATGGACGGCCGGGTCAAGACCCTGCATCCGAAGGTCCATGGCGGCCTGCTCGCCATCCGCTCGCATCCCGAGCACCAGGCCTCGATGCTCGGCCACGGCATCCAGCCGATCGATCTGCTGGTCGTGAATCTCTACCCGTTCGAGGCGACGGTCGCCGCCGGCAAGGCCTATGACGACTGCATCGAGAACATCGATATCGGCGGCCCCGCCATGATCCGCGCCGCCGCCAAGAACCATCACGACGTCGCCGTGGTGGTCGAGCCGGCCGACTATCCCTCCGTCCTCGCCGATCTCGAGGCGCAGAAGGGCGCGACCACGCTGACGCTGCGACGCAAGCTCGCCCAGAAGGCCTATGCCCGCACCGCGGCCTATGACGCGGCGATCTCGAACTGGTTCGCCAATGAGCTTGGCGACACGGCCCCGGCCTTCCGCGCCCTTGGCGGCGCCCTCGCCGAGACGATGCGCTACGGCGAGAACCCGCATCAATGGGCTGCCTTCTACCGCACGCCGGAGAACCGGCCGGGTGTCTCGACCGCGCGTCAGGTCCAGGGCAAGCAGCTCTCCTACAACAACATCAACGACACCGACGCCGCCTTCGAATGCGTCGCCGAGTTCGCGCCCGAGGCTTCCGCCGCCTGCGTCATCGTCAAGCATGCCAACCCTTGCGGCGTCGCCGCCAGCGGCTCGCTGCTCGAAGCCTATGAGCGCGCGCTGGCCTGCGATCCCGTCTCGGCCTTCGGCGGCATCGTCGCGCTGAACCGCAAGCTCGACGCCGCTGCGGCCAGGAAGATCGTCGAGATCTTCACCGAAGTCATCATCGCGCCGGACGCCGACGAGGAGGCGATCGCGATGATCGCCGCCAAGAAGAACCTGCGCCTGCTGCTCACCGGCGGACTGCCGGATGTCCGTGCACCCGGCCTGTCGCTGCGCACCGTTTCCGGCGGCTTCCTCGCCCAGTCGCGGGATAATGCCGTCGTTGACGACATGGAGCTCAAGGTCGTGACGAAGCGGCAGCCGAGCGAGCGCGAGCTGGCCGACCTGCGCTTCGCCTTCCGCGTCGCCAAGCACGTCAAGTCGAACGCCATCGTCTATGCGAAGGATCTCGCAACCGTCGGCATCGGCGCCGGCCAGATGAGCCGGGTCGATTCCTCGCGCATTGCTGCCTGGAAGGCCGCAGAGGCCGCGAAGGCGGCCGGCGTCGCGGAGAGCCTCGCCAAGGGCTCGGTCGTCGCCTCCGACGCCTTCTTCCCCTTTGCCGACGGCTTGCTCGCTGCGGCCGAGGCCGGCGCCACCGCCGTGATCCAGCCGGGCGGCTCGATGCGCGACGATGAGGTGATCAAGGCGGCCGACGAGGCCGGCCTCGCCATGGTCTTCACCGGGCATCGCCACTTCCGCCATTGACGGCGAGGCCCGCAGCGCGCCAGCCTCTGCGGCCAGACCATTGACGCGGGGGAAGACGTGCACACGATCAAGGTCATCGGCATCGGCTTTGCCCTGCTCGGCATGCTGCTCGTCCTGGCGCCGCGCCTGTCTATTGCCGCCGGCCGGCCGATCCCCTTCGCCGTGAAGCTCTTCCTGCCGCTCTGGTTGGCCGGTGCCTTGATCAATCTCTGGATCGGCGTCGCCCGGGCGGGCTATACCGTAAGGGAGGAAGCGCCGATCTTCCTCGTCGTCTTCGGCGTGCCGGCCATCGCCAGCCTGCTGATCCTGTGGCTGACTTTCCGAATCGCCCGATGAGCCTCGAATCCGTCCGCACCTTCTTCGCCAAGAACGCGCCCGATATCGCCGTCATCGTCACCGAGGAAAGCAGCGCCACCGTGCCGCTCGCCGCGGCGGCTCATGGTGTCGAGCCCGGCCAGATCGCCAAGACGCTTTCCTTGCGCATCGGCAACGAGGTCGTGCTTGTCGTCACCCGTGGCGACGCGCGGCTCGACAACAGGAAGGCCAAGGCAGCGCTCGGCGGCAAGCCGCGCATGCTTGGACAAGAGGAGGTCGAGGCCCTGACCGGTCACCCGGTCGGTGGCGTCTGCCCCTTCGGGCTGGCGACGCCGCTCAAGGTCTATTGCGACATCTCTCTGAGGGCCTTCGACATCGTCGTGCCGGCGGCCGGTTCGACGCATAGCGCGCTACGCATCGCACCGGAGCGCATGGCCGAGCTGACCCGGGCCGAATGGGTCGATACCTGCCAGGAAGCAACGCAGGACGTCGCCGCGGCGGAATAGGAACTCAGACCCTGGTTCGTGCGATCAGCTCCATTGCAGCAGCCGGATTGCGCACCTTGCCTCCGCTGATGACATAGAGAAACACGTCGCGCTTCCCGGCCTTCGTCGCGGGGCCGACGATATCCAGCCCCTCCGGTACGCCGCCCTTGGCCCAGGCGTGCGCCGCCTTCGCCCAACGATCCAACCCCGCTTCGGAATAGCCCTTCGGCTCCAGCTCCTTCGTCCCCATGATCCGGGCATAGACGAACGGCGCCGTCACATCGGCAATCTGGGTATAGTCGGCGTCGGCCGAGGTGATCGCGGCCACCCCGTACTCGCGCAGGAGCGCGATGAAATCCGGCGAGCGAAAGCTGTCATGCCGGACCTCGACGGCATGGCGCAGCGTGATCCCATCGAGCTCCTTGGGTAGCAACCTGAGGAAAGCCTCGAAATCGTCGGGATCGAACCGCTTGGTCGGCATGAACTGCCAGTTGATCGGCCCGAGCTTCTGCTTCAATTCGGTCAGGCCGCTGGAGAGAAATTTCTCGACCGAGGGCCCTGCCTCCGCCAGCACGCGACGATTCGTGCAGAAGCGCGAGCCCTTCAGCGCAAATACGAAATCGGCCGGCGTCTCTTCGCGCCATCTAGCAAAGCTCTCCGGCTTCTGCGAGCCGTAATAGGTGCCGTTGATCTCGATGGAAGTCAGCTTGCTCGCGGCATATTCGAGTTCGCGCTTCTGCGGCAGGCCGTCCGGGTAGAAAGCCCCGCGCCAGGGCTCGAAGACCCAGCCGCCAATGCCGATATGGATCGCTCCCGCCGCGTTCGCCATGGTGTTCCTCCGAAGATGAGCGATTTTGCCTGCGACAGCGGGAGCGCGCCACCCGCTTTCGGACCAGAGCGGATGCTAAGGCGCCAGGCGCGCCAAAGCTGTCAGGATCGGGCGCGTCTATGGACACCGTCGAGGGACGAGCCATGATCGCTTCATCGCGGATTGGAGCCTTCCGGATGCCGAATGAGGCGGATCGCATCAACCGACATGTCGGCGCTCGGCTCGCGCCGCTGCGGCCTGACGAGCGACACAGGTGTCAACGTGACGGTGTCAGTTCCATCGAATAGCTGGCGTCCAAATGCTTGAGGTAGAGGCTGAACAGCTGCGCCTGGGTGGAGATGTTCAGCTTTTCATAAGCATTCTTGCGGTGCGTCTTCACTGTCGCCAGCGAAATACCGAGTTGGGCGGCTATCGATTCCGATGAGTATCCGCGAAGGACGAACTCCAGCACTTGGCGCTCACGCACGCTGATCTTGCCTTCTCCGAACGCGGCCGGTCCGGCCGAGCTCGTCCGCTGTTCCGAGAGATCATCGCTGGCTCGATTGCGGCGCCAATAGCTGCCAAAGCAAGCGGTCAAGAGGGCCAGCTCGTCCTCGATCGCAATGAGGTCCGCGTCGCTGAAGTCGCCGTTGCTGCGGTAGCGGTATAGCGCGAACTCGACCGTCTCGTCTGGCCCGAGCTGGATGGCGACGTCGATCTCAGACAGACCTTCCGGCCAATCGCGTGTCACATAGCCGATTTCTTCGTTGCTCGTGACCTTGATCCGGTAGTCGTTATAGAACTCGCTTTGGAAGAATATATCGGGCGCGAGATCGCGAATGCGATAGACGCCCGAGGCCAGTCCGTTCCGTTGCGCCTGGAAGAATGGGTTCAGCGCATAGGTCTTCTGCAGATATTCGCGGATGCCCTGCTTGGCCTTGCCGCCCACGAAGTTATCGAAGACGTAGATCGGCGCGAGCTCGCGCCGGTGCACGAAGATCGTCGCGGCATCGAATGCGACACGCTCGCCGAGATGGCTGACCAGCGCTTCTGGAAAATCGCTTCGGTCGATCGCCGTTACGAGCCGGGCCGCACGGTCGTTCATATCCCGCATACGTCTCCATCCGCTCTGCCGACGCTATCCCTCTCTGGGAGGATAGGCGAGATCGAGCCGCTGTCACTAAGAAGCAAGCACGAACGCAAGCCAACCACAGCGGATGACGCACATGAAATATGCACGCATGGTCATCGAGAAGGAAGCGCCGGAGGAGTACGGCTACGACCGGATCCGCTTCAACCTTTCGGAAAGCTCGATCCGCGATCAGAGCCTGCACGAGCTCGGCGCCACCTTCCCGGACCTGACGCTGTTCTACGGAGAACATCGCGGCGAGGCGGGGCTGCGCGAGCTGGTCGCGGGACAGGGCGCGGGGCTGACGCCTGACGATATTCTCATCACGGCCGGCGCAGCCGGCGCGCTTTTCATCATCGCCACGACGCTTCTGTCGCGCGAGGACCATCTCGTCGTTGTGCGCCCGAACTATGCGACGAACATCGAGACCCCCAAGGCAATCGGCTGCGAGATCAGCTATATCGACCTGTCCTTCGAGGATGGCTTCGCACTCGACATCGCACGCGTCGCGGCCGCGATCCGGCCCAATACACGCTATGTCAGCATCACCTGCCCGCATAATCCGACCGGCACCCTGATGCCGGAAGCCGATCTTCGCCGTCTGATCGCGCTCGTCGAGGAGAAGGGCTGCCGCCTCCTCGTCGATGAGACCTATCGCGACCTGTCCTATGGAGAGCAGTTGCCGATCGCAGCCAGCCTGAGCAAGAGCGTGATCAGCGTTTCGTCCCTGTCCAAGGCGTACGGCATCCCGGGCATCCGCATCGGCTGGATCGTCACGCGCGATCCGGCGCTCTACGAGACCTTCCTCGCCGCCAAGGAGCAGATCGGCATCTGCGGCAGCGTCGTCGACGAGTGGCTCGCGCGCACGATGCTGGAAAAGCGCGACGCCTTCCTGGACGCGCTTTCGCCGGTCATGCACCGCAGACTCGACATCATGCGGGACTGGGCGAAGAACGATCCGCTCATCGAGTGGGTCGAGCCCAAGGGCGGCGTCGTCTGCTTCCCGCGCATGAATGTCGGCGCCGATTTCGACTTCGACGCCTTCTACAAGACTCTGCTGGAGAAGCACGGCACCTATGTCGGGCCCGGTCATTGGTTCGAGATGCCGCGCAGCCATTTCCGGATCGGCTTCCTGTGGCCGCTGGAAGAGGAACTGCGCGGCGGCCTGGCGGCCATCTCGGCCGCCATCCGGGAGACGGCGCCCGGCCTCGTCGCCGCGGCCTGAGAGCCGCCGGCTCGCTGTTCAGGCCACCATCGCCCGCGCCATGGTGGCCAGAACCTCCTCGTGCAGCGTCGGGGTCGCACAGGCGACGAAACGCGTGCCGGAGGTCAGCCCGAGCGGTCTGCCCTCCCAGTCGCTGATCGCGCCGCCCGCCGCACGGATGATCGGGACGAGCGCGCAATAGTCGAACGGATCATGCCCGCCCTCGATGCCGATGTGGAGCGCACCGCTGGCGAGCCGGGCATAGCCATAGCAGCCCGCGCCATAGACGCACCAGGCGACACCCGATCGCACGGCCGCCACCCCGCGGCGCTCCCTGTCGTCATAGGGCTCGGGGCTGGAGGTGAACAGCAGGCTCCCTGACAGGGTGCTGCGCTTGGCGGTCGTCACAACCACGCCGTTGCGCAGCGCGGGACTGCCGTCGGCGGCACTCCAGCGTTCGCCGGTCATGGGATGGTCGATGATGCCGAGCACGGGCATGCCGTTTCGCGTGAGCGCGATCAGCGTCCCGTAGAGCGGAATTCCGGCGATGAATTGCTTGGTTCCGTCGATCGGATCCAGAACCCAGACCCACTCGCTGTCGAGATTCGTGGGCGCGAATTCCTCGCCGAGAATGCCGTGCTCGGGATACTCCGCTGCGATCGCGGCGCGCAGGGCCGTCTCGATCTCGCGATCGATCGCCGTCACCGGGCTGGCGTCGCCCTTGGTGTCGAAGGCCCGATTCTCGCCCGCGACACGTCGCAGGATCGCGCCGCTGCAATCGGCGAGGCGGTGGGCGAAGGGCAGGAAGTCGGCAGGGTGGGCTTGGGCTGACATGGTCGATCTCGCTGGGCGAAAGGCGGTCACCGCTGCGCATAACGACCCAGCCGCGCCTCCAGGCGCGAGACCAGCGTCTGCATCAGGAAGGTCAGGGCCAGATAGATCAGCGCGGCCGCGATGAAGATCTCGTAGGGGGCGAAGGTCTCGGCGACGATAGAGCGGGCGACACCCGTGACATCGAGCAGCGTGACGGTGCTGGCAAGCGCGGTCGATTTCATCAGGCTGACGACCTCGTTGCCATAGGTCGGCAGGCAAAGGCGGGTGACGATCGGCACCGTGACCAGGCGCAGATGGTGGAAGCGGCTCAGGCCCAGCGCCCATGACGCCTCCTTCAGCCCCTTGCCGATGCCCAGCATGCCGCCGCGGATGATCTCGGCGACATAAGCACCGTTGTTCAGCGACAGCGCCAGACACATGCACCAGAACGGCTCGCGCAGGAACGGCCACCACGGCCCGCTGCGCACGAACTCTGCCTGCGGCAAGCCGAAATAGATCACGAAGAGCTGCACCAGCAGCGGCGTGCCGCGGAAGAAATAGACATAAGCCTCGGCCGGCCAGCGCAGAAAGCGCGTGGTTCGCGCCCAGCTCGTGACGATGGCGATCACGAGGCCGGAGACCAGCGAGATGCCGAGCAGCTGAAGGGTCATTCCGAGCCCCGCCAGCAGCTGCGGGAAACTCGTCAGCATGAGCGCGATGTCGAAGCTCATCGCGAGACCGTCATGAAATGGTTGGCCCGGCGCTCAAGATGACCGGTACCCAGGGTGATGATCGTCGTGAAGCCGAGATAGATCAGCGCGACCGCGAAATACATGGCGAAGGGCATGGAGTTGGTCGAGGCGGCCATGTCGGCGGTAAACATGATTTCCTGCAGACCGATCACCGAGATCAGGGCCGTGTCCTTGACCAGCGAGTTCATGTGATTGCCGAAGCTCGGCAAGGCGAGGCGCCACATCTGCGGCAGGCGGATCAGGAAGAAGACCTGCAAGCGCCTGAGACCCAACGCCTGCGCGGCCTCGACTTGCCCGCGATCGACGCCGAGAAAGGCGCCGCGGAAGGTCTCGGTGGCGGCCGCTCCGACGATCAGGCTGATGGCGAAGGCACCGGCCCAGAAGGGCGAGAGATCGACAAAGCGGGTCTGCGGCCAGACGAGCTTTACCAGCGCCGTCAGGGTCACAGCCGAACCGAAATAGATCAGCAACAGCAAGAGGAATTCCGGAGTGCCGCGGAAAACCACCGTGTAGGCATCGGCGGCGGCCTTCGCGGCGCGGTTGCCCGACAGCTTGGCGCTTGCCCCCAGCAGCCCCCAGATCACGGTCAGGACGAGCGAGACCAGGAAGACGAGGAGGATGACCAGTGTGCCTTGCATGAAGGCCCCGCTCCAGCGCCAGAGCTCCTCGAACATGGTGATCCTCTCGGGTGGCGGGGGCTGGGATGCTCGGCAGGCGAGCGGCCGCCACAGCAGGCCGGGAGCCGAAAGGCCCAGCTTGCCGTGGCGAGGATCGTCTCAATTGGTCGAGGCGGGCTTCCAGTCGCGCGGATAGATCGGGAACGGGAAGTACTTCTTGCTGAACGTATCCAGCGTGCCGTCCTCGGTCATCGCGGCGATCGCCTTGTCGACCTTGGCGAGCAGCGCTTCGTTGCCTTTGCGCAGGCCGACGCCGGCACCGGCGCCGAACAGCTTGTCGTCGGAGACTTCAGGCCCGACGAAGCCGAAGCCCGCGCCGTCCGGCTTGCTGAGGAAGGCGTCATGCGCCTTCATCGGGTTCGTCATGATGGTGTCGACGCGCCCGGCCTTGATGTCGAGGAACAGCGCTTCGACGGTGTCGTAGCGCATGACGTTGGCACTCGGCATCTTGGCCTTCAGCCAGTCGTCATAGGTGGTCGAACGCTGCAGGCCGACCTTGATCGACTTGAAGCCTTCCGGATTGAGCGACCCGTCCGGGTTGAACAAGGCGAGCTTGGCGCCCGTGGGAGCGACGAAGCGGCCGACCGAGATGCGGTACGGGCGCGAAAAATCGAGCTTCTTCTGGCGCTCCTCGGTGATGCCCATCGAGGCCACGATGAGATCGAATTTGTTGGCGAGGATCGCCGGGATCATGCCGTCCCATTTCTGGCAGACGAACTCGATCTTGTCGCCGAGGCGCTTGCCGATCTCGTTGGCGACGTCGACGTCGTAACCGGCATAGGCCCCGGTCGAATCGCGATAATTGAACGGGAATGACGTGCACTCGATGCCGACCTTGAGCTCGTCAGCCTGGGCCGTCGTTATCCCCGCCGACAGCCCCATTATCGCTGCGAATAACCATTTGACGCTGATCTTCATGATTGTCCCCTTTTTCTTAGGCGGCAGTCACGGTGCGAAAGTTCGTTTCGAGCTGCAGCCGATACCCGAGACTAATCACCAGATCGGGAATGAACCTATCATCCCAGAGGTTGATGCACTGCAGCAGCCGGGGCACGTCCCGCCACGAGCTCTAGCTTAAGAGGTGTTCGACCCAGTCCGCGAAGACGTGGAGGCGACGCGACAGGCGCCTGCACCTCCGGCGTCGCCCCGGCGACCCTGTACAACGCGATGACAGATTTAGTTTCATCGATCCGTTCGGCACCCGCGTCGCGCCCTGGTCGATGGGTCAATGCCTTGCTCTACGGCATCCTTGCCTCGATCCTCTCGATGATCCCCGTGATCGAGGGAGCCTTCTCCGCAATAACGCTTAGCAGTCAAAGCGAACGTTAAGCGTCGCCGTCAGGCCACATCCCTGAGAGCAGGCTGAGCCGGATATCCACGCCGGTGCGCATGTCGCCGGCAGCTGCGGCCGGCGGGTTCATGCCGCTAAGCCTTCAGAGCAGCGCAGGCCGCCGCGATGCGCGCGCAGGCCGCGTGCAGCCGGTCCGTCCCGGTCGCGAAGGAAATCCTGAAATAGGGCTCCAGCCCGAAGGCGACGCCGGGCACGGCCGCGACATTGGCGTCTGAGAGCAGATAGTCCACGAAGTCGGCGTCGTTGGCGATCACCCGCCCATCGGGACGCTTGCGGCCAATCAGCCCGGCGCAGGACGGGTAGAGGTAGAACGCGCCTTCCGGCGTCGCGCAACTCAGCCCCTCGATATGTGAGAAGGCCTCCAGGCAGAGATCGCGGCGTGTCTGAAAGACGGCGTTGCGTTCGGCCAGGAAATCGAGCGGTCCGGTGAGCGCCGCCACGGCCGCCGCCTGCGAGACCGAGCTCGGATTGGTCGTGCTCTGCGATTGCAGCGTCGCCATCGCCTTGATGAGTTCTGACGGTCCTCCGGCGAAGCCGATGCGCCAGCCGGTCATGGCATAGGATTTGGAGACGCCATTGACCGTGAGCGTGCGCGAAAACAGGCGGGGCTCGACAGCGGCGATGGTGGCGAACTGCCAGCCATCGTAGCGTAGGTGCTCATACATGTCGTCGGTCAGGACATGCACGGCGGGAAAGTCGAGGAGAACCTCCGCCAGTCCCTTCAGTTCGGCGGCAGAATAGCCCGCCCCGGTCGGGTTGCTTGGCGAGTTCAGGATCAGCCATTTCGTCCGCTGGCTCAGCGCTGCGCGCAGGATGGCGGGGGTGAGCTTGAAGCCGCTGGCCTCGGGGCACAGCGGGATGACCGGCGTCCCGCCTGCCAGCCGCACCATATCCGGATAGGACACCCAATAGGGCGCGGGAACGACCACCTCGTCGCCGGCATCGAGCGTCGCGCACAACGCATTGTAGATCACCTGCTTGCCGCCCGTGCCGACGCTGACCATCGACGCGTCGTAGTTCAGCCCGTTCTCGCGCCTGAACTTGGCGGCAACGGCCGCCTTGAGCTCGGGCGTGCCGTCGACATCGGTGTACTTCGTCGCGCCCTTGTCGATCGCGGCCTTGGCGGCGGCCTTGATATGGTCCGGCGTGTCGAAATCGGGCTCGCCCTGCGACAAGCCGATGATGTCCTTGCCCTGGCGGCGCAGCTCCGCCGCAGTGCGGGTGATGGCGATGGTCGGCGAAGGCTTTACGGCCTTCAGCTTGGAGGAAAGCAGGCTCATCGAAGGCAGTCCTTTGTTGTTTTAAGCGCCCGGCGTCGCGGAACGGACCAGGGCAAGGCGCGGCGGCATGACCGCCGCAGAGCCGCTGCCGATCGTGAACGTCGCGATCAGCGTGTCGAGGCGACGCGTCTCGTCCGCCAGGACGGCGGCGGCGGCCGCGTTCTTCTCGGAGAGCGCGACGTTCTGCTGGGTGATGCCGTCCAGATGGGTGACCGCCTGATTCATCTCCTCGATGCCGTGCGCCTGCTCGTGCGACGCGGTCGAGATTTCGGAGACGGTGTCGGCAACCTGCTTCGAGGCCGCGACGATCTGCTCGAAGGTCGTCCCGGCCGAGCGCACCAGCTGCGCCCCCTGCCCGACCTCCTGCGTCGCCGTCGCGATCAGGCGCCCGATATCCTGGGAGGCCGTGCCGGAGCGCTGGGCCAGGGTGCGGACCTCCGAGGCGACGACGGCAAAACCCTTGCCGGCATCGCCGGCGCGGGCCGCCTCCACGGCGGCGTTGAGCGCCAAGAGATTGGTCTGGAAGGCGATGTCGTCGATCACCCGGCTGATCTTGGCGATCTCCGCGCTGGCCTGCTCGATGCGCTCCATCGCCTGGACCGCATCGCGCACGATCGTGCCGCCCTGGGCCGCGACATTAGCGGCATCGCCGGCGGCGAGCGCGACCGTCGCGGCGAAATTCGCGCTGATCTTCACGGAGGCCGCCAGCTCCTCGGTGGTCGCTGCGGTCTCTTCGAGCGAAGCGGCCTGCTCCTCGGCGCGCCGCGAGAGCTCATCGGCTCCCGCATGGATGTCGCGCGCGGCCGAGGAGACCTGCGCGGTCGAGGACTGGATGCCGGAGAGCACCTGCGACAGGCGTGCGACCATGTCGTCGACCGAGCGGTCGAGCTCGGCGAAACGGCCCTGATGGCGGGTCGCGACAGAGCGCGTCAGGTCGCCCTTGGCGATGGCGGCCAGCGCCTCGGAGAATTCGGACACCACGCGGTCGACGACGGCGTTGATCTCGTTGATGCCGCTCACGAGCTTCTGCATCTCGGCATCGGCATGCTCGATCCTGAGCCGGGCGCTGAAATCGCCGGCCGCGGCGGCGGCGACGACGGCGCCGACATCGTTGACGATGGCGATCATCGATTCCGCGCGGGCCGATCTCTCGGCGGCGGCGGCGCGCTCCTGGGTTTCGAGAGCGCGGACGCGCACGAGATTGTCGCGGAACACCGACAGCGCCGCCGCCATCTCGCCGATCTCGTCCTTGCGCTGCTGCGCCGGGATCGTCGCGTCGAGGCGGCCCTCGGAGATCTCGCCCATCGCCTGGGTGATCTGGCGCACCGGCCGCGCGATCGAGCGGCCGATGCCGAACGAAACCGCGCAGCCGATGAGGATCACGATGGAGACGAGGATCAGTGCGCGGCTGGCCGCGCCAGCCATGGTGCCTTCCATCTCCGGCCCGACGATGGCAGCGCGCTGCTCCAACGCCGCGGCCGAGTGCTTGATCGCGGCGGAGCTGTCTTCGCCGATCTTGAGCAGCGCCTGGGCCGCTTCGGATTGGAGGCCGGCGCCCTTCAGGATCGCGATCTGCGCGATATAGCTGCCGAGCCCCTCATCCAGCGTGCCGACCAGGGCCGCGACGCCGCCGATGTCGGCCGCAGCCTTCGCCACCGCGATGCTGGCGAGGCTGGCCTTCGCCGCCGTTTCGGCTTCGTCCAGCTTGCTCGGGTCGAGCGAGAGGCCGAACGCCTCGCCGGCAAGGCGCGCATCGCCGAAGCTGGCCTGCGCTGCGGCAAGCCCCGCCGCGGCGGTGGTGACCGAGCGGTAGCGCTGGAACAGCGCCAGCGAATCGCGGGCCGAGGCGATGGCGAACCAGCCCAGCACGGCGGACATCGCCAGAACGAACAGGAATCCGGCGGCGATCCTCGCCTGAAGTGTCACGCGCCCCTGCAATGCCGCCATCTCTATCCCCCGCCCTCATGTCGCCGATGGCGGCGTGACCGCCGCCATCGCAGCCCCCAATGCCGGGCTCAGCCCTTCTTGGTCGCCTCGTAGCGCGCCTTGTTCTCGGCATTGGGCGGATAGAGGCCGGGCAGGACTGCGCCCTTCTCGACCTCGCTCATGATCCAGCCCTCGAGCCGCTCCTGCTCCGGGGCGAGCTCAACCACCGCGTCGACCAGCGCGGCCGGAATCAGCACGGCGCCGTCATCGTCGACCACGATCAGATCATCCGGATAGACGGCGACGCCGCCGCAGGCGATCGGCTCCTGCCAGTTCACGAAGGTCAGCCCGGCCACGGAAGGCGGCGCCGCGGCCCCCTGGCACCAGACCGGCAGCCCGGTGCCGAGCACGCCGGCAACGTCGCGCACCACGCCATCCGTGATCAGCGCGGCGACGCCCTTCTTGGCCATGCGCGCGCAGAGGATGTCGCCGAAGATGCCGGCATCGGTCACGCCCATCGCATCGACGACGGCGATGCAGCCTTCCGGCATCGCCTCGATGGCAGCGCGGGTCGATCTCGGCGAGGACCAGGATTCCGGCGTGGCGAGGTCCTCGCGCGCCGGCACGAAGCGCAAGGTGAAGGCGCGACCGACGAGGCGATTCTGGCCCGGCTTCAGCGGCTTGGTGCCGCGCAGCCAGACATTGCGCAGGCCCTTCTTGAGCAGGATCGTGGTCAGGGTCGCGGTGGTGACCTTCGACAGGATTTCGATGATCTTGGCGTCGTTGGACATGGGGTCGTGCTCGCTCGTTGCTTTGCGATGGGATGAAGGGTGAAGGGTGATCAGATGCTGGCGATCAGGCCGCCATCGACGCGGATCACGCTGCCGGTGAGGTAGGAGGCCCGCTCGGACGCCAGGAAGGCGACGGTATCGGCATATTCCTCGGGCCGGCCGTAGCGGCCGAGCGGGATCGAGCCGGTGCTCTCCGCCGAGACCTCCTCGACGCTGCGGTTCTCGCGCTTGGCCTTGGCCTCGTCGAGGAAACGGATGCGGTCCGTGGCGATCCGGCCGGGCAGGATGATGTTGCTGGTGATGCCGTCGCGGCCGACCTCGCGCGCCAGCGTCTTCGACCAGCCGACCAGCGAGAGCCTGAGCGCGTTGGAGACGCCGAGATTGGGGATCGGCGCGACCACGCCGGACGAGGTCGAGGTGACGATGCGGCCCCATTGACGTGCGCGCATGCCGGGCAGGACCCGATCGGTCAGCGCGATCACCGACAGCACCATGGACTGGAAATGCTTCGCCCAGAGCTCGCTCGGCTGGCCGGAGGCCGGGGTCGGCGGCGGTCCGCCCGTATTGTTGACCAGGATGT
>WPCJ01302040.1_pt1 | contig 30859 bp, 21 predicted proteins | sample 5399831 | NCBI WGS metagenome assembly WPCJ01 (sample SAMN12869470, study PRJNA574797) | sludge metagenome | isolation source: wastewater treatment of pH10 | place: China:Beijing | collected 2019-05-20 | reverse complement strand
TTCACTAATACAAGAGGAGTAGAAAATTTTAGATATGCCCGCACAAAAAGCTGTAAAAAATTTAAAGAAAATAGATTACGATTAAATTTAAAATAATTAACAAAAAAACCTGGGTTAGTGTTCCTATTTAATAGAGTATTATAAAAATATATAAATTTAGCAAAATGACATGCACCAATATAATACACGTCACCGTAAAGACGGGTATTATTTAAAAAAACCGAAAAAAAAGATGACGGGGCTTTAATAATAGTTAACCCTAGTAAAGCCAGAGAATTAGTTAGATAATTTATTCTTGAACAGGTAACAGAATTAAATGTAACAAAAGCCCCATAAGGCAAACCTTCAATTAAACTCGAAATTTGTAAAATTTTTGACCAAGATTTAAAATTAAAAAAATAAGATAAATTGAACGGGCTGCTAGTAGAAGTATAAAAAGACTTCAATTTAATAGAAGAGTTTGTGTTTGAAATAACAGAAAGATATTGCCTCAATGAATAATATATTTTTTTTTGAAAAGGAGCCATAAAAAAATTATTAAATACTGATTTAATTAGAGAAATTTTATAAATAGATAATAAGTTCAATTTAGAATAGGTTGAAAAAGCAGGTAAATTAGAAATTATAGAACTAATATAAGGCGTTTTAATAAAAATTTCAAAAGTTTTTATTTTTGAAATTTTAACGCGTGTTGGAACAATTATATCAAATTTAACAAAACGTGTTTTATTATTGAACTCATTAATAAATTCTTTAACATTTATACCATATAAACCCAATACAGGCGTAAGAAAAGAAACCATATTTTGATGATATTTAGGTATTAATATAACAATTTCTTTTAAGTGTAATTTATCGTACTCAAAATTTAAATTTAATTTCATAAATACATTTATGTAAATAACAGGGGGGAAAGGATTCGAACCTATAACTTTAACTTTGGAGGATAACATTTTACCATTAAACTACCCCTCAAGTAATAAAACTTAAAACTTATAGATAAAGATCAGGGGAAAAAGCGTGGCTTATATAACCACCTTCGGGTGGAAATCCGTCAAATAGTACAGTTAAAGAAATACTAACAAACACTAGACCTATTGTAATTGGAACAAATACTTTTCAACCAAGTCTCATAAGCTGATCATATCTATAACGAGGTAAAGTTGCACGAACTCATATAAAGGCAAATAAATACAAGTATACCTTTAGTATATAAACAAAAGAATGATAAAATCACGTAATATAATAAAAGTTTGAACGTAAATTATAAAAAAACTCATCAACGGTTATATATAAATCTAAATTTATAAACTTAAAAAAAAAATATAAGTCAGGCATGGTTCAACCACCTAAAAATAATATTGTTGCAACGTGACATAACAATATTATGTTAGCATATTCCGATAAAAAGAAAAGAGCAAAAAGAACACTACTATGTTCGACATTATAACCCGAGACTAATTCAGATTCGGCCTCAGCTAAATCAAAAGGATGCCTATTAGTTTCGGCTAACATAGCTATAAAAAATAGAAAAAACTGCGCTCAAAGAATAAAAGCATATCATAAATCCTTTTGAGACCAAACAATTTTTAGAAAGTTTAATGACCCGCTTAGAACAATGACATTAATAATTATAATACCAATAACCACTTCGTAAGCAATAACCTGAGCTATCGAACGTAACGCACCTAAAAAAGCGTAACGAGAATTGCTTGATCAACCAGAGACAATAATGTTTAAGGTATTTAAAGAAGAAACCATAAAAACATACAGTATACCAATATTTATATCAGCAACTACTGTATAATTATTAAATGGAATAACAAACCAAGCGCTTAAACTTAAAATTAGCAAAATAAGAGGACCACCAAAAAACAAAAATGATGAGGCGTTTTGTGGTACGGGATTCTCCTTTAAAATTAATTTAAGGGCATCAGCTAGGGGTTGAAGAATACCTAAAAAACCCGTCCAATTAGGCCCCTTTCTTTTATGAATGCTAGCTAAAACTTTACGCTCAAAAAGAGTTAAAAAAGCTACAGTTAATATAACATTTAGTATTAAATACAAAGATAAAAGAATAAAAGTAATTGTAATGGTCAGCATTTTATATTTTTTAAATAAACTTTATAAAACTAAATAAAATTATTTAGCAGATGAAAAACCAAATATACCGGTAGTAATAAATTTTAAATAAGAAATAAAAAATGCAACAACATTATTATTATTTTTCTTTTTATAATAATCATTGTTTGATAAAAGTACAACATTAGTACTAAAAAGTGAATAATTGGAAACGCGAGAAAAAACTTCAGATTCGTAAGATCTTATTAACTTATTGTTAACATTAGTTAAAAAACCTCTAATACCAGAATACATAAGTACAAATTGGTTTTCAATAGGAATAGGAGTAAAACGGTTTTGATTTAGTAATTCAGTAAGCATATTACCTCTTGATAATAAATTTTTAGTAGCTTCATCTAGATCGCTACCAAACTGAGCAAAACTTAGGGCTTCACGATATTGAGCTAATTCTAATTTAAGAGAACCTGCTAATTTTTTAATAGCTAAAATTTGAGCAGCAGAACCGACACGGCTAACAGATAAACCAACATTTACAGCCGGTCTAATACCATTATAAAATAAATTTGTTTCCAAAAATATTTGACCATCAGTAATCGAAATAACATTTGTTGGAATATAAGCGGACACATCACCGGCTTGGGTTTCAACAACCGGTAAAGCAGTTAAAGAACCACCACCAAAATTTTTATTTAGCTTAGCCGCTCTTTCAAGAAGGCGGGAGTGGAGGTAAAAGATATCACCAGGGTAAGCTTCTCTACCCGGCGGCCTTCTTAATAAAAGAGACATTTGACGATAAGCAACAGCCTGTTTACTTAAATCATCGTAAATAATTAAAGCGTGTTTTCCATTATCCCTAAAATATTCACCTATAACACAACCGGTATAAGGTGCAAGATATTGAAGAGGAGCAGCTTCAGAAGCAGTAGCTGCGACTATAATACTATATTCTAAAGAATTTGTTTTTTCTAAAAGAGAAACTAGTTTACTAATTGAAGACCTTTTTTGACCAATAGCTGTATAAATACAATATAATGAGTTTTTCTTATTTTTAGAATTTTCGTATTTTTGATTTAATATTGCATCAAGACAAATAGAAGTTTTACCTGTTTGTCTATCACCAATAACTAACTCACGTTGGCCTCTACCAATAGGAACTAGACAATCTATAGCTTTAACACCTGTAATCATAGGTTCATTAACAGATTGTCTAGTAATAATACCAGGGGCTTTGACTTCTACCTGTTTTAATTCGGAACCAGGAAAATCACCTTTATTATCAATTGGTTGACCAAGAGCATTTACAACGCGACCTAATAAAGACATACCTACAGGTACACTAATAATATTTCCAGTACCTTCAACGTATTCTCCAGGTTTAATTTTTGTTTCATCACCAAAAAGAACAGCTGAAACGGTTTCAGAATTTAAATTTAAAGCCATACCTTGAATATTATTAGCAAATTGTAGCATTTCACCTGCTTTTACGTTAGATAAACCTTCAATAATAACAACACCATCAACTATACTTTTGATGACACCTATATTGCTATCATTTTTTAAATACTGTAAAAAAAGTTCATTAATATTTTGATTTTGTAACAGATTAGATCTTAAAAATTGGTATTTTCTCATGTTAGCAAATGTATACGATTAATCTTACGAAAAGAATTCTATCGACTAAACAGTCTGAGCAAAGTTCATTTATAAATGAACTACAACGTGCATCGTGGTATTTTCACAAAAACAAACTATATAATTGACGACTCCATTGAACCACGATTTTTATCAATAATCTGTTCTAAAGCGAGGTTTTTACCTTTTTCAAAAGCTAATTCTTTTTCCTTTAGCGCTAATTCTTTTTCAAAAACTAATTCTTTTTCCTTTAGCGCTAATTCTTTTTCAAAAACTAATTCTTTTTCCTTTAGCGCTAATTCTTTTTCCTTTAGCGCTAATTCTTTTTCAAGATTATACTTCTCCTCTAGAAAAACCTTTTGAGCATGCATATAAGAATTTAGCGTGTCTTCAGAATGGGGCGATTTAGTAGAAATAACAGCCTCATACCTAGTTTCAACTAACATTGGATCCAAACTATTAGTTCCCTCTACGCAACAATCCGAAATGTCAACACCCCTATCTCTAAGCTTATTAGCCATAATTCGGGCATCAGGGTCTATAGAATACTGACCTTTAAGGTTATATTCTAAAAAACGAGTAACAATACTAGTTCTAGAATTACACTCAGAAAATGCATAATCAATCCCTACTAAAACCCCTAACGCACCTACACTAGTTTTAATTATTTGAGGCAAATTCCTAGTATCTAATAAATAAGACGCGGAATCGCTAGTTGCCTGAGTAATCCTTTTAACAGCATTTGTAGCAGCCCTTTTAGGTCAACTCGAATTAACAGCCGATTCAGCTGCCGAGTTGGTAGTACCAGTTATTAATTGAAGATTTTTATTATACTCCTGCAAACGTATTACTCAATTTGGCATTAAAGTTTTTAACTCATCAGGAACAGGTGTAGCGGCCATACAACGATCGAAGTAAAACAGGTTACCTAAAATTCAAAAGATATACAAAACAGAACAAATTGAAATAAAAACACCCGGTGGGGTATGTTGAGTAATAGTAGATAGGCACATAACAAATATAATATTAGGGGCTATACTTTCTGAATAGTACCTTTTAGCACCATGAGCATTATATTTATCCGCTACAATCTTAGCGAAAAGCTCCCTTCTTCTTTTATTCTCTCTAAATTTCTCTATATCAAAAATTTTTTTGCTATATTTAGATAAGTCACAATTTTTTATAACACCAAAAACTAAAAGAGCAAACGTAGCACTGACATAAGAAAAAATAACTGACTTATAAAAAAACGAATCAATAATTCACGTATTTGTGCTTCAAAAATACAAAAACTGCCTAACAACGATATTTAAAGTTGCAATGGTATAGCTAAAAACCGCCCTATTAACTAGTGAAGCATTTAATCAAACTGTAAATTTTTCAGATATCCGTAATAATACATCTTTCATTTTTATAGATTTAACTACCCCTTTAATGAAGTAACAAAATTTACAGCAATAATACCACGAATTCTATAAAATATTATTAGTATTGCCAAGCCTATAGCAGCTTCAGCACCAGCAAGTGTTAACGTATAAAGAATAAAGATTTGTCCAAACATATCTTCCAATAAGACAGAAAATATTGCAAAATTGAAATTAATAGCTAAAAGTATAAGTTCAATGGAAACAAGTATAATAATTATATTCTTGCGAGTCATAAAAATTCCCAAAATACCTAAAAAAAACATCAGGGTAGAAAAAATTAGTAAAAAAAATATATTAAAACTAGTCATAAATAATTAAGTGATATAATTATTTTCCTAAAACACCCTTAAAAGTGCGCGCTTGTAAAAAAGGAACAATAACAGCTAAAGAAAAAAAATAAAGAAAATACAAAACAGTTAAAAGCTGGCCTAACATTAAGTAAGGGTCTTCAATTGGCTTAAAACCTATTCAACCTAAAAGAACAGAGACGGATAAAAATGATCAAAATAAAATAGTTTTAAAAATTTCAAAAAATGAACCTTTAAAAACACGATTAGTTATAAAAGGCAACAGAAAAAGTACAATTAAAGCTAAGGCTAAAGTTATAACACCACCAAGTTTATTTGGAATTGAACGTAAAATAGCATAAAACGGTAAAAAATACCATTCAGGAACAATATGGGTAGGTGTAACTAGCGGATTAGCCGGAACATTATTAATTGGATCAATAATAGAATCTGGTTTAAAAAACACGGAATAACAGAATACTATTAAAAAAAACAATACACCTAATAAATCTTTAAAAACAAAATAAGGATGAAAAGGGACTTTATTTGAAACAGATAAAGCAATATTTAATGGGTTACTTGAACCACTTTCATGTAAAACAGCAACATGAATAAGAGAAAGAAGAGCAATTACAAAAGGTAAAAGATAGTGTAAACTAAAAAATCTATTTAAAGTCGCGTTATCAACGGAAAAACCACCTCACAACCAAATAACTATATATTCACCAACTAGAGGAATTGCAGAAAACAGACTTGTAATAACAGTAGCTGCCCAAAAACTCATTTGACCTCAAGGAAGAACATAACCTAAAAAAGCCGTTAAAATCATAACAATTAAAATAGTAACACCCAGGTTTCATAATAATTCACGCGGAGTAATATATGAATTATAATAAAGGCCCCTAAAAATATGAATATAAACACAAATGAAAAAGTAAGAAGCACCGTTTGCATGGATATATCTTATCAATCAACCATAATTAACATCACGCATTATATATTGAACACTTGAGAATGCATTCTCTACATTTGGAACATAAAACATGGCTAAAAAGATACCCGTTAAAATTTGTATGCCTAAGCACAACGCAGCTAAAACACCAAAATTTCACAAATAACTTATATTAGCCGGAGCTGGATAATCTATAACAAAACTGTTTACAACATTTAATAAAGGGTATTTTTTTATAAAACGCATATAATTATACAGATAAAGAAAGATGGTAAGGACAGGATTCGAACCTGTGAAGCCAAAGCAAAAGATTTACAGTCTCTTCCCTTTAACCGAACTTGGATACCTTACAAATTAGTTAAAAAACTAAATAAAAAGAATTAGAAAAGCCATAACAAGAGCTAATAGACCAATAGCTTCAGTTAGAGCAAAACCAATTAAAGCGTAACTAAATAATTCTTTTTGTAGGTTTGGATTTCTAGAAAAAGCAAGAATTAGGCAACCAAAAACTATACCGACACCAGCACCTGCACCAATTAAACCAGAAGTAGCTGAACCAGAACCAATCATTTTAGAGCTTTGTAAAATAATTTCTAAATTTTTCATAAATTAATGAATAAACAAATATTTTTATAAATGGTTATAATCTGATAATCTTTACCTAAAAATGAGCATTATAAAATTCAAAAGGAATTTAAAAACCTCCACAAATAATAATTCTTATTACATAGAAGTTCTAACAAAAAAAAACAAAAAACTTATTTCGAATTTAGGAATATACGACCAAAAACAAAATTTATTAATGCTTGATTTAAAAACGTTTATATATTGAATCAAAAAAGGAACTAAATTTAGCGGAAATTTTAGCAAAATACTAAAAAAAACCTCAAAAAATTTTCAAAATAACCAAAAAAAAGCTATAAATATTAAATATTAAATATTAATGAAAATCAGCATTTTAAAACAAAAAACAAAAAATAAAAAATTTAATAACATAATAAAAAGAGGAAACATCCTAATAGTAAAATATATACTAATAAAAGAAGACGAAATTAAAACAATGAATTTCATAGGATTATGCATAGCACGTATAAAACGAAATAATGCAATAGTTTTAAAAAACACTATAAAAAAGGAAAAAATAAAACTAATAATTTACGGGCATTCACCACTAATAACAAGTGTTAAAATAATAAAAAAATTTAAAAAAAAATTCAGATTATCTAAGTTATATTACAAATAACAAAAACCCAACTGACCGTTATTGGAATCGAACCAATACTCCAAATGGAAATAGGTTTTAAGCCCATCGCGTCTACCAATTCCGCCAAACGGTAATCGAATTACAAAATTCATAAATTATACATTTATAAAACATAAGTGGTGAATAGCGGGACTCGAACCCGCATTTGCAACTTCACAAATTGCCACTTTTCCTATTAAGTTATATCCACATAACAAAAATAACCTATAATAATATGTAGCCGATTGTCTTAAACAAAAAACTAGCCTTAAGTTTAAACTTTGAAATTGTAGCGATAAAATTTCGCATAGTCAAAAAAAGCAATGTTTGAAAACATAATGTTGCAATCTTACGTAATAAATACCATTCAATTATAGCAGACCTTCCCTTAAAACCTAGAAATTTTCGCTTGCCCTTTAACTTCTCCATTCTTCTAAGACGCCTTGGGGAGATAAAAAAGCTAAAAACATTTCGAATATTTTTAGACAAAACCCTACTGTTCAATAAAAAAATAATTTCCTCAATAAGGTATTTCCGAAAAAACAATTTAAAATAATTGTGGGTGGGGATAATTGTATTGTAATTGAAAAAATTTAAAAGCAAATGGCCGGATTTTTTAAATACTGATAATAAAAAAGAAGAACTAGAATGATAACGGCCAGACATAACAGCCTTACCTACTAATACATAATAAAAAAAAGTCGACCTAACACTTTTTGAATTTCCCGGAACAGGGCAAAAAACGTTTGCGGGATTTACATGCGAATCTGTAATAGCAAAGGAAGGGACACCAATTTTAAAACACTCGTTTACCAAATAGTGGTTATTTTCCAAATTTGGAAAAAAGACTGCGTGCGGAAAATTCTTTGGCCTTATCGTTTTTACAAACTTGTAGTTAGTGAGACTACCTTTATATCACTTTTCGTTGAAAAAAAATAACTCACTAAAGGAAGCCCTCATCGCTAAAAACCACTTATTTCTGTCAAAAAGAGAAAAATTTTCATTTGCAAGCCAAATGGAACTTTTTTTATAAATCATTTTTGAAAAAATGAAATACAATTTTTTTGTTAAAGAATAAGTAAAATTCAAATTAAATATATTATTTTCTCTGTAGATACCTAAAAGAAAATAATTTATTCGGGTGTTAAAGTTTGAAATGTGATAACCTAAAAATAAGTCAAAAGCAACAAGCTGTGTTAACATCAAATTTACCTTATTTAACATTTCAATTAGAGAAAAAAATAAAAACTAAAATTATATATTAATTTAAAAATTAAATTTGGATTAACAAAAAAAATAAAATTAACTATTGTAATAAAAGAAATTAAAAAACATATTGAAAACGACGGGGTTTTGAAAAATAATCATCCACCTGATCGATTAAAGTACATTAGCTTTACTAACCTGATGTAATAAAAAACACTAATAACACTAAAAATTACAAATAAAATTGTTAGTCAATAATATTTTAATTTTAAAGCGTATAAAAATAAAAATAATTTGCTATAAAAACCCAATAAAGGAGGAACTCCGGCAATAGAAAATAGGAGTAAAAAAAGACTAAAGGCTAAAGCAGGATTAATTTCAAACAAATTTATAAGGGTATTAATCTTTTTTACTAAAAGATTATTTGAACTACTTACTAAAAGCATAAAACAAAAAAATAACCCAAACATAATAAAAATATATGAAATAAAATAAAATAAAGTAACATATATAGCCGAAACATCACCTAACGATAACCCAAATAATAAATAACCTGTATTAGTTATCATACTATAAGTCAACAATCTTTTTATTTTTAACTGATATATAGCAGCTATCGAACCAATAACTATCGATAAAATAGCAGATAATAAGAATACAAATTGATAAAAATAAAAGAACTCGGCGAATACAGAATAATAAAGTTTAAAAAAAATAAAAATCAATGGTATTTTAGAAACAGTAGAAAGATAAAAGGTAATTATCATTGGGGATCCTTCGTAAACATCTGGCATTCACATATGAAAAGGAGCAGCACCTAGTTTAAATAAAATACCTACAGTTAAAAATAATAGGCCAATAGCAAAACCAACAAAAGTAAAGGTACTTACATAAGAATTTAATAGATTCAAAAACCCGGAAGCTGCATATAAACTTAAATCATCATAAGACAATAAACCGGTAAAACCATAAATAAGAGAAATACCGAATAAAATTAAGCCAGAGGAGAAGCAACCCAAAATAAAGTATTTTAAACCACTTTCGGTTGATAAAGAAGATGTTTGTTTAGATGAAACTAAAATATATAAGGTGAGACTTTGAAGTTCAATAACAAAAAACAAGCCGGTCAAATCATTAGTATTTAAAAGTAATATTGAACTAAAAAGAGATATAAAAGCAAGCAAAATAAACTCAAAGTCATAATTATTAACAGAACTAATATAAAATTTAAACGCAAATAAAAAAAAAAAAAACGCAAATAAAACAAACAATTTAAAAAAGGTAATTAAAGGGTCATTGTAATAAAAACCAGCAAAAAGATAAAAAGATTCATCAAAAGAATTGCAGGAAATCCATATTAAAATAGCAGAAGAAAAAAGAATTAAATTCAAAAGAACTTGCGAAACGTTAACAAATCTACCAGATAACTTTCTATTAGACAAAAAAACAAAAAAAATTAATAATGTTAAAATTGTAATAATATAAAAAAGTTCAAAACTAAACATATAAAAATCAGCGAAAAAAATACCAAATTGATCTAAAAATTGTTTATTATAAGAATAATATAACACAGACAAAAAATTCATAGTTTTTATTTTAAAATTAAATAATTATATAGGGTTGATTCTATCATTGCTAGTAAACCCGTAGATTTTAAACCAAATAAAATAGCAAAAAAAACAAAAGAATAACCAACTACAAATTCTTTGCGAGAAAAATCAGCAAATGTACTAAACGAATTTGTTAACCTATTGAAAATAATACGATTATATAATCATATTGAATACACTGCCGTTAAAATTATACTAAATGTAGAAACAATAGCAGCAAAAAAATTATTTTCAAATAAACCAACCAATATTAAAAACTCACCTATAAAACTACTCGTACCTGGAAAACTAATATTAGCTAAAGTAAGAAAAAAAAGACAAACGGCAAATAACGGCATTGTGGAAACTAAACCGCTATAATATCTTAAAATTCGAGTTTTATGTCTATCATAAATGCATCCGATACAAAAAAAGAGGCCGCTAGAAACTATACCGTGACTAAGCATAAGAAAGACACTTCCGCCAATACCTTGAATCGACGAACTAAATAATCCTAAAATTACAAAACTCATATGACTAACCGAAGAATACGCGATAATTTTCTTTAGATCAACCTGTCGAATCGTGCTACAACAGGTATAAACTATCCCAAGTAAACAAAGAGTATAAACTAAAGGTAGAAAAAAATAAGTCGCATCACAAAATAAGGGTATAACAAATCTTAATAAACCATAAGTACCTAGCTTCAATAAAACCCCCGCTAAAATAACTGAACCAACAGTCGGAGCTTCAACATGAGCCTCTGGCAGTCAAATATGAAATGGAAATATTGGGACCTTTACGCTAAAGGCAAAAAAAAAAACCAACCATAAAAATATTTGTCGATTTAAACTAAAATTAGTATTATAAAGAATACGGATATCGGTTGTTTGAACATGAGAATATATAACTAATATGCCGAGTAACATCAAAAGAGAACCAAAAAGAGTATAAAAAAACATCTGATAAACCGCATGGATTTTTCTTTGACGTGAACCCCAAACACCTATTAATATAAACATAGGTATTAAAATAGCTTCAAAAAAAATATAAAAAAATACTAAATCTAAAATACAAAAAAAGTTAAAAAGAATAAAAGTAATAAAGATTAGACAAACAATAAAACTTGTATACTTATACTTTATACTATTTCAACTTATGAGTATACACATGGGAGTTAAAAAAAAAGTTAACAAAAGAAATAAAAGAGAAATATTATCAATACCTAAAACAAAATAAAAATTAAATAAAAAAGACCATTGTTTATAAATTTGAAAATTAAAAAAATCAAAAGATGACGGATTAAATGAATTAAACAAAATTCAAAAAATTAAAACTAGAATAAATTGAAAAACCGAAAAAATAAGAGATACCTTTTTTATTAACCTAATTTTTATAATAGAATTGTTTATAGAGAAAGAAAGGCATAACAGCAAACCTAACCAAATAAAAAAGGAAATAAATAGCGTATGGTATAAAATTGAAAGCATTAATTAGTTGGTATAAAAATTATTTAAAAAAACTATCAACACCAGAACCCCAGCAATAGATAGAAAGAAATAAGAATATTCAAACAACATCAACGAAATGTCAATATCAAATAGCAGCTTCATAACCAAAATGATGATTATATATAAAGTGTAAATTTAATAACCTAAAAAAACAAACAATTAAAAATAAAGTACCAACAATAACATGTAACCCATGTAAACCAGTGGTCATATAAAAAGTCGAGCCATAAACACCGTCATAAATATAAAAGGTAGCTTTATAATACTCATAGCCTTGTCAGATAGTAAACTCGATACCTAAAAATACAGTTAAAAATAAGGCAAAAGCACAAATAACATAATTATCAACAAAAGAGTTAGAATAAGATTCATCTGTAGAAGATAAAAAATGATCCTGTCAAGATTTATCTCTAATAACATGGTGACTTCAAGTAACAGTTAAACCAGATAATAGAAGTATTAAAGTATTTAAAAGAGGGATTTTTAAAGGGTTTAAAACATTTATACCTAGAGGAGGTCAAACTGAACCTAAAACAACACTAGGAGAAAGGCTAGCGTGAAAAAAAGCTCAAAAAAATGAAAAAAATAACATTAATTCAGAAACAATAAATAAAATAACACCTAACCTAAGGCCTTGTTGAACTTTTTTAGTATGATAACCACCAAATGTACTTTCACGAACAATATCTCTCCATCAAACATACATCATCAATAAGATTAATGAAAGTCCTGCAAGAGAAAGTTGAGCACCATACGCATAATTATGCATATGCATAACAGCACCAAAAGTAAACATTAAAGCAGCAATTGAAGAATAAAGAGGTCACGGGCTCCTAGTAACTATATGAAAACTATGTTTTTGATTACCTGCAAAATGTACGCGGCAATTATGATATCATCACTTATCGTTTAAATCAACTAAACGTATATCATTGTTATAAAGTGTAGTAAATTTTTCTAAAAAGGTATTATAACTCATGTTTTATATTTAATAATTGTTTTTCTACTCTCAATACGATTCGAAACCATAAAGAGGACTCATTTTACAGGTTTAGGCACGTAGCTGATTAAGATCCTACAACCAGAGATCGCATACGTGAAATAATTTTTCAAAATTTGCGCCGAAGCGGAATTTTCAGATTTAAGGTTTTAAATATAACGTTTTACAAAATAAACAAATCGTGAGGGGGGCGAGATTTGAACTCGCAACGTCGGGTCATGAGCCCGGTATGTTTCCAATTACAACACCCCCTTGCGTTATTATTTTCCAAATGTACCCTTATACAAGTATATTGGGTTGCTTCATATTAACACCAAAAACTAAACATAATTTCAAATTAGCAAATATCAACAATTTTTGAAAAATCAAGATCTAAATTCAACTAAATTACTAAAAAAAATTATACGATAGCGACTTAAAACGTGTTGAACATAATGACATTATTTTGGAGTTTCTAGTTATAGAATCAGAAAGATAAAAATTATTTAAACGTGATTTAAACTGAGAAAAATGAATAATTTTTTGAAAATGAGAAATAATCAAGTGGGGTTTGCCAAAACTAAATAGAACATTAGGAGAGGTTTTTGAGATATAATTAACTAAATCAACAGGTGACTGGGGAAAAAATGATGTGAAACCAAAAAAATGCCCTAAAGCAGTAAATATTTTCCAATCATCCCTTGAATTACCAACATTAAAAATAACCTTTTTAGTTTTCTGAACCAAACCGTATAAATTGCAATAAAGGGTATTTTTTTCTATAAAAGCCGTACTTGGTAAAACCATATCCATATAATTAAGATCCCCATCACCATGATGACCCTGATAAACAGCAAATGCTGACTTACCGGAAAACCCTCTATTATCATTTACAAAGTAATTAATAGAATTTTTAGTTAATAATAAATTTTTATTATTTTTACCATAATATATAAAATTTTGTAATAAATAACTGCTTGTATCAGGCATAATTAAATTAAAGCCAAACCAAGCAGGGGTTATGATGTTAGTAAAACTAGATAGAATAGTTATCTCAGAATCAGAGACATTTGAAAAAAATAAAAGTGGCCTGGAGGAAAACTTTTTGGAAATTTTTGTACTTAACCAGTGAGTCCCTTCTAATATAGAAGCCCTCAAAGATAAGGAAAATCCTAAATGTTTAACATAAAAATTAAAATTTGAATAAAAACCTGATGTATAAATTGGAAGCCCAAACCTGACCGAAGATTGACGTAGCTTAACATTTAATAGCGGCAACTGTATTCGAATGTTTGTGTCAAAGATAACGCAAATATCCGCCTTGCTCAAGCTAGATATTTCAGTATTTAAAGAGTAATTACTGGTAAAATCAGAAAAAGTAGACGAATCTAAAAATGGTGAACCTAATAACAAAGTTAACCTTTTAAATGTATAAATAGTCTCCACGTCAACATGATGACCTATAAATCCACGAAGCGGTAAAAAAGATAATGTATTAGATCTAAGAGAATTCAACATCACAGACTTAATTGCAATAAAAGCTGATTTTCAACCTAATCTTACAAAATTAGCACCTTGTATTTTAAGTAAAGGATCAAAAAGGCGTTGTCGCCTAAAAGAATCATAAGAAAAACGAATTTTATCACTAATCCAGTCTTCGTTTAAACTTTGATTTACTCGAGGTAAAATCCGCATAATTTTTGTACCTCGAACGTCAACCCTAATATTACTATGGAAACCATCTAATACGTCTATAGTATTATAACTTTTCAGCTCTCAAGGTCTAGCAGTAAACGCAAACGGTTTTGAAGTTAAAGCACCAACAGGGCAAAGATCGATAACATTACCGGAAAGTTCGCTTGTCATAAGATTTTCTATATAAAAACCTATTTCCATTTTTGAACCCCTACCTGTAACACCTAAAACATTTACGCCAGCTAACTCATTACTAAATCTTACACATCTAGTACGATGAATACACCTGTTCATAATTGTTTTAATAAGTGGACCGCAATCTTTATCTTCAACCGCCCTCTTAAATTCATAAAATCTACCACGATCACTACCAAATACCAACGACTGATCTTGTAAATCACATTCACCACCCTGATCACAAATAGGACAATCTAGAGGATGATTAGCTAAAAGAAACTCCAACACTGATTCTCTGGCCTTTTTAACTTTAACAGTATTAGTGTAAATACTCATTGAATTAGATACATTTATTGCACAAGAAGCTAAGGGTTTAACTTGTTTTAAATCCTCAACTAGACACATTCGACAGTTTCCAGCTATAGAAAGTTTTTCATGAAAACAGAAACGAGGCACATCAATTTTATTTTTTAAGCAAGCCTGTATTAGCGTTAGTTTATTATTTATAGTATATTGAAAATCATTTATTTTAAATTGTACGGGTTTCATTTTATTTTTTTAATAATGATAAAAATATGATAGTTATTAAAATAGCAGATAAAAGTCCAAAATTTACTAGACTATAAAATGAAGAAATAAAAAGTATTGAAAAAATAAATATTACTGAAAGTAAAATTACAAAAATATAATTATATATAAAACCTGTTTGCATAAAACTAAATATTAAAGAAATCTTGTTTACCAACCTAACAATTGAGAGCGGGCCAAAAAACTCAATTAAACCTCTATCTATTGTTTTGAACGTAATTGTATAAAATGCCGATAATAAATTGAAAACAAACAGATTATTATAAACCAAATCGAAGTATCATTTTTTAACAAGAAAAAAGTAAGCAGCACGTGCTAACGAATTATTAAAAATAAAAAAAGAAACGTTATAAAAGAAAAAATACAAAATAAAAGAAGCAAACATACCGGCTAAGCTAAATACCAATGGTATTAATTTATAATAATAGTCTAAAAACTCTGCCGAAAGAATACTTTCATTTGAATAAAGCGTAAATATCGAAGTACCTCAGAAATCAGTACCTAAACCAATAAACAGATCTTTAAATAAAAAACCAATAAAAATGCTTAAAAAACCTAAAAAGAACAATACCGGGAAAATTAAGAAAGTAGACTCATGGGAAGTGGAGATAGCTCGCGGAGATGAATTAGGTTTAGCAAAAAAAACTAAATATGCTAAACGAATAGAATAAAATGATGTTATAAAAGCAGCAAAAACACCCAACGTATAAACATATAAGCTATTAACAGAAAATTTAGAAAAAGCAACCTCTAAAATTACCTCTTTAGAATAAAAACCTGTTAAAAATGGGAAACCGGCAAGAGATAAAGATCCTACAACGATAACAACATAAGTTAGGGGTAAAAGTTTAACTAAACCACCCATTTTACGCATATCCTGCTCATCTAAAAGAGCGTGAATAACAGAACCAGCACCTAAAAACAATAAAGCTTTAAAAAAACCATGATTAAATAAATGGAATAAACCCACAGAATAATTTGACATACCACAAGCAAAAAACATATAACCCAGTTGACTACATGTCGAATATGCAATAACCTTTTTTATATCATACTGAACCAAACCAACAGTTCCAGCAAAGAAAGCCGTTAAAGCCCCTATCATTGAAACTAAAAATAAAACAGAAGAACTGTACTCCAAAATAGGAGAAGAACGTATAAGGACGAAAACCCCAGCAGTTACCATTGTAGCTGCATGAATAAGAGCAGAAACCGGCGTTGGTCCCTCCATAGCGTCAGGCAATCAAGTATGTAAGCCTAGTTGTGCGGATTTTCCCACAGCACCCAAAAATAAAAATACCGCAACTAAATCTAATTTATTAAAATCTACTGAAAAAACAGTAAATGGGGTAGAATTAAACACAAGACTTGATAAATTAAAAACTACACCAAAATCAAAGCTTCTAAAAAAAAAAAACATTAAAAGAAGGGCAAAATAAATACCAAAATCTCCAAAACGGTTAACTATTATAGCTTTCATAGCAGATTTATTGGCTTGAACACGAGTATATCAAAAATTTATTAGAAGATAAGAAGATAAACCCACACCTTCTCAACCTAAAAATAATTGAACAAAGCTGCCAGAAGTTACTAACATAAGCATAAAAAAAGTGAATAAAGATAAATAACCTAAAAATCTCACAATATGGGGATCGCCATTCATATAATCCATTGAATAAAGGTGAACCAAAAATGAAACAAAAACTACTAAAACTAGCATAACTGATGTGATACCATCAAAAAAAAATAACCAATTTATTTTTAAGACCCCGATATGAAATCAGTTACCTAAATTAATAACGCAAACAGACTTGTTTATACCAACCTCAAAAAATATAAAAATAGATGAAATAACAGCTAATAGCATATTAAACGTAAAAAATCTTAAAACAAATTTACCTAAAAACCTACCTAACAAACAAGAAATTAACAAGTTCAAAAACGGTAAAAATAAAGGAAGTAAATACATATTAATTTTTTAAAGAAACGGAAGATTTTAAAGATTTTAAAGTTTGTCTAAATATCAGCTGCCTTTTTATATTTACATTTTGATTTAAAACTAAAACAATAGAACCTATCATAGCAATCAACAATATAAGACTAACAACTAAAAAGATAAAAAAAGTGTAGGTATAAACTAACCAACCAAGCATTTCTGTATTTGTAATCTCAAGAGATAGAGTCGGATAATTAGAATACGAAATCGGTAGCACAGAATTTTTAATCAAAACAAAACTTTTTGTCTGATCAAAATAAATTGAAATTAAATCAATTTCGGAGTTATAATGTGCATTAAAGTTTCCACCTAAATAATTAACAAATGAGTTATCAAAAACATAAGGAGAATCAAGAAAAGTGACCTCTTTTAAAGACCAAAATCCATTATAAAAAAACAAGTCGACAAAATTTGAAAAATCAAACTTAAACAAAACAAAAAAAATTTGAAATAGAAAAATGCTACTAATAGATAGACCTACAGGTATATATTTTCAGAAAACCTCGTCAAGCTCTAATATTTTTATATTCAGCATCATAACAACAAATAAGAATAAAACAGCAATGGCACCAACATAAACGATTAAGAAAATGATTGCTATAAACTCAACACCCAACATAATCAAAACGAAAGTAACGTTACAAAAAACTAATATGAGATATAAAATGGAATGTATGGGATTTTTAGAAACTATAACCATAACACTGCAAAGAACTGCTAAAATACAGAATGCAATTAGTAGATGATTTAAAATCATTTTTATATTGTTCAACGGATTTGTAGAATAGAGGTTGGATTCGAACCACCGCCTCGGGTTGACCGCGCTCTGCCTCTGAGCTATCTAACAGGTATTTTTAAGTAGAAAGTAAACCAAATTAAAATTATATTCGTTATTTTTTGAAAAAATCAAATGTGTTACGTCCGTAAAGGGCCGGGGTAAATGTGAAAAACGTTGGACTTCCAAAAAATCGACTAGTTGTAGCATACAGGCAATCCAATCCATACGACAATTTGTCCGAAGGGCAGCTTAATCTAACCACAGATATAACGTCCTTGACGTCATCAGGAAGGCGCGTGACCTGATCTTGTAAAAAATCAAGACTGTAGTTAAAATTAGAGTCATTGGGGAGAGGGGTGAAAAGCTCTCTTATCATTGAAAGATTAGTATAATCCCGCAGGTCAAACCAGCTCTCATTGTAATCAAAATAGATATCTACAATCAAATTATTGTTGAAATCAACGTAGGTGTAGGCAAGAGCGTCGTGCTCGTCAATGCCTTTATTTAAAAAGAAAAGGCGTACAGCTGCAATAAAACCCTCGGCCCACGCTGACATGTTACCATAAACTCAGTAGTTAGGACCTTCAATCTTAATTTGGAACTTTCGAGCAAAGGTGCGATTAGGATCGGCAAAAGCTCTGGCCGTTGAAAAGTCAATTGTAGGAAGCAATAAACGTCGTCGATTAGAACAGTAATTAATTTCAGGCGTGTAATTGTTGTATCGATAATAAAAGGTACGTGAGTCAATAATTATGTTTTGAAGCATGTAAGAGGCTACGTTGTCATCGAAAAAATCGTAGCTTCAGTTGAGTGGCCCATCGCTTTTCTCAAACTGCTGCAAAAACAATTGTTCAAGGCGTTGAGCCTGCTCTTCAGTTAAAACCGTGTAAATGATTAAAACAAACCCTGGAGCGGTAACATTCAATATATTTTCGCCGGAGTTATTAATATAACAAATGCGAGGAGCCTTACTTAGCTCGTCAAAAAGATCTACAGAATGCAAAAACAAGTCGATCATTTGATCAAGTGATTTAAACGGTGCTAAATCACGTTTTATTTCCTTTAACAAACACTCAGTATCCATATCAAAATTTAACCTTATTTTGGTATTGAAAGGCGGTGCTTCATATTCTGGATGATTACACGACGAATAAGTAAACGATCAAATGTCCAAATCCGTACAGACTATCATCTCTATTGGCGAATAATAGAACAGCGGGTACACGTCAGAGTGGAACTTCTCGCGATTTAAGTTAAAATAATCGAAATAAAACTGAGGAAGATCTTTGTTTAATTTTTTATTTATAGAAGTTTTAAATATAGCCGGTTTGGTCATTATTTTTTAGATTTTTGTATAATTTTGAAAACATTTTGCATTGGATTGAGCGGTGATAATGGCGTTGGTTTTTCACCGTAAGTATAGGGGAAAAATACACCACCTTTAGAAAACGACGCACCAGCGCTAAGTTTTAAATTTGTACTTGTAGACTCTAAATAGGAAGATTTACCTGTAACGAGAAACAACTGGCGCCCCTTAAAACCGTAATCAATAAAAGTGACATGATCGGGGTCAAGGCCTGTAATGAGTTGTAGAGGTGTTCTGCAATAACCACCCATTAGCCCCATTTTTTTAAAATTAAACCAGTGAGTAACATACTGAGCACGACAATTACCAACTAAATCCAAGTCGTTTGTTAACCTGGTGTTTCAAGGAAAGTCTGGCGGACCAGAGTGGGTGTATTCTGAAGTAAGTGGTGAATTGTCTAACTCTTTTAAATCGGACGGGGGGTGGGCCTTAGCAGCTACGGACAATTTTACTACATTTAAATAATGAGAAAGTGCCAGTCGTGCAATCGGCGTCTTTTCGTAATTTTCTGTCGGAACAAAACGAAGGGCATTCTTAGTCAATATGCAACCGGTCTGCTCAGAGTACAAAACTAGTCGTTCTAAACCACAAGGCATAGTATAGGTTTCAAATTCAGCAGCCAAAATTATAGGAAGTTCAGACTCTTCTAAAAAAGAACATTCTTTATGGTTTACGGGTGGAACAGCAATGTCACTCGAAACAGTTGTAAACCAAGTGATGGCCATAACGAAAGAAGCAGTTGATTTAAAAGGAAACCTAAATAAGTATAATCTCAGATAGCTAAAAATAGAAAACATTGTAACAATTAGAACAAATGGCGATAACATAAAACAAACGGTAATATGGCACAAAATCAAAAAAGAAAGAACAAGGGGTTCCATTAATAATTTAAGCGGCCACTTAATAAGCTTTTGGTCAATTAAGTAACTTACCAAAAAAAATAATTGTGCTAAAATACAGAATGCAATTAGTAGATGATTTAAAATCATTTTTATATTGTTCAACGGATTTGTAGAATAGAGGTTGGATTCGAACCACCGCCTCGGGTTGACCGCGCTCTGCCTCTGAGCTATCTAACATAAATAAGAACTATAAAACCAGAACTTTGAAAAATGGCACCGTGAGGGGGGCGAGATTTGAACTCGCAACGTCGGGTCATGAGCCCGGTATGTTTCCAATTACAACACCCCCTTGCGTTATTATTCATAGGGTAGTTTTATTACTGGGAGTGACAGGACTCGAACCTGCACCTTTTAACTCGACAAGTTAACTCTCTACCATTAAGTTACACTCCCAATTTTCATGCAATTATCAGAGTGATAGGACTCGAACCTATAGTCTTCTGTTCCCAAAACAGACACATTACCTATTATGCTACACTTTTATGGACGCAATCAGAATCGAACTGATATCTAATACGTGCAAGGTATTGATTCTACCATTAAACTATGCATCCACAATTCTTATTAGGCCTAATTGGAATCGAACCAATAACTTCTCGTTATGAGCGAGACATTTTCCCACTAAACTATAGGTTAGTCGATTTTTCTAAATCGCGAAAATCATAAAAAAGAAAATACACAAAAAATATTTTATTAGTACAGGTAAACAAAACCATTACTAGTTAACATTTCCTGCCTATAAAGTTATTATCTACAACTTTTTTTTGAAAACATAAAAATTATTTTCTCGCTTATATGCTTTCAGCAATTATAAAATTTATACGTAGCTACTCGACAATGCACAAAATTAGACAATCGATTTACCAGTGGTATACATTTCTCAATCCTCTCGTACAAAAGAAACGTTTTTTTAGTTTTCTATGAAATGACAGATAGGAACCGAACTGTCTCACGACGTTCTAAACCCAACTCACGTACCACTTTAATAGGCGAACAGCCTAACCCTTGGAACCGCCTACAGCTCCAGGATGTGATGAGTCGACATCGAGGTACCAAACAAGCCCGTCGATAAGGACTCTTAGGGCCCATTAGCCTGTTATCCCTGACGTACCTTTTATCCGTTAAGCAATAGCCCTTCCATACAGCACTATTGGATCACTATGGCCGACTTTCGTCTCTGAATCGATTTGTCAATCTACTCAGTCAAGCAACCTTCTACCATTAAATTTTTGATAAATTTTAAATAAATCATAATTACCTTATGCACGCCTTCGTTACTATTTAGAAGGCGACCACCCCAGTCAAACTACCAATCATAAAATATCCTAGGACCTAGTTAGCTCTAAAACTTAAAAAAACAATATTTCACCGACGCCTAAACAATTAGCTAGCGCTAAGGTCTCATAAGCTTATTGCTTATACTACATAATTAACACTTTATGAGCAATTTATGATTATAGTAAAGGTGTACAGGGTCTTTCCGTCCAATCATTTCTATACTGCATCTTCACAGCAAATTTAATTTCACTGGGCTAATACTGGAGACAGTAGGGAAGTCGTTACACCATTCATGCAGGTCGGAACTCACCCGACAAGGAATTTCGCTCAAATATGTTGCTTTGTCTGGATAAAATGACAAATACGCTTAACATTTCGGTTAAGTTCGGACTATTTCTTTATCCTTAAAAATATAATATATAATAAGTAATTTAATTTTCTTCATTTAAATTTTTGAATTCTAAAGCTTTATTCATTTTGTTTTTTATACCGACTATTCTAGCTAAACCAGCTTCGTTTAAATGCTCTTGTCTTTTCATTATCAATATAATTTCACGAAAATGAAGAAAGTTAAATTTTTTAGTTGTTAATAAATTATTGGACTCAAAAAAAGGGACGATTTTATCATGTAAGGTTTCAAATTTGCGAACTCGATATTCATAAATATCCGAATTTTTAGATTTATTTGGTACTACAACACCATAACCAAAAAAACCCTTAATAGCATATAAAAGTTGTATATCTCTCTTATGCTGTACAATTCTAAATTCTGGTAAAACCTGATAACCCACCCTTAAATCATCCGACTTATTTATACCAACATAAAAACAACCTTCACCATCAACGAAACCTACAATTCAATCTTTATTAATCTTCATTACATTTTTATTTAATATATTTAAATAGGATATTCAACGTGTAGTCTCTGAGGATCCTTTAAAATAAAGTTTCCTGCCGATTGTCCCCGTGTACCTTGGATTTTTGCTACAACTATTTAAAATTGGTGCACCTAAGGTCTTTTGAGGATATTCCGGCATATAGTTGAATGTTTGCTCTCTTGTTACCAAAAGAGAAGGCAATAAAATTCACCTTAGGACCGTTATGGTTACAGCCGCCGTTTACTGAGATTTATATTCATGGCATTTCTACCACTCCTTTTTGTCTTTCAGCACCGGGCAGGTGTCAGACCCTATACATCGTTTTACAACTTAGCAGAGTCCTGTGTTTTTAGTAAACAGTCGCTACCCTCTATTCTGTTACACCTATCAATAATTTCTTATTAAAGGTACTCCTTCTCCCGAAGTTACGGAGCTATTTTGCCGAGTTCCTTCAATATTATTATCCCACCACCTAAATATACTCTATTAAAATATCTGAGCCGATTTAAGTACGGTTTAAATTTTCTAGTTTTTTCCAGAGAAGTTTTAATTACACAAAAAATTTTTTAAATTTGAATAACCTGTTACTTCTGTCACTTATTGAAAAATTTAAGAATTTTAACTTAACGCCCATCGCCAACAGTTATCACTATAAAGCTTAGGGGCCGATTAACCCTATTCAAACTAATTTAAAAATAGGAAACCTTATATATTCGGTGAAGAAGTTTCTCACTTCTTTTTGCTACTCATACAGGCATACTTTCTCTTAATATAATAACCACCGCTCGCGAGGCAGTCTTAAAAATATAAGATACTCTACTACCGATTCCATATAGCTTCAGTAAATAATTTTAGTCCGTTATATTATAAAACCCTATAATGCTTTTATGAATTAGTGAGCTGTTACGCTTTCTTTAAAGTATGGCTGCTTCTAAGCCAACCTCCTAATTGTAATAACACCTGAAGTTATTTCATACACTTAATTATTTTTAAGGACTTTAGCTGATACTCTGGGCTGTTTCCCTTTTGATTACGAACCTTCGCGCCCGCAATCTGCCTGCTCTGTAATTAATTAACTGTCATTCGTAGTTTAAATAAACTCAGTAGAAGTATTAGTTCCCATTGCTTATCTAGAGCTCTACCAACAGTAATATCCACAAAACGCTCTACCTAAATAGATTTCGTAGAGTACTAGCTAACACTAAGCTTGATTAGCCTTTCACCCCTAGCTACCACTCATCCCGGTATTATGCAACATACATGGGTTCGATCCTCCGGTACGTTTTAAAGTACCCTCAATCTGGCAATAAATAGATCGCTTAGTATCGAGTCTTTAAAAACTAACTTGACGCTCATTTAAAGCTCGCTTTCACTGCACCTTTATCTAACGAATATAGTTTGCTAATTTTACAAATTCGCCCGCTCATTATGCAAAAGGCACCTTATAACAAATAAACATTTGCTTTAAGTCCTTAAAGTTAGCAATTTCAAGATCTTTTCACTGATTCTTTTCACCTTTCCTTCACAGTACTTGTACACTATAAATCACAACAGCATATTTAGCCTTGGCAAATGGTTTTACCTTTTTCCGATAAAATAACACAGATTCTATCTTACTCAACACTAATACATAAATCAAATTATAAGGGGCTATCACCCTCTACGGCACTTAAATAGCTTAAATTTTCTATTCTATTACATATTATAATTGGCTAGTTTGTTTTCACTCACCATTACTAACAAAATCATTAATTATTTTCTTTTCCTTCGAATATTGAGATGTTTCACTTACTCGAGTAAATACAATATTTAAATGTTAGGTTTCCCTTAGGGTAAATGCAATTCTTCGTGATAATCCAACTCATTGCATATTTCGTCTGGTTAAACGCCCTGTTCTATTGTGTTTAGGTATTCTTTACTAACTCTTTCATCTTTGTGTAATCACAATTTTTTAATTTACAAAATGTTATTAATTAAAAGTTAAACTCTTAAGTGGGGGTAATGGGACTCGAACCCATACGGGATTTAACCACTGGTTTCTAAAACCAGCCTGTCTACCATTTCAGCATACCACTGGGCCTAGATAGATTTGAACTATCGACTTTACGCTTATCAAGCGTACACTCTAACCCCTGAGTTATAGGCCTTATGAACCCTATGAGAATCGAACTCATATTCTTAACGTGAAAGGTTAACGTCCTACCATTAGACGAAGGGTTGTTTTTTAAGTGGGTGTATTGGGACTCGAACCCAAAACCTCCGGTTTAAGAGACCGTTGCTCTACCATTGAGCTATACAAAATTGGGATAATAGGACTCGAACCTATAATCATGGGTTCAAAACCCACCGCCTTGCCCTTTGGCTATATCCTGTACCCTTAATTGAAAAACAAGTAGAATAAAGAGAATATAGGCAAAGCGATATACATATAATATGATAAAAAAATATACGTATTGAAATGGGTAGGAATGGGATCGAACCACCGACCTATGGTTTTTCAGACCATCGCTCTACCACTGAGCTACCTACTCAAAAATTTAATTAAACCCAACAAATCTCTTTATCTAATCCTAAATTTGAAAGGGTGAGAAAATCAGGGTTTGACTTTCCTCAGGGATTACGAACCCCTTCACTATCTATTGACGCAACACTAACGGTTGCTTGACCATCATCCTTATGAATAGACTTCTTGTAATAAATCTGCAGAAAAGTCTGCATTGTATGTCTAAGCAAATTAAATTGCTCGCGAGTTTCTGGGTAGTTATACTCACCTAAACCCTTGGACGATAGCCTAACAAGATCTATAAACAATCAATGGTCTTCTGGCTTAATCGGCCAAGCTTCTATTAAATTAACGTTGCCATATTCTGTCGAACGATAACGAGGATACTTATGAGCATCTACAAACTCATTTATCTTAAAACTCGGGGTTTCATATGTGTACCTAAACTGAGCATCAAGAAAAGCTTGAGGGTTATTTAAGTCCTGCCCGTAAGGAACAAAAAAACGAGCAAACAACTCTCTAAACTCCGTAGTGGGGTTAGGACCCCAAGACATATACCACTCTTTCATAGCTATAAAAAGTTCAGGATCACTCTCGTAAGTTAAATAAGGAGAAAAAGTGGCGTCTATCTTCTTATGTCAACACTTATAGAAGACTTTATCACCAAATACTTTCTGGTACCAATATGAAAAGGGTTGGCCTGCAAAATCGCCTCTTGTAGAGAAACTAGATTGTAGATAAACATCATAGTCACCAAAATAATCACGAAAGTTAAAACGATCGAGAATTAGGGCGGGGTAGTGAATATTACCTGTGACAAAAATTTTACACTCACCAAAGGGGCTACGATAGTAGTGTTTCTCCAAATTCATAAATAAAATTATTTTTTTCAATAATTCAGCATCACGCTCTGTCAACTGGTTATCTGCCAACTTACCTAACACCTCTGCTTTATAAGTTATAGCTGGCGGCACCATATCAATAGGCGTGGGCTCAAAAAGTGTACAAAAGATAGCAAACGGAACAACTACCACAAATGCAAATCCAAAGACAATTCCCATTAGTATTTATTGTACGTAAGATATTTTGTATAAAGCTCAAACGAAACAGGCCTAGTTAAAGATCTAGGTGTTGGGTTTCTGATAAGCATAGCTGTTAAGAGCTTATAGTCGACCTCGGCAAAATCAGGATGATTTAAAAGAACTAACCTTTTTTTTAAACGAGATTTTAAGGAGCAGTAAACATACTTGAAATAACGTTTATTTATTGAAACCAGTTGACTAAATTCAAGAAGGTAGGAATCGAAAGTTATTTTCTTGTTATTTACGAACACATTACCGTTTTTTATGAACTTTTTAATAAAGTAAACAGAAGGTAAAAAATTCAGGCGAAATAAAAAGTTATCTAATTTTGCCTCTAACATCAAAAAAACTGCGAATTGGTTACGACCCCACAATTTGCGAGCAGTGTTGTATGGTTTGAAGAACGACGATATTTTTTTAAAGCCAAAAAAATAAGAAATTTTCTTGTAATACATGTGTTTTAAAGCAAAAAGAGACTTTTTCTTCTTCTTTTTACGTGGAGCAGCAATGTGGACTGAGTAGAAAAACCTACGCTGCCTTTTTAATTTTAGTTTTCTTTTTAAAAAATGTTTTGTATTATTTCTCCTTACAAAACGTTTAAACTTACCAATTAAAACCCTTCTCAGAGAATAATTTGGATAGTGACGAGAGCGGTACTTTTCAAGCTCCAAAGTGGTTTCTATAGTCGAAGGAAATAGACTAACAGAAGCTCTCTTATTATAAACTTTTTTGAACGATGTTAGATAACTAAGATTAGATCTTAACAAGCAGAATAATTTATGCTTTTTAAATATTTTTGACTTATTTACTAAGCTCGCAGATTTAGAAGAGGTGAATTTAAAAGTAGAACGAGAGGCCCGATTTATGTAGCGGGTATTTCTTCTCAACAACTTAAATTTATAAATAGTTAAACGCAGGGCTTTTAGAAATTTTCACCTAAAGTATCGATATTTATTTTTTAAACGAATTCGTCTTTTTAGAACTACGGCCTTATAGTTCATTAACACCGCTCTTTTATTGTATGAGAATGTTTTTTTTAACACCAGATGACCTCATACCTCATCATGGTATTTTTTATATAAACGATGCAAATTAATACGATTCATTTTTTTATTATTTTATTAGTTTTAAATAAATTAGCCCCGAGATTCTTATTGTTTTCGACTTATAAATCAAATAAAATAAGGTTCAATTATTTTTATCAATTGAGTTCGAAATGAGTTCAGATGATTTAATTGAAAAATTAACATTCTTTTTAATCAGTGTAAATAAAACAGTATTTATTTACCGGTAAAATTTTTAAAATATATGTAAATATATTGGTAGAAGTTAATAGGATTAACAACATAAACTTCAATTGGCATAAAAGCGTGATTAACACCGCAAAGTTCACTACATTGACCATAAAAAGTTCCCGTATTTTTTAAATAAAGTGAAGTTTGATTTAATCTTCCAGGAACAGCATCCAATTTAACACCAAAAGCAGGAACAGCTCAGCTATGTAAAACATCCGAAGAAGTAATTAACAATCTAACGTGAGTATTTTTTGGTAAAAATAATGGCATATCAGTTTTTAACAGTCTAAGATCACCTATGTTTAATTCATCCTCGTGAACCATATAGCTATCAAATTTAATAGTTGTTTCAGGAACAATCATTGGAGCATAAAGCATTTCAAACATAGATTTATCGCTTTTATAGCCTATAGATCTGTACAGTGCTTCGCTAGCTGCTAGTTCTTCAGCTGTATGATAGCCTTCAAGTTTATTAGCATAAACAACCGAGTAATCTGAGTATTCGTAACTTCAATATCATTGGTGACCTATAACTTTAACTGTTAAAACAGGATCTATAATTTCATCCATAGCATAAAGTAAAGCAAAGGAAGGTACAGCTATAAATAAAAGAATAAAAGCCGGTAATATTGTTCATATTATTTCAATTGTTGTTCCATGATTAATAGTATAGGTTCTGTGAGAAACACTAAAGTTTAATGCTTCTTTGCAACTATCAATTACAGAATTAAAAGATAAAATAGCTTTTGATTCAGGTAAATCATTATTAAGATAACCGTAGTAAAACTTTCTATAAGTTGATAATAAAAGGTAAGAGACGACAAATAGAATAACTGCAAGAAAAAATAAAATGTGGTCGTGCAATTTTATGATACCATAAGCTATTGGAGTAACAGGATCCTGAGTGCCTATTTTTCAAAAATCAGTATGATCATTTACGCAAAAAACATAGTCATTAATAAGATAAAGTACAAATAAAGATAGAACAAATAAAAAAACAGAGCTTTTGTTAAATAAAGTGATTTGAGAAGCTGACTTAATAGAAGGTATGTTTATAGAATTTAACCTATCGGCAGCCTGTTCAATATATGGTTTTAACGAAGAATGAATAGATCTTACAAATTTTGGGCTAACATTATTGTTAAAAGCTACATAAATTAAATAAAAGAAAATAATTACACTTATAGAAGAAATTATTGAACCAAATGAAGATAGTATATTTCAGTAATAATAGTTATCCGGATAATCTGGTATTCTTCTCGGCATTCCAGCTAAACCAACAAAATGCATTGGAAAAAAGGTTAGATTTACTCCGATAAACATAAGTCAAAAATGAATATTTGCGTACATTTCATTATAGGTATAACCAGAAATTTTTCAAAATCAGTAATAAAAACCAGCAAAAAAACCAAAAACAGCACCCATCGATAAAACATAGTGAAAATGAGCAACAACATAATAAGTATCGTGCAGCATAATATCCAAACCAGCATTCGAAAGAACAATTCCTGTTAAACCTCCAAGAGTAAAAAGAACAAGAAAACCTATAACAAAAAGTAAAGGTGTTTTTCTAACTACCTGACCACCTCAAATGGTAGCGATTCAACTAAAAATCTTAATACCTGTCGGAACAGCAATCATCATAGTAGCTGCAGTGAAATATGCTCTAGTATCAACATCTAAACCGACTGTATACATATGGTGGGCTCAAACAATGAAACCTAAAACAGCGATTGAAAGCATAGCATAAACCATACCTATATAACCAAAAACTGATTTATTACAAAACGTACCTATAATTTGGCTAACTATACCAAAAGCCGGTAAAATTAGAATATAAACTTCAGGATGTCCAAAAAATCAAAAAAGATGTTGATATAATATAGGATCACCTCCTCCAGATGGATCAAAAAAACTAGTATTAAAATTTCTATCAGTTAATAGCATAGTAATACCGCCGGCTAGGACTGGTAAAGAAAGTAAAAGTAAAAACGCTGTAATTAATATTGATCACACGAATAATGGCATTTTATGCATAGATAGGCCAGGTACTCTCATATTAAATACAGTAGTAATAAAATTTATAGCACCAAGAAGAGAAGATATACCAGCTAAATGTAAACTAAAGATAGCCAAATCAACTGATCCTCCAGAGTGGGCTACAATAGAACTTAGGGGTGGATAAACGGTTCATCCAGTACCAGCTCCGAACTCAACTAATGAAGAACTAAGAAGTAAAAAAAGAGAAGGTGGGAGTAATCAAAAACTGATATTGTTCAAACGTGGGAAAGCCATATCAGGTGCACCTATCATAAGAGGAACAAATCAATTACCAAAACCACCAACCATTACAGGCATAACAAAAAAGAAAATCATAACAAAAGCATGTGCAGTAATAATAACGTTGTATAATTGGCTATTACCACCTAAAATTTGTGAACCAGGAGCGGCTAACTCTAATCTTATAATCATTGAAAATATTGTTCCAACGATACCAGAAAATCCACCAAATATTAAGTATAATGTACCAATATCTTTATGATTTGTTGAAAACAACCAGCGGTTATCGGTAAAAAAACTAGAAAAACTGCTTGCTAATCTATTGTAAGCGTTCATCTTGTGTTTTTAAAACTTAAAAATGTGACTAAATCTACCCTTTAAAATATTTTGTTCAGCAGCAGGTTCCCCTACCGCTACCTTGTTACGACTTCACCCCAGTCCTTGATCTAGTTGTCAAAGTCGAATTCTTTGAGAGCATTTTGTAGAAAAAAATCTTGCAAACACTACTCATAGCTCAAACCTCTTCTAACCAAACCAATTCCCATGGCGTGACGGGCGGTGTGTACAAAGATCGAGAATGTATTCACCGCAGCATTCTATTCTGCGATTACTAGCGATTCCTACTTCATATTCTCGAGTTTCAGAGAATAATCAGAACTGAGGTTAACTTTTAATGATTAGCTCTAGCTCACACTTTTGCTTCACATTGTGGTTACCATTGTAGTACGTGTGTAGCCCAACCTATATAGGCCATAATGATTTGACTTCCTCTCCTTTCAAGTAATTTTCAAATTAGTAATTGCTCTATTTTTTTAAAACAAATAAAGCCGAAGGTTGCGTCCGTTAAATGAATTAACAAAACATTTCACAACACGAACTGCCGACAACCATGCAGCACCTGTATAGGTCAATGAAAAAGCGTTTTTAAAAACGCAACTTCATACTTTCTTATTTAATTTTGGATTTCCAAAATTAAATAACGAAATAACCTATATTCAAGGGTTGGTAAGATTCTTTGCGTTATATCAAATTAAACCACATACTCCACCGCTTATACAATCTTCCGTCAGTTTCTTTGAGTTTTAACCTTGCGGTCGTAGTACTCAGGTGGAATATTTACGCGTTAGCTTAAT
>WPCJ01312135.1_pt1 | contig 30912 bp, 27 predicted proteins | sample 5399831 | NCBI WGS metagenome assembly WPCJ01 (sample SAMN12869470, study PRJNA574797) | sludge metagenome | isolation source: wastewater treatment of pH10 | place: China:Beijing | collected 2019-05-20 | reverse complement strand
TGTCAGCGCCATGTCGATATGCGGATAGGTGCGGTAGGCGACGAGCGCGTCGGCCATCGCCATCATCAACGGCGTGACATTGCCGTGCAGGTCGAGGCTGACGACGAGCGGGACGTCCGGCCCGATCGCAGCGCGCACGCGCCGCAGCAATTCGCCCTCGCCGTCGTCGTGATTCTGCGCCACCATCGCGCCGTGCAGGTCGAGATAGACGCCGTCCAGCGGCAGCGCGGCGGTGATGCGCTCGACCAGTTCGCCCGCGAGGGCCTCGAAGGCTTCGCTCGTTACATGGGCCGAGGGGCTGGCTGCGCACCAGAGCGTCGGCACGAGCTTCCAATCGCGGCTGCGGGCGCTGTCGACGAAGCCGGCGGCGCCGACATTGACGTTCTTCACCGCTGCGAAGATCGCCTCTCCGCGCGCCAAAGGCGGCCAGCCGCCGCCTTGCAGGAAGGCTTCCATCCCAGCCATGCTGGGTGCAAAAGTATTGGTTTCGTGCAGAAATCCACCAAATGCGACGCGGCGCGACATCCGTTCCCTCCCCGGTTGCGCCGAGGTAATCACAGGCGGGCGCGCGCTCCAACACGCAAAAGCGCTGGCCCGGCCATCGTCAAATGGCGGAGCGGCGCTGGCTTGGCCGCTGCACGAGGAGGCCGCCGAGATGCCGCATGCGGATCTGCGCGCGCGGGTCAGACCGGGCGGAGAGGGGCCGCGTTGCGTTCTAGCGAAGCAATCTTCCCAGGAAATCCCGCGCCCTGTCCGATTGCGGGGCCGAGAAGAAAGCTTCGGCGCCGGCCGTTTCAACGATCGTTCCCGCGTCCATGAACACGACGCGGTCGGCGACCTGCCGGGCGAAGCCCATCTCGTGAGTGACGCAAAGCATGGTCATGCCCTCCTGCGCCAGTTCAACCATGACGGCGAGAACCTCGCTGATCATCTCGGGGTCGAGCGCGGAGGTCGGCTCGTCGAAGAGCATGACCTCGGGGTCCATCGACAGCGAGCGGGCGATGGCGACGCGCTGCTGCTGTCCGCCCGAGAGCTGGCTGGGATACTTGCCGGCATGGGCTCGCAGTCCGACGCGGTCGAGCAGGGCCATCGCCTTGTGCTCGGCCTCGGCCGCATCGCGCTTCAGCACCTTCTGCTGGGCGATCGTTAGGTTGCCGAGCACCGAGAGATGCGGGAACAGCTCGAAATGCTGGAAGACCATGCCGATGCGGCGGCGCCATTCGGGGAGTCTGACATCGCGATCCCGGATCGACTTTCCCTTGAAGAGAATGTCGCCTTTCTGGAAATCCTCGAGCCCGTTGATCAGCTTGATGAGGGTGGATTTGCCCGAGCCCGACGGGCCGCAGAAGATCACCACTTCCCCCTTCTCGACCGCGACGCTGCAATCGCGCAGCGCCTGGAAATCCTCATACCATTTCGAGACGTTCTTCAGCGCGATCATGACGCCGTCCTGTTCTGAAGAAACCTGACCAGCCCACTCAGGCCGGAGCAGATCGCCCAGTAGACGGCGCCTGCCAGGAGCAACATCGGAACCAGGGTGCCGTCGCGCTCGCCAATGCTCACGGTGTTGCGGAAGAAATCGCCGAGCGAGATGACGTAGACCAGCGAGGTGTCCTGGAAGATCACGATGCATTGCGTCATCATGATCGGAAGCATGGCGCGAAACGCCTGCGGCAGGATGATGTAGCGCATCGACTGATAGCGGGTCATGCCGAGTGCAGCGGCGGCGTGGAACTGCCCCTTCGAGAGCCCGATGATGCCGGCGCGGATGATTTCCGCGAAGAACGCCGATTCGAGCAGGACGAAGGCGACCATGGCCGAGACGAGGCGGATGTCGACGCTGGGCGAGAGGCCGAAGACCGCCCGCAGGATCTGCGGCACGATCAGGAAGAACCAGAGCAGCAGCATGACCAGCGGCACGGCTCGGAACAGTGCGACATAGTATTTGGAGAAGAGTTGCAGGGGCCGACTGCCGGAGACGGCGAGCATCGCCAGGACCGTGCCGCCTGCGATACCGCCGACGATCGCGACCAGAGTGACCTGCAGGGTGACCGCGATGCCGGCGCCGATGATGCTCCTGGCCGCGAGGATGCTGTCCCATTCGAGCGCGAACATCTCAGGCTCCCATCATGCCAGGGAGCCGGATGCGTCGCTGAATCCATTCCATCAGGCGCAGGATGACGATGTTCAGCCCGATATAGGCGAGCGTCACCACGATAAAGGATTCGTAGGGCTGCGCGGTGAAGTCGACGAGTTGCCGGGCCTGGCCGCTCAGTTCGAGCAGCCCGATGGTCGATGCGACGGCCGAGTTCTTCGAGATGATCAGGAATTCGGAGGTCAGGGGCGGCAGGATGCGGCGGAAGCATTGCGGCAGCAGGATATGACGGAACGTTTGCGGCAGCCTGAAGCCGAGCGCCTGCGCGGCCTGCAACTGGCCCGGCGGCAAGGCGGCGATGCCTGCGCGGACCTGTTCGCAGATGCGTGCGCCGGTGAAGAAGCCGAGCGCCAGCACGGACACGACAAAGACCTGGGTGCTTGGGGTGATGCTCTTGATCCAGTCGCCAATTGCCGTGGGCAGCACCTCCGGCACAACGAAGAACCAGATAAAGAACTGCACGATCAGCGGCACATTGCGGAAGAGCGAGACATAGGTCGCGCCGATCGCGTCGCAGAGGCGGCTCGGCCAGGCGCGAAGGATGCCGAAAGCGGTGCCGACAAGCAGGGCGAGCAACCATGCGGCCAGCGTGAGCGCTGCCGTCAGCAGCAGGCCGTGCAGGATCCAGCCGAGATAGGTCGCCCCTTCACCGGTGGCGACCGGCTGCAACAGGACGCCCCAGTTCCAATTGTAGCCCATGATCCATCCAGTCGAGGCGTGACGGCCGGACCGCCCCGCGGTCAGGCCGGAGCACTCCCGCGATTGCATCGCCGAAACGCTCCAACCTTTGTTGTCTAGAGGTATTCGAGCGATCCGGGGACCATTTCGCCCGAAAGCCTTTAGTTGAGGATCTTGTCGTTCGGAGCGGCGAAGAGTGCTTTCATGTCATCCGACAGGGCGAAATCGAGATTGAGTCCGCGCGGCGGGATCGGCGAGCGGAACCACTTGTCGTAGATCGCGACCGCCTTGCCGGATGTCTGCAGCTCCGCGAGGGTCTCGTCGAGCAGCTTCTTGAGTTGCGCATCGCCCTTGCGCACCATGCAGCCATAGGCTTCGCGCGATTGCGGTGTTCCGGTGATGATGAATTCGGAGGCATCCTTCGTCTTGGCGCGTTCGCCGGCGAGGAGAGCGTCGTCCATCATCATCGCCTTGGCGCGACCGGTCGACAGCATCAGGAAGGACTCGGCATGGTCCTTGGCGCTGATGATGTTCATGCCCATGCCCTGATCCGCATTCATCTTGCGCAGCAGGATCTCGGAGGTCGTACCGGCGCCGACCACGACATTCTGGCCCTTGAGGTCGGGGAAGTCGGTGATGCCGGTGCTTTTGCGCGTGAGCAGGCGGGTGCCGATGGCGAAGAAGGTGTTGGAGAAATCGACCTGCTGCTCGCGGGAGGCGTTGTGCGTGGTCGTCGTGCATTCGAAGTCGATGGTGCCGTTCTGCAGCAAGGAGATCCGGTTCTGCGAGGTGATCGGCAACTTGCGGACCTGGAGATCGGGCTTGCCGAGCTTCGCCTTGATCCGGTCCAGGATGATCGCAGTCAGGTCCATCGAGTACCCGACCGGGTTCTTGGCGTCATCATAATAGGAGAACGGGATCGAAGCCTCGCGGTAACCGATCACCACTACGCCGTCGTCGGCGATCTTCTTCAGTGTCCCGTCGAGCGGTGCATTCTGGCCGGAAGCGGCGACCGGAATCAGCAACAGCATGACTGCGCTCGCTGCGGCGCCAAGGCAAGTCGATAGAATCGTCTTCATGTCGATGATCCTCCCTCGTTATGCTCCGACGATCGATGAGACGTCGATCACATACATCTGCCGCTCGTGCTCGTGCATCGAGTCGATGCAGACGCAGCGGCCGTCCTGGCTCCAGCGCGGGTGGAGATCGCAGCGGTTCTCCTTGGTGAGCGCGGGATCGGTGTAGAAGCTGCCGATGTCGTAGCGGACGCCCCTGGCGATGTCATAGAGGATCAGGATCCGCTCGTTGCTGACGGGGTCGGGGTAGGTGTCGGTCAGGAGCCAGCGCTGATCGACCGGCGAATAGGTCATGTGGCCGTTCTCGGTCAGCGCCTCCCGGCCGATCACCGATACCCGAACCGGGTCGGCATCGGCATAGAGATGGTAGTGGATCGAGCCGGCATGCGGCCCCCAGACGATGATGTGATCGTCGTCGCGCCAGAGCGGGTGGGAAATCTGATACTCCGATTTTTCGTAATCGAAGGTGCCGACCGCGCTCGGATCGAAATCATCCTGCAATTGCGGCAGCGGATGGTCCGAGCACTCCAGCAGCCGGATATTGCCGCCGTCGGGGTCCATCGTGATCAGCCGGTGCAGGAAGCAGGTCTCGTCCTCGACCCGCTCCGTCCAGCGATGCAGGAAAAGGACGCGGCTTGAGGACGGGTTGATCTCGATATGGCTGACCCAGTGGATCGCCTTGTCCATGGACGGGCGGTGATCGAGCGCCTTGAGATCTGCATAGCTGACGAGGAGCCGCGTCTGGCCGGTCTCGAGGTCGAGGCGGCGGATGCCGTCATCGGCCGGGCAGAGCGGCAGGTCGGCGCGCTGGCCGGCGAGGCCGACATAGCCGATGGTCCTGTGTGTGACGTAGAGCCGCTCGTAGTCGATCGTTAGGGCGTAGCGGCCGTTGGGTGCGGCGACATAGATCGGCGTGTCGAGCTCACGCGAAGCGCCGCTGGCCAGATCGAAGATCACGGAGCCGAAACCGGGATAGGGGCCCCGGCGCCCGCCGGTCCGGACGTTGTAGATCAAGCGCTCGCTGCGCGTTGCATCGAGCCATTGCAACTGGCTGCCCATCTGCCAGTTCCATGCCGTCGTCCGGCCGCAAGGGTGGAAGGCGCCATCGCCTGCCAGATTGAAGAAGCCAACCTCGGCGGCGCTGTCTGATTCCAGCACGAAATCGCGCGCGGCCACGCGCTGGGCGAGCAGGAGGCGGCTGCCCGCGCCCCAGTTCGTCTTGTCGTAGTATCCGAAGAAGTGATGGCCTGCGCCGCTTCCGACCCGCGTGACCGGGCAGGTTCTCTTGATCGGTTGAACCAGGCTGTGCATCGCCGCCACTGTACTTTCGATATCCGGGCGGAACTGCCCGCAGCGTGTCCGTCGCCTGAAAACGGCGGGGAACATGCGGGAAGACTAGGACCGCCAGAAAATACGAAAAAATTCTTTCTCGAAACATCTGTATACGAAAATGATATGTGTCGACGCGATGCAGACGTCCGGGAGACAGGTTCATGGGCAGGCCGCTGAATTTCCAGCAGATCCAGGTTTTCAAGACGGTCATGGAGACCGGAACGACGACCAAGGCTGCGATCGCGCTCAACACGACCCAACCCTCGATCAGCCGGAAGCTGGCCGATCTGCAGCAGGCGGCCGGCCTGCAGCTTTTCGAGCTGCATCACGGGCGTCTGCGCCCGACGCGCGAGGGGCGACAGCTCTACCGGTCGGTCCGCAAGCATTTCGAGGGGCTGGAGAAGATCGAGACCGTGGTCGGCATCCTCCGGAAGTCCGGGGCCGGCGTGCTGCGCATCGGCAGTACACCGACGCTGGCCACGGGCCTGCTGCCGAAGGTGATCGATCGCTTCATGCAGCGCTTTCCCGGCACCTTCATCAATCTGCAGACGGAGGCGACCCCGCAGCTCGAGGAGCATCTGCGTCAGGAACTGGTCGACCTCGCGCTCACGACAGGGACGATGGACACGGCCCTGTTTCAGTGCACGACGATCACCCGGGCGAGAGCGGTCTGCATCGTTCCCCACGAGCACGAACTCGCGCGCCTGCCGACGGTCGATCTAGCAACGCTCCACCGTTTCAGGCTTATCCTGCTCAACGACTCCGACAACATTGTCATCCGCATGCGCGAGCTCCTGGCCGAGGGCGGCTATCCGGAAGACGTTGCCGTGGAGACCAATTCATCGATCACCATCTGTGCGCTGGTTGCGGCTGGCGTGGGGATCGGAGTCGTCAACCCCTTCATCGCCAACACCTTCGCGGGACAGTTCGCGATCAAGGACCTCAATCCTCCGATTCCGGTCGAGGTGCTGCTCGCCCAGTCGATTACCATGGCACCGTCGATGCTGACGAAGGCGTTCTCCGAGATGCTGGCCAGCCCGTAGGCTCTCGGGGGACAGCACTGACCTGTGATTTTGCCTCGGCTTTTTCGATGGCCGCAGGTCACTTCTCAGGCCGATGCTCCCTCGCATCGACCTTCAGGCTGCCCGCAGCGCCATCGCCATGACGCGGTCGAGGATCGTATCGGTCTCGCCCAGCCAGTCTGACATCTGCGCCTCCATGAACAGATCGGGCGCGATGCCGAAGCCGTCATACATTTCGCCGGTCTTCTGGAAGGAGGCCATCGTCGAGAGCCGCACCCGGATGTCGCTGTTCGGCAGGAGGAAGGGAATGCTATTGCCGCTGCGCCCATTGCTCGCGGAGCCGACCAGCGTGACGTTCCGCCAACCCTTGAAGGTCGAGACGAAGATGTCGCCCGCACTGCCGACGCCCCAGTCCATCAACAGATAGACCGGCCGGTCATAATGCAGCTTGCCTGGTAAGGCGCGCAGCACGCCATAGTACCAGTCGGTGAAGCCCTCTTCGGGCACCTGCCACTGCGGATGAAAACCGGCCAGAAAGGCCTCCAGGGCCCGTTTCTCGTCGGCAGGCACGCTCGGGTCGGCGCGGAAGAACATCGCCTTGTCGTCGACCTTGAGCTGGTCGATCAGGGTCTGGGCCGGCGTGTCGGCCGGCGCCCTCAGCCGCGCGACGTTATGGATGTACGGGCCGTCCTCCGTTGTCATGAAATAGGGGAAGAGCGCCGATAGGCATTCGCGCGTCCCGCCGCCACATTGCCGTGCGTCGATGATGAGCGCATCCGTTTCGCGCAGAGGCGCCATCAGTGCGTCGATGCGCGCGGCGAGGGCGCTGTCGTTCTGGGAGTAGATGCGGAGATAGCCGATATTTCCGGTCCGAACGCCGCTCTCATCCGGCAGAGGGAGCAACGGGCCGGACGCGTCCTGTGTCTCCAGGAGCGGAACACTGACCGTTCGGACCGAGCGGTTGGCGGCATCGCACAGCTCCAGGGCGATGTCCTTAGCATCGGCCAGTCCGAGCTCCCGGCGCATGTAGCCGACATGGCGCAGAAGCCGCAGGCCGCGCGCGAGACGTTGCGAGCGCGAGGCGTAGGGACCGCTCGTGATGTCGCCTGCCTTGTCCAGCCATTGAAAGAACGGCAGCCCGTCGATGGACCTGACGAACGGGTGTTCCGCATCGAGCAGGCGCCGCGTCTGGGGGTGATAGGCGAAGGCCTGGTTGTTCTCGACGCCGATTGCGAAGGGACTATGGCCGCCGGGCAGCTCCTGCATCCAGTCGACGACCTGGGCGTGGGAATCGCCGAGATGCTGGACGAGCTTCTGGATCTGGAGCGCGAGATTGCGGACCGAGACCTGCTCCGGCAGTCGCGCGCTCATCGCTGCGATGGCGTGATCATAGGGATAGGATACGGCAGCCACGTAGGAGTGGCGGTCCCGGATGACGTCGCGCAGCGTTTCCAGGTCCGCCCGCGCCTCCTGGCGCGCGATGACCTTATCGCCGGAGCCGCCGGCGAAGAGCTGGTTGTTCAGGAATGATTCGAAGGAGCTCATGACAACCAATTGCCTCGAGGATCGGTATCGCTGTTCAGCCGGGCGTCGTTACCGCGCGCGCGGATCGAAGGCGCGGCGGACGGCTTCACCGAGCAGCACGAGGGACAGCACGGTGATGGTCAGGATCAGGCTGGGAAAGAGCAGCATATGCGGTGCGCTTGCGAGGTAGGGTTGCGCATCGCTGATGGCCGTGCCCCATGAGATCACCGGGGGCTGCAGGCCCAGACCGAGATAGGACAGGGTCGCTTCCGTACCGACATAGCCGCCGAGCGAGAGCGTCGCCAGGACGAGCAAGGGGGCGACGGCATTCGGCAGGATGTGACGAAGCGCGACCCGGAAGCTACCGGCGCCCGCGGCGCGCGCGGCGTCGACATAGTCGGCACTGCGGGTCTGCAGCACGCTGGCGCGCATCAAACGTGCCTCTGTCGCCCAGCCGAGCAGCGACAGCACCAGCGCCAGGCGCAGCACGCCGCTGCCGGAACTGCCCAGCGTGGCGAGGATGACGATCGCTCCGAGCAGGGTCGGCAGCCCGAGAACGACATCGGTGATGCGGGAGATGACGGCATCGACCACGCCGCCCTTCAAGCCGGCGACCAGACCGAGCGTTCCGCCGATGAGCGTGCTTCCGATCGTCGCCAGCAGCGCCACGGACAAGGAGGCGCGCGCGCCATGGACTGTCCGTGCGAAGACGTCGCAGCCCTGGATGTCGAAGCCGAACCAGCTTCCGTAAGCGGGCGGCTTGCGCGAGTTCAGCAGGATGCAGCGCTGTGGATCGACACTGGTGAACAGGCTCGGCGCGATCGCCATCACGGCGAGGATCGCGAGGATGACGAGCCCGATCCAGACAAGCGGAGACCGGCCGAGCTGCGCCAGTGCCTCACCGGTGAGCGAGCGGCTGCGCCGGCGTGGCTCCGTTCCGGCGCGCGGGGTGGCCTGAAGGAGATCAGTCATAGCGGATCCGGGGGTCCAGGACGGCATAGGAGAGGTCGACAAGGAGATTGATGAACAGGTAGGCGACGACGACCACGGTGACGGCGCCGACGATGGTGATGCCGTCATGGCTCCGGATCGACTGGACGATCAGCCCGCCGACGCCGCTGATGTTGAACACGCCTTCGACCACGACGGCCCCGGCGAGCAGCCCGCCGATATCCTTGCCAACATAGGTCACGGCCGGGATCAGGCTGTTGCGCAGCGCGTGTACGACGACGATGCGCGCCTCACCGAGGCCCTTGGCCCGCGCCGTGCGGATATAGTCGCTCTGCATGGTCTCGATCATCGCCGACCGCGTCAGGCGGGAGAGCGTGACCTGATGCGCCAGCGCAAGGACGATCGCCGGCAGCAGGAGCTCGGCGAAGCTCGTCGGATCGCTCACTGTCACCGGGAACCAGCCGAGCCGGACCCCGAAGACGAGCTGCGCCAGATTGGCGATGACGAAGCTGGGAAAGGCGATGATCCCGAGCCCTACCATCATGGTCGTCGTGTCGAAGGTCTTGCCGGGCCGTAGCGCTGCGAAGACGCCGATCGTGATGCCGAGCAGCACCTCGACCAGCACGGCCAGCAGCGCCAGCCGGACCGTCGCGGGGAAGGCCGCGACGAGCTGTTCCGAGACGTCGCGGCCAGTGAAGGAGCGGCCGAGATCGCCGCGGCCGAGATCGGCGAGATAGTAGCCGTAGCGGACGATCAGCGGGCGATCGAGTTTGAATTCCTCGGTCGCGGCTGCCACGAAGGCGTCCGGGCATTCCCGGTCGCCGCATTTGCCCGCAAGCGGGTCCCCGGGCATGCCCCAGGCCAGGAAGAAGACGATGAAGGTCGTCCCCAGGAACACCGGTATGAACTGCAGAAGCCGGCGCAGGATGTAGCCTGTCATGTCGTCGCTCTTGTTTCCCGGCCGGGGCGGAAGCCCCGGATCAGTCCTTCAGCGACAGCGCCGAATAGTCGATGCGGCCGTTGGCGTAGAGGGTGACGGTGCGCACCTTCGGGGAATGACCGACAGTCATGGCCGGATTCCAGAGTGGCACGCGCGGCATCTCTGCGGTCAGGAGCCGCTCGGCCTCCTGGTAGGTCTTGATCGCGGTTGCCGAATCTTCCTTCGCGGCCTTGTCCATCAACGCGTCGAAAGCCGCGTTCTCGTAGGCGCCCCGGTTGGACGTGCCGTCCTTCGAATAGAGCGGGATCAGGGCGTTGTCGATCGACGGGTAGTCCATCGTCCAGTTCGACGGGAACGGTCCATCCGCCTTGCCGGAACGTGTGAACGAGCGGAAGGTCGCGTTGTCGGAGAGCGCTGAGGTCACACAGGTGATGGAAAGCGTGTTCTGGATGCTGTTGCAGACCGCATCCATCGCGGACTTCACTTCGCTGTCGCCCGCGTAATAGAGCTTGATCTCGCCCTTATAGCCGCCTGCCTTGGCCAGCAATTCCTTGGCCTTGGCCGGATTGAAGCTGCAGTATTCGCCGCAGGCGCCGGGCTCGTAGCCTTCGACGCCGGGCGGCACCCAGCCGGTGGCGGGCTGGCCGATGCCATTGAAGAGAATATCGACGATCGCCTTGCGGTCGATGGCCATCGACAAGGCCTGCCGGACCGCCGGCTTGAGCAATTGCGGGTTGGCGTCGGTATAGGGCATGCCGAGCGCCTGGATGTTCGCGCGCGGCTGGACAACGGTGCGGCCGCGCAGGTCGCGCTTCCAGAGATCGGCGACGAGCTTCGAGGCCGGGATTTCGCGCAGCAGATCGAGATTGCCGGCGACCAGATCGTTATAGGCCGCCTCGCGGCTGGTATAGATCCTGAGGTCGACCCCCTTGATCGAAGGCTTGGCCGGTCCGGTATAGTCGGCGAAAGCCGCGAGCTTGTAGCCGGAATCCGGCGTGCCGGAGATGAACTGGAACGGTCCGGCGCCGATCGGCTTGCGGCCGAAGGCAGCGGGGTCCGCAAAGAAGGAGTCCGGCATCGGATAGAAGGCCTTGTAGCTGAGCTGGGCCTTGAAGACCGGCACCGGATTCTTTAGCTCGACCTGGAATTCATGATCGCCGATGACCTTGAGCCCGCTCATCCGGTTGGTCGCGGGAACCGGCGGCTTCTCGCCTTTCGGGGCCTTGGGATTGAGGTCGCCATAGCCGATGACGACCGAGAACCAATCGTTGTTCGACTGGCCATTGGGGCCATAGGCTGCCCAATTCCAGGCATCGACGAAGTTCTTCGCCAGGACCTCGGTGCCGTCGTGGAACTTGCGTCCCTTCCGCAATTTGATCGTCCAGATCTTGTTGTCGGTGGTCGTGATCGACTCGGCGACATCCTCGATGATCGCGCCGGTTTTCGCATCCGTCGTCACGAGGCCGGCCAGGATCGGCTGCAGGACGTCGGAACCACAGCTCTCGGTCGTATTGGTCGGGATCAGCGGGCCTGCAGGCGTGCAGGCGGATACGGAAACCCAGCCCGGCTGCGGCGTCTGCGCGTGTCCGGGGGAGTTGTAGGCCATCAAGCCTGCGACGGCGATCGCAGCATGCATTGCCGTGAGGCTGGGCGAAAAACGGCTCTGTTTCATTCTGCTCTCCCGAAGGCTCCAGACCAGCAGCGCGCCATCGCAGCGGCTGCGATAGCGGCGTCTCCGTCGGCCAATATCGACCAGGGCCGCCTGATTGGTGGCGTTCCCCATGGCGTACTTCGAACGATTCTGATTCCGGGGCGGAGCACCGCCCGGAGCCAGAGCGCCGAACAAGGCAAAGGATAGAGCCTGAGAGGGATACGAAAAATTCTTTTCGGAAACACTTCCATGCAGAAATGATATACATGGGACGTTGCGCCCTGGTCCCCGGAAGGTGCGTGCAGGAACCGGTTTCGGACTTTTGGGCTCTGGGCGAGGGCCGCCATGCGTCGGGCCGCACGCCGCTGCAGCAGCACCAGCCACTATCGTGGCCGAACGTACGTCACGCCCGGATACTCGCCGGGCATACCGGTGTTCAAAGGGAATCCGGCCCTCGTCTCCGGTTCAGCCGATCTCGCCGAGACCTGGGGCGCCACTGTGAATCGCGTCGATGTGATCGGCCTGGCCACGCGAGCGGGCAGATTGCTGCAGGCGCCGCCCGTGGCTGCCTGCAGCTTCCAAAGCGCCTATATGCTGCTCTTCGTCGTGGGCGGAAGAAGGGGCGCATTCCACCCGGAGGATACGACAGGGCGCCTCTCAATCTGGGCGCTGCCGAGCCACGATGGCCGATGCGCGTGTCACGGCTCTCTCGCCGGCATACGTGCTTGGCCGGTCGAGCGTCGGGGCTTGCCGATCGCCGTTCTGGGGATACTGTTTCGTATCCTCAACGGGACAAGAGTTCTTTCAGGATCTGGATTGGATGACGGGGAACATTTTCCCCCTTCAATTTTGCCTGCGATCGACACGAATAGCCGGTCGCCATCGGCACCTCGTCGAGAGAGAGCTCCTTCAACTTCTTCGCCCAGCTCAACTCAAATATCCGCTCCGAAAGGCCTCGGTTCCGCGTTTCGTGGCCGAAGGTTCCCGCCATTCCGCAGCAACCGGCCTCCGCGACGGAAAACGAAAGACCGAGCTTACGGAAAATCGTGCCCCAGTCGCTTATCGAGGCCGCTGCATTGGTCCGTTCCGTGCAATGAGGCAGCAAGCAATAACGCCGGTCCGACGCCAGTTTGTGGCCATCGAGGTGTGGGGTCTGGCCTGCAAGCCACTCTTGCAGCAGTGAAACTTGCGGCACCGCACCGGGCTCCAGCGATGCCGCGTACTCCTGGCGGTAGCAAAGCGTCATCGACGGATCGATGCCGACGAGGGCCACGCCGCTCGCCGCCAAAGCCCTCAGCTCCCGGGCCCGCCTTGTCGCATTCCGCTCGAAGGCGCCGAGATAGCCATGAACGTGGAGCGCTTTGCCGTTCGGCCTCAGCGGAGCGACGTAGGGTCGGAACCCAAAAGCGAGAAGCAGATCGACGAGATCGAGAACGAGTTGCGGTTCGAAGGAGCTCGTAAACGCGTCCTGAACAATCACGACGCTGCGAGCCTTGTCAGCCGCGGACAACGCGGCAAGGTGCTCCGCCCGGGCGATCTTCATTCCACGTCGGTGCAGCTCCCGTTCCAGTGACAATCCGGGAAGGACAGGCAGGGCTGTCAGGCCGAGGCGTGAGAGCGCCGAACGACCGAGACTGCTGCCGACGAGCAGATTGTAGATTGCACCGACCGGCCGGAGCAACGGCAGGAGATGCTCGATGGAGGCGACCAGCGGATCTTTCAACGGCCTCAGATAACGGCCGTAGTAGAGTTCGAGAAACTTTGCCCGGAAGGCCGGAACGTTGACCTTGATCGGACACTGTCCGGCGCAGGCCTTGCACGCCAGGCAGGTGTCCAGCGCCTCCCGGACCCGGTGGGAGAAATCGCCGTCGCTTGCCGAACGCAGGCTGTTGCGCAGGCGAGCGGGCAGCGTTCGCAGTTTCGATGCGCTGCGAAGGTTCAAGGCCTCCTTGCGAGGATCGACGCCGAGCTCGGCCAATCGGCGCAACCATTCGCGGATGAGCGAGGCACGTCCCTTAGGCGAGAAGCGCCGGTCGCCCGTGGCCTTGAAGGAGGGGCACATCGCCGAGTCCGCGTCGAAATCGAAACAGGCGCCGTTGCCGTTGCAGTGAGTCGCATTGTCGAAGGCTTCCCGCGTCGGTCGATCGATCTGGCGGTCGAACGATCCCCGCAGCGCGACCTCGTCGATCCGCGCAAGCTCACCACGGCCGGGCGTTGCGATCTTGCCCGGATTCAACTGGTTATTCGGGTCGAACGCCGCCTTGAGGCTCTGCAGGGCCGGATAGAGTGGTCCGAACATCTCCGGCACATATTCGGATCGAACACCCTTGCCATGTTCGCCCCAGAGCACGCCGCCATATTTGCGGGTGAGAGCGAAGACCGCGTCGCTGATCTTGCGGATCAGCGGCTCCTGCGATGGGTCGGAAAGGTCGAGCGCCGGCCGGACATGGAGCACGCCGGCATCGACGTGGCCAAACATGCCGTAGTCGAGACCCTCCGCATCCAGCAGCGCGCGGAACTCTGCGATGTAGTCGGCGAGATGCTCCGGCGGTACGGCGGTGTCCTCGACGAATGGCAGCGGACGCCTCGCGCCATTCACATTGCCGAGAAGGCCCACGGCTCGCTTCCGCATGGCCCAGATGCCTTCGATGGCGTCGCGATCCATCGCGATGGTATGCGCACGGCGTCCGACTCCAGGTTCGGCGGTCAGTCTCGCCTCGATACGCATGATCTTCCCGCGCAGCGCCTCGGGCTCGTCGGCTAGGACCTCTACGATATTGATGCCCTGTGCCGGCCCTGAGGCATCATCGGGAAAAAAGGCCGAGACGCGCGGCCAGATCATGTCGCCGCGCGCGAGCCCGAGAACCCGGCCATCGACGGTCTCGACGGATGCGACACCCAGCCCCGCGAGCAGACGCGCGTCGGTCAGGGCCGAGCCGAAATCGTCATATCGGAGGTTGATCAGCGCCGTATGTCGCGGGATCGGCATCAGGTTGAGTTCGGCCTCGGCGATCAGCGCCAGCGTTCCCTCCGCACCGCAGAGGAGGGCGGCGAGGTTCAGCCCGTCATCCTCGCTGCGCAGATGGTCGAGGTCGTAGCCGGTCAGGAAGCGATTCAGCTTCGGAAAATGCGCTGCGACATGGGGACGGCACTCACGCTCGATCGCATCGACCTGGCGATAGAGCCGCCCGATGCGATCATCCCTGTGCTGCTCGGCTTTGAGGGCTTCCGGGCCGAGTGGTCGCGCATCCAATTCGGTGCCATCCATCAGCACCGCGTGCAGCGCGAGGACATGATTGCTCGTCTTCCCGTAAAGGCAGGAGCCCTGGCCGCAGGCATCCGTATTGATCATCCCGCCGATCGTGGCGCGATTGGAGGTCGAAAGCTCCGGGGCGAAGAAGAGCCCGTGGGGAGCCAGGGCCCTGTTCAATTGATCCTTGACGACGCCTGCTTCGACGACCGCCCGCCGCCCTGCCGGGTCGATCGAGAGAATTCGGTTCATGTGGCGCGACATGTCGATGACGATGCCATCCGACAGCGACTGACCGTTGGTCCCGGTCCCGCCGCCGCGCGCGGCCAGCTTGACCGAGGAAAACCGCGGCTCGGCCGCAAGGCGCGCGATCCGCACCAGATCGGCCTTCCCGCGGGGAAACAGGATCGCCTGCGGAGCGACCTGGTAGATCGAGTTGTCAGTCGCGTATACGGTGGTGCTCGCCTCGTCGCCGCTGCAATCTCCCTCGAACCCGGCCGCCTTCAGCGCGGACAGAAAGGCGTCCCGCTGCTCGTCGGCCGGCTTCATCGGTTTCAGTGCGGGTATCATGAACACGGCTCCGCGGGATCGTGCTGCAGCACTGGGCGGCCGTCATTTTCCGCGGAAAATCAGTCCCGGCCGCCCCTCGTTTCGACGCAGACCATGCGGAACGCGATCGCTCCGCATGGCCCGATTTCGGCATTCCTTCAGGCGGAGGTCGCTGCGACCTCGGAAAGGGCTTCCTCGAAGCGTGCCAGAAACATCTCGCCGTTCTCCTTCGAAAAGCAGAGGGGCGGACGGACCTTCAGGCAGTTGCCTCTCGGACCGGCCGCGCCGATCAAAATCTGCTTTTCGCGCAATACGTTGACCAGTTTCGCCGTTTCCGCTGACGCGGGCTCGCGGGTCTTGCGATCCTTTACAAGCTCCAGGCCGATGAACAAGCCGGCGCCGCGGATATCTCCGATGAGTTCGCAGCGCTTCGCGAGCTCCTCGAGGCCCGCTCGCAGTTCCAGCCCCCGGCTGCGTGCGTTCGCGATGAGCGCCTCGTCCTCGATGACTTCCAGCACGGCATTGCCGACGGCGGCCGATACCGGGTTGCCGCCGAACGTGTTGAAGTACCGGCTTTTCGCTCCGAATTCGGTCAGCAGTTCCGGCCGCGCAACCACGCCTGCGACCGGGTGACCGTTGCCCATCGGTTTCCCCAACGTGACGAGGTCGGGCACCACGCCATGGCGCGAGAACCCCCACATGCCATCGCCGGTCCGTCCGAAACCGGGCTGGACCTCGTCGGCGATATAGAGTCCGCCAGCTCTACGGATCTCATCGACCGCGTCGTTGATGATTCCGATGGGATGGGCGAACACGCCGTCGCTAGAAAAGATGCCGTCGATCAGAAGCGCGGCCGGCTTGATGTTCGCGGCTTCGAGGCTGGCGATGGCGCTGCGGACATCGGCGGCGAACCGCGCACGGGCCTGGTCCGGGTCTCCCCGATAGGTATCGGGCGGCGGGACCGTTCTGACGAAATCCCCCAGGGTGACGGCAGCACCGAGAGAGGGCGATGCCTGTGCCAGCGTGACCGTGGTCCCGTGATACGCGGTCTCGGTGATGATCAGCCCTTTGCCGCCGCTGTGCAGGTGGGCGATGCGGAGCGCCAGATCATTGGCCTCGCTGCCCGTGCAGGCGAACATGACCTGGCTGAGCTCGGGCGGGAAATAGCCGAGAAGTTTCTCGGCATAGTCGAGAATTCCGCTGTGGAGATAGCGGGTGTGGGTATTCAGCGTCAGGGCCTGCTCGTGCAGTGCCTTCACGACATGAGGGTGAGCGTGTCCCACACAGGCGACATTGTTGTACATATCGAGATATTGCCGGCCCTGCGCATCATACAGCCAGATGCCTTTCCCCCGCACGAGATGGACAGGCCTCTCGTAGAACAGCCTGTAGGCCGGGCCGAGCAGCCTGGCTCGGCGGGCCATGATCTGTTCGTCGGTTTCATGAGCGCCCTGCGCGGAATGGTTTCTCATCGTCTCCGACATCGTCATTGGCCTGACACCTTGTAGTCTCGGAAATATTCGAGGATTTCGCGCTGCGGACGCGTCGACAGGTGATCCAGCATGCGCGCAGCCAAATCCGTATAGCGCTGGATGTAGGCGATGTTCTCCGGATGGATCGTGGAGCGCCACCCGGTAATCGCGATCACGACTGCGAGGCGGGTCCTGATCAGGTCCGGCAGCAGATCGAACTCGTCGCGCTCGAGCGGCATCGCCTTGTGATAGGCCGCGATCAACGCAGCGGAACCCTCTAGAGGGTCCTCGGCGATATCGAGCTGGTAGGTTGCGGCGACCGCCACGTTGATCACGAGCTGGCTGTGGATCATATCGCCGAAGTCGATGATCCCTGAGATTTCCGACTCGTTGTCACCGTGGACGAGGACGTTATGGGCATTCGCATCGTTGTGGATGACCTGCCCTCTCAGGCACCGGACCTTTTGCGACAGCTCGTACTCGAAGCGCTCCAGTACCGGATCGGCAACCATGCGGTATTCGCGCCGACTATGCACGAGCAGACCCCGAAGCTTCGCGGCCTGCCGGATGTCCCAGAGCAAGGGCTGCCCGGCGCCCGGATGGAAGAACCCCTTCAGCGCGTTGTCCAGTCGCCCGAGGCACGCGCCGAGGCTGTGCGCCTGACGCGCGGTGCGGCGTACGGTGTGGAGAGGCTTCCCCTTCAGATAGGACAGCACACGCATGGTTCGCCGCCGGGTATCGGGGCCGACGAACTCGATCTCGGTCCCGCCCGAAAGCGTGCGGATGACACGCGGAACGGGGACGCCGGCATCGACCGCTTCGACATGCAGAAGCGCCTGCGTCTGGAAATCCGTGATCTCGCGCGTCTCGTTCGGATTGGCGATCTTGACCAAATATTCGTCGTCGTCGCCGGTTCTGACACGGATGTTCTGATCCCGCTCGCTCGGCAGCCTGAGCTTTTCTCCGGCGATTCCATAATGCTTCTGGATCAGGTCATCGGCGAGCCCGTCGCCGATGACCTGTTCATCCGGCCGGGACAGATCTTGCAGCAGGTCGGCAGTCGTCATCATGAATCTCGCATATCGTTCTGCCGCGATCCGGAAACCGGCGGCGGCTGTTTGCGGCGCACGGCAATGACCGAACCGAGGCCGTCCGGCATGTCCGCAGCTTGGCCGGCGAGCAGCCGAAGCCGCTCCTGGGCGTGCGCGGGCATCGCCACCACCTTGCGTGTGGCGTGAGAGACATGCAGCGAGAGCTGCTCATAGCTCGCCAGAAGCTCACGCTCCTCGCCGCGATACATCTGATGGAAGTAGTGGATGGCCTTGTCGCTGGAAGCGATGACCTGGCTCTCGATGGTCAGCTCGTCGCCGTCACGCGCTTCGCTCTTGAAGATGATATGCGCCTCGGCGGCGAACGTTCCGTGCCCGGAGCGCTTCGCATAGCTCTCGCCGAGGTCGAGCGCGTCGAGCAGGGCGTCGGTCGCGCCGTCGAAGACGAGCGGGTAGTACGCGACGTTCATGTGGCCGTTATAATCTGTCCACTCGGACTTCACTTTGGTCCGCAGACCAATTTTCTCAGTCATGGCTTCATCGGTCCAGGTCGCGCTTGTCTGGGATGTCGGGCGTGCCGAACCGATGCGCGCCGTGAGGGCGCGCCGTGTCGATCCGGCTCTCTGCTTCGGCGTCGGGCAGGCCGGAGAAGCGGATCGCTCTCCGGACCTGTGGACTAGAGGTCGTGCGCGGTGTTCCCGAGGGCCTGTTCGATCGCGCGGGCCCAGTAGAGCAGTTTGGGATCTTCCTTGACGACGCCGATGACCTGCAGGCCGATCGGCAAGCCGCTACGGCTGCGCGATACCGGCAGATTGATCGCAGGGTTGTGCAGCAGCGACCAGATCCGGATGAACGCATTGCTTCCGGTGCTCGTCGCCAATGGTGCCTCGCCCAGCGTCGAGGGCATCACGAGCACATCGAAATCATCCGCCAGCCGTACGAATTCCCTGCGGCAGCGATCGGCGGTGTCGAGAGCTTCCGCATATTGGGCGCTGGTATAGCCCTCGCCAGTGTTGATCTGATCGATCAATCGCTGGTCGATCCGGTGGCTGTGGTATTTTTTGATGTCGGCGTAGTGCCGCGCAATATCGTAGTCCCCGACCAGGTCCTGGACGTTGCCGATATCGTCGAATATCTCCGGCATCGTGATGTCCGAAACCTTCGCCCCCGCCGAGCGTAGCTTCTCGAGATTCTCCTCGAAGATCGCCCGGCTCTCCGGCTCCATGCTGGCGACATCCTTCGTGCGCCAGACGCTGACGCGCAACGAAGCGATGTCGGGGATGTCCGTACCGAAGCGCGGGTCGCCGGTATAGACGTTCATGAACCTGGTCACGTCTTCGACCGACCGGCAAATCGGGCCGACCACGTCCAGCGGCCGGCCATAGGTGCGGATACCGACATAGGGAATGACGTCGAGCGTCGGCTTGAAGCCGACGGCGCCGTTATAGGCCGAGGGACGGATGATCGATCCGGCCGTCTGCGTTCCCAGTGAGATCGGCACCTGAAAATCGGCGACCGATGCCCCCGAGCCGGCCGACGACGCAGATGGCGTGCGCTCGATGTCGTGAGGGTTTCGACACGGACCGGGGAGAACGGTTGCGTGCAGCGACACGGTGTTCTTGCCGAGAATGTTCATTCCCAGATCGCGACACTGCGCGACGACAGGAGCATCCACACCCGGGCGACGGTTCGGGAAGATCTCCGGATCGCCCCGTTCCGTCGGCATGTCCGCGGTGTCGATCGTGTCCTTGATCCCGAGCGGGACACCGTCCAGCTCACGCGCCCGGCCGTGCTTGTCGAAATTCCTGGCGCGTGCCAACGCGGCGTCGGCGGCGACATGGATCCATGCCTTCACGTCGGCATTGCGCTGCTCGATCCGCTCCAGACAGGCTTCCGTCCAGCGCTCGCAGGTCAGGCTTCCCTCGGCCAGCGCGGCAAGGCCGGCGCTCATCGTCAGCCCGGCGATCTCCGATGCAGGCGGGCGCTTCTTCGGTGAAGCGCTGTGACTGTTCGTACCCGTCATGCTATACCTTCCGATATTCAGTCTCGATCGATGGATGCTAAGCATCCGCTGTCTGCGGCTGCGGATGATGTCCGAGATAGAGTTCGGCCATTTCCTCGTTGCCCAGAAGATCGGCCCCGGTTCCACTGAGGACGATTTTTCCTGCATCGAGGATGTAGCCACGATCACTGAAGGCGAGCGCCTGCCGCGCCCTTTGCTCGACCATCAATACGGCGACACCCATCGTCTTGAGGCGCTTGACCTCCTCGAAGACCTGTCCCGTCAGCGCCGGCGACAGCGCGGCGGATGGCTCGTCCAGCAGGATGAGTTTGGGGCGCGGCAGCAGCGCCCGTGCAAAGGCGAGCTGCTGACGTTCACCGCCCGACAGGCTCTCCGCATAAGTCCCGCGCCGTTCGGCCAGCACCGGGAAGAGCTCGAACATTTCCCGGACGCCCTGCGGGCGGCCGCAGATTTCGCCGGTGAGTTGCAGGTTCTCATAAACCGTCATTGAACCGAAGACGTTTGCTACCTGCGGAACATATGTAATCCCCGACCGGATACGATCTTCGGTGGGTTGCCGCAGGAGCTCCGTCCCGAGGAAGACCGCCGACCCTTCGACACGCGGGAGCAACCCCATGACGGCCTTGAGCACGGTCGACTTTCCGGCTCCGTTGGTTCCTGCGATCGTGACGATCTCGTTCTCGTGCACGACCATGTCGATGTTCGAGACGATATACGTTTCGCTATACCCGGCAGACAGGTTCTTGATTGTCAGGATGCTCATATGACACCACCCATATACGCTTCGCGCACCTGTTCATTCGCCAGAACTTCTTGAGCCGTTCCTTCTGTGATGATCTTTCCACGGTCCATCGCGTACATTCTGGGTACAAGCCGCGACAGTTCCGCGAGGTTGTGCTCGATGATCACCACCGTCAGTCCGCGCTTGTTCAGCTCGGCGATACGCTCCGATAACTCCCCGATCAGGACCGGATTGACGCCGGCAAAGGGCTCGTCGAGGAGAATGCATTGCGGTCCGAGCATCAGAAGCCGGCCGAGCTCGAGCAGTTTCTTCTGGCCTCCGGAGAGCTTGCTCGCCATTTCGTTCTCGACCCGGCTCAGGTTGAGAAAGGAGATGATCTCCCGTGCACGGGCCTCGAGCCTCTCTTCTTCCGCTGCGATCCGTCGCCCCATGAACATGAGCGGGAGGAGCTTTTCCCCAAGCTGGTTCGGCGCTGCGGCCAGCAGGTTTTCCCGGACCGTGAGGTTGCCGAATTCGCGCGGCACCTGGAAGGTGCGCCCGAGGCCACGGCGGACGCGCTGATGGATCGGCAGATGATCAAAGGTCTCGCCGGCGAACGTGATATGCCCGGAAAGTCGCGAGACATAGCCGGTGATCACCGAAAACAGCGTGCTCTTTCCTGCGCCGTTGGTGCCGATGATCCCGACGAGTTCGCCCTTGTTAACGGTGAGGCTGACATCGTCCAGCGCCTTGAAGGAGCCGAAGCCGGCCGTGATGTTCTTGATCGACAGGAGCTCCATCTCAGTTCCTCACGATCGAGCGACCGAACAGACCTTGCGGCCGGTAGAGGACGACGCAGATCAGCGCCATGCCGATCATCCAGATACGAACGCTGGCCAGCTTCACCTCGCTGATGCCGCCGACGAAGTCGCCGATGAAGCGCGAGCCTTCCAGGAACCCGACGAGGATGCAGGTGCCGACGATGACGCCCTTCATCGTGTCCGCACCGCCGAGAACCAGGGCAATCCAGACGTAGAAGGTGACCAGCGGCACGTATTGCTCGGGGCTGATGAAGGTCAGGTAATGTGCCTGAAGGCCTCCGGCCAGGCCGGCGCAGGCGGCCCCCAGCATCAGCGACCGCGTCTTGAACTGGGCCGTATCCTTGCCCAGCGCGCGGGCGGCCGTCTCGTTGTCCCTGATCGCCTCGATCGCGCGGCCGAAGGGGCTCTTGACGAGCTTCCGGAATGCCAGGAACGCGATGATGTTGATCGCCAGAAGGAGGAGCAGGATGCACAGGTCGATCCGGCTCGGCTCGACCCAGCCCGAGAACAGGCGAGGAATCTTCGTGAGCCCATGCATGCCGCGCGTCAGCCACTCCTCGGTCTGCAGGGTCATGCGGACCGCTTCGGAAAAGCCGAGCGTGACGATGGCCAGGTAGTTGCCGCCGAGGCGCAGCGCGATGATGCCGATCGGGTAGGCGCACAAGGTCGCCAGCCCGGTCGCTGCGATCAGGGAGAGCGGTATCGGAACTCCCTTGATAGCCAGAATCGAAGACGTGTAGGCGCCGATGGCGACGAAACCGACGAGGCCGAAATTGCTGAGCCCGGTGAAGCCGTACTGAAGGGCAAGCCCGCCAGCCATGAGCATGTAGATCAGTATCGTGATACCGATCGTGATGACATAGCCTTCCATGATTTCACCTCACAGCTACGATGCGGCCCAGAATGCCCTGTGGCCTAAGCAACAGCACCGTGAGCAAGACAATGAACGCCAGGACGATCTTGTAGGGCGGGCCGACCAAGAGGCTGGCCCATTCCTGGGCGATGCCGAAGATGAGCGCCCCGATCACTGCGCCAACCGGGCTTCCGATCCCGCCGAGAATGACCGCGGCGAACATCAGGATCAGCAACTCGAAGCCGAGTTCAGGAACCACCACCGCCTTCAGACCCAGCAGGACGCCGGCCAGACCGCAGAAGGCACCAGTCAGCATCCACAGTACCAGCATGACCGATTTCTCGCGGATGCCGCTGGTTGCCGCGAGATCCCCATTGTCGGCTAGCGCCCGCATCTTCCGGCCGGTCGGCGTGAGGTGAAGAAGCGAGAACGCCCCGATCAGTGCGACAAGAGCCGCCGCAACCACATAGAGATCCGTGGGCAGGATGCGCACGCCGCCGAAATTCCATGCCCGCGTGATCGGGGTCTGGATCATGTATTGATCGTAGCCCGCGAAGAACGTGATCGTGCACCGGACGACGAATGCGATGCCGATCGACGAGATGAGCAGGGAGATATGCGAACGCCCGGTCAGCCGTCGGAACACCCAGAAGTAGAAGAACAGCGATACGGCGACCGTGACGACCATGGCGTTGAGTGCCGCGATCAGCACCGAACCGCTAAAGAATGCCTGGGATGCCACCGCCGTGTACGCGCCGAGGGTCATATAATCACCCACGGCAGCGTTCGGGAATCGAGCGACGCCGAATACCAGCGTAATCGCCAAGGCTGGAAGCGCTATCAACAGCCCGAGAACAGTGCCGTTAATAGTCGCGTCAGCTATTGATAGCCAAGTCATATTCAGATCTTTTGCGAAATGGAGCTTCCGAGAATGGTTTCTCTCAGCTCAAGGTTTCCGTTCACGATCTCGAACACGCCGAAATCCGGAATTGCATCACCGCGTTCGCCGAAATTGACGTCGGACGAGGCGCCGTCGTAGTCGATTTTCTTTCCCGCACGCAGGGCGTCCCGCCCTTCGGCGAACGACGTGACCTTCTGCCCCGGCGGGGTGGTCACTTCCCGGATCTTGCGATTGACATCCAGCGTCGTCGCGTTCGGCCCGGCGGCCTCGACTGCGAGCGCGAGGGTGATGACCATATCGTATGCCTGCGAAGCATACATATCGGCCTCCTTCCCGGTTTTCCTGCGGAATTCGGAGGCGAGATGCTGAAACGCCGGATGCTTCTCCTTGGGCACGTGGTGCACGGAGAGCACGCCCTCGAGCACCTCTTTCCCGAGCGCCTTGATCAAACCCTCGTTCGCGGTCCAGCCGGGCATGATGAACTTGCAGTCATATCCGGACTGATACCATTCCTTGAGCAGGATGGAGGCGTCCGGCCGATAGCTGCCGAGCACGATGACATCCGGCTTCGTCGCGAGAACGCTGTTGAGCTCGGTCCGATAGGAGCTTTGGTTGGGTTCGTAGATGACCAGGGAGCTGAGCTTCCCTCCGCCCTGCTCCCATGCATCCCGGAAGTTGTGGGCCTGGCCGACGAAGGTGGAATTGTTGAAGGCCATCACGGCGGGGCGCTTGAAGCCCCTGCGCCTGGCGATCTCCGCATAGGCCCTGGCGAAGACGGCGTTGGAGGCGAAGTAAATCCAGGAAAGCCCTTTGTGATTTTCCTTGGGAATATCCGGCGATCCGCAGGTATTCATCATGATGACATTGGACTCGTCCGTTGTCGGCATGATCGCGAGGCAAACCGCAGAGGACCAGACGCTGATGATCGCCTCGACCTTGTTGATTTCGATCATTTTCTTGGTTGCCAGAAGGCCGGCGTCCGTTCTGGTCTGATCGTCCTCGCTGAACATGACCAACTGCCGGCCGGCCGCCCCGCCCAGCGCGTTCACCTCGTCGACCGCGATCCGTGCGGCTTCGAGCATGTATGGGCCGTAGGGGCCGCCGACCCCCGTCATCGAGTTCAAGGAGCCGATTCTGAACGGCTGCAGCGCCTGAGCACCAGCCGCGAGCGGCAGCGCTGCCCCGGAGGCAAGAGCCAATGAAGACAGCCCGAAATCGCGACGCGACAGCTTACGGAAATGTACCATTATTTTCTCCCTAGATTTTGTTTATTGATCGGCAAGACGTAAAATTACTGCGATATTTGTTCCTTGATTGCTTTATGTTCTCCCGTTGCCGGGAGTTATTGAATGACCCTCTCGCTCCTGAGAGTTTCAATCTCGGCCTGAGGAACACCGAAGAGGCGCAGGACATCGTCGGTATCGCGCCCCATCGTGGGGGCCGAGGTCCGCACGCTACCCGGCGTAAGCGAAAGCTTTCCGGGGATGCCGATCATCTTCATGCGGCCGATGGTCGGGTGGTCAACCTCCTCGATCATCCCGCGTTCGATGTAGTGCCTGTCCTTCATGGCGGCGCCGAAATCGTTGATCGGACCGCAGGGGACGCCGGCCTTGTCGCAGCGCTCGATCCAGGTCTGCGCGTCCGCCGACGCCAGCTCTCGCTCCAGAATTGCCTCCAGAGCATCGACGTTGCGCATGCGGTCCATGTTGGTGGCAAAGCGCGGGTCTTCGAGAAGATCCGGCCGGTCGATGACCGCCGCGCACATCTTCTCCCAGGTCCGCTGATTGGCGGCGCCGATGATGATGTAGCCGTTTCCGGTTCGCAGGGCCTGATAGGGGGCAGAGACCCGATGCCGGCTTCCCGTCGCTTCCGGGATGGTGCCGTCGGTGAAGTAGGCTGCAGCCTCCCATGTGAACCATGGCAAACCGCACTCGGCCAGCGAGACGTCGATGTGCTGTCCTTCGCCCGTCTTCAGTTGATGGACATAGGCGGCGAGGATCGAGTAGGTCGCGGTCAGGCCGGCGCCGATGTCGTAGATCGCGATGCCGGACTTGAGTGGCCGCCCGCCGGGCTCGCCGGTCATGCTCATGATGCCGGTCATGCCCTGCGCCACGAGGTCGAAGCCGCCGCGCGTCGCGTATGGCCCTGTCTGACCATAGCCGGAGATCGAGCAATAGATCAGGCGAGGATTGATCTTCTTGAGCGATTCGAAGTCGACGCCCAGTTTCTTGGTCACCCCGACGCGATAATTCTCGACGACGACATCGGCCCATTTGACGAGCTTGTCGAAGATATCGCGGCAACGCGCATCTTTCAGGTTGAGGACGATACCCTTCTTGTTGCGGTTGATATGCGCGAAGCAGAGCGATTCCCCATCGACGAACGGGCCCATTTCCCGGGAATCGTCGCCCGTGCCGGGCTTTTCGATCTTGATGACCTCGGCGCCGTAATCCGCCAGCACCATCGTGCAGAACGGGCCGGCCATGATCTGGGAAAGATCCAGAATCTTGAGGCCTTGAAGCGGCAATGTCGCAACCTTGTTCATGACTGAGCTGTTTCTCATCTTCCGACGAATACGGGTTTGGATTTGTTCGCGAACGCCGCCCTGCCGATGCGATAATCTTCGCTATCGAAGCAGGCGTAGGCCTCGTCGAACTCGGCGGCGGAGACCGGCTCGCTCGACCGGAGTCTTCGGACGAAGGCCTTGTGCCGTCGGTTGACGAGTGGAGCGCCGTTGACGATGCGGCCGACGGTCTCCTCGACGCTCGCGGCGAGCCGGTCGTCGCTGACGACACGCGTCAGCAGGCCCTTGGAGAGTGCCTCGCCTGCATCGAAGATGTTGCCCTCGATGAGAATCTCGAGCGCCACCGAATGCCCGACCAGGGAAATCAGATCCTCGAGCTCGCGGTAGTCGACGGTGAGGCCGATGCGGTTGACCGGGATTCCGTAGCGGCTGCTCGCGGAAGCGATCCGTACATCGCAAAGAGCCGCGATCTCCAACCCGCCGCCGACGCAGGCACCCTCGATCTGCGCAACCGTCGGGTGGCGGCAATGCTTCAGCGTATCGGTCATGCGGACCGTGAATTCCGCATATTCGCGGACTTTCGCCTTGCCTTCCCGGTTCTCGCCGAAGTCGCCGATGTCGCTGCCGGCACAGAAATGCCCGCCTGCGCCGCGCACGAGCACGCATCTCACGTCATCGTCGGCATCGAGATCGACCATGATCTCGCCGAACCGCCGGAACATCTCCAGCGTGAGCGCATTACGCTTTTCCGGCCGGTCCAGCGTGACCGTGGCAAGCCCGCGCTCGTCCCGATTCAGCCGGATGGTCATGCCCGCCCCTCCGGGAAGACCTGACCGTTGCGCAGCACGACCTTGCCGTCGAGCTCGAGCGTGCTGTCGATGAGTACGGTGTCGTAATGCGCCGCTGCCTTGGTGAGGCCGCCGATATAAGCACTCGTCCCGAGCGCGAGCTGGATCGACCCGTAGACGCTCTCGTCCGACAGCATCGTGCCGTCGAGCGTGCATTTCGGGTTCATGCCGACGCCGAGCTCGCCGAGATTGTAGACCAGAGGATCATTGAAGCTCTCGAGCAGTGTGCGGAATGCATCGGCTTCGCGGCCGCCCTCGATCGAAACGGCCATCCCGTCGCGCATCTCGATCCGCACGGGCTCGTCCTGGATCACGGCGACGCCCGGGATGCTGCCGTTGACCACGATCATGCCGTTAGCCGTGCCCTCCACAGGGGCCACGCTCGACTCCAGGCCGTAGCCAGCCGAAATGTCGATCGTGTTGGCGAAGCCGTTCAGCGAGCGCCCACGCCGGCCAGCGATGCTGAGGGTCACATCCGTGCCGAGTGCACTGGTCACGCGCGCCACACTGGCGTTCGTGAACGCCTCCGCCAGCCCGTCAATCTCGGGCCGCAGCGCGTCGAAATCGGCCTCCCAGCCGGACGCTCCGAAAAAGCCTGCGCCGTCAGATTCCGGCAAGACGATCACGCGCGCCCCGGCGCGCGTCGCTTCCTGCCGGGCGGCAGTATGGGCGATGTTCGCACGGGTCATGCCAACGATCAGGTCGGCCTCCTTCATGGCGGCCGCGGTGATGTCGGAAAGCTGCACTCCATGCACCGCGGAACCCGTCACCTGAAGCAGATGCAACGGCGCGCCAATTTCGTTCAGTGCGATCGCAAGCGGCTCGACATTGTGCTGGGTGTAGAGGTCGTAGATGACGAGAACCTTGGTCGATGCGTCGGCGGCGCCGAGCTTCCTTACGACCTTGCGCGCATTCGCTAATTTCAACAGCGTATTCAACAATTTAACTCCGGGTAGGCCAGGCCGCGGCGCGTCGTCAAGGAGGCTGGAGCGCCTTCCTTGGGGTCGAAGGATGGCAAGTGTGCATTCTGTTGTCAACTCAATCGTACAATGGATTGTACACACTTTAGGAGACAACGTCGCATCCGCGATTGCCTTCAATGGGGGGACCCGATATTTTGGGGTTTTGATGGACCCCCGAGCTGAACCGAGGACACGCTTGACTGATAAGAAGGCGCCAAAGCCGAGAAAGCCCGCAAGCATCACGGAGGCGATCCGCGACCTTCGCGAAAAAATCTCCACACAACAGCTCATTCCGGGTAGCCGGGTCCTGGAGCAGGAGGTCGCGAAGAGCTACAAGATTCCCCGCGCCAAGGCTCGGGAAGTCCTTGCGGCATTGGAAGATCGAGGGTTGATCGAGCGCGAGCCCAACAAGGGCGCCATCGTGTCTCCCGTCGATATGGAGACGACCTATCGGCTCTATGAGGTTCGCGAAGTCCTGGACGGTCTTACGGTTCGCCTGGCGGCTGAACGCTCGCGCCCGGAAGACTGGGCTGATATCCAGGAACTGTTCGGTGACCTCTTCGAGAGCAGCCTGCGCGCGGGAGATCTCGATACGCATATCGGGATCATCGAAAAATTCCGGAACCGGATACGCATCGTCGCTGACAGCAACGTTCTCAGTGACATGCTCGACCGGGTTTACGATCGGTCTCGCGTGACCATGCGTCGGGTGGCCCTTCTGCCTGGTCGGGCCGAGCTCGGTATGAAACAGTACCGATCCGTTCTCGAGGCGATCGTACGAGGGGATGGCGAGGAGGCCGAGCGTCGCGTGCGCGAACTGAACCGAAGCGCTCGAGACTACATCACGCGTTTCAAGAACTATGTTCTGTAGTCGTCCGCGAACAGCGGTGATCAGGCGTCATGATGCAATCTGACCGGGAAATCCGTTCCAAGAAACCTCGTTAGATTCAGGTCGCGAAGAGACTCGTTTCGAGCGGATGGGCACCGGATATCGAGACGGGGGCGGCGTTTGCGGCGCCGCCTCCGGAACCGTTGGAGCAACGGCCGACCATGCCGTGCTCGTTCTTGAGGTTGCCGAGAGCCGGCTCCACCGCGGATCGGTGCCGGATCTGATATCTGAGGCGGCGCTGATGCGCTGCCTTCGGCCCGTTTTGCTGCGATAGACGAGAAATTCCGGCAACTGAGCGCCGTTTTGCGCCTCGGTCACGGAGGTGACGGCGCGCTTGGAAACTATCGTGCGGGCCGCCCGAGCCGCCGGTACGCGCACGAAGAGCAAGCTGCCATTGCGGTGATCTGGCGGCGGGGGCAGTTCGCGAATTCGTGGGGTTCATGGACCGCCCTTGTCGATGAATACAGTCCTTTGCCGGCGTCGTCGCTCTCCGCCGATGCAGTCCTGACGCCCGATGCGGGAACGAAGATCGCAGCTTTCGGGCGAATGATCTGCGGAACGAGCTGCAGCTTCAAAGACCCTGATGGCCGAAATCAAACTTGGCGAGGCATGGGGCCGGCCCGCGAGATGTTGCTGCGGTGGTCCTGAAACAGGGTGCGGTCGGGGTTCAGGCGGCGGCGATGTGCCTTCGGGTCTGGGCCGGCCAGGCGATCTCTTCAATTGGGGGAATTGGAAGGGGCTTCTGCCGGCTGTGATCCGGCGAAAGCGCTGAGGTTCGGCCGCGAGCGCGAATCCGTCATCATGGCATGCGGTGAGTGGCGGATGTCGGTCCGGCCGGGCTGCGCGCGGCATGTCGCGTTGTCAGGGCACGCCGCGACGGCCCGGCCGGCGCCTGGATCGAAGCGATCTGCAAGAGTTGTGTCCGCTTCGGCTTGTGTTTGTATTCAAGTCTGAATACAAATTAAAACTCTGATCTGCGCGCATGGCGGCGCAGCAGCCTTTTTCAAGGGAGAGCGATCTTGCGTGCTGTTTTTGTCGATGCGAACGAGACGCTGAGCGCCGTCGCCGAGAAGCTCAGCCGGGCCGGTGACCCCGACCTCACGATCAACCGCAACCCCTCCGTCTCCTCTCAGGAGCTGCCCGGCCTGTTGGGTGACGCCGAGGTTGCGATCATCGACCACACGCATCTGCCGACGGATATTGCGAAGCAGTGCCGCGGGCTCAAGCATGTCGTCTTCCTGGGCACGGGCCCGCGCAGCTACATGAATCCCGACGAGCTCGCGGAGCACGGCATCACCGTGCATATCGTCAAGGGGTATGGCGACACGGCTGTCGCCGAATGCGCCTTCGCTCTGATGTGGGCCGCCGCAAAGGGATTTGCGCGGATGGACCGGGGCATGCGTGCCGGCCAGTGGCTGCGCACCGACGGCGTGCAGCTCACCGGCAAAACGCTCGGCCTCATCGGTTTCGGCGGCATTGCGGCCGAGATGGCGCGGCTGGCGCGCGGCGCCGGGATGAAGGTCATCGCCTGGAACCGGACGCCGCGCAGCCATGACGGCGTCTCGTTCGTGTCGCTCGACACCGTGCTGGCAGAGAGCGACGTCGTCTCGCTGCATCTCCTGCTGACGGACGAGACTCGCGGTCTGGTCACTCGCGAACGGATCGCGGCGATGAAGCCGGGGGCAATCCTCGTCAACACCGCACGCGGCGCTCTCGTCGACGAGGATGCCATGGTCGAGGCGCTCCGGTCGGGTCATATCCGGCACGCCGGTCTCGACGTCTATACGATCGAGCCCATGCCGGAAGGCCATGTGCTGACCACGCTGGAGAACGTCACGCTTTCCGCCCACTCCGCGTTCCGGACACCCGAAGCGAGCGACAACCTGATCGGCGCAGCCCTCGACCATTGCCGCCGCATCGCCGCGACAGGTCGATGAGCCGCCCTGGAGACGAGACTGCCATGGCCGACATTATCCGCATCGATCAGAACGCCCGCCGCAGCCGCGCCGTCGCCGCCGGTGGATTGGTCTTCCTTGCCGGCCAGGTGGCCGACGACAAGGCTGGCGACATCGCCCAGCAGACCCGTGAGACTCTGGCGAAGGTCGACGACATGCTGGCGCGGGCCGGGACCGACAAATCCCGGCTCGTCAGTGTCCAGATCTGGCTGAGATCCATGGAGGATTTCGAGGCGATGAACCGCGTCTACGACGCCTGGGTCGTCCGGGGTCAGACGCCGGCCCGCGCCTGCGGCAAGGTCGAACTCGCCGATCCAGCGTACCGCATCGAGGTGATCGCGGTCGCGCTGGCCTAGGAGCCGGTGCAGCCGCAGGGGAGGCTTTCATGGACAAATCCACGCAGTGCAGCGATTTTCGTCCCGCCGGGCGGCTTGGTTCGATCGGCGTTTCCGAAATCCTGAAGATCGGAGCCGCTGCGGCGCGGCTAAAGCGCGAAGGCCGGCCCGTCATCGTGCTCGGAGCCGGTGAACCGGACTTCGATACGCCCGACAACGTCAAGCAGGCGGGCGAGCATGCGATCCGCACCGGCAAGACGAAATATCCGCCGCTCGAGGGCACGCCGGAGCTGAAGGCGGCGATCGTCGAGAAATTCCGCCGCGAGAACGGGCTCTCCTACGCGCCGGACGAGGTGACGGTCAGCTCCGGCGCGAAAGCCATTCTCTACAACGCCTTCATGGCCAGCCTCGACCCGGGCGACGAGGTCATC
>WPCJ01204287.1_pt1 | contig 31040 bp, 24 predicted proteins | sample 5399831 | NCBI WGS metagenome assembly WPCJ01 (sample SAMN12869470, study PRJNA574797) | sludge metagenome | isolation source: wastewater treatment of pH10 | place: China:Beijing | collected 2019-05-20 | reverse complement strand
CTGTTCGGCGTAGCCGTTGTAGAGAAGGGTCGGCACGGTTTCGCCGGTGCCCAGCACGTCCTCCTGCGCCTGGCTCCAAGCGGCCAGGCGACGAACAGCAGGCCAAATGCGATGGCCGGCGGCAGCGCGACCGAGATCAGGGTCTGCGTGCCCAGATTGACCGAACTGGCGAACAGCTCCGGCACTGCCCCTGCCAGCGCGCGCCGGGCCTTCGTCTGCTCCTCGGACCCGAACCAGCCGAGCGGCACGGAAAGCAGATGGTCGACGAGGCGCGCATTCATCGACGTCATCATGGCAAGGCCGAGATCGAAGGCACTGACGACCATGCGCCGTTCCAGCAGCCAGCCGGCCACCACGCATGCGGCGAGCGCGGCGAGCCACGGCAAGGCGGTGCGCGGCTCGGCCGAGAACAATCCCCCGAGCAGAGGCACCAGAAGCAGGGCGGATGCGGCCCTGAGCGTTGCGGCGATCAGGCCAAGGAGCGTGAACAGCGGAAGGCGCGCGCGTGCCTGCGGCGGGAACAGGGAAGCGACGGTCATGAGCCCTTCCTTTCGCCGGCCTGCCAGAGATCGCGATAGAGACCGGGCTGTTCCAGAAGTTCCTCATGGCGGCCGCGCTGGACGATGCGTCCTTCCTGCATGACTGCGATGCAGTCGGCATGGACGATTGTGTGGAGGCGATGCGCGACCACCAGAACTGTGCGCCTGCCGATGAGCGCGCCAAGTGCTTTCTGCACCAGATGCTCGGACTCGGGATCGGCGAAAGCCGTCGCCTCGTCGAGCACGAGGATGGGCGGATCTGCGAGAAGCGCGCGGGCAATGGACAGACGCTGGGCCTCACCGCCAGAAAGGCGCATCTCATCACCGACCATGCTGTCATAGCCGCGCGGCGCCGCCATAATCCGCTCATGGATCTGCGCGGCCCGGGCCGCGTCCTCGATCTCGGCCATCGAAGCGTCCGGTCTGGCGAGCGCAATGTTTTCCCTCAGCGAGCCTTTCACCAGCCGCACGTCCTGAAAGACGAAGCCGACGCTGCGCTGCAACGCCTCCGGCGTCACATCTCGGATATCGATTTCCCTGTCGCCGGCGATCAGGCGGATCGCGCCTTCGGTCACGTCATGGAAGCGGCCCGGTAGACCGGCCAGCGTTGACTTGCCCGCGCCGCTCGGGCCGACCAGCGCGGTGAGCGTACCGGGCGCCAGCGTAAGGTCGATGGTCTTCAGCACCGGCTTGCGGGGCCGGTAGCCGAAGCTGACGCCGTCGAAGCGAAGGCCGAGCGGTTGTTGCGGAACATCGCCTGTCGAGCGGCTGCGGTCGAGCTCGGTTTCCTCCAGCAGGTCGCCGATCCGCCGGGCTGCCTGCTTCGCCTCTCGCATCGGCACGAAACCGTAGAGAACCGACGTGATCTGCGCACCGAAAGCCGTGCCCAGAAATAGGAACGGCAGAAGATCGGCGGCGTCCATGCGGCCGGAAACGATGCGCCAGCAGCCGGCAGTAACGATCAGCAGCAGAAAAGCCGGCGGCTGGATGGCAAGCTGGGCGGCAATCTTGCGCCCCGCCATCGGCCTCTGCCAGCCGTTGATGAACGCGGCCTGCCCTTCCAGCACGGAGCGCAGGGCGCGCCCATCGCCGCCGAACACGCGCACCACCGGCAAGGCGTCGATGAAGGCGCCCGCCGCCGCATTGGCGCGCTTGGTCCAGTTCGCGTATTCGACCAACTTGTCGGCCACGCCGCGCATCATGTTCGCAAACAGGAAGGCAAAGGCGACGAGCGGCAGGAACAGCAGGCCGGCAAGCGCGGCATCGACGGTGAACAGATAGGTGATGACCGCGACCGGCGTGACCATGCCGGCCACGACATCGGGCACCGCATGGGTGACCATGTAATGCAGCCGCCCCGCATCCTCCTGCACCGCCTGCTGGACGCTTGCGGCGTTGCGGTCCGTGAACCAGCCGAGCGGCAGCCGCGCCAGCTTGGCGACGATGGATTGCCTGAGCGTATGGCCGAAACGCGCATCGACCACATGGAGCCACAGCATCAGCACCGCCGAGAGCATGGCCGCCGCGCCATAGAGGATGACGGCCCAGACGATCAGCGGCGAGAGGGCCTCCCACCTTGCCTCTCCGCCCAGCAGGCGGCGGCCGAGTTCGGCCAGCAGCACCAGGGGCGCAAGCTGCATCAGCGAGATGATGGCCTGCAACAGGCCGGCGGCGCGCAATTTCCAGCGCAGGGACTCCAGCAACTCCTGCCCGCGCTGCGAGCGCCAGCGGGGTTTCGGAGCGGCACCTTCGCGCGCCGCCATGTCCACCGGCACGGCTGGCGCTGGCCGACGGGGTACATCTCCCCCCTCCGACGCACCGCTCTCCTTGCGCAGCCGCATGGCCTTGCCCTTGATCCAGTAGGCGGCATGCTTGATATCGGCAAGCGGGAAGCCATGCGCCTGATTGAGCGTCGCGCGCAACATCTTGATCGCGGCGCTTTCCGCGGCGATCCACGCATACCAGTTCGACCAGTCGCGCGCGGGTACCGCCTCGGCCAGCGCATCGGTGCCGGGGCCGGTCCAGATTACTTCCGCGCCTGGATGCGGGCTGACGGGAATATCGCGATCCTCCGGCGAATGCGCCTGAAGGATCACCACGACGTCGGCTTCCGGCGGCAACACCTCGATGATGGCGTTTATGGCCGGAATGGCGGCCGGGTCGCCCATCAGCAGGTAGCCCTGCGGCTTTTCCGGCGGCTCGAACTTGTGGAACATGTAGTAGGAAGCGGCGATGGTGTCGCCGGGCCGAGCCGCCATCGCCCAGGCCGAAGCCGGCCCCATGGGCTGGTGCAACACGAAATCGAAGGTCACCTCGCCGGTCGCCGCATCCGGGTCCACCAGCGTGTAGCCGCGCTGGTGCACTTTGGCCGGATCGTTCGGGTCCGGCGCCCACAGCCGCACATAGCTGGCGGTGGGCGTCTCGCGACCGTCGATCATGGTTGGGGCCGAAAAACGGATGCGCCGGTAGCCGGGCGTCAGGTCCGTCACCGACAGCACCGTCATGATGTGGTCGGTGGCCCCGAAGGCCTTCATCATGGTTCGCTGGAAACGCGCGTTCATGGCCCGCTCCTCGACTTTGAGGTTCGGCTGCGAAACAGGGGCTTCATGCGTTCATACAAACCGGTGACGAGGCCCTACCAGCGAACCGAGGTTCCGATGCCCACCACCCGGCCGCGCCCAACATAGGCGGCGGTTCCGCTCTCTCCAGTCGGGCCGAGGGGCGAATAGTTGAAGGCGTAGGACAGCGGGCGCTCGTCGAGCAGATTGCGGCCGAACGCATAGATACGGAAGTTGTCCTTCTCCCAGCCGATCTCCGCGTTGACGATGTGGTAGGCGTCCATCTTGATGAGGTTCTGGATGTCGGGATAGCGGGTGCCGACATACTGGTAGCTGCCGCGCACGGTGAACTCTCCCGGCAGGCCAACCGCATCCGCCGCAAAGCGATAAGAAAGGCCGACATTGGCGGAGAACGCCGGCACCTGCGGCACCTCGTTGCCTGCGAGCGCGCCCGCCGTTTGCGACGCCAGCGTCACATCGACGAGACGTGACTTGATCAACGCGCCGCCGACGGTCAGGTCCAGCCCGTCGGCGAGCGTGGCACCGACATTGGCTTCGACACCGTAGCTCTCGAAGTTCTGGTTGGTCATGAACGGCAGGAAGGTGATCGGATCGAATCCCACCAACTGCCCGTCCTTGACGTCGTTGTAGAAGATAGCGCCGCTGACATGCAGCCCGTCGGCAATCTCGGCCTTGGTCCCGATCTCATAGGTCCAGGAGGTGGCGGGCAAGAAAGGCTCGGAAGGCACCCCGTAGGCGGCATAGGCCGTGGTCTTTTCAAAGCCGCCGGAAGAGTAGCCGCGCGCGACCGAGACATAGCTCATCGCACGCTCGTTCCACTCATAGGAAAGCGCAAGGCGTCCCGTCACATAGGTGTCGCTGAAGTTCTTGTCCTGCTCGAACCTCGGCAGTGTTCCGGGAAAACCATTAGTGACATAGAGCGCGTCAAGCGTCTGGCGGTCATAGGCCACGCGCAACCCGCCGGACACGCTGAAGCCCTGCCCCAGCGGGGCGGTGGCATCCGCGAACGCCGCGACCGTCTGGCTGTCGATGCGGTTGTCGAAGGTGCCGTTCATGGTCGGCGCATAGGCGCCGACATCCTGGATGCGGTAGCTCTTGTAATCCGACCTGAAATAGCTTGCGCCGACCACCCACTGGATCGCAGAATCCTCATGCGAGTTGAGGCGAACCTCTTGATTGAAGATGCGCTCACGGTCGTCGAAATTCACCTTCTCGGCGTCGGGATCGTTGAAGAAGAAGATCGGCAGGCCGGTCACCCGGCTGAAAATGAAGGCGTCCGTGAAATCGCCCGAATTGTGCAGCTTCACGTCCTGATAGCTGGTCGTCGACGTCAGGATAAACGGATCGAACTCCTTGGCGACCTTGATGGAGCCGTTGGCGATCTGCTGACGGTTCTCCGGCTGCACATCCGCGCCGCTTTGCGGAAAGTCGGGCGATTCCAGCAGCAGGAAGGCGGGGTTGTGCCGCGTTTCCTTCGAGAAGCCTCCGGTGATGTCGATGGTGAGCGTATCGTCCGGCGTGTAGCGGAGCGACCCCTTGCCCGCACCCAGCTTCGCGCCCCCTTCTTCCTTGCCGGAAATGGGATTGGAGACGTCCCCATCAAAATTCTGGAACCGCAGCGTGCCGCGACCGGCCAGCACGTTCTCCAGCAGCCAGCCGCCGGTGGTGCCTTCGATGAAGGCGTGGCCATCCGAGCCCACTTCGCTGCTGAGAATGGTTTCGCGCGTGCCGTCGGCCGGCCGGCTCACCACATTGATGGCGCCGGCGAAGGCGTTGCGGCCGAAAGTGGTGCCCTGCGGGCCTTTCAGCACCTCGACCCGTTCCATATCGAGGAAGGGAGCGCCGATGGCGGACAGCGTGGTCGGCACGCCGTCGACGGAAATGCCGATCACGCTGTCGAGCGAGTTCATCGCCGTGCCCAGCGTGCTGAGACCGCGCATGGTCATGTAGCTCTCGCCGAACCGGCCGAAATCCATGAAATTGGTGCCGGGCGTCTGCCGCGCGACGTCGGCGATCGGATCGAGCGACGCAGGGGGCACATTGCCCTGATCCAGAATTGTGGTCGCCACCGGAAGCTTCGCGTCGTCCTGCGGACGCTTGGTTGCGGTGATGACCACCGGCGCGAGAACCAAGGGCTCGTCGGCGGATTGCGCGAACACCGACTGGGCAGGCAGACCGGCTCCCAGCAAGGCTAGCGCCGTGGTGGAGATCAAACGCACGCGCGAGGTGGTATTCATGCAGATGCCCCGAATTTCCGAACAGGCGCTATGAATACCGGCGGGCCTATTCCTGATGCCAGCGCTCAACTTTCGTGAAACGCAGGCAAACATTCGCGAGACCCAATAGATGGCGCGGCCGTCAGATCGGATGCGTCCGGCGGGTTCGCGGAAATTCCGAGCGCGGCGGGTGGCCGAAATGCTTCCTGTAGGCGGCACTGAAGGCGGATGCCCGGGAGAAGCCCACCCGGCGTCCAGCCTCGGCGACGGACAGCCTGTGTTCCTGAAGCAGAACCCTTGCCATCATCAGCCGCTGCTCGCGTACATGGGCAAAGATGGTCTTGCCGAATACAGTCTTGAAATTCGCCTGCAGGGTCGTGACGTTGATGCCCACGCGGCGGGACAATTCCATGGTGGTGGGCGTACCGACGAGATCCGCGTCAAGGATTTCGCGTGCATACATCACGCGATCATATTCCCGGCGCCCCAGAAGGGCGACAAGGCGGCGCTCGTCCTTCAGCGCCTGCGCCGCCTCGATGACGAAGGCCAGTGCCTTGCTTTCCAGAAACAGCTTTTCCAACTGTCCCGTATAAGGATGCTCGAGGCACGATCTTGCGATTTCGGTGATGCAGGGCGAATGGGTGATGATCGCCGTGCGGAAGCCACCTTCCACCAGTTCGCGAAGCGCTGCCAAACCGTCGTCGGCAACGTCATCGGCAAACCGGTCGAAGAACGGCGGCCGCAGCACGAACCCCGTCGAGCGGAAACGTTCGCCCTGCCGGAGCGGTGTGGAATACCGAACCGGCGAGTCAAAACCCATCAGCGACACCTGATGCGGATAGCGGACGAATCGCCCGTAACCCTCCACATCGGAAGCCACCGGAGAACCCGTCAGCATAATGCCGCAGACGAGAGCCGGCTCCATCTCGACCGCGAAGTTCTGATTGCAGATATAGGTGACGTCGCTGGCGCTCAGCATCAGGCCGGGCTGCACCTCGAACGCCAGCAGCCTGCCTTTGTAGATCGGCGTCTCCAGAACCTGAGGCGGGATGCCGACCGGCTCCACACCCAGCGCAAGCTCCGCTCCGAGCCGGACAAGATCGTTCAGGGTCATTCCCTGTTCAGGTATCAGATTGTCCATTGGCTGGCCGTTTACAGGCTGATCTGCGACAAGTTGAAGCCAAAGCGGCGATGTTCGGACGTCGCTTATAAATAACTTGATTATATTAATCAAGTTTTGAGAGGATGGTTGGGCATCCAGGTTTCGCGGGCCGGCCGGGCGGCTTGCCTCGCAGGCAGACTGCCGCGAGCGGTCTTTACAGGCTCCAAGAAAATCAAAAATCCCAGCAAAATCAAAGTCTGACAAGCTTGGTATAAGGCTGCTATCTTCTCTCAATGTCCCGCAATATAAGGTGCTGCGACCTTCCCTATCGCGGCGCGGTCGGCAGCACAGAGTAAGAGCGGAGACCCTATGGATATCGAGACTGCCTTGAGCGACAGCGCCAACATATTCGAACTGGCGCCGATTTCCCTATGGCTCGAGGACTATAGCGGCTTGCGCGAACAGTTCGATGCCTGGCGCGCGCAGGGGATTTCGGACCTGAAAGCCTTCCTGATGGAAGACACCAGCCGTCTTCGTCTCTGCACAAGCCAGATCCGCGTTCTGAAGGTCAATCACAGGACGCTTTCATTGTTCGAGGCCGATGACGTCAATCACCTGGTCGCCAATCTGGAACGCATTTTCCGCGACGACATGCAGGAGCCGCATATCGATGAAATGGTCCAGCTCTGGAACGGGTCCCTGACATTCTATAGCGATACGATAAACTATTCGCTCAACGGCAGGCGGATCGATATCCAGCTCAAGGGCCGGATTCTTCCCGGCCACGAGGATAGCTGGGATCGGGTTCTACTCTCCATCGAAGATGTGACCGCGCGTGAGGACGCGCGACGTGAACAGGATCGCCACAAGCAATATGCCGAAGGTCTTTTCGAGCATTCGCCCGTCTCGCTATGGGTGGAGGATTTCAGCCGCATAAAGCAGTTGATGGACGACGTGCGCCAGCGCGGCATCCTCGATTTTCGCGTTTTCACCGATGTGCACCCGGAATTCGTCCGACAGTGCCTCAGCGAAATTCGTGTGCTCGACATCAACAACGAAACGCTGGCCCTTTTCCTCGCGCCGGACAAGAAGACCCTGCTGCAGAACCTGCCGCACATCTTCAAGGAAGAGATGGCAGCGAGCTTCCGCGAGCAGCTTGTCGACCTTTGGAACGGTGTTCTTTTCCAGCGCCGCGAAGTGGTGAATTACGCGCTTGATGGATCCGAACGCCATGTGCTTCTGCAATTCTCGGTTCTGCCGGGCCATGAAAACGACTGGTCGCTGGTGCAGGTCGCGCTGACGGACATCACCGCGCGCAAGAAGGCCGAGGCCTATCTGGAATATCTCGGCAAGCACGATGTGCTGACCAAGCTCCACAACCGCGCCTACTATGTCGATGAACTCAACCGACTGGAGCGCAAGGGCGACACACCGGTATCGATCATCATCATCGACCTCAACGGCCTCAAGGCGGCCAACGATCAGTGGGGACATGCCACCGGCGACGGATTGCTGCGACGCATCGGCGAAGTGCTCAACGAGGCGGTGGAGCAACCAGGCCATGCCGCGCGCATCGGCGGCGACGAGTTCGCGGTGGTCCTGCCTTATGTGGACGAGCGCGGCGCCGAAAACATGGTCGAGGAAATTCAGCGGCTGGTGGAAATCAACAACCAGTATTATTCGCAACTGAAGCTGGAGCTTTCCATAGGCTCGGCCACCAGCCTTCCGGGCGAAAAGCTCGAATCCGTCGCCAAGCGGGCGGATATTCTGATGTACGAGCGCAAGCGGGAACACTACACCGCCGGGAGCACGGCTAAACTCTGAATATCGATTGCCTCTGCCGAGCAAGTCAGGCTTCACCGCCGCCTGATGCGCCGATAGTCCTGCCCGATCCGATTGTTCGACCATCTGTTTGGGCGGATGCGCATCACTTTCAGCACGCCCCGAGGTCGATCCCGCAAGCGGCTCTCGGCGGCACGGAAGCAGGCTTCTCGTTCCAAGCCCTTTCAGTTGCAGGCATTTTCCACCGCACTGTTTATTGACAGCCAAGCGGAACTAGTTGATCCTTGAACAGGATGTCTAAAAATAAGGCTTTGCTGCACATCCGCATGGCTGTGCAAGCCGTTTGACACGACAGTTTTATTTGAGTGTCCGGCAGAGCTTATAATAAAATGCAAGAGGTGAACTATACGATAATATTGGGAGGAAATACTATGGCCAAGAAAGCGATTTCACGTCGTGAACTACTGGGCGCATCCACGCTGGTGGGCGCCACAGCCGCCAGTGCCTTGGCGGCTCCGGCTGTTCTGGCTCAGGCGCCAGTGACCATAAAAATGCAGACATCGTGGCCGGCATCCGACATCTGGATGGACTTCGCCCGGCAATATATCGAACGCGTCGAGAAGATGTCCGGCGGCCGCATCAAGTTCGAGCTGCTCCCCGCCGGTGCCGTGGTCGGCGCATTCCAGGTCCTCGATGCCGTCAATGACGGGGTGATCGACGCAGCCCACACGGTTCCCGTCTACTGGTATGGAAAGCACAAGGCGGCCTCGCTGTTCGGCACGGGACCGGTTTTCGGCGGCAGCGCCACCACCATGCTGGCCTGGTTCCACCAGGGCGGCGGCAAGGATCTCTACCGCGAGCTTACCCAGGAGATCATGGGGCTCAACCTCTATGGCTTCTACGGCTTCCCGATGCCGGCCCAGCCCTTCGGCTGGTTCAAGAACCCGGTGGGGACAGTTGGCGATATAAACGGCCTGAAATACCGGACCGTCGGCCTCGCGGCCGATCTCATGCAGCACATGGGCATGAGCGTCGCCCAGCTTCCGGGCGGCGAGATCGTGCCGGCGATGGAGCGCGGCGTCATCGACGCTTTCGAGTTCAACAACCCCTCGTCGGACATTCGCTTCGGCTCGCAGGACGTGGCCAAGAACTACATCCTGTCCTCCTACCATCAGGCGAGCGAGTCCTTCGAGTTCCTGTTCAACAAGGACGTGTTCGACGACCTGCCGGAAGACCTGCAGGCGATCCTCGAATACAGTGTGGAGGCAGCCAGCACGGCCAACACCGCGCTCGCAATGGATCACTATTCGAGCGACCTGGCCAAGCTCCAGAACGACCACGGGGTCACGGTCCATCGCACCTCGGAGGAGATTCTGGCGGCCCAGCTCGAGGCATGGGACAAGATCATCCCCACGCTCGAGGCCGATCCGTTCATGAAGCGCGTGCTGGACAGCCAGCGCGAATGGGTGGAGCGCGTGGTGTTCTACGAGCTGATGAACTCGGCCGATCTGGCGCTCGCCTATGAGCATTACTTCCCCGGAAAGCTGAAGCTCTAGGGGCAGGTATCGACACCGCTCAGGCGTTCCGCCGCCGCGTCCCGGCGCCGGAACGCTTTCCCGACCGCAAGGAATTTCCGGATGCTCCGCTACATTTCTTTCGCCGACGATCTGTCGGCGTGGTTCGGCAAGGTGTTCGCGTGGGGCGTAATGATCATGACGCTCGGCGTGAGCTATGAGGTGGTGGTGCGCTATTTCTTCCGCGCCCCGACCTCCTGGGCCTTCGACCTCAGCTACATGCTCTACGGCACGCTGTTCATGATGGCGGGCGCCTACACCCTTTCGCGCGACGGGCATGTGCGGGGTGACTTCATCTACCGGCTGTGGAAGCCGCGCACCCAGGCGTGGCTGGAGCTGGTGCTCTATCTGATCTTCTTCTTCCCCGGGGTAACGGCGCTCATCTTCTCGGGCTGGAAATATGCCGAACGGAGCTGGCGCTACATGGAGGTCAGCTCCAACAGCCCGGCCGGCGTGCCGATCTTCCAGTTCAAGACGGTCATCGTCGCGGCCGGCATCCTGCTTTTCCTGCAGGGCGTCGCGCAGGTCTTCCGCTGCATCGTCTGCATCCGCACCGGAGAGTGGGTGAAGGCGGCCGAAGATGTCGAGGAACTGGACAAGGTGCTCCTGGAGACAAAGAGCCTCGATGTGCTGAAATCCGGCTCGGAGGCCATCGATTTGCCACCGGGCCTGGTCCAGCCGCATGACGAACGGCCACATGAAAAGCGGGATGGGGACAACCGATGACGGACGCACATATCGCTGTCGGGATGCTGCTTATCCTGATACTCGCCATCTTCCTCGGCTTTCCGGTCGCCTTCACGCTGATGGCGCTGGGCGTCGGCTTCGGATACTACGCCTATTACGATATCGGCCGCATGTGGCGCGCCTACAACCGCGCCGTCGAATCCGGTGCCGACACCTACACGCAACTGGAAAGCTGGATCGGCGGTTTCTTCAACAACCGTATCTTCGACCTGTTCGTCAACCAGACCTATTCGGTCATCCAGAACGATGTGCTCACCGCTATCCCGCTATTCCTGTTCATGGGCTACATCGTGGAGCGCTCCAACATCGTCGACAGGCTGTTCTCGACCCTCTACATCGCCACGCGCAGGCTGCCGGGATCCATGGCAGTGGCGGCTCTCGTGACCTGCACGCTGTTCGCCACCGCCACCGGCATCGTCGGCGCGGTGGTCACGCTGATGGGCCTTCTGGCCCTGCCGGCCATGCTGAAGGCAAAATACGATGTCCGCTATGCGACCGGCGTGATCTGCGCGGGCGGCACGCTGGGCATCCTGATCCCACCCTCCATCCTTTTGATCGTCTATGCGGCCACTTCCGGCATATCGGTGGTGCGCATGTATGCGGCCGCCCTCCTGCCCGGGCTGCTGCTGGCCGGCCTCTACTTCGTCTATGTGGTGAGCCGCGCCGTCCTGCAGCCGCGCCTTGCGCCGCGCCCGACCAAGGAGGATGTCGGCGACTATTCCACGCTGCAGATCACCTGGATGATGATCACCTCCTTCGTGCCGCTCGCCTTCCTCATCCTTGCGGTGCTGGGTGCCATCCTGTTCGGCTTCGCCACGCCATCAGAGGCAGCAGCCATCGGCGCGCTCGGCGGGCTCCTCCTTGCGCTGGCCTACCGTGCGCTGACCTGGCAACGCCTGAAGGAATCGGTCTATCTCACGGCACGGACATCGGCGATGGTGTGCTGGCTGTTCGTCGGCTCGGCGACCTTCGCCTCCGTCTTTGCCTATCTGGGCGGGCAGCAGCTCATCAGCGATTTCGTCACCGGGCTCGACATGTCGCCGCTGATGTTCCTGATCATGGCCCAGATCATCATCTTCATCCTCGGCTGGCCGCTGGAATGGACGGAGATCATCGTCATCTTCATTCCGATCTTCATGCCGCTGCTGCCGCATTTCGGCATTGACCCGCTGTTTTTCGGCATCCTGGTGGCGGTCAATCTGCAGACGGCCTTCCTGTCACCGCCAATGGCGATGTCCGCCTATTATCTGAAGGGAATTTCTCCGCCGTATGTGAAGTTGACCGATATCTTCCTCGGCATGATGCCCTATATGGCCATCGTCATCCTGTGCATGGTCATCATGTATGTGTTTCCCGGCATCGTGTTCTGGCTGCCGAACGCTGTTTACGGAGGATAGCGATGTCGAGAAGCAGGCTCTTCGCCATCTGCGCCTTTGTCGCGCTGGCCGTGTTCTGCGGCATATTGGTGCGCTTCGTGCCGCGCGCCGACCTGACGATCGTGCTGCTGATCGGGCTCGGGCTGGCCGCCTACGACATATGGGACCAGCTCTTCCGAAAACGCCGGCCCCCGCCTTCACGACCTGGTTGATGTTGGTCGCGAGGTTCCTTCGCTGCAAGTGGGCGAGAGCCGCACGGCTCAACGATGAATTTTTGAATGGCCGATGCCGTGCTCAGCCACCACCGGTGCGTAACACTATGCGACGACCTTGCAGCCACCAACCTTGATGCGCGGATAATCGTAGGTGTTTACCTTGGATGTCGCATATCCCGCGCCGACCAGCGCCTCCGCCACCTTGATTGCCGCGGTTACGCCGTCGATCACCGGAATACCCGTCGCCTTGTTCAGACGTGCACATAGCAGGGACATGCCGGCGCAGCCGAGGATGATAGCCTCAGCGCGGTCCTCCTGTTTGGCGAGTTCGATTTCCTGTCTCAGCAGCCGTTCGGCCTCCACCGGGTCTTCCTCGAGACCGAGTACCGGCAGATTGATGGCCCGCACCTTCCGGCAATGGCGCTCCGCGCCGTAATCGCTTACCAGATCTTCGATGATCGGGACTGAGCGCGGCAAAGTGGTGACGATGGAAAAACGACGGCTGATTGTCATCGCCACCTGTACCGCGGCCTGACAGATACCGATGACCGGCCCCCGGGCGACCTCGCGCGCGGCATGCAAGCCCGGATCGTCGAAGCAAGCGATAATATAGGCGTCTACACCCTGCCCTTCCCGCTTCCTGATTTCTGCCAGCATGCCGGGAACCGCCATGGCCTCATCGGCACCGCCCTCGATGCTGACCGGCGTATCGGTGGGGTTGGAGGCCGAAAGCCGGGTGTCGGCATGTTTCACCGACAGCGCGCTTTCAAGTGCCTGCGCGGTCATCGAAGGGGTCGAATTCGGATTGATGAGATGAATATGCATGATGAATTCCCGAATGCCTGTCGTGGACGCCTATTTCCGCGCCTGAACGACTTCGGCGATTGGTGGGGCCTTCAAAACGAACTGCCGATCTGAGGCGATGTAGTTGTCGGCATGAAGCCGGGCGATAGGCTGATAGTGCTCGGCGTCGACATAGCGTCCGTTCGTATCGAGGCAGTCACGACGCACATGCATGTGCGCCACCTCACCCAGAACCAGCGTGCGGCGGGGATAGTCGATCAGACGCTCCACCCGGCATTCGAACGTGCAAGGCGCTTCCGATGGATAGGCGACGTCGATCTTGCAACACGAGGCGGACTTCAATCCGGCCATTTCCAGTTCATCGACCTCGCTGTCGAAGCCGAGCCCGCAGACCAGCATCTGCTGCGATAACGCCATGTCCACCATGGTGATGGCGAATTCGCCGGTCCGGCGGACATTGACCATCGTGTCCTTTTGCTCGCCATTGAGACGCGGCTGGATGCCAAGCACGACGATGGCGGGATCGTGGGAAAAGACATTGAAGAAGCTCATGGGCGCGGCGTTGCTGCGCCCAGTCGCCGACCGGGTCGTGACAAGGGCTATCGGACGCGGCCCGATGAAATTCGTCAGCAGCCGGTAGCGGTCCTGCGGCTCAAGCACTTCAAAATCGAATTCCATGACGGCCTCAAATGTCGATTTTATAATCTACAATAATTTTCTATATTGTCGACAATCTTGCAACCAGAATAAATCGCCAGAGTTGACATTTTCGTGCGTATCGCACTTGGCTATCGTGCAAGGAGAACAGAGCATGAGCGAACAACCAGCAGTCCCGGTTGAACAGATTGTCGAGAAAGTGTGGCTATCCATCGCGGAACGGCGGCTGCGTCCCGGCGTGCAGCTCAAGGAGGAGCAGATGGCCACGATATTCGGTGTCAGCCGGGCCCGCATCCGCCAGGCTCTTGCCGCTCTGGAGCGGGACGGACTGGTTACGATCATCCCGAATCGCGGTGCTTTCGTCTGCAAGCCTTCCGTCGAGGAAGCACGCGATGTGTTCTTCGTGCGCCACGCCGTCGAAAGATGCACCGTGGAGCGGCTTTGCGCCTCTGTGTCGAAGGCAGACCTCAAGCGGCTGCACGACCACGTCGCGCGCGAACGGATCGCCAATGCCGAGGACAGCACCAAGGACATCATCAAGCTTTCCGGCGGCTTCCATCTTCTGCTGGCCGAACTGACGGGCTCCGATTTCCTGTTCGCAACCATGCGCGACCTCATCGCACGCAGCTCGCTGATCACGGCGGTTTACCGCAACACCACGCGGTTCAATTGCGGTCCGGACGAGCACGCCGACATTGTCGAGGCGATCTCGGCGAAACAGGCCGCGAAGGCAGCACATCTCATGGCGCATCATCTGGAGCATGTTGAATCCGAACTGGATCTGAGCGAAATACGCGATCTTTCACACGATCTGCGCGCCGCCTTGGCATGAATGCGGGAAGGCCGGTTATCGGCTTCCGGCATCGGGTTCAATCAATTCGCATCCGTTCCCTCCCCGACCAGATGGCAGGCGACGCGTGTGCCATTGGGCAAGGCCTGCATTTCCGGCGCTTCCGCCGAACAGCGAGCCAGGGCGAAGGGGCAGCGTGGATGAAAAGTGCAGCCGGATGGCGGTTTAAGCGGGCTGGGCACTTCCCCGACTGCCGGTTCCCGGTTACGGTTCGGCGCCTCGATGTTCGGGATCGTCTGCAGCAGAAGCTGCGTATAGGGGTGGCGCGGCCGCGCGAACAGCTCCTCCGTATCCCCTTCCTCGACGATGCGCCCCAGATACATCACTGCGATGCGGTCCGACATATGGCGCACCACGCTCATGTCGTGGCTAATGAAGAGATAGGTCAAGCCCAGTTCGTCCTGCAGACGGCGCATCAGGTTCAGCACCTGTGCTTGCACCGACACGTCGAGAGCGGACGTCGGCTCGTCGCAGACGAGAAATTCGGGCTCGCTCGCCAAAGCGCGGGCGATCGAGATGCGTTGCCGCTGGCCGCCCGAGAACTCATGCGGGAACTTCTGGCCATCTGACGGCGAAAGTCCCACGGTCCGCAGTAGCTCCTCCACGCGGTCCGTCACCTCGGCCACGGTCTTGCGCAATTTCAGTTCCCGCAGCGGTTCTGCAATGATGTTCTTCACCCGCCAGCGGGGATTGAGCGAGGCATAAGGATCCTGAAAGATCATCTGCGCCGTCAGCGACACGCCCTTCTTTCCCGGAGCGAACCGCATTTCGCCGCTTGTCGGCCTGTGCAGACCGGTGACAAGACGCGCAACGGTGGATTTTCCGCAACCGCTTTCGCCGACGATGCTGAGACAGCCGCCAGCGGGCACCGTAAAGCTGATATCGTTCACGGCCTGCAGGTATTGCCTTGGCTTGCGCTCCACCACCCGGTTCAGCCAGGGGGCCGAAACATCGAAGGTCTTGACCAGCCCGGAGACAGTCAGGGCCGCTGTCTTTCGCGACGGGTTCATCATGCAGTCCCTCCTGCGTTCAGCCAGCAGGCACTCGTGCTGTCGCCAACGATAATGAGTTCCGGCCGTTCACGCCGGCAGCGCGGGCCGGCCATCTTGCAGCGCGGGTTGAAGGCGCATCCGTCAGGGATGGCATCCAGTCGCGGCATGGAACCGTCGATCTGGTGGAGCTTTTCGACACGGGCGCCGAGCGACGGAATCGAGGCCATCAGCCCCTGCGTATAGGGATGGCGCGGCTGATGCAGCACTTGCTCGACAGGTCCGATCTCGATCAGCCGGCCGGCATACATGACCGCGATACGGTCCGCCGCCTCCGCGATAACGCCCATATCATGGGTGACGAGCATGACGGCGGTCTGCTTCTCCTTGCACAGCTTGCGCAGGAGCGAGATGATCTGCGCCTGGATGGAAACGTCGAGCGCCGTGGTTGGCTCATCGGCGATGACCAGTTTTGGTGAAGCCGCAAGCGCAAGTGCGATTACGACGCGCTGGCGCATGCCGCCGGAGAACTGGTGCGGATATTGGTTGACCCGCTCTTCCGGCGAGGGAATGCCGACATCGCGCAGCAACTGCACAGCGCGCGCACGCGCCTCCGTCTTGCCCAGTCGCAGATGCTGCCGGATGGTTTCGGTCAACTGCGCACCCACGGTGAACAGTGGATTGAGCGATGTGAGTGGGTCCTGAAATATCGCCCCAATCTCACGGCCGCGAATTTGCTCCATGGCACGGTCGTCAAGTGTATCGATACGGCGCTTACCGAGCCAAATCTCGCCGCCGGCGATATGGCCCGGCGCTTCGAGCAGCCCTTGAATGGCCAGCCCGGTCATGGATTTGCCGGCACCGGATTCGCCCACGACGCCAAGAATCTCGCCCGGCCGGATCGACAGGCTCACATCCGACAAAGCCGTGACCGTGCCGTGGCGACCGGGGAAGTCCACACGAAGGTCCCGGACCTCGACGACGGGTTCCTGCAAATTACCCATTGACGCCTCCTTCTACCGGATAGCTGGGCGGAAAGATCTCGGCGACCGGAGGATGGTTGAAGCTACGCTCGGGGTATTTCGCGACCAGCCCGTCATATTGCGCCTGCGCCTGACGGCGGGCCTCGTCCATGTCGAAACCAGCAAGCTTGCGGTCGAACATGGAGAGGCGTCCATCCACAAAGACGGCGCGGGTGATCTTGCCCGAACCGCCGGTTACAATGGTGGTGATCGGGTCGATGGAAGGGGCCATCGCCGTATCGTCGAGGCTGAAGACGGCGATATCGACCCGGGCACCCGGCGACAGATGGCCGAGATCGGCACGGCCCAGCGCCTTCGCACCGCCGACGGTCGCCGCGTCGAACAGATCGGCGCATCGCAGACCGTCCGGGGCGGCATCGGCGACCCGGCCCGTGATGAGACCAGTCAGGAGGTTCATCAGCATGTCGGGGGGCGTGGTGTCGGTGCCCATGGCGATGTTGATGCCGCGCGCGCGGCAGGTGGAGAAGGAACGCAGGATCGAGCCGCCACGGCCGGACACCAGTGGGCAATGCACGATGGAAACGCCGTTCTCAGCATAGAGGCCGAGGTCTTCGTCAGTGGCGTTGGTGGCATGCGGTGCGATGAGGCGGTCGGAGAGAAGCCCGTGCTTCGCCAGCCAGACCGGCGCGGTCGATCCATGCAGCGCGCGCACCGTATCGACCTCCATCGCGCCCTGTGCCATATGCAGGCGGAACTTGCAGCCGAGATCGCGTGCGGCCGCGTCGGTACGCTGCAACAGCGCCAGCGTCGAGGTTTCCACCCGATCGGGCGCCAGCATGCCGCGCACCAGATCGCCATGGCGTCCGTTCTGGCGTTCGATATAGGCAATAGCATTCTTCAGGCCCTGAAAGCCGCGTTCCTCGTCGAAGACCGGCACCATCCGGCCCGGCTCCTCCAGCACCATGCCGCCGGAGCGGTAGGCGGGGCTGAGATAGACGCGCAGGCCGAGGTCGCCCGCAGCCTCTGCTGCGGCATCGAACTCGGCGACCGTCTCACCCCATTCGCGGTAGAACAGCGAGGCGATCGGCGCGGCGGTGGTGATGCCGTTCAACAGAAGCTGACCGAAAGCGAAGCGCTTCTGAAAAGCCAGCTCCGCTTGCGTGTACATTTCGTATGGGCCGGCCTCGACGTAGGACCGCGGCCAGACACGACCCTTGGCCCAGCCGGGATGGTTGTCGATGCCGAGGATCGTCGTGTCGAGGTCGGACAGCGCATCGAGATCAATCAGGCCCGGACTGATCAGCGCATTGCCGAAATCGATGCGACGATCCACCTCTCCGGGGAAACCATGCCCGACGAACAGAACCTCGCCATTTTCAAAGACGACCTCGCCCTTCTTCAGAAGCCGGTGACCGCCATCCTTGTGGCCGACCACCCAGCTTGCCGTAATCAGCGTACGTCCTTCAGGCCTGCGGCCGGGCACGAGACCGTCGAAACCCTGCGTCATCACGGCATCCCCATCACGGCAACGCCCTGACGGGCCGTGACCTGGCCGCCTTTCACGACCAGCGGGCGTGGCGCGACATCGACCACCGCATGGGCCAGCGTCTCGCCGGTCAGCAGGGTCAAATCGGCGTTGCAGCCGACATCCAGGCCGTAATTCTTCAGCCGCATCACATCTGCCCCGCCCTGCGAGACGATACGCAGCACATGTTCCAGATCCTGGTCCGAGCGCACGCCGTTCTTCATGCCGATGACCTTGGCGCGATCCAGCATGTCGGGTTGCCCCCAGGGGCCCCATGTGTCGCGAATGCCGTCGCAGCCGCCGCCGATGCGAACGCCGGCCTCCTTCAGCCGCTTGATCGACGGCACCGTGGCCGAAGGCGCACCGGTGGTGAGGATTGCAACATCGAGAAGTGCGATCTGCTCGATCAGTTGGCCGACGCGCAGGTAATCGTTCATGCCCAGCGCGAAGGCGTGGCTGATCGCGACCCGGCCCTCCATCCCATTGGCACGGATGCGCTCAAAGATCAGCTCCATCGTAAACGCGCCGAGGTCACCCGTCTCATGCAGGTGAATGTCGATCGGCACGCCGTGTTTCATGGCGAGCGCGAACAGGATGTCGAGTTGGCCCTTCGGATCGCGGTCGATGCCGCAGGGGTCGATGCCGCCGAGCACTTCGCAGCCCTGCCGCAACGCCTCGTCGAGCAGTTCCACCATACCGGGCATGACCATCACGCCCGACTGCGGAAAGGCGACAATCTCGATATCGATGATGCCCTTCAGTTTCTCGCGTGTCTCCCACACACCCTCGACCAGCGAAAGGCCGTGGGTCGGATCGATGTCGACATGGCTGCGGATATGCGTGCTGCCATGGGCAACCAGGCCGATGGCGTGGCGCATCGACTGGCGATGTGGATCGATGCCGATCTCGAGGCGATGCTCGCGTTCGAAATCGATACGCTCGCGCAGGACTGCGGCGCGGTTGTTGACATGCCAGGGCATGCCCCATGTCGTCTTGTCCAGGTGAGTATGCGCATCGATCAGTCCGGGAACGACGATGGCATAGCCGCCATCTTCCACCGCCATGCCCGGGTCTGCTTCAAACCGCCCGAAACCGGCGATCTTGCCGTCCTTGATCAGGACGTCGCAGACTTCGCCCGCCATGGGCCGGACATTGCGGAGCAACAGATCGTGCATGGAACTACCTCAGTTTCGGGTTGAGAGCATCGCGCAGCCAGTCGCCGAGCATGTTCACCGCCACCACCAGCAGGCAGAGCTGGACAACGGGAAAGAGCACGATCCACCAGGAACCGGAGAACAGGAACTGGTTGCCGATACGGATCAGCGTGCCGAGTGAAGGCTGGCTGGGCGGCATGCCGATGCCGAGGAACGACAAGGTCGCCTCGGTGAGGATCGCCATGCCGAAATTGAGCGTCGCCGCCACCATGATCGGGGTCAACGTATTGGGCAGGATATGCCGGGCCATGATGCGGCGGGCCGGGACACCGATCAGCCGCGCAGCCGACACATAGTCCTTGCCGGTTTCCACAATGGCTTGCGCGCGAACCGTGCGGGCATACTGGACCCAGGCAGAGAGCGCGATGGCCAGAATGAGCACGGCCGACGCGCCGACCTCGCGCAGGCTGACCGGCAGCATCTGGCGTACAACCGTCGAAACCAGAATGGCGACAAGAATGGTGGGGATCGACAGGGTTATGTCACCGATGCGCATCAGCAGGTTGTCGAGGAACCCGCCGAAATAGCCGGATATCAGGCCGGCGCTCATGCCGATCAGCAGCGACAGGGCCACCGAGGCGATACCGATGACGATGGAGATGCGCGTTCCGTAGAGGATGGCCGACAGCATGTCACGCCCTTGCGTGTCGGTGCCGAGGAGATAGGGCCATTCCCCGGTCTCTTCCCAGACCGGCGGCAGCTCCGCCTTCCACATATCGAGCGCCGCGCCGTCATAGGGATTCTGCGGTGCAATCAACGGTGCCAGCAGCGCGGTCAGGATCAGGATTGCAAGCAGCACAGCGCTGGCCATTGCCGTCTTGCTGTGCGTGAATGACCACCATAGGTCGCTATTGCGAATACGCTGCAGGAGTGGGGGGCGCGAAGGCCGGGTGGCGGCTGGGGTGCGGGAAACTTGGCTGCTCATGGAAATGGACTCGCCGTTCGTTTCAACGTGCAGTGCGCAGGCGGGGATCGATTACCGCATAGGCAATGTCCACCAGCGTGTTGAGCACAACGAAGATGAAGGAAATGATGCACAGGTAGGCCGCCATCACCGGAATATCGAGGAAGGTGACGGCTTGTATGAACAGCATGCCCATGCCCGGCCACTGGAACACGGTTTCAGTGATGAGCGCGAAGGCGATCAATGAACCGACGTTCATGGCGGTCATGGTCACGACCGGCATCAGGCAATTGCGCAGCGCATGGCGGAAATAGATGCGCCAGCGTGGAATGCCGCGGGCGCGGGCAAACTTCACATAGTCCGAGCGCAACACTTCCAGCATTTCAGCGCGCACAAGGCGCATCACCAGCGTGACCTGATAGAGAGAGAGCGCGATAGCCGGAAGCAGGATCGCCGCGCGGCCCGAAGGGGTGAGCAGGCCCGTCGACCACCAGCCGAACTGGACGACATCACCCCGCCCGAAGGCCGGGAACCAGCCCAATGACACGGAAAAGACCAGAATGAGCAGAATGCCGACAACGAAGCTCGGCAGGGACACGCCGACAATGGAAAGAAACTGTAGGCTTTCCGTATACCATTTTCCGCGCTTGATCGCTGTCAGCACGCCAAGCGGCATGCCGAACAGCAATGAAATGACGGTTGCGACCAGAACAAGCTCCAGCGTCGCGGGAAAACGCTCTCCGATGAGGGCAAGCACGTCCTGACCGTTGCGGTAGGAAATACCGAAATTGCCCTGCGCCGCATTGACCACGAACCGCGTATATTGCGTCAACAAGCCGTCGTTCAGGCCAAGCCGCTCGCGCAGATTGTCGCGATCCTCCTGCGTCATCTGTTCATTGGCCATCATTTCGACGGGGTCGCCGGCCAGCCGGAAGATCAGAAAGGCGAGCAAGGCAACGGCCAGCATGACCATGACGGCGTTCGCCATACGCTTGATGATGAAAACCAGCATGGAAGTCCTCGGGTAACGGGGGCTTGGTAAGTCTCCTTGCCCCCGGAGCTCCGTGATTGGATCAGTCGGCGAACTGCGTCAGCCAATGACGCGGCTTGTTGTCCGGCAGTTGCACGATGTAAGCGATGTTGCCCGACATGACCCATGCCATGGGCTGTTGATGCAAGGGCAGCATGATGATCTCCTCCTTCACCTTATGCAGGGCCTCGGTCTGAAGCGCTAGACGCTTGGGGCGATCCATTTCGGTTGAAGCCTGCACGATCAGCTTGTCAATTTCAGGGTAGCTCCAGCCGCCCCAGTTGAAGACGCCGGCGTTTGCAGACTTGGTCTGGATCATCTGAAGAAGGATCGAATAGCTGTCCAGCATAGGCTCCGTCGCCCAGCCGATGAGATAGACATCGGCCAGGCCGCCGGTGCGCTTGGGCGCCTGCGCGGCGGTCGGCGCGATGTCGAGCTGTGGCTTGAAGCCGGCGCGGCTCAGCATGTTTACAAGCCCTTGGCACAATTCTTCCTCATTCACATAGGCGTCGGTCGTACAGACCAGCGTGAACGGCAGATCGGCAGCGCCAGCCTCCGCCAGGAGCTTCTTCGACAGATCCGGATCATAAGGCAGCGTGGTGTCCAGCTCCGCCACATAGCCCGGGATTTCGGGCGCGACGATGGCCCCTGCCGTGCGCGACTTGCCACGCATGACGCGCTTCTGGATCAGGTCACGATCGAGCGCATGGGCGAAAGCCTGACGCACGCGCAGATCATTGAACTTGTTGTCCGCGCCATTGGCCAGCTTGGGCTTGCGGTTGAAACCGACCATGATCGTGCGCAAATCGGTGCGTTCCATCACTTTGAGATCGGGCTGCGCCTGCAAGCGCGGCAGATCCTGGGATGGCGCGCTTTCGGTAAAGTTGATCTCACCGGAAAGAAGCGCCGCCACGCGCGTCGCCGCCGAGGTGATCGGCGTGAACTCGATGCGATCTATGTTGGAATTCGAAGACTTGTCCCACCAGTCAGCGCTCTTCACCAGAACGGTCTTGGAATCCGGCAAGCGACTTTCCAGTTTGAACGGGCCGGTGCCGTTGGTGTTGTAGGTTGCGTAGCCCTCAATCTTCGCGCCCACATCGGTCGGCTTTTCGGAATTGTTGTCCTTCAGCCATCCGGCATCAAAAATGTGGATGTTCGTGAGGTCGTTGAGAAGCAGCGGATAAGGCCCGCTCAGCTCTATGTCGATCGTATGGTCATCGACCTTGCTCGAAGATTTGTAGGCCGGCAGGTTGCCGCGGAGCGGCGAAACCGGGTCGCTTACCCGCTTCAGCGAAGCCAGCACGTCGTCGGCGGTGAAATCCGCGCCATCGTGGAACTTGACGCCCTTGCGCAGATGAAAGCGCCAGACGGTTTCAGAGATGTTCTCCCAGGATTCCGCCAGCGCCGGCTCGATCTTCAACTCGGCATCGTATCGCACCAGGCCTTCGTAGACATGGTTGAGAAAGGCCAGCGTATAGCTGTCACCGTATGAGTAGGGATCGAGCGAATAAATATCGCGGGCCGCCCCCCATTTCAGCGTTTCTGCGTGGCTCGACAGGGTAAGCCCCGCCAGTATCGTGGCCGCGAGGCCCAGCTTCTTCAACATCGATTTGCTCCGCTTCTGGAAACCTGCGCCTCCTTTGCGGAGGTCTGCTTCTTTATGCAGTCAGTATGGCAGCCAACAAAAAGTTGTCAACTAGATTGTTGACAATCTTATGCCATTTGATTGTCTCCTATGTTGACAACATGCCCCTGTCCAAAAAGGGGCTGGCTGAAAAACCGGTTTCATCTCGTGCCGCATAACAAAAGAGCGCCTTACCGGGGCAAGGCGCTCCTTGTCGGAGATGCGAAGGGCGCGGCCTACTCAGCCATTTGCGTGTGCCAATGGCGCGGCTTGTTATCGGCACGGAAGTCGACGCTTTCAACCTTGTCCAGCATCGCCCAGGCAATCGGCTGCTGGTGAAGCGGGATCAGGATCGCCTTGTCCTTGGCGATCTTGAGGGCCTGCTCCTCCAGGGCGAGGCGCTTGGCGTTATCCGGCTCCTGGGCAGCCTTCTTTACCAGTTCGTCAAGCTCGGGATAGGACCAGCCGCCATAATTGGAGACACCGGTCGAACCGCTGCGCGTCGAGAGAACCTGCGACAGCAGCGAATAGGCATCGAGCGTCGGCTCGTTTGCCCAGCTCAGATTGAACATATCGGCCTTGCCGTTGGTGCGCTTCGGCTGCTGCACGGCACGCGGTCCCATGTCGATTGTTGGCTGGAAACCGCTGCGCTTGAGCATGTTTGCGATGCCCGAGCAGAAATCTTCCTCGTTGATGCTCTCGTCGTTCATGCATAGATAGGTGAAGGCGAGTCCCGTTTGGCCAGCTTCCTCGAGAAGCTTCTGGGCACGTTGCGCATCTACCGGCTGGTAGGTATCGAGCGCCGCCGCATAACCGGAGATTTCCGGTGCAATGAGCGAGCCCGATGGCCGCGCCAGACCTCGCATCACCTTCTGGTTGATGAGGTCGCGGTCGATGGATGCCTCCACTGCCTGTCGCACCCGGACGTCCAGGAACGGGTTTGGACGACCGTCCTCAAGCTTCTCCTTGCCGTTGAATCCGATGAAGACGGTGCGCAGTTCTGTGCGCTTGCTCACTTTGATGCCCTGAGACGACTCCAGACGCGGCAGATCCTGAACCGGAGCGGAATCCACCAGGTCGATCTCGTTGGAAAGAAGTGCGGCCACGCGTGTCGCTGCCGAAGAAATCGGGATGTACTCTATACGCTCCAGATTGTGTTTCTTCTCATCCCACCACTGGTCGTTGACCAGCAGAACGGTCTTTGAATCCGGAACGCGGCTTTCCAGCTTGAACGGACCGGTGCCGTTCGTGTTGTGCGTGGCGTAGTTTTCCGTATTGGACGCGATATCGGTCGGCTTCTCAGCGTCGTTGTCCTTCAGCCACTGAGCGTCGAACATGAAGATGTTGGTCATGTCGTTGAGAAACAGCGCCGTAGGGGCCGAGACTTCGACATCGACCGTATAGTCGTCGATCTTCTTGACGCCGACATAGAGCGGAATGTTGCCGCGCAACGGCGAAGTCGGGTCGGAAACGCGATTCATCGATGCGACCACATCGTCTGCGTTGAAGTCCGCCCCATCGTGAAACTTTACGCCCTTACGCAACGTGAAGCGCCAATATTTGTTGTCGACCAGCTTCCACTCGGTCGCCAGCGCCGGCTCGATCTCGAAATTGGGCCCGTAACGGATCAAGCCCTCGTAGATGTGATTGAGGAAAGCCAGATTGGACGTGGAGGGAACCGAATCCGGATCGAGCGAATAGATATCCGCGCGACTGCCCCACCTCAGCGTGGCCGCATCGGTCTGCGTTGCGATCGCTGGCAACGCGATGGCCGCCGCCGTCAGCATGGAAGCAACAAACCTGTTCAAGCGCGACATGCCCTCTCCCTCATATCGATAACAAACCCTGGTTCACTGATGGGGCGGATGGATCGAAGTATCGAGGCCATAAATTTTATTGTCAACGAAATTGTTGGCAATTATCGTTACAAACATCGACAAGCAGGGAGGCAGCCAAAGCTCTGCCACGCCAGATGGAAGTTGGGGAAGAGGAGAACAGGATGGATGGCTATCTTCTGCTGCATGGCACGATCGTAACGGTCGACGGCCAACGCCGCATCATCGGTGACGGGGCGCTGGCGATATCCGGCACCAGGATTGTCGATATCGGATCATCGGATCGACTGGTCGCGCGCCATCCCGGAAAGAGGGTGCTCGACTGCCGCGGCAAGATGATCATCCCGGGCCTCATCGATGCCCACGGCCATGCCGGACATTCGCTCATCCGCAGCGTCGCCGCCGATACCAATGCGCTATGGATGCGCATCGTCACCCCGATGTACTACCATTACGTCACCCGTGACTACTGGTATGCGGACGGGCTTGTATCGGGTCTGGAAAGGCTGTGCGCAGGCGTGACGACGTCGGCCAGCATCATCACATCCATGCCACGCAGCGACGATCCGGCCTTCGCCATCAACCACGCACGCGCCTATTCGGAACTGGGCTTGCGCGAAATCATCTGTGTAGGCCCTGCCGGCCTGCCCTGGCCGCAGAGCGTAACACGCTGGGAAAGCGGCAAGCCCGAAAGGCATGCCGTTTCGTTCGAGGAGATGATCGAAGGTGCGGAATCCGTCATAGAGACGCTGAACGGCACTTCGGAAGGCCGCATCAAGGTCTTCCTAACGCCGTTCACCATCGTACCTTCTGTTGAACCTTCCAACGCTTCGACGCCCGACTGGGCGGTCAAGCTGACCGAAAACGACCGGATGCAGGCGCGGCGAATTCGTGAAACCGCGCGCAAATGGGGTGTACGCATCCATTCCGATGCCTTCGCCGGCCAGATCCGCATGGCTTGGCAGGACAAGGAGAATGCGCTGCTGGGCTCCGATGTGCATTTGCAGCACTGCTGGGGCATTTCGCATGAAGAGATAGACATACTGGCCGAAACGGGCACCCACGTCACCCATGCGCCGCCCGGGCGTTCAACTCCGATCATGGAGATGATGGCGCGCGGCGTACCGGTCGCGATCACTTCGGACGGGGCGGCACCAAGCCGGCATTTCGACATGTTCCAGATCGCACGCTCAGCACAATCCACCCAGCATATCCTGCACAATCATGACCGCTACATCCTGCCGCCCGGCAAGATCTTCGAAATGATAACCATCGATGCGGCCAAGGCCATCGGCATGGATGACGAGATCGGCTCCCTCGAAATCGGCAAGAAGGCCGACATCGTCGTTATCGACATGCGCAAGCCGCATCTGACGCCCAACTGGATGCCGGTTCACCGGCTGGTTCATCAGGTTCTCGGCAGCGATGTGGATACGGTTTTCGTCAATGGAAAAATCCTCATGGAAGACGGCATTGTCCTAACCGCCGACATGCATGAAGCCCTGGCATTCGGCGAGGCGGAAGCAAAAGCCCTCATGGAGCGAGCCGGCCTGCAAGCGCACATGCACGAACCAGGCTGGGGGCAATTGCAACGTACGTTCACTGAGCCTGTGGCCCCGCCCTTCCCGCCACAGGTCTGACACGCCGAAAAATGCGGTCCCGGCGCGACCTTCGTGGTCGCCGCCACGCCGCCGATTGCGTCTCCCGGAGATCGGTTTCTGGGTTCATCGAATGATGAGAAACAATCCGCTGGCAATGGCGAAGGTCAGGACGCCAAGCCGGAGCCCGCGTCCGCCGATGCGATGGTGTGCCAACCGGGAGACGGCGCTTCCAAGCAGGACCGGAGGTGTCAGGTAGAGCGCGGCCAGAAGCTGCTCGGAGCCGATGCGCCCGGAAATGGCCAGGACGATCAGCGACATGACCTCGCCGACGAAAAAGCAGAGCGCCACTGTTGCCCGCAAGACCGGTGCCCCGGCGTGCTGGTAGAGCAAGGCGAGCGGCGGGCCACCGATGCCGGTGGCGGTCTCGGTGACGCCCGTGAACAGGCCCACACCCAGCGCGCTCGGCTTGTTGGGCGAAAAAGGCGGGGCGACCAGGGCAGCCCCGGCAGCGATTACGGTGAAGGCGCCGACAGCAAGATCGAGCTGGTCGAGCGATAGGGCGGCCAGCAGCCAGAGACCGGCGAATGTTCCCGCGAAGCGGCCGATCGTGATCCATGTCGCGCCCGACCAGTCGACATGCTCGCGCTCGCGCGCCGCGACATGCAGGTTGAGCGGCAGCATCAAAAGAAGCAGGGTGACGGGCAGGAGGTCCGGCTTCAGCATGCCGACGACCGGCGCGACGATCAGCGCGAAGCCGATGCCGAGCGCGCCCTGGATGAAGGCGGAGACGAAGGTCACGGCCGCCAGGATGGCGATAAGGCTCAAGCTCATTGATAGTGTCCGAGACCGCGATGGGCTTGCGAAACCGGGTGGATGCGCTGGATCGGCGCCTTGGCGATGGCCGCGGCCGTATCGCCGCGCACCTCCGCCAACAAGGCCCGCGCATCCCAATCAACAGGCCAGCCTTGCCAAAGCCGAAGCTGCCCGGCCGTGAAGACGGCGTCGATCTGGTCGCGGTTGCCGTAGCGGACGAGTTCCCACATCAGATCGTGCGAGGGCGTGAACTCCGGCCGATCGAGATCGACGAGCAGGAAATCGGCGGCAAGGCCCTCGGCGATCGAGCCGGTCACACCGGACAGGCCCGCGGCATGCGCGGCGCCTGTCGTCGCCCGGTCGAGCCAGAGCCAGCCGCCGCCGCAGGACGAGTCCCCCGTGGCAAGGCCGAAGCCGGCACGCTGCAAGCCTTCGCCGGCATCCATCAGCCGGAAGCCGTCGGCGCGCGTTCCGTCCGTGCCGAGCCCGAAGCGGATGCCGAGCGCCGCCATCTGGAGCGCCGGGGCGACCGCGTTGCCCTTCCACAGGCTGGCCACCGGATTGTAGGCGATAGCGGTATCGCTCTCCCGCAGCAGATTGAGTTCGTGCGGCGTGATGAGCGTCGAATGCGCCAGCAGGACCTGGGGGCCGAGCGCCCCGAGATGTGCCAGATGCTCGATCGGCCGGCGCCCCCGCGCCACGAGCGAGCGCTCGACGGCGACGAGATGCTCGTTGACATGGGTCTGGAAGACCACCCCGTTTGCCGCCGCCATTTCGGAGACCGCCTTCAGCATCCCGTTGCTCGCCGCCTCCGGAATGGAGATCGCCAACGACGGGTGGATCAGCGGGTCATGCCGGTAGGCCGACAGGTGGTCCTCGGCCTGGCGCAGGATGACATCCGGTTCCGGGATCTGCGCGGTTCCGCCAAGATCGTTGCAGATGAAACCGACGACGCTGCGAAGCCCGACCTCCCTTGCAGCCCGCACCAGCGCGCCGATATGGCCTTCCGAACGGGTGCCGGCGTCGACGGCGGCGGTGAAGCCGCCGCGCAGGCATTCCAGCGCCGCGAGCTTTGCCGAGAGATAGACCATACGCTCGTCCAGGCTGCCCTCCAGCGGCACCCAGATCCGCCGGAAAATCTCCGACGGCTCCCCGAAGACCAACGACTTGCCGAGCGATTGGGTCAGGTGCGTGTGGGTGTCGACAAAGCCCGGCATCAGCAGATGGTCGGGCAGGTCGACCGGTGTCAGGTCCGGATGGTCCCGGGCGACAATCTCTGCCGTGTCGACCCGGTGGAACGTTCCGGCCCGCACCACGACCGCCATGCCGGCGCGCGGCCCTTCCGGCAGCAGGACACGGCCGGGGCGCAGGAGAAGGTCACCGGCTCCGGACAGTTTCTCGCGGATTGCGCTCACTCGTTTGCTCCTTGGGCGGTGGATCGCAGGGAGGGCACCGCCTCTGCGCGATGCTTGTCGACACCGTTATGGGAAAAGAAGGCATTGACGATGACGGCTGTGATGGTGCCGGCGGCAAGCCCGTTGCCGAGGATCATCTGGACCCATTGCGGGAACTGGCTGTAGACGCCGGGCACCAGGATCGGCAGCAACCCGATCGAGAGCGCCGAGGCGAGCGTGAACATCGGCCCATGCTCGCGCAGGTCGACACGGCGCAGAAGATCGATGCCGATGACACCGATGATCGAGAAGACAATGACCGCCGTGCCGCCGACGACGGGTTCCGGCAAGGCCGTCGCCATCCGTCCGATCGGCGCGAAGAGAGCGATCAGCACCAGGATGGCGCCGGCCATCGCCGTCACGTAGCGCGACTTGACGTTGGTCGCCCGCACGATGCCAACATTCTCGCCGCTGGTGATGATCAGGGAGGTGCCGAACAGGCCGCCGACCAGCGACATCAGCGCATCACCACGAATGGTCGCCGGGACGATCGCATGCGCATCGCCGCGGCGACCGGCGATTTCGGCCGTCGCGATGGTCTGACCGGTCGCTTCCGCCATGGAAATGATCGAGAACACGATGAGCGGAATGGCGGCGATGACATCGAATTTCGGCATGCCGAAGGGAAAAAGCTGCGGAACGGCAATAACCGGACCGGCAAGCACGCCAGACAGATCCATATGGCCGAGGGCAAGCGCCACGAGCGAGCCCGCCACGAGGCCCAGCATGACAGCAAGGCGTCTGAGCGTGCCGGAAAAGACGCGCGCAGCGACAATGGTGAGAACGATGGTGAGCAGGGCCAGCCCGACCTCAACCGGCGCGGCAAAGCCTTCGGTTCCGGGCTTGCCAGTGATCGTCACGCCGTAGATGCGCACCAGGTTGACCGAGACCAGCAGCAGCATCGTTCCCACGACGATGGGCGGGAAATAGCGCAGGAGCCGGCGAAACACCGGCAGCGCGATAAAATAGAACAGTGCCGTCATGATGACGGCGCCCACCGCCGTCTGGACGTCTGTCTGCTGCGCGATGGCCAGGAAGATGGCGATCGGCGCGCCGCCGGGCACCATGATGAAAGGCAAGCGCGCACCAAAACCCTTCGGCCCGAAACTCTGCAACATGGAGCCTACGCCGCAGACGAAGAAAGTGGCGCTGATGAGCGAAACCGTCACGGCATCGGAAAAGCCAAGCGCCTTGCTCACGAGAAAGACGGCAGTGATGGGCGACGCCGCCATCACCAGCACATGTTGCAGGCCGAACAGCACAAGGCTGCGCAATGGCAGTCTTTCGTCGGCCGGATCGACAACTCCATTTATTTTATTATGCATGTTTCCTCCTCCCGGCCTCCTCAAGCCGTGTATGCAAATCGTTTTGCATAGCAGATTCCGTAGCACAGTTTTTGCCTCGTGCAAATCGTTTTGCGTAGCTGCCAACGGCGTGCTAGGACAAATTTCGCTGGAGGCATCATGGGGAAACCGACAATTGCCGACCTTGCCAAGGCGGCAGGCGTATCCGTTACCACCGTATCGCACGCGTTCAGCGGCCGGCGCTATGTCGAGCCGGAAACACGCAAGCGCATCGAGGCGCTCGCCCACGAGATCGGCTACCGCCCCAATCACCGGGCTCAGCGTTTGCGAACCGGCCGGGCAGGGTCGATCGCCCTCGTCTCATCCATGCCTTTCGCCGTGGCTGCCGGCCCTTCGCGGCTGGGCTTCCTGATGGAGATCGCGGCCGCCGCCGCCGTCACTGCCTTTTCGCGTGGCATTTCCCTTTGCCTCGTGCCGCCGCTCGGGCCGCGCGACAGCCTCGAGGCGCTCGAAGTGGATGGCGCCATCGTCGTCGAGCCGGAACGCGATGACCCGGTGCTGGATTTCTTTTCCGATCGCGGTGTGAATGTCGTCTGCGTCGGACGCGCACCCGGGCGAGACGACCTTCCCTTCGTGGATTTGCAGAGCGGAGCGACGGCGCATCTTCTGCTCGACCACCTGTTCTCCGGCGGCGGCCGCGTCGGCCTGATCACCGGCCAGCAAAGGCGCAATTCCTATATCGAGATGGAAGCCGCCTACGCGGAGCGGATCGCACGGGCCGGCGCCTCTCTTGTCGCCATCCGCATTGACGAACGGGGCGGCGAGCAGGCCGCCGCCGAGGCAGCCGAACGCCTGCTGCGGGACGAACCGTCCATTTCGGCCCTGTGCGTACCGGTCGACGCCTTCGCGACCGGCGTCTTGAGTGCGGCGCGCACCATGGGGCGCAGGGTCCCCGAAGACCTTCGGCTCGCCACCCGTTATGACGGCATGCGCGCCAAGCTGGCCACGCCTCCCCTCACCGCGGTCGATCTGCATCTGGATCAGGTGGCGGCCGCAGCGGTCGACCTGCTCCTGGCCCGCCTGGGGCAAACCAGCGCCGAACCAGCCGTTATTTCACCCCCAAGCCTGGTGCTGCGCCCCTCCTCGGTGATGTCGCTGGAAACAGATTAAGGGCGAACCAACCTAGAGCGCGTCCGGTTTAATTTGGGTCATATCCTGCGGCCTTGAAGTAATTGGCGCATTCGGCGGGCGTAAAGAGTTCGATGATGGAGCCTAGGGTGTTCCAGAGGGCGGTGATGGTCCGCTCGGCCTTTGCCCGCATCA
>WPCJ01104510.1_pt1 | contig 31074 bp, 28 predicted proteins | sample 5399831 | NCBI WGS metagenome assembly WPCJ01 (sample SAMN12869470, study PRJNA574797) | sludge metagenome | isolation source: wastewater treatment of pH10 | place: China:Beijing | collected 2019-05-20 | reverse complement strand
TTTCAAGGACGACGCCACGGCGTTCAACGCCAAGAAACACGAAGTAATCGACGGCAAGGGCGTCCTCAATAACCGGATCTCGGAATATATATTCCAGAACCTGAACGAGATCGGCGTGCCGACCCACTTCATCCGCCGGCTCAACATGCGCGAGCAGTTGATTCGCGAGGTCGAGATCGTGCCGCTCGAAGTGGTGGTGCGCAATGTCGCCGCCGGCTCGCTGTCGCAGCGCCTCGGCATCGAGGAAGGCACGCAGCTGCCGCGCTCGATCATCGAGTTCTATTACAAGAACGACCAGCTCAACGACCCGATGGTGTCGGAAGAGCACATCACCGCCTTTGGCTGGGCGACGCCGCAGGAAATCGACGACATCATGGCGCTGGCGATCCGCGTCAACGATTTCCTCTCCGGCCTGTTCCTCGGCATCGGCATCCGCCTCGTCGATTTCAAGATGGAATGCGGCCGCCTGTTCGAGAACGACATGATGCGCATCATCGTCGCCGACGAGATCTCGCCGGATTCGTGCCGGCTGTGGGACATCAAGTCGAACGAGAAGTTGGACAAGGACCGTTTTCGCCGCGATCTCGGCGGCGTGCTGGAGGCCTATACCGAGGTTGCCAAGCGCCTGGGGATTCTGTCAGAGAACGAGCGCCCGATGGGCACTGGTCCGGTATTGGTGAAGAGCTGAGGAAATAACGTGAAAGCCCGCGTCACAGTCACATTGAAGAACGGCATCCTCGATCCGCAGGGCAAGGCGATCGAGGGCGCGCTCAAAACACTCGGCGTCGATGGCATCGCCTCGGTCCGCCAGGGCAAGGTGTTCGATATCGAACTCGCCGCCGGAGCCGATCAGGCCAAGGCTGAAGCTGCGCTGAAGGCCGCAGCTGACAAGCTGCTGGCGAATACTGTGATCGAAAACTACAGGGTCGAGGTTCAGGGGTAAGGCGTCCACGTGACGCCGTATCCGCCGCGATTGTCGGCCCGATCAGATCGGGCCTTGTTGAACTGAATGAAGCACCGAGCCTGACATGAAATCCGCCGTTCTCGTCTTTCCCGGAATCAATCGCGAGCGCGACATGGCGCGGGCGCTGAAGCTTGCTTCGGGCACCGAGGCCAAGATGGTCTGGCATGCCGAGACCTCGCTGCCGGCCGGCACCGATCTGGTGGTCGTGCCCGGCGGCTTCTCCTATGGCGACTATCTGCGCTGCGGCGCCATTGCGGCCCGCTCGCCGGTGATGGATGCCGTGCGCAAATTTGCGGCCGATGGCGGGCTGGTGCTCGGCGTCTGCAACGGTTTCCAGATCCTGTGCGAAAGCGGACTTCTGCCTGGCATCCTGATGCGCAATGCACGGCTGAAATTCATCTGCCAGGACGTGCATCTGCGCGTCGAGCGCTCGGATACGCCGTTCACCCGCGGCTATAATGCCGGGCAGGTGATCCGCGTGCCTGTCGCCCATGGTGAGGGCAACTATACGGCGGATGAAGAGACGCTGAAGCGCCTCGAAGGCGATGGCCGCGTGCTCTATCGCTACTGCTCGCCGACCGGCGATGTCGGCGACCTGCACAACATCAATGGCGCCGCGGCGTCGATCGCCGGCATCGTCAGCGAGAACGGCAATGTGCTCGGCATGATGCCGCATCCGGAAAATCACGTCGAAGACATCATGGGCAATACCGACGGCCGCGGTCTGTTCACCGGCCTCGTCAGCCATCTCGGACGCGCCGCATGATGCGCGCGGCGGCGTTCGCAAGATGCGCCGCCGCCTTCGCGCTGCTGCTTGCCGCGCCTGTATCGGCTGCGGCCCAGACCTATCCCTCGCGCCCCATCACCATGATCGTGCCCTTCGCGGCCGGCGGCACGTCGGACGTGATCGCGCGTGTCGTCGCCGAGCAGATGGCGATTCCGCTCGGGCAGACCATCATCATCGAGAACGTCGTTGGCGCCGGCGGCTCGACCGCACTGGCCCGCGCGGCGCGTGCGGCGCCTGACGGTTATACGATTGCCATCGGTAATGCGGGGACAAACGCGGCGACCTATACGATCTATCCGAAGCTGTCCTTCACGCCGGACTCGTTCATTACCATCGGCATGGTCGCCAAGACCTTCGGGATCGTCGCGCTCCGCAAGGATTTTCCGGTGAAAGACCTGAAGGACTTCATCGCTTACGCCAAGGCGCATCCCGGCAAGGTCAATCTCGGCCATGCCGGCGTCGGCTCGTCGAACTATCTGATCTGCAAGAGCTTCGTGCAGGCGGCCGGCATCGATGTCACGCTGGTCGGCTATCGCGGCGCGGCGCCGGCGCTGACCGATGCCATCGGCGGTCAGATCGACGGCGTGTGCGACAGCGCTGCGTCGGTGTCGCAGGCCATCGACGACAAACTCGTGAAGGGGATCGTGGTCGGCTCCAATGTGCGGCTGGGATCGCTGCCGGATTTGCCGACATCGGCAGAGGCAGGCCTGCCCGAATTCGAGGCGCAGGGCTGGAACGGATTGTTCGCGCCGAAAGGCACGCCGCCCGAGATCATCGCGAAGCTGAACGATGCGGCGCGCGTGGCGGTTGAAAGCGAGCCGGTGAAGAAACGGTTTCGCGACCTCTCGACGGTGGCGCCCGATGCAAACGAGCATGCACCGGACGTCTTGCAGCAACTGGTGACGCGCGACGTCGCCAAATACAACAAGCTGCTGCAGGAGAAATAGGCCGCTGCATACTCTCACTGTCGTTGTCCGGCTCGACCGGGCAATCCAGTAGGCACCGGCATTCGTGACCACCATCCGCGCCAGCGTCTGCTGGATCACCTGCTTTCGCGGGTGATGACAACAGCCGCTGGCCCGAAACTTGCTGACGTCTCCTTGCCCTTGGTCATAGCAGGAGAGGTCATGTTCATTCGCAAGACATCCACTATCCTCGCGCTTGCAGCCGCGCTGCTCGCACAACCGGCCATGGCCGAAAGCACCTTGCGGATCGCCATGACCGCAGCCGACATCCCGACCGCCACAGGCCTGCCCAATAACGGTTTCGAGGGCATGCGCTTCATGGGCTATCCGATCTTCGAAGGTCTCGTGCTGTGGGACCTGACGAAGACGGATCAGCTCGCCACGCTGCGTCCGGGTCTTGCCGAGAAATGGGAGCAGGCGCCGGGCGATACCAGGACCTGGATCTTCCATTTGCGCAAAGGCGTGAAATTTCACGACGGCAGCGATTTCAATGCCGATGCGGTGATCTGGAATCTCGACCGCTATTTCAAGAATGACAGCCCGCAATTCGAGGCGGCGGCGTCTGGCATGTCGCGGGCGCGCGTGCCGCTGATGGGCTCCTACAAGAAGATCGACGATGCGACGGTGGCCATCACCACGACGACGCCGGCGTCGTACTTTCCTTACATGGCGGTCTATCTGCTGTTCACCTCGCCGACCTCGTTCGAGAAGGCCGGGAAGGACTGGGGCAAGGTGGCGACCTTGCCGGCTGCCGGTACCGGGCCGTTCAGGATCAGCCGGGTGGTGCCGCGCGAGCGCGTCGAGCTCCTGCGTAACGACGATTACTGGGACGCCGCGAAGAAGGCCAAGGTCGACAAGGTCGTGCTGATGCCGGTGCCGGAGGCGAATGCGCGGCTCGCCGCGCTGCGTTCGGGGCAGGTGGACTGGATCGAGGTGCCGCCGCCGGACGGGCTCGCCTCGCTGAAATCCGCCGGCTTCACCATCACCACGGGCTCCTATCCGCATGTCTGGCCGTGGTTCTACAATATCGGCGCCGCCAATTCGCCGTTCAAGGATGTCCGGGTGCGGCAGGCGCTGAACTACTGCGTCGATCGCGAGGGTTTGGTGGGGCTTCTCTCGGGCACAGCGGAGCCATCGGTGGGCTGGCTGAAAGCGTCCGATCCGAATTTCGGCAGCCCCGCGAACCGTTACAAATTCGATCCAGCCAAGGGCAAGGCGATGCTCGCCGAGGCCGGCTTCACGCCGCAGAAGCCGCTGTCCTTCAAGGTGCAGATATCCTCATCGGGCTCCGGCCAGATGCTGCCGATGCCGATGAACGAATTCATGCAGCAGAACCTGAAGGAAGCCTGCGGCGTCAATGTCGAATTCGATGTGGTCGAATGGACCGTGCTGCTTACGGCCGCGCGGCTGACGCCGGACAATCCGAACCTGAAGGGGGCGCTGGCGCTCAACATTTCCTCGCCGTCATCGGACGCCGGCATCATGGCGCGCTATTTCGCGGCGGCAAATTTTTCGCCCAATGGCTTCAATTTCGAACAGTGGAAGGACGACGTGTTCGAGGACGCGCTGAAGACGCTTGCGGAGTCCACCGATCCCAAGGTGATCGCGGAGGCGACGCGCAAGGCGCATGAGCGCCTCGTGGATAATCCGCCCTGGCTCTACATCGTCCACGATCTTAATCCGCGCGCCATGACAAGGAATGCGAAGGGCTTCGTCTCGCCGCAGTCCTGGTTCCTGGACATGACGCTCGTGAGCATGCAGTAGCCAACACGGGCTGCCTTTGCAGGGTGGGCAAAGCGCGGCGTGCCCACCCTATGGTTGATCTGATGCAGGGTGTGGCAGCGGGCCATCTTCCGCCGGCGCGCGCTCTCATATATGAGGACATTTCACGCGTGATTTGGCGCCGGCCGCCCCGTGCGGGCGCCGGAGCGAATTGATAAAATCGCAATCAACATTTGCCAGACTGGCGTCCGGCCAGAGATTCGATTTGGGGCATTGCATGAAAATTCGGTTGGCGACTGCGCGATCCTCCATCGCGACGCGGTGCTGGATGGCATCTGCGGTCGTGGCGCTCGCAGCGGTGGCGATGCCGATCTCGGCAATGGCCGCCAAGCAGGGGCGGCCGGCGCGGACAGTTGAGGCGGTGGCTCCGCGCGAGGCCGGCGAGCCGATCATGGCCATCGTGTCGATCAAGAGCCAGCAGGTGACCTTCTACGACGCCGATGGCTGGATCGTCCGCGCGCCGGTGTCGACCGGCGTGTCAGGACGCGAGACGCCCGCCGGCGTGTTCGCCATCCTTGAGAAGAACAAGGATCATCGTTCCAACATGTATGACGATGCGCATATGCCGAACATGCAGCGCATCACCTGGAACGGTGTCGCACTCCATGGCGGGCCACTGCCTGGCTATGCCGCCTCCCATGGCTGCGTGCGCATGCCCTATGGTTTCGCCGACAAGATGTTCGACAAGACGCGGATCGGGATGCGGGTGATCGTTTCGCCGATCGATGCGGCGCCGGTCGATATTTCTCATCCGGCGCTGCTGGTGCCGAAGGCGGATGTCATCGCTGCCGCGCCGGCGCGCGCCGAGACGCTGACCCGCGAAGCCGCAGAGGCTGCAACGGCCGCAGCCGAAGCGAAGAAACTGGCGACCACTACTGCGCGCGAGGCGAAGTCGCTGCCGGCGGCGCTGCGCAAGCTGGAACAGGCGAAGAAGCGCGCCGATGCCGAACTGGCATCCGCGGACAAGGCGCTGGCCGCCGCGACGACGGATGAGGGCAAGGCCAAGGCCGAGGCTGTGCAGCAGAAGGCCGCAGCGAAAGCCGCTGACCTCACGACACAGTTCGAAGCCGCCAGGGCCGATACGACGGCCAAGCTCGATGCGGCCACCGCTGCGAAGGACGCGGCGAAGGCAGCCGAAGCGAAGAAGGCCGCCACGGCGACTGCGTCCCTTGACGCGAAGCTCGCGAACGAACCGGTATCGATCTATATCAGCCGCGAAACGCAAAGGCTCTATGTTCGCCGCAACACCCACAAGCCGGCGCCGGATGGCGGCGGCGAGGTGTTCGACTTCAGCATCGAAGTTCCGGTCACCATCCGCGATCCCGGCAAGCCGATCGGCACCCATGTGTTCACGGCGATGGCGCGCGATGGTGCTGGCTTGCGCTGGAGCGCGGTGACCATCGACGATGGCGACGATGCCAAGGCTGCGCTCGACCGCATCACCATTCCGCAGGAAGTGCTGGACCGGATCGGACCGACGGCCCTGCCGCGATCCTCCATCGTGATTTCCGACGAGCCGCTGAGCGCCGAAACGAACTACCGCACCGAATTCGTCGCCGTGCTCAACAACCATCCGCAGGGCGGTTTCGTCACCCGCAAGCCGACGCCGCGGCCTGAGGTGGACGTTGCCAGCGACGATGGCAGCTATGACGATGGCTTCAGCATGTTCTTCCCGCGCGAGCGCGCTCCGCAGGGCAATGCTATGCGCCGTCGCAGCGGCCAGAATGAAATGCCGAGGATGCAGCGCGGCTGGTGGGAGTGACGCCAGCCGTACCAGCGCTACGGATGTTAACTTTCCGGTAACCGCATTTGTTCAGATCTTAATCAAAGCGTGAACATTTCCTTTCATGCTCGGATTATTGCTGCGGCAACACCGGATTTGAACAATGACATTGCGCTTCACCACCATGATCGTCGCAGTTGCGGCGGGGGTATCGACAGCATTTGCACAGGCGCCCGCGCAGGCACCGGCCAAATCGCCGAATGCCAATGCGATCATCGATGCCAAGGCCATGACGCCGGAGCAGCGCTCCGCCGCCATTCTCGCGCAATATGGCGAGCCGGTCTTCGATCCGGAATCCGCGCAACGCACCGAGGAAGCCCTCAAGCGCTACAGGACGATCGCCGCCAAAGGCGGCTGGCCGCTCATTCCTGCGAGCGCCAAATATGCTGCGGGTGCGGAAGGGCCGGATGTCGAGCTGCTGCGCCGGCGGCTGGTGATTACCGGCGATCTGTTCACGGTGGAAAGCAGCGGTCCCTATAACGACGACCTCATTGCCGGCGTGAAGCGCTATCAGCTGCGCAACGGGTTGCTCGCCACCGGCCTGGTCGGCCCGCGCACGCTGGCGGCGCTCAATGTGCCCGTCGAGAAGCGTATCCAGCAGCTGGAAGCTTCGCTGCAACGGATGCAGGCCATCGGCTTCAGGTTCGGCGAGCGCTATGTCGTGGTGAATATTCCGGCCGCTTACGCCGAAGCGATCGAAGGCGACAAGGTGGTGCGACGCTATCGCGTCGTTGTCGGCAAGAGCGAGAAGCCGTCGCCGACGGTGACGTCGCAGATCAACAACGTCAATCTCAATCCGACCTGGACGGTCCCATCCTCGATCACCAAGCATGAGATCGCTGCGCGCATGCGCAAGGATCCCGGCTATCTCGCCCGCATGCATATGCAGGTGCTGGACGGACGCGGCAATGCACTCGATCCCGCCGGCATCGACTGGAGCGAGGACAAGGTGCCGGATGTCACCGTGCGGCAGGACCCCGGCGAGTGGAATGCGCTCGGCCGCCTGCGTATCGACATGCCGAATTCCTATGCCGTCTATATGCACGACACCAATCAGCGCAATCTGTTCGCCAACGACTACCGCTTCGACTCCCATGGCTGCGTGCGAGTCGACAATGTGCGCGATCTCGCGGCATGGCTGCTGAAAGATACGGCGAACTGGGATCGCACCCAGATCGATCTCGGCATCGCGACGGGGCAGCGCCTGGACATCAAGTTGAGCAAGAGCGTCCCTGTGGCGTGGGTCTATCTCACCGCCTGGATGGCGCGCGACGGTATCGTGCAGTTCCGCAACGACGTCTATGATCAGGATGCGCAGCTCAACGAAGCCTCGGCGGACATCAAAGCTTTCCTGAATCCGACGACTGAGCCGGTGACGCGTTAATGCTCGGTCGTAGGGCGGATTAGGCGAAGCCGTAATCCGCCACAGCGTTTCAGCTATGAAGTCGGCCGGCGGATTACGCTGCGCTAATCCGCCCTACGGCAAAGCATGCGCATAGGGTCCATGCATCGGTATGTCGCCGGTTTACAGCGGTGTCATCGGCGGCTTAGCTTCCGTTCAGCAAATAACCTTGTTGAACGGATGCGCGACATGACATTGGCGATGGGCTGGGACGAGTGGGCGAAGCACGACGCGGTGGCGCTGGCGGAGCGCGTGCGCAAGGGCGAGCTCACGCCAGCCGAACTGGCGGCCCAGGCCGCCGCCGGCATCGCCAGAACCAATCCCGCACTCAGCGCCGTCGTCGAAGTGTTCGACGATGTGGTGGCCGATCCGCTGAAGGACGGGATGAATCCCGACGGCGTGTTCGGCGGCGTGCCGTATCTCATGAAGGATCTGGGGCCGACGCTGAAGGGGCGCCTGCAGGAATTCGGCTCCATGATCATGCAGGGCCATCGTCCTGCGCAGGACAGTTTCCTCACCGGCAAGATCCGCAATGCCGGCCTCAACATTATCGGCCGCAGCACCACGCCGGAATTCGGCGTGTGCAGCTCCGCCGAAAACAACCTCTATGTCACGCGCAATCCCTGGAACGCGGATTATACGAGCTGCGGGTCATCCGCGGGCTCCTCGGCGATGGTCGGGGCAGGCGCGCTGCCGATATCGCATGCCACCGATGGCGGCGGATCGATCCGCATTCCTGCTGGGGTCTGCGGCACCATCGGCCTGAAAGTGTCGCGCGGCGTCTACTCGCTGGCGCCGGCTCTGTCCGATCTCTCCGGCCTGGTATCGATCCAGGGCTGCACCAGCCGCAGCGTGCGCGACACCGCGGCGTTCGTGGACAATTGCCGCGGCGGCGCGCCGGGTGAGTTCATGCCGTTCTGGTCGCCGGCCGAGCCCTATAGCGAATTGATCAAGCGCGATCCGGGCAAGCTGCGCATCGCGCTCTCGCATGAATGGGGCGACTACAAAGCGCCGTCGCATTTCGTGGCCGAGCTGGAGCGCGTCGGTAAATTGCTCGAAGGACTCGGGCATCATGTCGAGTGGGTGGTGCCCGAGGTCGACTTCCGCGCTGCCTTCGCGGCGCAGACGACCTGCTATATCAGCAATTTCGCGCAGGTGATCGCCGGCCATCTGGCGCGGCTCGGGCTGAAGGAGCCGACCACCGAGCTGCTGGAGCCGATCAACATCAAGATCTGGGAAAGCGGCCTGAACACGTCCTACACCGAACGCGCGGCAATGCAGGCGGTGTTCAACACGACATCGCGCGCCTTCGGCAATTTCTTCGAGCAGTGGGATATCATCCTGACGCCGATCACGGCCAAGCCGACGCCGAAGATCGGCACGCGCGAATATCTCACCATGAGCGACAATCCGTCGGTGCATGACTGGTTCGCCAATCTCTGGCAGTTCTTCGCCTATACGCCGCTCGCCAATCTGTGCGGCATTCCCGGCATCTCGCTGCCGCTGGCGAGCCAGGAGCACGGCCTGCCGCTCGGCATCCAGGCGCAGGCACGTCAGGCGAATGACGGCCTGCTGCTGCAGCTCGCGGCGCAGATCGAACGCGCGATCGATGGCAAATGGAATGCCGGCAAGGTGCCGGCGGTGCATGTGACCCGTCAGTGAATCTTGCGCGCTCGTGTTCTCTCTGCTGAAGCATGATCCTCGGGATCGTGCTTCAGGTCAGATCTGCGAGCGCATCGAATAGCGCGAGATTGAGGCCCTTCAATGCATTGTTGACGGGCTCGGGCTGCGACGAGAATTTTGCCACGACCATTTCAGCCGTGGGATCGACATAGAGATACTGTCCGTGAATGCCGAGGGCGAAATATGCGCCGCTCGGCTTGCCGGTCTGGTACCACTTGTTGCGATAGCGGCCGGTGGGCAACCAGCTGACAGCTGGTCCTGCCTGCCACGCCTCGACCGAGCCGTTCATGATCGTATCGTCGACCCAGGCCTGCGGGACGATGCGGCGGTCATTCGCGACGCCGCCCTGCCGCATCATCTCGCCGATGCGCGCGAGGTCGCGCGGCGTCATGCAGAAGCCGCCGCCTGTCCGGGCGATGCCTGTGGCATCGACGGTGATGTAGCCATCCTGCCGGGCGCCGAGTGGTTGCCACAGGCGCTCGGTGACGATGTCGACGAAACGTCGCCCGGTGGCACGTTCGACGACGAGCCCGAGGACGTCCGAATTCGGCGAGCAGTAGTGGAATGGTCCGCCATGATCGCCCGCCGCTTTCTCCAGCGAGGCGAGGAACGCGATCAGCGGCTCTGCTACGCCTCCAGTCGCCGGTGGCTCGAGCAGCCCGGCGCGGCGATATCGTGCGAAATCGCCTTTCGGGTCCTGATAGGTCTCCGAGAAATCGAGGCTCACGCGCATGTCGAGGACGTGGCGAATGCGCGCATCCGCAAAGGCGGAGGACGCCAGCTCGGGAATGTAATGCGAGACGGTGCGCTCCAGATCGATCAGGCCGTCGCCGTGCACGATCCCGGCAACGATGGCGGTCACCGACTTGCTGGCGGAGAACAGGATGTGCCGCGATTGCAGGTTGAAATTCGGCGCATGCCAGTCGGCAACGATACGGCCGGATTTCATCACCACAAGCGCGTCGGTTGACGTCTGGCGCAAGGCGTCAGCAACCGTCATGCGTTGTCCGTCGAACGGGAATGCCTGATCGATGAGACCGAACAAAAGGATGAGGGGGCTCTCCGTCAATCCCGGTGTCGCCGCGATGCGTGCGGTCGGAATGAATTCGGATACGTGGCGAAAGGCCCAGACATTCCACGGGGCCTGGCGCCAGTTGCCGAGATGGACGTCGGTTCTCGGGAAGCCGTAGTCGGCTTCGAAAACGGATGGATGCGCCGACATCGTCATCACGCGATCTTCTCGCATTCGGTGCGCTCGACGGCGCCGCCGAGCCAGCAGCCGTTCGCCGTCGTGCCATCGAAGCTGAAGCGAACCTGGATGGCGGAGGGGCGCTGCATCGCACGTCCCTGACGAATGGTGACGAGACGCTCCGATGCTTCGACGATCCCGTTCGACAGGAGGCCGAATGAGAGGGCGGATGCGGCAATGCCCGTTGCAGCATCCTCAGGATATCCGGACGAGCTGGGGAACTGGCGAGCATCCACGATCTGGGCGTTGCGGTCGAACACGGCGTAGGGATACAGCCCGGTAGAATCGATGCGATTGCACAGTTGCTCGATTTTCGAGAAATCGGGCTTCAGGCCATCGAGGATGGCTGTGCTCTTCAGTGGAATGAGCGTCTTGATGCGGGAGGTGCGGGCGTTCTGTATCGGATAGGGCGCGAGGCTATCCTTGTCGATGCCGAGGACGTCCAGAATTTCAGCTTCGCTCCGCGCAGCGTCGGGGAGGGGCTCGATGACCCCGGCGGGCTGAGACACCTCCACCGATATGTCCCGGTCGGCTGTCGCTCCGATACGCGCGTGAACGCGGCCGCTCTTGGTCAGGATGGAAAGGCGATCCTTGTGCAGCTTGCCGAGTTGATGGAGCAGCCAAACCGTGCCGACTGTAGCATGTCCGCACATGGACATTTCGTGATTGGGCACCCAGAAGCGAAATTCGAAATCGTGGTCCGAGCCTGCCGGAGGCGGCAGCACGAAACCACTTTCATGACCGTAGGTCCGGGCGACCTTCTGCATCTGGGCATCGGTCATGCCGGCGGCGTCGATGACGATGGGCGCCGGATTGCCGCCATTGGGGCCAGCGCCGAAGACGTTGACGAATCGAACATCCGGCTCACGATCAATCATTGTCATGTCGCCTATCCCCAAGGTTGGTTTCGTACGGGCCGATGGCGCGAGATTGCGCACGGGCCGCGGCAACCCGGACAGATCCGGGTTGCCTGCAAATCATCGGCTGAGGTTAGGTCCGACGCCGTTTTTGGGCGCGTTCCCGCGGGCCTTATTTGTTGGCCGATCGGGCCATGCGCTTGCGCATCTCGGTCGGCGACAGGCCGTCGGTCCGGCGCATCGCCCGCGCCAGCGCCGCGCCGCTTTCGAAGCCGACGCGATGGGCGATCTCTCCGACCGGAAGATCGGTTCCTGCCAGAAGTTCGGCCGCATTGGTCAGGCGAATGCGCTGCTGGAAATCGCCGATGGAAGCGCCGGTGCCAGCGCGGAACAATCGTGTGATGTGACGTCGCGATATGCCGAAACGCTCTTCCAGCGCGTCGAGCGGGACGTCGCGGTCGGCGTTGAGGGTGAGGTAGTCCTTCAAGTCCTCGACGACCACCATCCCGTGTTCGCGATGGGACGCGCTCGAGGCGGCTTCGCCGGCAACAGCCTCGGCAATGCACTGGATAAGAAAGGCAGAGGACAGCGCCTGCCGCATATGAGCGTTGCCATATGCCCGCGCGTCGCTGCGAACCAGAAGCTCATGCAGGGCGCACAGTGCCGGCGTTCGACGAAACAGCGTGGTCTTCGACGTCTTTCGGCGAAATTCCGAGAGAGATCCGTTCTGCCTTTCAACCCGGTCGAGCACCGTGCCGGTTGCGTAGATCGCAAGATGGCTATGCGGCCCGACGCCCGCATGGGTCTCGTGAGCCTGGTTTGCAGGAACGACCGCGAACCGGTCCCTCGACAACCAGGTTCCTTCACGCCGGGCCTCGTGCTTGAGTTCGATAGTCCCGCGGCTCGGGAGAATGAACATCATGCAATCGTGCCAGTGCCACGGCATGGCATAGTCGCCGCCTCCGGCGATGCTCGCATGTTCGTCGTCTGCGGCGATCAGAACGTCCGGGTTCGCCGGATGGCGTAACCGCTCGAATGAACTCAGCATGTCCATGCCCAATCTGTTGCGGGCGAGGCTAGCAGCATACACCCGCGCTCGGCAATTGGTGCGGGGCTACTCCGCTGCAAGCGCCGAGAGTGAAGGAGAAATCGCCGGTAGAGACCGTGAGGCAGTCGCCATGGACCTTCTTCAAGCCGCCGCGGCCCGCCACTCCCGTATTTTGTCGATCGTTGCTGTTGCCCCGCCGCAAACGATGACCAAGGGCGATTGGAAGCCATCCAGAACCGTCCGACGTTGCGGACTATAGATGGTGGCCAACGATGCCCCGCAGGCGGGTTCGACAAGCACACGATGATCACGGAGAAACTGCTCACACGCATCGAGCGCCTCCAGGTCCGACACAACCGCGCTACGCACATCACGACTGCGCGCGATCTCGAAGGCGTGCTCGGCAACCTTGTTGGCGCCAAGCGACGTCGCCACGCTGGTGATCGCCGAAATAGGGATATTCTCGCCTGCCGTCAGAGCTTTCGCGAGGCAATCGGCGCCCTCGGTCTCGATGGCGATGACAGGAACATGGCCCAGACCATTGCGCTCCAGTCCTTCGACGACGCCCGAGAGAAGGCCGCCGCCGCCCACGGAGAGGATTACCGCGTCGAACTCGGCGCCGGCTCGTACCACTTCATCAATGACGCTTGCATGCCCGGTCCACAGCAGCGGATTGTCGAAAGGGTGAAGAAAGGCTGTCGTTTCATCCAGCAGCGATTGCGCCAGTTCATTTGCCTGAGCCCATGCCGCGCCGTGAACGATGACGGCTGCGCCCTCCTGCTCCAGCAATGTCCTGGCGTGGGCAGGTGTCGACTCCGGAATGACCACCGTGACGGGAATGTCGAGGACGCGCCCTGCATAAGCCACAGCGAGCCCCGCGTTGCCGCCGGAGGATGAAACGAAGCGTGTCTTGCCTTGTCGCTTGTATTCTTCGCAGGCCGCTCCAATGCCTCTGAGCTTGAACGAGCCCGAAGGTTGAAGCGCATCGAATTTCAGCCAGATGCGCCTATCTGCGAGGAGACTGAGCTGGCGGGACTGGATGAGCGGTGTGTCGAGATGGAGAGGCATGATCTCATTCTTTCACGCATGCGCGGTCTATTTTGTTCGGCGCAAGAACACTATCGAGACTTCGGCGTTCTCCGGATCAATCTGTCCTCTTGTCGGGATCAATTGGCGCTTCATCGCGAGCAGCGACCATTGAACCGGAGCTACGCTCCCGCTTCACTCCGCAGCGATCGCCGCCGGCTTGTCGCGCTTTTTCACGCGCTTGATGGTGCCCGAGAAGGTGAACAGCTTGCGGCCACCGGTATGCAGGACACCGCGCAAAAAGATCAGCGAGCCGCCGACACGGGTCATTTCGCCATCGCATTCGATGAGATCGCCGACACGGCCGGCATCGAGGAATTCGCAGGCGAAGGAAACGGTGATGCCGGGGCCGGCCAGCTCACGCGAGGACAGGGCGAACAGGCAGTAATCGGCGAAGGTCATGAAGCAGCCGCCATGGACGTTCTTCATGCCGTTGAGATGCCGCGGCTCGACCCGGAAGGCGCAGCGGATGGAACCGTCGGCCTCGACCTTGTGCCAGAACGGGCCGGACAGCGATTCGAAGGAATCCCGCTTCCAGGTCGACCAGCCGGCGAATTCCCCCTCGGTTTCGGTATAGACGTCGGAACTGAACGGGATGACGGCGTCGGCGGGCACATTCACGGCGGGGAACTCCTTGGATTGTCGGCAAAAGTGTTAAATCCGATCCTTTCAGGAGACGCAATCCAGCTGCGATGCGCAGTCATATGCAGGGCCGTAAGCGGCTCCGTCACCCGCCGGGCCGTTATGGCCTGCGAGATCGGCTCCCTGCTCAGCCGCGCGACCGGGCGTCTATCTCGGCCATGACGTGTTGCTGTCGACCTGCGCGGCTTTCCATGTGTTGTGGAGGCGCAGGCTCTGCAATCGCACGTTCCGGATCGCGACGATGGGGACGTTCCTCACGCCTTCGATGGCATCGGCCCATCGCAAAACAATCCGTGTCTGCTTCTCTCGCGTGCGCGGAACAATACTGACCTGGCCCGCGAGCGTCTTGCCGTCGATCTCGCTCCCGTCTTCAGCCAGGAAACCCAGGTTCTTGGGGTCCCTGATCACGAAGAAGCTTGCTCGCCCATCATCGTCGTCCTCGGTGGAGTCGATGGACGATCGTGGCAGCCAGAAGCCGATCTTGTCCTTCAACGGGTCGGTCAGCCGTCCGCCGCTCGCGACGAGTTCCTCCCTGATCTGCGCAGATACCACAACGAGAAGGGCTTCGAAGCTTTCGCGGCCGATGCTCGTCGAACGGGTTTCGCCGTCCGTCGAAGCGAATGCGAAATATGTGTTGTCGTTCGACTGAAGCCGCTGCGCCGGCGACAGCCCGGATTCGACCATGTATGCGTGCATGCCGTTCACGATTTGCCGTGGAATCTCGGGTGTATTGCTCAGGGCCTCGGTGAGCGCGGCAATGTGTTTGATCATCTCGGTGAGGTTCACGTCATCGCTGGAATCCTCGTTGACGGCGGAGGACAGCATCGACTTGAAGAGAGCCGTATCGACCTGGTTGCTCTTGGCCGTTTTCAGATTGGCGACATGAATGATGTATTTCGTGCCGAGGTCGTCGGACTTTTCCAGTTTCTTGAAAAGGTCGCTGCCGTAACCCCTGCTGAGTTCGAGCGCGAAGCGCGATGTGGCGATACCAATTCCAGGAACATTGCCGCGCAGATCATAGATCTTCTCGACGTCTGGGACGAACCGTTCCGCGTTTCTCTGCGCGAAGTAGCGCAGGCACGTGATCAGCGCGCGTTCGTCGAACTTGCTCTCATTCGCCTGTTGCAGCGCGAATATCGTGACCGCCTGGTCGATTGCGGACGACATGTTCCGGATTTTCGTCGTGGTGAGCGCGCGTATCAGTGCAAGCTTGGTGCTCGGGCGAACGTCCTTGTGCTGGAGCGAGCGTGAGGCGACGTCCGCGGTCCGCTCATCGATGGACAAAACGACGCTGCGTTCCAGCTGGGCGGTGATGGAAGCCACGATGGCCCGTGCTGAACTTTCGAGCAGCATCGTCTCGTATTTGACGACCGGATTGTTTTCGTCGAACCGTTTGGTGATTTCCGCGTCGGTCCGCGCGGCAATGACATCGGGAATCTTGGCGATCGCGGTGTTGACGTCGTTAAGCGATTTTACGCCGAAGATGCCGAGGGTCAGTATCGCTGCGCCCAGTCCGCCGGCGGCAATCTTCAGGCCGAGGCCGACATAGCGTTGTTGCAGGTCGCGTTCGCTGGCCACGCTGCGGGCGACTTCGGACCGCACCAGTTCGTTCAGCTCGTCCTTGAGCTTGTAGAATTCGAGCGTCTCCATCGGATGGCTCCGGTTGCTGTAGTGAACCACAACTACAGGGAGCTAAGCAATATACTGCTCTTTTTGCGAGATTTTTGACGGTTCGGGGCTCGATCACGCTGTGGCGGCCTGCATCCTGGGAGGCCTCACCACGCCGTCGAATATTTCGATACCGCAAGCGCTTGGATCGGCAGCAAAAAGTGTTAAATGCAGGCTGCCCGGTGCCAGCGATCCGGCGGCCGGGCCACGCCACGTGCGGGCCGGATTTCCGGCACAGCATGCGCCGTCCGGTAAAGCTTGGGACATGCGGGAAACGGGGCCGAAAAGCCCTTTTCCGGCTGGTCCGATCTTTCTATGAAGGTGCCTTCCCAGACCCAAGACTTCGACGACTGGACCCCATGACCGAGCCTCAGATCACTCCCGAACTCGTCGCTTCCCACGGCCTCAAGCCCGACGAGTATGAGCGCATCCTGAAACTGATCGGGCGCGAGCCGACTTTCACCGAGCTCGGTATCTTCTCGGCCATGTGGAACGAGCACTGCTCGTACAAGTCCTCGCGCATCCATCTGAAAGGCTTGCCGACCAAGGCGCCGTGGGTGCTGCAGGGGCCGGGCGAGAACGCGGGCGTGATCGATATCGGCGACAACCAGGCCATCGTGTTCAAGATGGAGAGCCACAACCACCCCAGCTATATCGAGCCCTATCAGGGCGCGACCACGGGTGTGGGCGGCATCCTGCGCGACGTCTTCACCATGGGCGCGCGCCCCATTGCGTGCCTGAACGCGATCTCGTTCGGCGCGCCGGAACATCCGAAGACGCGCCATCTCGTATCGGGCGTGGTCGCAGGCATCGGCGGCTATGGCAATTCCTTCGGCGTGCCGACCGTCGGCGGCCAGACCCGTTTCCATACCCGCTATGACGGCAACAACCTCGTCAACGCGATGGCCGTGGGCCTTGCGGATGCGGACAAGATCTTCCTCGCTGCGGCGTCGGGCGTGAACATGCCGATCGTCTATCTCGGCTCCAAGACCGGCCGCGACGGTATCCATGGCGCGTCGATGGCGTCGGCCGAATTCGACGATGCGTCGGAGGAGAAGCGCCCGACGGTGCAGGTCGGCGATCCCTTCGCCGAAAAGCTGCTACTGGAAGCCTGCCTCGAGATCATGGCGGCCGATTGCGTGATCGCGATCCAGGACATGGGCGCTGCCGGTCTCACTTGCTCGGCCGTTGAAATGGGCGCCAAGGGCGATCTGGGTGTCGAACTCAATCTCGATGCGGTGCCGACGCGCGAAGAGGGCATGACGGCCTATGAGATGATGCTCTCGGAAAGCCAGGAGCGCATGCTCATGGTGCTGAAGCCCGAGAAGGAACAAGAGGCCGAGGCGATCTTCAGGAAGTGGGGTCTCGACTTCGCGATTGTCGGCCACACCACGCCGACGCTGCGTTTCGTCGTCAAGCATGGCGGCAAGACCATGGCCGATCTGCCGATCAAGGAACTCGGCGATGAGGCGCCGCTCTATGACCGGCCGCATGTGCCGTCGCCGGTGCTGCCGGTGATCGCTGCGCGCGACGTCAAGGCGCCGTCGTCGCTGACGGATGCGCTGGTCAGGCTGATCGGCACGCCCGACCTGTGCTCGAAGCGCTGGGTGTGGGAGCAGTATGACCATGTCATCGGCGGCAACACGGTGCAGCGCCCCGGCGGCGATGCTGCGGTGGTGCGCATCGAGGATGGTCCGAAGGGCATTGCCATGTCGGTGGACGTGACGCCGCGTTATTGCGAGGCTGATCCGTTCGAGGGCGGCAAGCAGGCCGTCGCCGAAGCCTGGCGCAATATCACCGCTGTCGGCGGCAAGCCGCTGGCGATCACCGACAACCTGAACTTCGGCAATCCCGAGCGGCCAGAAATCATGGGCCAGTTCGTCGGCTGCCTGAAAGGGATCGCGGAAGCCTGTCGTACGCTCGACTTCCCGGTCGTGTCCGGCAATGTCTCGCTCTACAACGAGACCAACGGCCGCGGCATCCTGCCGACCCCCTCGATCGGCGGCGTCGGTGTACTCGACGATTTCACCAAGTCGGCGACGCTGGCCTTCAAGAAGGACGGCGAAGCCATCCTGCTGATCGGCGCGACCGAAGGCTGGCTCGGCCAGTCCGTCTATCTGCGCGACGTCTGCGGCAAGGAAGAGGGCGCTCCGCCGCCGGTCGATCTCGCCACCGAGAAGCGCAATGGCGATGTAGTCCGCGGCATGATCCATGCTGGCACCGCGACCGCCGTGCATGACGTGGCCGATGGTGGTCTGCTGGTGGCGATTGCCGAAATGGCGATGGCCTCGGGCATCGGCGCCAAACTCGATGCGGCGCCGTCATCGATCGTGCCGCACGCCTTCTGGTTCGGCGAGGATCAGGCGCGCTACGTCGTAACGGTGGCGGAAGGTGATCTGCTCACCGTGCTGTCGAAGCTGAAGAATGTCGGCGTGCCCTGCGTGCAGATCGGCAAGACCGGCGGCCACGCCGTGGCCATCGACGGTGAGAAGGCGGTCGATATCAAGGCCCTCGTGCATGCGCATGAGAGCTGGTTGCCGAACTATATGAGCGGGAAGGTGGCGTAAGGCACTGCTGGTGTTTTTGCACCTTAGGGTTTAGTTTGTTCCCGCTGAACTTCAGGCGGGAACATGCTAAAGTGAGCATTGAAACGACCCGGCGTAACGAACGGCGCAAGCTGAGTGCGGCGCGGTGCAATGCCGCAGCTACCGGAATCTTGACCGTTGGTGTTTTTGCTCCGGTCGTTGCAGGCGTTATTGGCGTCGGACGGCCGCCTGGCGATTTCGCCGTTTCGAGCACGGTATTCGGCGCATTCGCCATCTCCATATGCTTGCACCTGCTTGGGCGACATATGCTCGGAGGGCTCGAAGAATGACGAGGATCGAAATTCTCGGGATCGTGGCGCCTATCCTGGGCGGACTCGTTGTGATCGAGACAGTCTTGGTAGCCAACTATTTCGACAACAGGAAAGCCGAGGCAGAGCGTAAAGCTCGGCTGTCATCGCGCGATGCTCATCATGCGGGATCACCTTCCGCTGCCGAGTAGGTATCCGGGCGCTAATAGCTCAGTGTCCGATCCACCACATGCAACAGCGGCTGTCCGCTCTCCGCGCGCGCGATATTCTCCGCGATCTTTTCTGCGGCTGTCGATGCGCGCGTTGCCGCTGCGATATGCGGCGAGATCGTCACGCCCGGATGCGACCAGAACGGATGATCTGATGGCACCGGCTCGGTGCGAAACACATCAAGCGTCGCGTGTGCGATCTGTTCGTTGTCCAGCGCTGCAATCAATGCATCATCGACGATCAGCGTGCCGCGGCCGGCATTGATGATGAAGCTGCCCTTGGGCAGCAGCGCCAGCCGTTCGGCATTCAGGAGATCGATGGTCTCCGGCGTCTGCGGCAGCAACCCGACGAGGATTTCCGCCGAAGCCAGCGCATGCGGGAGGTTCTCCTGTCCCGCGAGACAGCGCACGCCAGCGACATCGCGCGGGCTGCGGCTCCAGCCGGTGACGCGGAAGCCGAGTTGGGCGAGGGCCGTCGCTGCAGCCGATCCCAATTCGCCAAGACCGAGCACTGTCACCGAACGATCGGCGGCGAGCGGCGGGACGTGCTGCTCCCACGTTACAGGCTTCTGGCAGACATAGTGGTCCATTCCGAGATGCGCGCGCAGCACGTGGCCGACGACCCACTCGACCATGCCCTGACGGAGGCCGTCATCGACCATGCGGCACAGCGGCTGTGTCAGTGTGGTGTTGCCGACGATCTTCTCGACGCCGGCCCACAGGCTGAGGACGGCGCGCGTATTGGTGAATGGCGCGAAATCGCTGATGGGTCCGCCGGTGGCATGGATGATGTAGTCCGCATCCGCCGGCGCGATCTCGCCAAGGAGGCCGGCCCGCGCTTCGAGGTCTCGGCGTTGCAGGGCACTGAGGATGGGATCGCGATAATCCTCGAGCAGATCCGGCGTGACGTTGAAAAGCAGATTGATCTTGTCGCCGTTGCGCGCGCGCATGCTGGTCTCCTTGAGGTCGTCGATCATCTCGATGAGAAAGGGCGGCGCTACAAGACGCGCGTCACGCCCGGGATTTGCCGCAGCGCTCGCGTCGCGGCCCAGCTGATTGCCAGCGTCCCGGCAAACGCGATCAGAGCCTTCGGCTGCGCCCCCCAGGGCATTTTCAGCATCGCCCATTGCAGCCACAGTATCGGCAGATAGTGGATCACGAAGATGCCATAGGCATCGGCGCGCAGGGGATCGAAGATGCTCTTCTCGCGCTGGCCGAAGCGCAGGAACAGCGCCAGCACGGCAACGCAGATCAGCGTGCAGGCGACTGCGTAGATGACGCCGTAGCTCGACTGCCACCAGAACGGCGGTGCGCCGGTGAGATTGGCGAGCTTCATGCGGCGGAAGTTGATGAGATAGGCCAGCGAGCCGAAGGAGGCGGCCGCAGCGATGGTCCACCACAGCCATTGGCGCGCCAGCGCGCCGGTACGGGCGAGCAGGCCCTGATCGATATTGGCGGCGCCGATGCCCATGCCGGCGAAGAAGAACACGCCGTAGATTGCCATGCGACTGAACTGCACCTGCAGCGGGCCCAGGCTGAACCAGCGGACGGCGCCGACGGTGAACAAGAACGGCACATAGGAGATCACGGCGACGATCGCGAGCGCGATGATGAACAGCCAGGGACGCTCAAAGGCGCGGATCGACAGCCTGTTGATGCCGTCGATGAGTTTCGGTGCAAACAGGAAAACAGGGATCGCGACGAGATCGAGAAACAGCAGATACCAGATGAACCAGCCGGGACCTGCGAACCACTGGCCCTGCCTGAAATTGTTGACGTAGAATTCGAGGAAGCCGGTCTTGTGGGTCGAGAGGCTGAACGACGCGTAATAGGCGATCGGCATCAGCACGAAGATCATGGCCAGGAAGGGCAGGCCGAGCCGCAGCGCGCGATCGCGCAAAAAGTGGCCGATGCTCTTCCGCTTCAGGCTGGGCCATACGAACAGGCCGGACAGCATGAACATCAGGCACATGAAGAATGTGTCGTTGAACAGCGTCAGGACATTGAAGCCGAACCAGCGCTGGTCGTCGACGATCGGGGCAGTCGACCACAGATAGTGGTTGGGGTAATAGCGCCCGAAGGCGGTGTAGGCGACCACGGCGTGGTTCGCGAGCACCAGCAGCGTGACGAAGGTGCGGGCGCGGTCGAGCGCGGCATTACGGTCTGACATGGTGGTACGGCGAGCCCCCGCTGTGCCGCGCATTGCGCGGCCGTCGCATCATTGATCCGAGGTCATGATAGGGGGCGGAACGCGTCCCGGCAATTCGCCGGGTGTCAGCCGGGAAGAACCTCGATTTTCACCTTGTCCGGATAGAAGGCGAGATAGTCCTTGATTTCCGCCATGGCCGGATAGGGCGTCTCATAGGTCCAGATCGCGTTGTCGAGCAGTTTGTCCGCGGTCTTGATGCTGTAATAATTCGCGTCGCCTTTGTAGGGGCAATGGGTGACGCGCTCGGTGCGCGTAACGGCGTCCATATTGGCATCGCTGCGCGGGATGTAGAACACCACGGGGTAGCTCGCTTCCTTCAGGCTCAGCGCCTGTCTGGTGTCGGCGATCACGATGTCGCCTGCGGTGACGCGCACATGCTTACCTGCAGGCGTGATGGTGATCGGATGGTCCGGGCCGGGGATTTTCATCGGGTAACCCTTGTGGCGGTCAAATTCCTGTCTCCTCAGATGTGACATCCGGCCCACCTTTAAAAGGGGCCGATCACGGATTATCATGATGGGAATGCCGCGCTGCACGGGCTAGGCTGGAGACCCCGGCGGCACGATCCGCCTGCGATTCGAGATTTCTGGAGACCCGATTAATGCCGATGGACGCCCGCGATATCGAGACCATGATCAAGGCCGCGATTCCCGACGCGCAGGTGACGATCCGCGATCTCGCCGGTGACGGCGATCACTATGCGGCCACGGTGATTTCGGAGAGTTTTCGCGGCAAGTCCCGCGTGGCCCAGCATCAGATCGTCTATCAGTCGCTGAAGGGCCAGATGGGCGGCGTGTTGCATGCCCTGGCGTTGCAGACGGGCGTGCCGGAGGCGTAAAACGCACTCCCGTAGCCCGCATGGAGCGCAGCGTAATGCGGGGATGTCGAGATAGTTGAAACGCCGGTCCCCGGATTGCGCTGCGCTCCATCCGGGCTACACACTCGCGTGTTACTCCACCGCCCTCAACGCATGCACCGAGAACTGATCCTCCGCGTCGGTCCATGACGACTTCGGCTCCCAGCCAGCCCCACGCGCCAGCGCTGCAAAGCGCTCCATGCTGTATTTGTAGCTGCTCTCCGTATGGATGCTTTCGCCGGCGCGGAAGTTGAAGCTGCGGCCGAGCAGGTGCACCGTCTGCGGCTTCTTGGCGATCAGGTGCATTTCGATGCGGTGGCGCTCCTTGTTGTAGATCGCGCGGTGCACGAAAGCGCCGAGATCGAAGTCGCCGCCGAGTTCACGATTGATGCGCACCAGCACGTTCTTGTTGAACTCGCCGGTGACGCCTGCGGCATCGTTATAGGCGGCCTGCAAAATCCGCTCGTCCTTTTCGAGGTCGATGCCGATCAGCATCAAAGCGCCCTTGCCGAGGATCTCGCGCGCCGAACGCAGGAAGGCGCATGCTTCGTGCGGATCGAAATTGCCGAGCGTTGAGCCGGGGAAGAAACCGACTTTCGGCAGTGCCTTTACCTGGTCCGGCAGAGCGAAGGTCGTGGTGAAATCGGCATTCACCGGCAGCACGTCCAGCGTCGGAAAATCCTTGCGGAGCTCTTCGGCCTGGCCGGCGAGGAAGTCGCCGGAAATGTCCACCGGAACATAGGCGCCGAACGAGCACTGTTCGAGCAGCAGCCGGACCTTGGTGGTGGCGCCTGCGCCGAATTCGACCAGCGCCGCGTCCTCCGGGATGATCGAGCAGATATCCTTGCCGCGGGCGCGGAGAATGCCCAGTTCGGTACGGGTGGGGTAATATTCGGGCAGCCGGGTGATCTGCTCGAACAGTTGTGAGCCGGCTTCGTCATAGAAATATTTCGGCGACAGCTTCTTGGGGTGCTGGGACAGCGCCGCGGTGACATCGGCGGCAAAGCTCGATGTGGCCGGGTCGAGCTCCACGGCGGCCAGAGGGGCGTGAACGTTCATGACTCTCTCCTCAACGCGGTCGCATTCAATGCGATGGTGATGAAATCAGTTGCCGTAATCTGCGAGACGCAGGCCGGTGAACTGCCAGCGGTGGTGGGGATAGAAGAAGTTGCGATAGGTCACGCGGCTGTGGCCTTCCGGCGTCGCGAGCGACGAGCCGCGCAGCACATACTGGTTCACCATGAACTTGCCGTTATATTCGCCGAGCGCGCCTTCGATGGCGCGGTAGCCGGGATAGGGCGCGTAGGAACTGCGCGTCCACTGCCAGACGATGCCATAGGCGTCGTTGAGGCTGCCCGCGCGGGCGGCGACTTCCCATTCCATCTCGGTCGGCAGATGCTTGCCGCTCCACCGTGCAAAGGCGTCGGCTTCGTAATAGCTGACGTGACAGACCGGGGCGTCCGGATCGACGTTCTGCAGCCCACCGAGCGTCATGATCTGCCACTCGCCATCGATCTTGCGCCAGTGGCCGGGCGCCTGCCATTCCTCGCGTGCGGCGGCAGCGAAGCCATCCATGAGCCACAGCGTGGCCTTGTCGTAGCCGCCGTCATCCATGAAGGCGCGCCACTCGCGATTGGTCACGAGATTGCGTGCGAGCTTGACGGGGCCGACAAGGGCGCGGTGCGCAGGCTTCTCATTGTCGAAATGGAAACTGTCGCTCTGGTGTCCGATGCTGTGGATGCCTTCGGTGAGCGTGGTCCATGCATCGCCGTCGCGGGTGGATCGCGGAAAGCGCCAATCCTCGTCATAGGCCGGCGGGATCGGGTTCTGCGCGAAGGCGTGCAGGATGTCGGTATACATCAGTTCCTGATGCTGCTGCTCATGGTTCATGCCGACCTCGAGCAGCGGGATCAGGGAGGTCAGTTTTTCTTCGCTTGCGGTCTCGAAGAACTTCACGACCGCGTCATCGACATGGCGGCGATAGGCGGTGACCTCATCCGCCGTCGGGCGTGTCAGGTGCCCGCGCTGCGCGCGCGCATGGCGGGGGCCGGCGGAGACGTAATAGGAATTGAACAGATAGGCATAATCGGGATGGAAGACCTGGTAGCCGGGCTGATGCTCGCCGAGCAGGAATTGCTCCCAGAACCAGGTCACATGCGCGCGATGCCATTTGGCCGGGCTTGCATCCGGCATCGACTGGATCAGTTGATCTTCCGGGGACAGCGGCGCGGCGCGGCGTTCAGTCTCGTGACGCACCGCCAAAAAGGCATCGCTGAGCTGTTTGGCGAGGGCGCCGGTTCTCCGGATCGGGGCTGCGTGCTGGGCGGATACGATTGGCGTCACGAAAGTCTCCGATTTTGGGGAGAACGTCAGTCTTCCGGATGGGTTCCGCAGAAACGGTTTGTCCTAGATAGGACCTCCCAAACGGGATGAAAGGCTTCCCATCATATAAATCCGCATCCCAGCGGCTTGGACAAAGTTGCGGAAAAGCCGCTGGCGGGCGGGAGGATGGCCGGAAATGCCCGCCAAACCGGGCTTTCGGCTTGGGGTGCGAAAAGGTTTCGGCTACATATATGGGCAGGAACGGCCGCTGCGCCGAACGGGCAGGCAGCGATCAGGCTGCGAGCAAGGACGCGATCATGAGCATTGAGCAATTCATCGAGAACGAAGTGAAAACCAACGACGTGGTGCTGTTCATGAAGGGCACGCCGCAGTTTCCGCAGTGTGGTTTCTCGGGCCAGGTGGTCCAGATCCTCGATCACGTCGGCGTCGGCTACAAGGGCCTCAACGTTCTCGAATCCGCCGAACTGCGCGACGGCATCAAGGTCTATTCGAACTGGCCGACCATTCCGCAGCTCTATGTGAAGGGCGAATTCATCGGCGGCTGCGACATCGTCCGCGAGATGTTCCAGGCTGGTGAACTGCAGCAGCTGCTGGCCGAGAAGGGCGTCATCGAAGCCCAGGCGTCGGCCTGACCTTCCAGCGACAGATCGGTGCGACGACGCTGGACGTCGTCGTCGCCGACATCACCACGCTTCGCGTGGATGCCATCGTCAACGCCGCCAATGAGACGCTTCTTGGCGGCGGTGGGGTGGATGGCGCGATCCACCGGGCAGCTGGACCCGAGCTTCTGGCGGAATGCCGTCTGCTGGGTGGCTGCGCCACCGGCGATGCCAAAATCACCCTTGGATACCGTTTGCCCGCCCGCCATGTGATCCACACGGTCGGTCCGATCTGGCATGGTGGCGGACACGGCGAGGACGCTGCGCTCGCCTCCTGTTACCGGCGCTCGCTGCAGCTTTGCGCGGCAAGTGGCTTGGTCAGCGTGGCCTTTCCCGCGATCTCCACCGGCGTTTACGGTTTTCCGGCCGGGCGGGCTGCTGGCATTGCCATCGGCGCGGTCATCGAGACGTTGCCGCAGACACCCGGCGTGAGCGCCGTGACTTTCTGCTGTTTCTCTGAACCATCCGCCAGCCTGCACCGCGGGGCGCTGGCCAGCTTCGCACCCCTTGCCTGAGGCCGGTGTGCCGCTAGACTTCGCAGCTTCCGGCCACGAGGATCTGCGATGAATCGACGGGATGTGATGCGCGTGCTGATGGCCGGTGCGGTGTTTGCCGCTGGCGCCAGCGCATTGCTGTTTCAAACCTTTGCGGTGGCCGAGGATCGCTTTGCCTCTGAAGGCACGTTCGACATCCCGGCCGGTGCACATTTCTCGCAGGAAAAGCTCAAGGCCATCGATGCTTTCTTCAAGACACAGATCGACAACGGCAAGATTCCCGGCGCCATTGTGCTGATCCAGCAGCATGGCAAGCCGGTCTATGAGCGCTTCTTTGGCGAGCGCGATCCCGACACCAAGCAGCCCATGACGGCGGACACGATCTTCCGCCTGCATTCCATGACCAAGCCGATCACATCTTTCGCGGCGATGATTCTGGTGGACGAGGGCAAGCTGAAACTCGACGACCCCGTCTCGAAATACATTCCGTCTTTCGCCAAAGCCAAGGTCGGTATCGAGAAGAAGCTCGAGAACGGTGAGAAGGCGCTGGAGATCGTCGCGCCTGATCGTCCTGTGACGATCCGCGATCTCCTGCTGCATACATCAGGCATCACCTATGGCTTCTATGGCGAGAGCCTGGTGCGCCGCGCCTATGGCAATGCCGACATCTACAATGGTGACTTCGACAACAAGGAATTCGCCGATCGTATCGCGCAGCTGCCGCTGGAATATCAGCCGGGCACCATGTGGGACTATGGCCATTCCACGGACATTCTCGGTCGCGTCATCGAAGTCGTTTCGGGCAAGACGCTGCTCGGCTTCGAGGAAGAGAAGCTGTTGAAGCCGCTCGGCATGACTTCGACCGGTTTCTATGTGAAGGAAAAGGCAAAGGAAGCGCTGCTGGCCAAGCCGATGGGTTGGGACCGCGATTTCCGCACGGGGCGACAGAACCGCCCCGAGACTTATCAGAAATGGGAATCCGGCAGCGGCGGCATGGTCTCGACCTTGTCTGACTATCGCAAGTTTGCGCAGATGCTGCTCAATGGCGGCGAATATGACGGCAAGCGCTATCTGAGCCCGGCCACGTTCAAGGACATGGCCACCGATCACATCGGCAAGGACAGTGGCATCGCGCGCGACTATCTGTACTTCCCCGGCGACGGCTTTGGTTTCGGCTACGGTTTTGCCGTGCGCACCGATCCCGGCAATGCGAAGCCGCCGCCGCCGGGATCGCTCGGTGAGTTGAAATGGGACGGCGCGTCCGGCTGCTATTTCATCATCGATCCCAAGCAGGATTTCTTCATGATCCTGCTCGAACAGACGCCATCGGAACGCCAACGCATCCAGCGCTCGCTCAAGCTGCTCGTTTATGAAGCGCTGGAGAAATAGCGCTCTCGCCATCCTGCTGCTGGCGCTCGGCGGTGCCGGTGCCCTTGTCGCGCCGATAGCGCTTGCGCAAGCCGAGAAGGCACTTCCCGTCGCCCGCGACTTTGCGCCGGACAAACTGCTCGCGCTCGACGACTACTTCCTCGGCATGGTGGCGGAGCGCAAGATTCCCGGCGCTGTCGTGCTCGTGCAGCAGCATGGCAAACCCGTCTATTTCGACACCTTCGGCAATCGCGACAGCGGCCATCCGATGACGGCGGACTCGATCTTCCGGCTGTATTCGATGAGCAAGCCGATCACGTCGGTCGCTGTCATGATGCTGGTCGAGGACGGCAGGCTGAAGCTCGACGACCCCTTGTCGAAATACATTCCGGCTTTCGGCAACAGCAAGGTCGGGATCGACAACAAGACGGGCGACGAGCATGCAAGCTTCGGCCTTGCGCCCCTGCAGCGTCCGATCACCATCGCCGATCTGCTCAAGCACACATCCGGCATCACCTATGGCTTCTATGGCGATGATCCCGCGCGAAAACGTTATACGCAGCTCGATGTGTTCGGACGGGACTGGGACAACGCATCCTGGGCGGAGCGCATCGCCGGACTGCCGCTGGCGGAGCAGCCGGGCACGCTGTGGGACTACGGGCACTCCACCGACATCCTCGGCCGCGTGATCGAGGTTGTCTCGGGGCAGTCGCTCTATCATTTCCTGAGGGATCGTCTGTTCGATCCGCTGGGCATGATCGACACGTCTTTCTACATCACCGATCTCCGGCATCGCGAACGTGTCGCCGAGCCCTTTGCATCCGACCGCATGGTCGGCCTCGTCGTTGGCATGCACGATCCCGCCGATGTCGGGCGCTGGGAGGCAGGCGGGTCGGGTCTCGTCAGTACCAGCGCGGACTATGCGCGCTTCCTGCAGATGTTGCTGAATGGCGGCACGCTGGGTGGCAGACGCTATCTCTCGACCGAGAGCGTGAAGGACATGACGCGCGATCACATCGGCCCCGGCAGCGGCATCGCGCGCGATTATTACTACTTTCCCGGTGCTGCCAGCGGCTTCGGTTATGGCTTTGCGGTGCGCACCAGGGAGACCGCAGAGGAGCCTGGGCCGCTCGGCGAATATCGCTGGGACGGCGTCGGGGGCACGTTCTTCTGGGTCGATCCGGTGGACGACATGTTCGTATTGGTAATGACCCAGGCGCCGTCACAGCGCTGGCGCATGGAAGTGGATGTGCGGAAGATCGTGTATGAGGCGCTGCATTAGGACGCTGCCTTTGCTGCGCACACATACTCCGTCCTCATCCTGAGGAGCAGCCGTTTGGCCGCGTCTCGAAGGATGGTGGTGCGATGAACAGCTCATGGTTCGAGATGGCGCCGAAGACGCCTCCTCACCATGAGGGACGGAGTTACGCAGCGCGCACGATGTCACGGACCAGTCCAAGCGTCTCCTCGATCATCTCAGCCGTCACATCCAGATGCGTGCAGGCGCGGATGCGGCCATCCATGGTGGCGAGCAGCACGCCCTTGGCACGCAGCGCCTTCACCATATCGGCGCCGCCGATGCCGGCGCCCGTGGGATCGAAAAAGACGAGGTTGGTCTCCGGCTCCTGCACCCGGACGCCATCGATCTGCGCGAGCCCGCGCGCCAGCGTTCGTGCATTGGCGTGGTCATCGGCCAGTCGATCGACATGATGATCGAGTGCGTGGATGCAGGCGGCGGCAACGATGCCGGCCTGTCGCATCGATCCGCCAAGTCCCTGCTTCCAGCGCCAGACCGCATCGATGTAGTCGCGCGATCCGGCAAGCACGGCGCCGACCGGTGCGCCGAGGCCCTTGCTGAAATCGATCCACACCGAATCCCAGCCACCCGACATGTCACGCGCACTGATGCCGGTAGCCACACAGGCATTGAGCAGCCGGGCGCCGTCCATATGGGTGGCCATACCGCGATCGCGGGCGATGGCAACGATCGCGTCGAGATCGCTTTTCGCCCAGATGGTGCCGCCGCCGATATTGGCGGTTTGCTCGACACTGACGACAGTCTGCGCGGCCTCGTAGCGCGTGCGCGGATGCAGGGCTGCGCGCAGCGTATCCGGCGTGAACTTGCCGTCGGCGCCGTCGAGGCCGGTGATCTGAAATCCGCCGAGCGCAGCATGCGTGCCGCCTTCGCGCGACAGGATATGCGCGGTGCGATGGGCGAGTATCTCGTCGCCCGGCCGGCAATGCGCGAGCAGGCCGGCGACATTGCACATCGTGCCCGACGGCATGAACACGGCCGCTTCCTTGCCGAGCAGATCCGCGACGCGATCGCAGAGTGCGTTCACCGTGGGATCGTCGCCGACCTGTTCGTCACCGACCTCTGCCGCAGCCATCGCTGCGCGCATCGCGGATGTCGGCTTGGTCTGCGTGTCCGACAGCAGGTTGATGCGGACCGGCGGCTGTGACGGATCGGGGCGGGCAGGGGTGAAGCGCATGTTTCGCTTTCCGATTAGCTCTGCGAAGTGAAACAGGAACGTGCATTGAGAAATGGGCCGATCTCAGGCCCTCATGGTGAGGAGGCGCTACTTGGCGCCGTCTCGAACCATGAGATGGCTTGGCTCTGAATGTGTGGCCATCCCTTGCGAATGGCTATGCCATTCGCTGGGAGACGCGCGCAAGGGCGCGCTCCTCAGGATAAGGGCGGAGTACTGTCCGCCAACAAAAAAGGCCCCGGAAAACCGGGGCCTTTTCGTCATCGTCGCTAAGCGATTAGCGCGAATAGAATTCGACGATCAGATGGGGTTCCATCTGCACCGCGAAGGGGACGTCCGACAGGGCCGGAACGCGGATGAACTTCGCGGTCATCTTGTTGTGGTCGGTTTCGACATAGTCCGGCACGTCGCGCTCGCCGAGCTGCGAGGCTTCCAGCACGATGGCGAGCTGCTTCGAGGCTTCCTTGACCTCGATGACGTCGCCGACCTTCACGAGGTAGCTCGAGATGTTGACGCGCTTGCCGTTCACCTTGACGTGGCCGTGATTGATGAACTGACGGGCGGCGAACATGGTGGCGACGAACTTGGCGCGATACACGACAGTGTCGAGGCGGCGCTCGAGCAGGCCGATCAGGTTCTCACCGGTGTCGCCCTTGAGGCGCGAAGCCTCGACGTAAACGGCGTAGAACTGACGTTCGGAAATGTTGGCGTAATAGCCCTTCAGCTTCTGCTTGGCACGGAGCTGCGTGCCGAAGTCCGAGAGCTTGCCCTTGCGGCGCTGGCCGTGCTGGCCGGGGCCGTATTCGCGCTTGTTGACCGGAGACTTGGGGCGACCCCAAATGTTCTGGCCCATGCGGCGGTCGATTTTGTACTTGGCTTCACTACGCTTTGTCATCGCGTCCTCGATTGTAAACAGGTGGATGTGAGGAGACGCGCCCTCCTTGTACCGGGTAATCTTTTGAAGGAAATCCCGGCACCGACAGGTTCATTCCCAAAGCTGGGCGGAGAACCACGGGTGCGAAACGCTTCGCGGGCCGAAAACGGCCCGCGAGCAGGGCGGTTTCTAGGGGGCGGGGGGCCGTATGTCAATTCAAAGACAGGGCTTTTGGCCGTTTTGACGGCCTCTGACGCCGAAGCCGGCCATTTCGCCGGCCAAATGGCCGGTTCCCGCCGTTTCGGGACCTATTTGGGCGCCGGCGTCGCCACCGGCTTGCCGTCCTCGACCACATAGACGGCCATCAGTTTAAGCCCCTTGTCGCCGGATTTCACGTCGTGCGGGACCCCCGCCGGCACGGCATAGGAATCGCCGGGCTTCAGCTGCTTGTCAGGCTGTCCCTCGACAATCAGCGTGGCATCGCCCTCAAGCACGTAACCGGTGTCGACGCCGGGATGGGTATGGCGGCCGGCGAGCACATTCGGCCCGATCTCGGCGATCACGGTGACGATGTGATGGCCCGCCGGATATTTGATGTCCTGCAGCGGCGTGCGCTTGATGCCTTGCGCGGAGGCGGCACTGAAGCCGGCGAGCATGGCGATGGTCAGGCCAAGGACGAGTCTCTTGAGCATGTGGTTCTCCCTTTGCCGCTCTCTTGCCGGAACGGCGCGCACAAAGGCTAGCAGCGTGCAGGGGAAAGTCGAGCGGTCTCGCTAGGCTGCGACCTGGCCACCGAAGAAAGG
>WPCJ01223640.1_pt1 | contig 31092 bp, 31 predicted proteins | sample 5399831 | NCBI WGS metagenome assembly WPCJ01 (sample SAMN12869470, study PRJNA574797) | sludge metagenome | isolation source: wastewater treatment of pH10 | place: China:Beijing | collected 2019-05-20 | reverse complement strand
CGTCGACAATGCGCGAGCCCAGCCCCGCCCCCGCCTCGACGATCACATCGAAGCCAAGCCCGACAAGCCGTTTCACGCTGTCAGCCGAAGCCCCAACACGAGGCTCAAGCCCTCCTGCCTCGCACGGTATGAATACGATCTTCGACATGACGCGCCTTTTCAGCTCTGTGGCCGCCGACGGACCTCGTCCGACAGCGCGCAAATCGGGATTGTCGCTGGAACGGGTGCCGTCCGCGTTTCATCTTCGCCACACGAAGCGGCCAGCCTTCGGGAGGACGGCGGCAGGAACGGCAGTGCAGGATCAATGGGCGACCAGAATGCCCTTGGCTTCGAATATGTCACGTATCTGCCGGACATAGCCGTGATAGGCCTTGTTTTCATGGGTCGCACCCCATTGGCGCGGGCGCGGCATGTCGATCTTCAGGTCGAGGTCGACGCGCCCGGGACGCGGCGACATGACCAGCACCCGGTCCGCCAGGAACACGGCCTCATCGATGCCATGGGTGATAAACACCACGGTGTTGCGCAGCCGCAGCCACATCGTCTGCAGATCCATGATCATCTGCTCGCGGGTTAAGGCATCGAGTGCCCCGAAGGGCTCGTCCATCAGCAGGAGCCCCGGTTCCTGGATCAGCGCCCGGCAGATCGCCACGCGCTGGCGCATGCCGCCGGAAAGCTCCGACGGAAACTTGTTGCCGAAGCCTTCCAGCCCCACCTGGGCGAGGAGTTCCTCGGCCCGCGCGCGATACCGTGCGACATCCAGCTTCTTGATCTCGATCGGCAGGAGGATGTTGTCGAGCACCGTACGCCAGTAGAGCAGGAGATCGGACTGGAAGACGACGCCGATCTTCGGATGCGGCTTGCTGACCGTCTCACCGTCGATGGCGATGGTGCCGGTCGTGGCGCCGATCAGGCCGGCGAGAAGAGACAAAAGCGTGCTCTTGCCGCAACCGCTCGGCCCCACCACGGCCACGAAACTGCCGGGCTCGAAATTCAGATCGATCTTCTCCAGGGCAACGACGTCGTCGTCCTCGCGCGTCCTGTAGACTTTCGACAACCGGGAAATGCCCACTGCCGCGCCGGTCTGGGAGATGGCATTCATTGGAACGACCTCGCTGAACCTTTTGAACGATGCGACCCGCGCCTACTTGGCGGCGTCGCGCTTGTAGGCGACCTTGCTTTCGATGATGTCGATGACAAAATAGAGGATGACACCGAGGCCCGAAATGGCAACGACGGTGGCAAAATTCAGCGTCGTATCGAACAGCGAATTCGCCTGAAGCTGAAGGTAGCCGAGGCCCCGTTCGGCGGCGACATATTCACCGATGACCGCACCGATGACGGCCAGCGACACGGCGACCTTGAAGCCGCCGAAGATATTGGGCAAGGCGGCCGGCAGGCGCACCTTGAAGAAGGTCTGCCATTCGTTTGCGCCCATGGAGCGGACGAGGTTGACCAGATTGCGGTCCAGCGACTGCAGGCCGACGACCGTGGAGATCACGATCGGAAAGAACGAGATCAGGAAGGCCAGGGTGATCTTCGGGGCCCAGCCATAGCCCAGATATAGCACCAGGAGCGGCGCCAGCGCCACCTTGGGCACCGTCTGCAAGGCCACGAGGATTGGATAGATCGCCCGCTCGAAGGCCCGCGAATAGAAGATGGCGAGCGCCAGGGGAATGCCGATCAGCACTCCCAGGGCGAAGCCCGATACCACCTCCAGCAATGTCACATAGGCATGGGTGGCAAGCAGCGACCACTCGGAGACCATTCGAGTCGCGATCGCCAGAGGCGTCGGCAGCACGAACTCGGACAGTTCGGTCCAGGTCACCAACGCCTGCCACAGGCCGATGAGTGCCGCTGCCAGGATGAGCGCCGAATAGCGCTCGAGCCAGCGTCCGCGCATCTTTTTCCTGCTCATAGCCTTGCCTTGTTTCGCCTGCGCACGACCGGCGCCGATTGTATCTGCGCTTGCCACCTTATGCTCCTCACTGCGACAGAAGTTCGTTGCTGTAGAAGGTCTCGGTCGGCTTCGCCTCGCCGATGTCCTCCACGCTGGCGATCAGCTTGAGCGCATCGGTGATCGCAGTCTCCTCGATCCAGCCGACAGGCTTGCCTTCCGGCTGCTCGATCGACACGGACGTCGCCTCGATCTGCTCCTGGATGACGCTGTCGGAGGGCCCGGCTTGCCAGACCGCCTTCAGCGCGGCCGTCGCCGCTTGCGGATCCTTTTTCGAATGCTCTATTCCCTGCCGGGTCGCGGCCAGGAATTCGCGCAGTTTCGCGGCGTTCTTCTCCACCGCCTCGGCACTGACGACGAGGGCCAGGCCCGGAACCTTGAGGCCGTATTCGGGCAGGTCGAGCGTCGCGAATTCCTCCGTCGCCTTTTCCTTGAGCACCGGAAGATCGCTGGTCCGGTAGACACCGACGACATCCACCTTCTTTTGAAGGAACTGCGGAATGCGCGTCTGCGCATCCATCTGGATCTTGTTGATCTTCCCGCAATCGATCTTGTTCTCAGCGCAGAACACGCCGAGATAGGCGGTGGAGGTTTCACCGACCGCGCTGGCGATCGACTTGCCTTCCATATCGGCGGGAACCTTGACCGGGTTGTCGGCGTGCGAGATGAGCACAACAGGTGCCGCCGGCTGGTAGAGCGCCACGATCTTGACGGGCATTCCCTTCTGGATCGCGGTCACGGCAAAAATGCCCGGAACGACGGCGATGTCCTCCTGACCCTGGATCAACGCCCCCAGTGCCGCCTGGGCGCCGGCGCCTTCGCCGAACCTCACGTTGAGGCCGGCCTTCTCGTAGAGACCCTCCTTCTGGGCCAGATAGAAGAAGCCATATTCGCCCTTCAGCTTCCAGCTGAAGCGGACATTGACGTCTTCCGCCATGGCGCCATGGACCGTCATGAGCGTGGTGAAAGCGGCTGTCGCGGCAATCGCCGCACCGCGAACAAAGGCATGAACGCGCAACATTCTCTCCTCCTCACGGACGCCCTCCAGCGTCTCTCTTTTCTGCACGAAAAGCTTTTCTTTCTCCCCGAACAGCGATCCGGGCCTCAAGCCCCAATCTCCATTCTTGATCTCATAGTGTGATCACATTTTATGATTGTCAAGCCAAGAATCGGAGTGAAGCGTCGGCCGCCGCCTGTGGCGATGGGAACCCCTATATTGGCGACGGCAGACTTTCGGAATCACTTGAGATCAGCCCGCGCACAGATTTGCGGGCTCACGATATCGTGAGCGCCCGCCCGCCTTGCAGGGCGGCTGGACACCCCCTGCAGCGTGTCGATTTCAGTCTGGCAGCGCCAGAATTTCGCGCAGCGAATTCTCGATGGCCGTCGCCGTGAGATCGCGCGCGATGAAGACCAGCCAACCGCGCCGCACGCCATCCGGCCAGGCGGGAAGGTATTCCGGGGGATAGACCACATGCTGGACCCCATGGACGACGACCGGGCGCGCGTCGCCCGCAACCGGCAGAAGGCCCTTCACCCGCAGGATCGACTGACCTCGCCCGGAAAGCAGCAGTTCGAGCCAATCGACGAATACCGGCCATTCGACCTCTTCGGGGACATCGACGGTGAAGGTCTCGATGCCCGCGCTGTGGCGCACGGCGGGCACTCCGAAGACCACTGCATGCCGGGGTTGAAGGTCCGCAGCCTGCTCGAAAATGTCACCGGTCTCCGGCATGCCGGCCTTGCCGGACACCAGGCGCCGCACGGCGGGATTGATCTTGCCGATCTCAAGTCCCAACGCATCGAGCCGCCATGGTTCCACCAGATCGGACTTCGTCACCACGATGCAATCGGCCAGCGCCACCTGCTGGGCGGCTTCCGCAAAGCCGGCGATGCTGCTGGCGCCGCTCACCCCGTCCACGGTCGTGACGACGGTCCCCACACGGTAGCTGCGCCGCAATTGCAGATCGCTCATCACCGCCTGCATGATCGGAGCCGGGTCCGCCAGTCCCGTGGTTTCGATGACGACGCGCCGGAACGGGGGCACTTGCCCGTGCCGCATCATCGCCGCCAGATCCGACAGGGTCGAAATCAGATCGTCGCGTACCGCGCAGCACAGGCACCCCGACGACAGCAGCACGGCGTCTTCCGAGACCTCCCGGACCAGAAGGTGGTCCAGCCCGACCTCGCCGAACTCGTTGATGACGACCGCTGTGTCGCTGAAGCCGGGATCGCCCAGCAGATGGCGCAGGAAGGTGGTCTTGCCGCTGCCCAGAAAACCCGTCAGGACATGGACCGGGATCCTGTCATCCATCGGGAGGGCGGCAGGCTGCATCTCAGCTCACCTCGAAGATCGCGTCGACCTCGACCGGCACGTTTCGCGGCAGCGAATAGCAGCCGATAGCGGCCCGGGCGTGGCGGCCGGCCTCGCCGAAAACCTCGACCATCAGGTCCGAAGCACCGTTGATGACCTTGGGGTGGTCGGTGAAATCCGGCTCGGCATTCACGAACCCGCCCAATCGCACCACGCCCACGACGCGATCCAGATCGCCGCCGAGCGCCTGTTTCAGCTGGGCGAGGATGTTGATCCCGCACAGGCGCGCGGCCGCCTGCCCTTCCTCGACGGAATAGGTCGAGCCCAGCTTGCCGGTGAACTTGTCCGTGCCGTCCTGCTGGGGCACCTGGCCGGAAATATAGAGCTGGGTGCCGAGGCGGCGCGCCGGCACGTAGTTTGCCGCTGGCGACCTCGTCTCCGGAAGGTCGATCCCCAGATCGATCAGCCTCGCCTCGATCTTTCCGCCCATTCCCCGTTCTCCCGTGATGCGTCAATAGTCGAATTGCAGTTCCGGCCCTTGCGAGAAGGGCAGCTCCAGGCCCTGCGGCCCGGCAACGCTGAGCAGTGCCTTGCAGGTCGTGCGTATGTCATGAACGATGCCCTTGCGGACCGCCGCCGGCTTTCCGTCTTTCAGCGCAGCTAGAATGTCGTCATGATCCGCCGCATTCCACGGCATGGAGGGAATCAGCAGCGACATATACATGGTCGGACCGAATTGCAGCCACAGCGACTCGATCAACGGCATCAGCACGTCGGAAGCCGCCGCTTCGTAGAGCGTGAAGTGGAACTTCTGGTTGGATGACAGGCAACCCAATATGTCGCGCTTGTCGATGGCGGTCAGCAATTGCGCGTTGATCTCGGTCAGTTCGCTGATGAGCGCGGGCGTGACATTCCTGGCGGCGCGCTCGGCGGCGGAGCCTTCCAGCATCTCGCGGATCGCAAAAAGATCGCTGAGCTTCTCCGGGCTCAGCTTCGGCACCCGCACGGAACCGCCCCTGGTCTCTTCAAGAGCATTGGCGGCGACGAGGCGGCTGAGCACCTCGCGCACCGGCATCGGGCTGGTGCCCAGTCCCGCCGCCAGCTTGCGCAGGCTCATTACCTGGCCGGGCAGGAAAGCTCCAACCATGAGGCCGCGCCGCATATAGCGAAGGACATGCTCATGCACGTGACCCCTTGCGGGCTTCGCTTCACCGTTCCCGTTGGTCTCGGCTTTGGTCATGTCGATCCGCATCCTGCCTTCCAGCTACCCGTCACTCAAGTTCGGTCCACTGCGGTTCCTCCGACCACGGCGCCCTGTCCGATCACCTTGCCGTCAGCTTATCTGTGATCTCATATTGTGATCAATAATTGATATTTCGACAAAGGGCAACCGCCGACTTCCCCCGCTTGTGGCCCGGTGGAACCTGTCTTTGTCCATAGCGGAGAAGAAGGTGACGGTCGCGCTCCTGGCGAACGGGCAGATAGGGAATGCAGCGGCGGCCGAGAGGGCAAATGGCAGCCGGCATGTCCTGTATAACAGGTGAGTGGCCGCTAAAGTGACAGGAACAAACGCCATCGGATCTTCCGGTTCCGGCTTCTTCCTTGCTGGCATTACTGTACAGGAGGACGGGATGTTCGCAACAACCGTCGGTTTCTTCGTGCCCGGGACGCCACCATCGACGCGCTGGCTGGCGGCCGCCGAACCCGGCCACCAGCTGATCCGGGAGGGCCGGCGCCCGGCTCAGGCCTTGGCGCCGACCTCATAGAGCTCGACCTTGGTGCCGTCAGGATCGGCGATGTAGATCGTCAGCCCGTAAGGCCCGTCATGCAACTCGTTGTAGTAGCGCACCCCGGCCTTCTTGAGCCTGGCGTCCATGGCGCGGACATCGTTGACCTCGAAAGCGATATGGTCGAGCTGGCGATGATCGGCCGCCTTGCCATGGATCAGGGCGATGCCCTGATGGAAGGCCGTGAACGGGCGGCCATCGGCCAGCGGCTTGGCAGGACGGATCGTAAAGCCGAGCAGGTTGGTGTAGAAGTCTACCGACTTTTCGATGTCCTCCACCATGATGAGCTGGTGGCCGTAATTGGTCACCCGCGGCTTCACCTGCTCGCCGATCCAGTCCAGCACCTCGGACGAGGGCGCAATCTCGCAAAAGTACTGCTTCCAGACCTGCTTGGCGGTTGCCTCCCAGTCGGCGTTGACGCCCGAAACGCAGTCGTCGACGGCAATGACGTCGAGGTCCCGCAAATAGGCCTCGCGGATTGAGGTCTCGACGCAGGCATTGGTGGTCGCGCCGGTGACGAACAGGTGCTGGGTGCCGAGCATCTTCAGCATCATCTCCAGCCGCGTCTCGTAGAACGCACCGAAGCGGTGCTTGCGGATGACGAAAGCCGGGTCGAAATCGGCGAGCGGCTTCAACTCGTCGATGATCTGCTCGTCCCAGCTCCCGGCAAGGGCCGAAACCTGCTTGCGGCGGGCGGTGTGGCCAAGCAGCTTCTTCTTGGCACGGTTGTGGTCGATGGCGAAATGTTCCTGCATCGTCCAGATGACGGGAATGCCCACCTCCTGGCAGCGCCTGATCAGCCTGGCCAGCGGCGGCACGATCGAGGAAAGACGCTTGGTGTCGACGCCTGAAATGCCGAGCGTGCCCTTCTCGTGGATGAAGGCGTTTTGCAGGTCGATGACCAGCAGCGCGGACTTGCGGTAATCGAGAACGTCCAAGCTCATCACTTGTGCTCCACCATGTCGATGCCCAGCACGCCACCACGGCCCCAACTGTCCTTGGGCGTCTCATGGATCACGACATGCAGATGATCGGGCTTGCAGGCCGCTTCCTCAACCATCGCCTTGGTGATCGCCCTGACGAGGTTACGCTTCTGCTCGACAGTGCGTCCCTCCCACATCTCTACGACGACGAACGGCATTATCGTTTCTCCTCACTTTCGGCGGCCTGCCGGCCGGACGCCCACACGGGCACGGCCGGCGCGAAGCCGCTCACCAGATCATTGCCGGCCCGGTCGCTGCCCGAGAGCAGCCACAGCGGCCGGTTGGAATAGTTGACCAGAACCTGTTCTTCCATGCAGGCCCGGTTGGCCGGATAGGCGGCGTCCCGTTCGAAACGGCTGGTCGCCGGCATCAGCCTGATCACGTAGAGGGGCTCCTGCGGATCGAAGCCGTCCAGCGTCGCGGGGCCGATCGCCTCGAGCCGCACCGCCGTTACCGCCATACGAGCGGGGGCGACCAGCACGATGGCCCCGGCAAGCGGCATTACCGGCCAATAGCGCCCCTCCCTGCCCTGCCGTAGAAAGGCGGCATAGCGGGCGGCCTCCAGAAACAGTTCGCTATCCCACAGGATGATGTCCAGGCCCAGAAGCCCGCGTGCCGCCTCGAGGACGGGCTCGCTTTCGCACAGGTCCAGAAACACCCAGGGGTCGGTGATGCCGATGCAATGTCCCCACGGATTGTGAATTCCCGACAGCCGTTCCTGACGGATACCGGCCCTGCCGGCAGCGATCTCCTCCACGGCCTCGCGCACCGAACGGCGCGCGGGCAGCAGCGGCATCCTGCCTGCTAGGTCGAGGCTGTCGGGCGCCGAGATCATGCAGGCACCGTCACGCAGCGGCCGCGTCCATAGTGACGTTCGGCCACCTCGCCGTTCTCATAGACCACCTCGCCACGCGCCACCGTCATCACCGGCCAGCCCTTCAGCTTCCAGCCTTCATAGATGCAGGTGCCCTTGCCGGTGTGCTCCACGGTCCGCTCCTCGTCGAGATCGACGAGGACGAGGTCGGCGTCGAAGCCGACATCGATATGCCCCTTGCGCGGCCACAGGCCAAAGCGGCGCGCCGGATTGAACGAATTCAGCTCGACCAGCCGCGACAAAGGCAGGCCGCGCTGATGGACGCCGAAATGCAGCATCAGCGATAGCTCCCACGGGAAACTGACGACGCCGGGGAATTCCGCCCATAGGTCTTCGAGCTTCTTGGGCAGGAAGGGCACATGGTCGGTGCCCAGGCTGTAGACCGAGCCATTCAGCATGCCTTCCCACAGGCCCTCCAGCTCGTTGCGGTCGCGCAACGGCGGCGAGATCTTGGCGCGCATGTCCAGGTCCTCGTCGTAGCAGGTGCGGGTCAGATAATGCGGGCAGGTTTCGACGGTGACATGCACGCCCCGCGCCTGCGCCTCCGCCGCCAGCACCGGCCCCATTCCCACCGACGTATGCACGAGATGCAGCGAACAGCCGGTTTTCTCGGCGAGAAAGATCATGCGCCGGATGGTCTCGACCTCGCAGAAGGCCGGCCGCGATTCCGTATAGGCGCCGAGGTCCTGACGGCCGGTCGCGGCGATCTCCTTCTTGATCCACGAGGCGATCTGGGTGTTCTCGCAATGCACGTTGATGACACCACCGGGAACCTTCGACAGGATGCGCATGGCGGCATAGACCCAGCCATCGGTCGCAGGCACGATGCCGATGGGATTGTCCGGCTCATAGCCGAAATAGCATTTGAACGACTTCACCCCGGTCCTGGCGATGATCTCGGGAATCTCGGCGATATGCTCCTCGCGCTGAATGCCGAAGTGGAACCCGAAATCGATGACCGCATTCTCCTCGCCGAGCGCCTTCCGCTCCTCGTAGAAGGGCAGATAGGATTCCTTGAGGTTGCGGATGTAGAGCAGGGCGGTGGTGACGCCGCCCGACGCGGCGGCCGCGGTTTCGGTGCGCATGTCCTCGGGATAGGGGAATTTAACGCCCAGATGGCAATGCGGATCGATCAGGCCCGGCATCAGCACCCGGCCCTCGGCGTCGATGACGCGGGTAGCGTCCGGCAACACCTCGTCGGCGCCGGTCAGCACGACCCTGCCGTCCTTGACCGCCACGCCGCCGTGGAACTCGCCGTCGTGGCGAACCACGCGCGCGTTCTTGATGACCAGATCCGCCTTCATTGCTTCTGCTCCAATATGTCTTCGATACGCCTGCTGATTCCGGTCCACTGGCTGCGGCCGACGGTGATCGGGGCGCGGGCTCCCATGCCGCGTGCCCACACCGTCTTCAGCCCAAGCTCGTCGGCCGCATCGCGGTCGATGGTGCCGGGGGGCGCCGCGACGTCGACCAGCAGCGCATGGGCGGGCAGGAGCGCAAGCTGGTCCCGCTCCAGCAGCCGCTTGGGCACGCTGCCGATGACGATATCCATGCGCGGCAGATAGTCCGGCAACTGCTCCAGCGTCAGGGAGTCCGCCCCTGCGGCATAGGCAGCCGCCCGCTGCACGGGGTTGCGCGCCGCGACGTGGACATGGGCGCCCAGCGAAACCAGCGTGTTGGTCAGCAACGACCCGATTGTGCCCTGGCCGACCAGCATCACGTTCGACTTGTGGATGGTGATCTGGGTGTTCTCGATGATGACCTTGAGCACCCCTTCGACGATCGCCGGCCCGCGCAGCAGCATCAGGTCGACATCCCATTCATATTCATGCAGCGTGATGCCCAGCGCCTCGCAATGCGCCTTCAGGTTGGCATCCGCCCAGCCGAGAATGATGTGGGCGGGCCTGTTCATCCCCTCCAGCATCTCCCGCGTGGGAATGATCTTGTGCGGACAGGTGGGCGCGAACAATGCGCCTTTCGCCGTGATCCCGGGGATAGGGAACAAAGCGATATCGGCACCCTTCAATGCGTCGGCGGCATCCTTGGCATGATAGACGCCTTCAATGCCCTGTTCGGGCCAGGGAAAGCCATAGGCCCGAACGGCGGCGCCGGCACGGACGGCGCAGCGTGCGATCTCCTGTTCGCGGGCATCTCCCGCGACGAGTGCGATGACCGTATCCTGCCAACTCATGGCGTCCTCACCTTGTCGAGAAGCTGATCCCTGGACATGCCTGCAATGCCCATCGCCTCGGCGGTGCGGCCACCCTTACGGTAGTCGGTGCCGACTGCAATCTGCGCCAGACCGTAGAGCGAACGCGCAACCGGGGTATCGATGCCGGCAATGGCGGCGAATTCGAGGAACGGCAGGAGCCCGTGCCCGAAATCCTCCTTGTAGTAGCGGTCCTCCAGAGAAGCCGGGCCCCTGATCTTCCTGTTGGCCTCGCCGCCGGCAATGGCGGCGCGGAAATCGTCGGTGTCGGTGACATCGGCCTCGACCGTGCCGAGCAGCTTCATTTCCTCCACCAGATTCGGAAGGGCGTGGCCGAAGGCGCTCGCCACGGCCCGGCGTTCATCGTCAAGCTGCCTCATGACGCGGGCGACGCCCGGCGTCATGGCATCGACATAGAAGGTGAAATCCCCTCCCGTCGCCTCGACCCATGCAGCCGACAACACTGCTCCGGGAGGATGAAGGATCATGTTCACGTTGGAGAGATCGGAGGCGATCACGTCGGCAACCGGCTTTACGCCGGGATAGAGCGCCGCCGCGATGTCCAGCGCCTCCTTTCCGCCGCCCAGCGCGGCCGCCTTGAGCTCCCTGGCGCGACCGCTGACGGTAACGCCATCGGGACGGTATTTGCGCGCTACATAGGAAAGGGTCGAGAACTCGACCACCGGTGGAGCCACACCACCGGCTTTTGTGAAAGCTTCCGCGAATTCAAGCGCGCCGCCGGTGTGCCCCGGATTGAGGATGACCAGCCGGTCGGACGGCCAGCCCGCATCCGCCAGGGCCCGGGCAATCGCTCCATGCGAGAAGGTCGGCAGCACCACGACGGCAACGTCCACGCCATCGATCGCCGCCTTGAGGTCGGTCGTGATCAGGGACGGCCGGGCCACCCCTTCGCCGAGCTTGCCGTCGTAAGCCACGCCACCGAGCTTGACGTGCGGTGCGAGCGTTTCAGCCGACCTCGCCCAGAAATGCACGTCATGACCGGCCTGAACCAGCTCGGCAACCGATGCCGCCCCGCCCGCTCCCGCGCCCAATACTGCAACTTTCATTCGCTCCTCCGACGGTCGGGAATGCGGCAGCATGCACCGCACGACCTCATGCGAAAGACCCGGGCTCTCCTCCCCGGACCCTCCGCGCCAATTGACTGGCATCAATCAATTTGATCACACTTTATGATCACAAATAGAATTGTCAAGCGGAAGAATCGGCACTTTGCCATCCCATCGGGCCGCATGAACCCCGCAGTTTCTAGGTCCGGGAAAGCATGGCGCTCACCCCTCCCCAGGCACGGTTCAAGAGGCTGCGCCCCAGACCTGCACCGATGGAAAATTTCCCATCGAGAGGATTTCGCGCCTGCGCAATCGCCGGGGACGGAAGACGGAACATGGCATGGCAGACCGGGCAAAGGCCATCGCGACCCCGCCGATCTCCCGTCATGCTTTCCGGATGCGGCTCCGACAGGAAAGGGTCAAACCGCGCCGGCCATCAATTGCCTTCATCGTAGAGCGTTGTGGTCGTCTCCACGTCCTCTTCATGCAGGCCGGCACGAACGACGGCCGCGGCGGCCAGTTCACGCGCCTTGCGGCGGATTTCCACTTCGTCCACGCCCTGTATCTTGCCATCCGCGTAGAGTGCCCTGCCGTTGACCCAGGTCTGGGTGACCGAAGCGGTGGAGGCCGAGAACACCAGTGCCTGCAGCGGATCGTAGAACGGCGTCCATTCGACATGATCCAGATCGAAGAGAATGAAGTCGGCCTTCTTGCCGATTTCCAGCGAACCGATCTCGTCGTCCCACATCAGCGCGCGCGCGCCGTCGATCGTTGCGGCGCGCAGAGCCTGCCGGGCGGTGAACACGTCGGGCTTGAGGCGCGCATCCTTGAACATGCCCGCCACCATGAGCATCTGCCGCATCAGGTTCATGTTGCCGGCGGCCGAAACGCCGTCGGTGCCCAGGCCGACCTTGACGCCGGCCTTCACCATTTCCGGATATTTGCCGATGGCCGTCGCGCCCTTGCCGAGCTTGAAGGACGAGCAGGGGCAGAAGGCCACGCTGGCGCCGCGCTCGGCCAGAAGCCGGACCTCTTCATCCGACACCGCCGCACCGTGGGCGATGACCAGATTCTTGCGGATGCCGCCCGCCCTGTCGACACGGGTCACCGGCCAGCAGCCATATTTGCTTTCGCAAACCTTGGCCTCCTCGATCGAGGTCGCAAGGTGATAGGTGGTGCCGACACCGAGCTTCTCGGCCAGGGCCACCGCGCCCACATGCAGTTCCAGGCTGCACGGCTCCTTGCCCTCGATGTTGACCCAGCAACGCGCCCGGCCATCCAGCGAATTGTTGTAGCGCAGGACGCAGTCCTCCAGCACCTTCAGTGCCGTCTCGGCATCGGGAAAGAAGTGATGCTCGGCCATCTCCTGCGTCCAGCCGCGCGGCAATTCCGCCGGCGGGTTGTCGGCGGCGTGGCGTCCGGTAATCCCGCGGATGCCGGTCTTCTCCATGGCACGGATGACGATGCCTGGGTCGTATTGCGAACCCATGTCCAGAAAGCATGTGGTGCCGCAGCGAAGCATCTCGGTGATGCCGAGCAGCGCGCCCCAATATTCGTCTTCCTCGGTGATGTGCGCGTAGAAGGGCTTGGCCCAGTGAAACACCCAGGCCCGGGTCGTCAGATTGTCAGGAAAGACCGCACGCGACAAAGTCTCGGAAAGATGCACATGGCTGTCGACGAAGCCCGGACACATGCCGAGCATCGTGCCGTCGATCACCTTGTCGAAGCTCTTGCCCTTGTGCCGGTCGCTCACTTCCCGCGCCGGCCCGATATCGGCAATGCGATCGTCTTCCACCACCACACTGGCATTGCGCAGCACCGTGTCGTCCTTGTCGACAGTGAAGGCAAAATTCAAATTCTCGATCAGCGTGCGCATGCAACTCCACCCAATGCTCTGGCCACGGACCCTCCTGATCGCTTCACCGGTCCGTGGCGGTGGGCGATGCCCTGTCAGGCGCCGGGATCACAAAGCATCCCGGCGCTTTACGCAAGCCGTGCCGTTCAGGCGACGGCCTTCACCTTGTCGCCCCGCTTGGCTGTGCCGCAGACGATCAGCCTGTCGGTGTCGGCATAGTCGGACAACAGCTCCGAGCCGTTCGAGGTCACCAGCAGCATGTCCTTGTTCTGCATGCCGAATCCATGGCCGGTATCGTAGCAGAGCGGCTCGAAGCCGAGCACCATGTTCTCCTCCAGCGGCGCATCGCTGCCGGGCTTGCCCAGCACCGGCGTCAGGCCGAGATAGGGGTCCTCGTGCAGATGCAGACCGATGCCATGACCGACGAAGGAGATCGGCGGCAGATCGAGCCTGGCCAGCTTGGCGATGAAGGCGTCATAGATCGCGCGGCAGCTCGCGCCCGGCTTCACCTTCTCCATGATCTCGTATTTGCACTCGACCAGATGGGCCCAGATCTTCTCGGCCATGGGCGGTGCCTCGCCGACGACCGCCGTCCGGCACACACCGGCCTGATAGCCGTTGATGACGGAAAAGATCTCGACGCGGCAGACATCGCCCTTCTTCAGCTTGCGGTCGGACGGACCGACATTGGGCAGCATGCTGCGCTCGCCGGTGGCGACGATCAGCAGCTTGAAGTGCTCGGCGCCCAGCGAATAGACATTGCGGGTCAGGTGCCCGGCGATGTCCATCTCGGAATCGCCGGCATCGACAACCGCCAAAGTGTCGGTGATCGCCTGGTCGGCAATGCGCGAAAGCTTCCTCAGAAGCGCGATCTCCTCCACCGTCTTGATCTGGCGCAGGCGGGCGAGGATCGGCTCGGCGTGCTCGAAACGGGCGCCCGGCATCGCAGCGATGAGGCGGGCGAGGTCGCCGGCCGGCAGGTAGTCCATTTCGAGGCCGATGCGCGCCTTGGCGAGGCCGAGCCCGGAAAGCTGGTCGGCCAGGACCAGCATGGGATCGTCGGAGAACTCGGCCCAGATGCGGGAGGGTACGTCGGGCAGGCGGCGCCTGATCGTCGATGCCTCCATGTCCACGCCGAAGATCGCGGTACGGCCGTCCGCCGTGACGATGGTCATGGCGTGACGGTGGCGGATCAGGGGCTGCGACGGCACCACGAAGCCGGCCGTGTAGGCGAAGTTCTCCGGCGACGAGCAGATGATGGCGTCGAGCCCATGCTGCGCCATTGCCTTGACCTGCTTCGCGACGATTTCTGCCCGCATGATTGTTCCTCTCCTCGTTGATTTTCTTGCCGGGATTTTCTTGCCGGCGGTCAGTCCCGCACCCGGTATTTCTCGACCTTGGCAAGGTCGATATCGATGCCCATGCCCGGTCCGGCGGGCACGACGATCGCCCCGGCGACAAACTGCATCGGCTCGACCAGAAGATCGTCCTTGTAGTAGATGCCGCCGACCTGGCCGTGCTGCGCTTCGGCCGGCGTCGACACCGGGATGACGCAGGACAGCGTCACGGCCGGCGAAGCGACCGCGAGCTGCACATTGGCGAGATTGCCGATACCGGTTTCGATGGAGCCGTTGACGTTGCAGATGATGCCGGCCGCCCGGCAGACGGCCCCGACCTCCATCGCCTTGTAGAGCCCGCCGGCCTTGGTGGTGTAGATCGAGACGATCTGGATGCCGCCGTTGCGGATGATCTGGATCGAGTCATGCGCATTCCATGCGGACTCGTCCGCCATCACCGGCGCATCGATGCGGCGGCCGACCTCGGCGATGCGCTCGATGCCCATCACCGGCTGCTCGACATATTTCAGCCGGTTCTTCTCCATCCGGCGGACGGTCTGGACCGCCTCGCCCGGCGTCTTGTAACCCTCATTCGCGTCAACGCAGATCTCGACGGCATCGCCGGCCGCCTCGCGCACCGCATCGACCATGGTGACGTCGCGCTGCGGATCGACGCCGATCTTGACCTTGATGGTCTTCACCCCTTCCTGGACGAGTTTCGCAACCTCCCCCCGTGCCTCCTCGACCGAAATCAGGCCGATCGAATGGGTGACCGGCACGCGCTCGCGCGCCTTGCCGCCGAGCAACATGTGGACGGGCACGCCGAGCCAACGACCGGCAAGATCGTAGGCAGCGAATTCCACCGCCGCCTTCGAATAGGGATAGCCCTTGATGATGGCGTCCATGCGCGCATGCAGCTCGGCGAAGTTGCCGAGTTCGACACCGACCACTGCCGGCGCGAGATAGGTATCGATGACGGCGCGGGTGATGAGCGCGGATTCGCCAAAATAGCGGCCGAACTCGCCGCCCCAGTCCTTGAGCGCCGGCGCCTCGCCCCAGCCGACGCGGCCGTCGCTGTCGGTCATCTTGACCATGACATAACGGCCGATGACTTCGGTCAGCCCCGCCCATTTGTGCTCACGGCGCGTGGGCAACTGAACGATCAGCGTTTCGATGGACTTGATTACAGGCACTGTCCCCACCTTCTCCTTGCCGCCGGCAAAACGTGACTCTATGATGCGATCATCTATTGTGATCACACTTTATGATCATAATTTTAAATGTCAAGCACAGGCGCCGCAGCAGGGAGACGGGACGTGATTGTCGAAACGACGAACTATTTCGCCAGTGAGGGCCAAGCTGCGGCAGTGCTGGAACAGCGCCGTCGCGCGACGTCGATCAGGCTGGCACTTGGCCTGCCGCCGGGCCGGATATTGGTGAAGCTGAGTGGTGACGGGCCCGACGTGCGCTGGGAGTGCGCATTCGCGTCGATGCAGGCCTATGAGGCGGACATGGAGGCGCGGGCTTCCTCACCGGAGTTCGCGGCCGCCCGCAAGGCCATGCACACATTGCTCTCGCGATTTGAACGGCACCTCAGCGCCGAAGACGACCAGCCCGCCTCGACATGATGGAACGTGCATGCGGCGCCGGCAAAGCGTACAGGCGACGCCCAAAGCATTCGGCGTCGCCGGGTTCCCGACCTCTTCCCCTGATGGACCGGATCACGCGAACCATCATCAGGTCCGGCAACTCATCTGCCTTGCAGCAAGAAAGGCAGGACATGCCCCAGAAAATCGTCGGGCGCCACCTGCGAGCAGGAATGGGCGCCGTAGTCCAGCAAGGCCAGTCGCGCATCGGGAATGAGCTGCGCCAGTTCCTTCGACAGATGCGGCGGGGTCAGGAAATCGTCCTTGGCGCAGATGACCAGCGTGGGCGCGCTTATCCCCGCCGCCGAGGCCCGCCGGTCGAACGCCACGATCATGTCGATGCGCTGCGCAATGATCGCCGGATCGCCGGCAGCGGCATTGGACGAGCCGATCATGGCCGACAGAGCATCGGCATTCTCGCTGATCCAGCGCGGCGGGTAGAGGAACAACGGCGTGGCGGCATTGTAGGCCTCCACGCCCGCGCGTTCGAGCAAGGTCTTGCGGGTGGCGAAACATTGCCGGAAGTGGTTGTCCGGCCCGGCCCAGCCGGCAAACAACACCAGGCCTTCGAGGGCCTGCGGGCGCTCGGCGGCAAGCACCTGTCCGGCCGCCGCGCCGGTCGAGTGGCCGATGTAGCGATAGCGCCCATGGCCGAGATGGTTCATCAGCGCATCGATATCCGCTGCCAGGGCCTCGACGCTGTGCCGCTGCCGGCGCGACGATGACTTGCCGGTCCCGATGTGGTCATGCTGAACGACCGTGAAATGGCGGGACAGCGTCGGCACGATGTTGTTCCAGTAGCTGCCGGCACCTCCAAGGCCCGACACCAGCGCCAGCGGCGGCCCTTCACCGCTGACTTCATAGTGGATTTGCCCGTCCGGCCGCTCAAGGAAAGCCATGCCCCTGCTCCTCCGATAATGTGCTCAACGGCGGCCGCGCGCGTCCACCGGCCAGATTTCGGCCAGCGCGTCCTGCCGCACGCAATGGAATGCGTCGTAGAGAACGACCGTCGGGTCACAGTGCGGAATCACGCATTCGAGGCGGTCGCCCAGCTTTGGCTGCACCATGCCCGCCCCGAGCCGCACCCTGCCATGTTCGTCGCCGCTATATTCATAGGCGGCACCCGAAAGGCCGGGCGTGGCGATGCGCGGCTTGGGCCCGTTCAGCGCGAAGGATTTGGTTCCGGCATCGGTGGTGACGGTGCCGGCCACATTGATGCTGGTGACGGCCGTCTGCACGAACAGCGCGTTCTCGAACGGCCAGTCGCTTCCATCTTCATAGGTGATGTCCTGATATTCGGCATCCATGAAGACGTAGGACCCGGCCTGGATTTCCGTGAACGGCCCCTCGATGCCGTCGATGGCGTGGGTGCCGGTGCCGCCTCCGGTGATAATTTCAGGCGGCATGCCGATTGAGGTCAGCCGCGCGACGATGTCGCGGATGAACCCATGGGCACGACGACACAGATCGAGGCGCGCGCCATGGTCCGCCGTGTGCTGGAGGTGCCCGCCATAGGCCTGCACGCCGGCAAAGCGCAGCGACGCGCAAGCGGCAACGGCGCGGGCCAGAGCCTCGGCCGCGTCGACGCTCAGCACCCCGGTGCGGCCGAAACCCAGTTCGACGTCGACCAGCACGGAAGCGGTGACGCCGGCCCGTTCCGCAGCGGCCGCCAGGGCACCGGCATTGTCGGCATTGTCCACCACGATCATGGTATCGGGGGCGCGGCCGACAAGCTCGATGAACCGGGAAACCTTCATCGCCGTGGTCACCGGCGAGGTGACAAGGATGCCGGAAATCCCGTTTGCCGCCATGACCTCGGCTTCGTCGAGCGTCGCACAGCAGATGCCGACGGCGCCGGCTTCGATCTGGGCCCTGGCGATGCGCACGCATTTGTGTGACTTGGCGTGCGGCCGCAGCCTGCGCCCGAAGCCGCGCATCGCTTCGGCCATGCGGTGGATGTTGCGCTCCAGCGCATCGAGGTCCAGCACCAGCGCGGGCGTGTTCAGCTCGTAGCGCGAACCCTGGCCGCCCATCCGATAGCCGAGAGGGGGAAGTCGTGTCGTCATGCTCTTTCAGCCTTTCAGATTGGCCACGAACCACACCATGAGGCGGACGCCGAGCGCGAAATCGTCGAACTCCATCGCTTCCTGCGGATTGTGGCTGCCTTTGTCGTTGCGCACGAAGATCATGGCCGAGGGCACGCCCGCGGCGGCGAAATCACCGGCATCATGCCCGGCCCCGCTGGCGATGGGCATGGCCGGGATCGACAGGCGTTCGCAGCCCTGCGATAGCAGGCCCTGGAAATCCGGGTTCATGGCGGCGGGCGCATCGCCGGTGAAGCTGTCGCAGGTGAAGGTGACGCCACGACGAGAGGCAATTTCATCCATGGCCTGCCGCAGCGCGGCTTCGACGCGCCGCAGCACAGCTTGCGCGTGGCTGCGGGCATCGAACGAGAACACCACCTCGCCCGGCACGGTGGTCACGGCATGGGCGTTCGGGTCGGTCGAGAAGCGGCCGAAGGTAGCCACCAGGTCACCGCCTTCCTCGTCCTCGATCACCCGCCACAACTCATCGATGCGGCCGACCAGTTCGGAAACCGCGAACACGGCATCGCGGCGCAGGGCGCGCGGCGCGGTGCCGGAATGCGCGTATTCGCCCACGCATGTCGCCTTGCGGCAGCGAAGGTTGCCGCGAATGCCGGTGACGATGCCGAGCGGCAACGCCCGGCTGACCAGCAACGGTCCCTGTTCGATATGCAGTTCGAGATAACCGCGCAGGCGGGCCGGGTCGACGAGCGCGGCGCCGTTGCGCAAGCGACCGACATCGGCGCCGGCCTGCCGCATGTGTTCGGCAAGGCTGAGGCCGCTATCGCTGCGCCGCGCCTCGTCGAGAATGCGCGGATCGAGCGTGCCGAGCATGGCGCGGCTGCCGATGTGCTGGGCTCCGAACCAGGCGCTTTCCTCGGCCCGGATGGCAATCAGCACGATGTCGCGCGGGGGACGGACGCCGGCATCCCGGTATGCCGCCAGACAGGCAAGGCCGGCAAGCACGCCCGCCAGTCCGTCGAAATTGCCGCCTTGCGGAACGGCATCGAGATGCGACCCGATGACCAGGGGCGGCAGATCGGGATCGTCGCCCCGCAGCGTCATCGACAGATTGAGGGCCGCATCCACCGCGATGTCCAGATCGAGGTCGCGAGCCGCGGCAGCGACGAGATCGTGCGCCGTCTGCTCACCCTCGCCATAGGCGGCGCGCGTGAAGCCGACACCGTCGAAGGTGCGCGTTCCGATGGTGTCGAACAATTGCCGGGCAAGCGCCAGAGCTGCCTCGATCGAGCTTTCGCCAGGCATCATGACCGCTATTCCCGCACGGACGCCGAGAGATACCAGTCCAGAAGCTGGCTGCCGTTCATGAAGACGGTATCGCTGCGCGCCGCCAGCGTATCGATGATCTCGGCCAGGAAATTGATGCGGTGGGCCACGCCCGACAGGTGCGGATGCAGGGGAATGGTCAGCACGCGCGGCTGCTCGTGCCGGTCGATCTCGCGCGCGAAGGTGCGGATCGTCTCCAACATGCGCAGCCGCATCTCGGAGGACGACTGCTTCTCGATCGCGTAGACGACGCTGTCGTTGAGATCGAGCCCGTAGGGCAGCGACACCACCGGCCCGTTCCTGGTGACGAGCCGCGTCGGAATGTCGTCGATCACCCATTGGCAGACATATTCGATGCCGTTGTCGCTCAGATGGTCGAGCGTCTCGAAGGTTTCCGACCAGCCGGGGCTCATCCAGCCGCGCGGGCGCTTGCCGGTGAACGCTTCGAGCCGGTCGAGGGCGGCGCGGATCAGATCGCCCTCATTGGTCTCGGCGCTGAGGGCACGCTGATGCATGCCGTGACCGACGAATTCCCAGCCGGCGTCGAGCACCTGCCGCGCCAGTTCCGGATAGACGTCGATGACGCTGGCATTGATGCTGGCGCTGACCGGCAGCCGGCGGTCGCCGAACAGTTCGAGCAGGCGCGGCATGCCGCAGCGATTGCCATATTCCGACCAGCAGAAATTCGGCAGGTCGGGCACGTGGGAACGGCCATGCGGCGGGATGACGATGGTGCGCGGCGTCAACTGGTCATAGGGCCAGTATTCGATATTGACCACGACATGGATGATGAAGGGCTTGCCGTCGGGCGGCGTGAGCCTGGGCTGCATGCTGGACAAGGTGAAGGGTGCGCGGGGGTTCGACGCGTGCAACATGCTTGGCTCCCTAGGCTGTGATGGCGGGATCGACCGGTTCGGCGGTCAGCGTCCGGTAATGCTCGCAGATATGGCCGCGATAGCGCCTGGTCCGATCGCGGTTGGCGGGATCGGCGGGAAGGCGTGCCGAAGCGGCAGCGGCGGCGGCCTGTGCCTCCAGGTCCTCGATGGCCGCATCGGCATGGCGGCCGTCGCGGTAGAGAACACGCCCCTCGACCATGGTCAGGCGGGCGTCGGCGCCCTGCCCCCGCGCCAGGAAGGCGTCGACCAGCGGCATATCGGGATCGAGATAGGGACGGCAGGTGCGTCGTAGCGAAAAGGCGGCCATGTCGGCCCGCATGCCGACTTCCAGCCTGCCGATCTCGCCGCCGAATTGCGCGGCAATGGCGCCGTTGACGGTTGCCATCGCCAACAGGTCGTCGACAGCCGGCGGCGGCGGACCGTTCCAATCGGGCTCGCGCGCCAGATTGCCGGCCAGCCGCAGTTCCGCCAGCAGGTCCTCGTCGTCGGCCATGGAGCAATTGTCGGTGCCGACGGCCACTCTCACGCCCCGCTGCAAATACCGTGCCAGCGGCGCGATGCCGTTGCGCATGCGGATATTGCAGCCGGGATTGCGCACGACGGTGGCACCGGTGCGGGCCAGCACCTCCATCTCCGCGTCGTCCACCCACACGCCATGGGCAACGACCGTGCGGGGGGTCATGGCTCCCAGTTTCTCCAGATGGGCAAAAACCCCCTCCGGGAACAGCCCGGCGGCGGCATGTTTCTGCGCCGGCGACTCCAGCGCGTGCAGATGCATGCCGAGATCGTTGTCGCGCGCATCACGGGCCAGCACCCGCCACAATTCGTCGGAAACCCACTGCGGGCCGGCCGGGCCATAGCACAGGCGGATCAGGGGATGGCCGGCGAATTCCGCCCCCAGGCGCCGCATCAGCGCGATCGTCGTCGCGCCGTCACCGGCATAGGCGGGTGCCGCCGGCCGGGATATCCATTCGCGCAGATCGTCGGGCAGGCCGGCCATGAAGCACGCTTCATGCGGCGGATAGACCGTGACGCCCCTGTCCATGGCACCGATGCACATCGTGGCGCGCAGCCCCACGGCCTCATAGGCGCGAAGCTGGTCGCGCACCTCCTGCTCGTAATTGCCGGTGCCGTAAGTGTAGTTCGCGTGGATGGTGGTGGTGACGCCGTTGGCGACCATGCGCGCCGCAGCCAGACGGGTGACGGCATGCCCGTCAAGCAGGCCCCGCGCGCGGCGCCCGGCAATCCACGGCTCAAGGAAATCGTCGGGATAGCCGAGCTGGATCTGGCTCAGTCCCCTGCCGTGCTGATGTGCGTTGACCAGGCCCGGCATCAGCAGACAACCCGGCAATTCGATCACCTTTGCAGCAGGCCAGTTCCGCCGCATTTCACTGCCCGGCCCGAGCCCCGCAATGCGTCCGTCGACGACCGCCACGGCGGTGTCGCGGCGCAGGCTGGCCGCCTCCGGCCCGGGCAGCACATAGTCGGCTTCAAGGATGATGGCACTGCTGCTCATGTCACTACCTATCTGGACTGGCCGTCCGGTCCCTCGCCGCCATCGGATGCGACGAAGCGGCGGATCGCCAGACGGATATTGTCGATGTGAGCGCGCAGGATCTGGACGGCCTGCTCGGCATCGCGCCGGCGGCACGCGGCCAGCAGTTCACGGTGATCGTTGTTCGAGTCCTTCTGCCGATCGATCATCCCCATATGCAGGCGAACATAACGATCGACATGCAGATAGAGATTTCCGAGAATCTGAAGCGACAGTTCGCGGCCGGATGCACGATAGAGCGCGCGATGCAGCTCCCAGTTGATGTCGCCGATCTCGCTGTTATCGGCGGCCTCGAATTTCTCGATGATGGCCTCCACCGCGGCCATGTCTGCGGCCGTCATGCGCGGCACCGCATAGCGCAGCAGATCCGGCTCGATGGACAGCCGCAACTGGAAGATCTCCTCGATCTTCTCGGCGCTCATCTCGGATACGAAGACGCCGCGGCGGGGATGCGTGGTGACAAATCCGCCGGCATCGAGCTTGGCCAGGGCCTCGCGCAGCGGGATCTTGCTGATGCCGAATTTCTGGGCGATGCGCTCCTGCCGCAGCGGCATCCCTTGCGGAAGGTCGCCGCGCACGATGGCATCCTGCAACAGCTCCACGATAGCATCGACGGTGGACGGCGGCCGGCGCATCGACCAATCAACAGCTATATGGTCAAGCTCTCCGTCCGGATTTGTAAGAGGGACAATCATGAATTCTTGTATCCTTCTTCAATTTTCTTTCGAAGCACGCCGCAGAGTTCGTTGAATTCCACGGTCTCCTGTATTTTCATATTACGCGGACGCGGGAAATCCACCCGCACATCGTAGCACACGGTGGACGGCCGGCGGCTCATCACCAGGATGCGATCCGAGAGGAATACCGCTTCGCGAATGCTGTGGGTGATGAAAATCGCCGTCTTGTGGAACCTGTCCCAGATGTCCGCCAGGGCGACATTCATGTCGTCGCGCGAGATGGCGTCGAGGGCGCTGAATGGCTCGTCCATGAGCAGCAGCGCCGGATCGTTGATCAGTCCCCGGCAGATCGCGACGCGCTGGCGCATGCCGCCCGAAAGCTCACCCGGGCGCTTGTTGCGGAACTCCCACAACCCGACCAGTTCGAGCAGTTCACGGGCGCGCTCCCGGTACTTGGCCGTGGACCCGTCCCGCAGCCGGATAGGAAAGAGCACGTTGTCCAACACATTGTTCCAGGGCAGGAGCGTTGCATCCTGGAAAACATAACCCAGATCGGCGCGCGGAGCGACAACCGGTTCTCCGCCGATCACGATGCTGCCCGAACTGATGGACTCCAGCCCGCCCATCATCATCATCAGCGTGCTCTTGCCGCAGCCGCTCGGGCCGAGGATGGAGACGAAGTCGCCGGAGGTGATGTCGAAATCGACCTTGCTCACCGCCTCGATGTCCCCGGACGCCGTGTGATAGATCTTGCGGACGTTCGAGACGGAGATGTAGGGATGCGCTGCGTCGATCTGCATACCCTCGACCTTGGCTATGGGGATGGCTTGCGTGGCTTGCATGGTCATGGCTGGCCCTTTCCGGTCGATGCGGCATCGAGCGCCGCGCAGACATCGGCAGTCGAGGCGACCCATCCAAGGAAACGCTCGACGTTGAAAACGGTGGCATCGAAGATCGAACGATCGCCGGCCTGAAGGGTGGCGTCGGCGACCATGATGGCGAAGAATTCCCGGTGATAGGCGTCGCGTATGGTCGATTCGACGCACACATTGGTGTTCACGCCCGTCACCAGCAGGCGCGAGATGCCGCGCCCGCGCAGCACGTTTTCCAGGTTGGTACCGGCAAAGGAGCTGTAGCGCGACTTGTGGATCACGATATCCTCGGGCTGCGGGGCCAGTTCCTCAACGAAGGCGTAGTCCCAGGTGCCCTTGGTGATGAGCTTGTGGCCCGGATTCGCGCGCATGTACTTCAGCGGGTTCGACTTGTGGTAGACCGGTGCGCTTTCCGGGCCGGCCTCCTTCTTGTCGTCGTCGAAGCCGTTCTGCATGTAGATGATGGTGAGACCCGCCGCGCGCGCGCTGGCCACCGTCCTGCGCACGGCCTCGATGACGCGCGGCGATTCCGACACGTCGAAGCCGACCAGATCGAGATAGCCGCCCTTGGAAAGATAGGCGTTCTGCATGTCGATGACGATCAGGGCGGTTTCGGCCGGGTCGATCTCGATCGGCTCGGGCCTGGCCGGGATCGCTGTTGTCCGGCCGGGATTCTTGCGGGCGAGGGAAACGGTCATTTTTCTGTTTTCCTTGAAGACATGTCGATTGGCCTTACGAGCCGAGCTTCTTGCGCAGATAGGCCTCGGCCATCGCCACGAGCCCGTAGAAGACCAGGCCGAAGGCGCACAGCACCACGATCGCCGCGAAGATCAGCTCGGTCTCGGCCTGCGCCGATGCGAACAGGATGAGGTATCCCAGGCCCGCCTGCGAGGTGACGAACTCGCCCACGATGATGCCGATGATGGAGAAAGTGGTGGCGATCTTCATGCCGCTGAACATGTAGGGAATGGCGAAAGGCACCCGCACGTCGCGGAACACCTGCCACTCGCTCGCCCTCAGCGCCTTGCACAGACGCAGCAGGTCGCGGTCGACATTGTCGAGACCGGCGAGCGTGGCCACCACGACCGGAAAGAAGCTGATGAAAATCGAGAACGCGACCCGCGATTCCGAGCCGATGCCCAGCCACACGATGAACAGCGGGGCCAGCGCAATCTTGGGAATGAGCTGGAAGAAGACGACATTGGGATAGAGCGCCTCGCGCACCACTGTGGATGCGCTGAGCAGGCCTGCCAGAAGAACGCCGAGCAGCGAGGAGATAAGGAAAGCCACCAGGCTCTCCGTAACTGTCGGAATGGCGTGCTGCAGGATGAGCGGGAAGAACAGCTCGACGAGCTTGTCCGCGATTGCCGACGGGGCCGGCAGCAGGACCGCCGGAATGGCGAGGATACGGACCGTGGCTTCCCAGAAGGCAATGAGGAGAAGGGCCGTCAGCGTCGGCAGGAGGATCGCCCGCATCACCGGGTCGAGCTTCCAGCCGAGAGGCACGGCGGTGCCCGGCTGTATCAGGGGATTGTGAGTGGTTGACATAGCAGTTTCCCGCGCTTGGGTTCCATGCTCAGAATAGAGGTGCGGCACGTGCCGCCCTGGCGAGGCTGTCATCCCTGTCGCCGGGGCGGCGCCTTACGCCGCGCCGGCTCAGGATTCGCCAAGATAGGCGGCAAACTCGGACGTGTTCTCCTTCACTTTCGCCCACTCTTCGGGCGTCAGCTTCACATTCCCGACAAAGCGGTTGGTCACCAGGGTTGCCGGATCGGGACGCACTGCATCCTTGGGGGCGCCGAACTCCATGATCAGGTCGATCATGCCCGGTATCTTGTCGAGGTCCGACCAGCCGAGGCTGTTCTCGATCGCCTCCGGCCGCTGCGTGGCAAGCTGCGTCAGGCCCTGGGCGATGCGCGCGCTTTCCATGCCGCCCCTGGTCAGGCCCACTTCGGGCATGACCTTGGCGAACAGCTCGAGCGAGGATTGCGGCTCGCGCAAGGTGTGGGCGTAACACCCCAGCACACTGTCGACGACCTTCTGGCACAGCTCCGGGTTCTTCTCGACGATTTCGGGCCGCGTGACGATCTGGCCGGCATAGAGTTCCACCCCGTAGCGACTCCACGGCAGGAAGCGGGGCCGTTCACCCATCGCAGCGATCAGCGGGATCGAACTGGTGCCGACGGCGGTGGTGGCGTCCACCTGCTTGTCGATCAGCGCCCGCTCGATGACCTTGCTGTCGACCTGCACCAGCGACACCTTGCTCATGTCGATGCCGGCGTTCTTGGCAAAAGCCGGCCAGAAGGGCGATTCCGCCGAGGTCGGCACGGTGCCGAGCTTCTTGCCCTCCAGGTCCTTGGGCGTCTTGATCGGCGAATCCGCGCGCAAGGCGATGCCCATAATGGGGTCGTAATAGACGGTCGCGATCACCACGATCGGAAGCTGGCGGGCGGCGGCCAGGAAATTGCCGCCGGCAAAGACCATGCCGAAATCGAACTGGCCGCTGGCCACGGCCTGCGCAGCCGCCACGGAACCGAAGCCGCGCGCCACGCTCATGTCGATGTTGTGCTTGGCGAATACGCCGATCTCCTTGCCGATCATGGGCCAGTAGCTCGACCCGTTGGGGATCCAGGGCAGCGTGAACTTGACCTGCTCCTGTGCGGTGGCCCGGCCGACGAGCGACGAGCTGAACGGCAGCGAGGCAGCCGCGGCGACCCCGAACTTCAAGACTGATCGACGTGTGATATTGCGAGTCTCCGACATTCCTTTTCCTCCCTTTGGAATGCATCACTCTGTGATGTGCGGTTTGACTTCTCCTATGCGGCTGTGCTCCCGAACAGACGCAGGAAACGGGCCTTCAGCACCGCCAGCAGGATCTGAAGCGGGCGCAATTCCCCGGCGCTGGCCGGCGGCGGCATTGCGGCCACGGGGGCCTGCGGATCCTGTGTCTTTGCCGCGGCGACGGCCGCGAAACGCTGACGCAGATTGGCGGTGAACTGCTGGGTTATCTGGGCAGCGATCTCGTTGATCAGCGCCCCCTTGCCGAATTGCGCCAGCGGGCCCGAGAGCACCACGCCCGCGACGATCGAGGTGGTGGTGGACTTGCCGCCGTCGGTCGGTTCAAGCCCATAGTCGAGCTTGATCTGCACGCGCGAGCCGCTGTTCTTGTCGGCACCGGCCCCCTCGACCGAGCCCTTGTAGCCGGCTTCGTCACGTACGACCTTGCCACGGCCGCCAAAAGCGGCGCTGATCGGGCCGATCCGCGTGCGCATCAGGCCCTCGATCTCGCTCTGGTCGTCCGAAACCGAGACGATCTCGGCGCCGGGCACGCAGGACGCGACAAGGCGGATGTCGCTCAAGGCGGTCCAGACCGTCGCGATATCCTGCTCGACTGTGAATTTCTGACGGATTTCCATGTTCGACTCGCCTCCTAGCTTTCCGAGGTGCAGGAAGATGCGCGGCTTGCGGCGACGGCGCTCACGGCCGCAACGATGCCGGTGTAGCCGGTGCAGCGGCAGATGTTTCCGCTCATGGCGGTGCGCAGTTCCTCTTCGGAAAGCTGCGGGTTGCGCGCCACAACCTCACGCGCGGAGATCAGCATTCCGGGCGTGCAGAAGCCGCATTGCAGGCCGTGATTGCAGTGGAAGGCATCCTTCAACTGCGTGGTCAGTTCATCCTCGCCGAGCCCTTCCAGCGTCGTCACCTCCGCGCCGTCGCAGGCGACGGCAAGAGCGATGCAGGAGCGGGCGATGCGCCCGTCGATCAGGATGGTGCAGGCACCGCACACACCGTGTTCGCAACCGAGGTGGATGCTGGTGCATCCGCAACCCGGCGAGCGCAGCAGGTCCGCCAGCGAGGTGCGGGGCTCGACATCGACCGTGACCGGCTTGCCGTTGAGGGTGAGGGAAATCTTCATCATTGCACCAATGCCGATTGTGCCGCGCGCAGGAGGGTCGTTTCGCAAAGCTTCATTTCGCAACTGTCCTGGTCGCGACCCGCTGTCTCGAGATCGAGGCGGATCGCCTCGCGCAAATTTCCTTCAAGCTGGGCGGACCACGTCCCGGCGCTCTGCATCCCGGCGGCCATGCGCGCCATCTCCAGCGGGCCGCGATTGACGGCGCCCAGCACCACGCTGCTGCGGCCCCGGTCCGGATCGAGGACGACCGATGCCGTCGTCATCGGATATTCGCCCGCCTTGCGGATGATCTTGTAGTAGCCCCAGCGCGCGCTGCGGCCGAGCTTCGGCACGCGGATGGCGACAAGGATGTCGTGCTCGCCTAGCGCGGTCGAATAGGGGCCGAGGAACATGTCGGAGCCGGCCACGCGGCGCTCGCCCGCCGCCCCCCGGATAACGAAGCTGGCACCCAGCGCCATGACCACGGTGATCCAGTCCGCCGAGGGATCGGCCAGCGACAGGCTGCCGCCGATGGTTCCACGGTTGCGAACGGCGCGGTAGGCGATGCGGCCGGCAACGTGGTGCATCATGCCCCTTGCCGGGTCGGGCACTTGGCCGTCCTCGAACTCGCCATGGCGCACGCAGGCACCGAAAGTGACGCCCTCCGGATCTTCCTCGACGCCGCGCAATTCCTCCAGCCCCGATATGTCGACCAGGCGCAGCACGGGGCTAAGCCGCAGGTTGAGCATCGGCACCAGCGACTGGCCGCCGGCAAGCACGCGCGCGCCCCACTCGAATTCCGAAAGGGCCGCGACCGCTTCGCCGAGATCGCGCGGCCGCACATAGTCGAAAGGCGCCGGCTTCATGGCCTGTCTCCCTTCGCGGCCCGCTCGATCGCCTTCAGGATGCGGCGCGGCGTCACCGGCGTTTCGTTGATCTCGACCCCGAGCCCGTGGAGGGCATCGTTGACCGCGTTGACGATCGCCGCCGGCGCCCCGATCGCTCCTCCCTCGCCCATGCCCTTGATGCCGTAGCGGGTGAAGGGCGACGGCGAGACGATATGGGAGATGCGGACGCTCGGCACTTCCGTGAATCCGGGCAGCAGGTAGTCCAGGAACGTCGAGGCCAATGGCTGGCCGGTTTCGTCGTAAGGGCTCTCCTCCAGCAGCGCGTTGCCGATGCCCTGGGCCAGGCCCCCCTGTATCTGGCCATCGACGATCATCGGGTTCACGATGGTGCCGCAGTCGTGCACGATCACATAGTCGAGGATCTTGACCAGGCCGGTATTGGCATCGACGCAGACCACCACGGCATGGGTTGCGTAGGAGAAGGCGCCGGTTCCCGATTCCGGCTGAAAGGTCGTGGTGACCGACAGGCCGGGCTCCTCGCCGGGCGGCAGGTCCTGCGCGTGGCGGAATGCGGCGCGCGCGACCTCCGAAAGCGGCACCCGGCGCGGGCCGTGGACCACAGCCCCGTCCTCGAGCGTGACCTTGTCGGCAGTGGTTTGCAGGAAATGGGCGCCGATGCGCTTGACCTTTTCCGCGAGCATCTGGGCGGCGCGGCCGACGGCGCCGCCGGCCATGACCATGCTGCGTGAAGCGAATGTGCCGAGACCGTAGGGTGAAACGGCCGTATCGCCGTGGCGCACCACCACATCGGCCGGATCGACGCCGAGTTCCGTTGCGGCGACCTGCGCCAGCGTGGTCTCCAGTCCCTGGCCGTGGTTCTGGATCGCGACTTCCAGGATGAGCTTTCCGTCCGGGGTGAAGCGGGCCGTGGCCGCCTCGTAGCCGAACACCTCGGTCAGGTTGCGCGACAGCCATTCATTGGTGCCGTGCGCGGTCTGCTCCGTATAGCTTGCCCAGCCGAGCCCGATATAGAGGCCGTCCTTGCCGTTGTCCTTCTGCCGCGCCCGCACGCCCGGCACGTCGACCATCTCGGCAGCCCGCCGCACGCTTTCGGGGAAGTCGCCGCTGTCATAGAGCTTACCGGCGATGGTCAGGAAAGGCATCTGCCCGGGCAGCACCATGTTGTCGATGCGCACCTCGTGCGGCTCCCGTCCCACGGCCCGCGCCAGTTCGTCCATCATCCGCTCGAGCGCGAAACAGGCGCCGGGCCGGCCGACCCCGCGATAAGGGCCCAGCGGCGGCTTGTTGCTCATGACGGTGATGCCGCGCCCGCGATAGGCATCCATCCGGTAAGGCCCCGGCATGATGCCGGCCGACATGTTGGCCTCCATGGCACAGGACCAGGGCCAGATCGAATAGGCGCCGGCATCGACAATGACTTCGCTTTCCAGCCCCAGGATGCGCCCTTGCGCGTCCGCATGCAGCTTCATGCGGTAGTGGTGCTCGCGCGCCTGCGGTGAGGCGGTCAGATGCTCGCGCCGGTCCTCGATCCAGCGCACCGGGTGATTGACGATCCGGGCAAGGGCCGCGATCGCGATCTCCTCGGCCTGGAGATTGTTCTTCACGCCGAAACCACCGCCGACATCCGGGGCGACGACGCGCAGCTTGTTCTCCTCGACCCCGATCAGGGGCGCCAGGACCGTGCGGATGATATGGGGCTGCTGGGTCGAACTGTAGACGACCAGCTCATCGAGCCGGCGATCATGATGGGCCAGCACGCCGCGCCCTTCGAGCGAAACGACGCATTGGCGATGCATGTGCAGGTCACGCTCGATGGTGACGACCGCCGCGCGCTCGGCCTGGGCCATGTCACCATTGCCGGGCGTGGAGACGAAGCAGACATTGTCGGGCCAGCCGTCATGGATTGACGGCGCGCTTCCGTCGGCAGCCTTGAGCATATCGGTCACCACCGGAAGCTCTTCGAAGTCGACGAAGATCTGCTGCGCGATGTCTTCGGCTTCCGCCCGCGTCGGCGCGATGCACATGGCGATGGGTTCGCCGACGAAGCGCACGACGCCATCGGCGAGCGGCGGGAAATCCGAGCCCCGGAAGCCGGGCGCATTCAGCACGGCCCGCACCGGGCGCACATCCCCGAGGTCCGACAGCAGGAAAACCCGCGAGCGCACCTCCTCCGGAATCTCGATCGAACGGATGCGGCCATGGGCGATGGGCGAGCGGAAGAACGCAACCTCCATGGTGCCGTAAAGATTGAGATCGGCCAGATATTCGCCGTGGCCGGCAAGGAAGCGCGCATCCTCGTTGCGCAGCAGCCGGGCGCCGATGCCCCGCGGGCCGAACCGGGCAGCGTCATCACCCGCATCGGCATAAGCCTGAGCTCCTGGCTGCGCGGAAAGCGCCAAATTCGACTGTGCCACTTTGAGCCCTCCCTGCTCTCGTATAGAAATATATTTACGACAGTATACTATTTGTCAAGCCAGCAATTGCCCAAGGCACTCGTTTCCGGTTTCACACCGGGTGTCAGTTTCAGGCTTCGGAAGGCATTCTCGACAAGGAGCGGCTTGACGCGAAGGCAGCGCGGTCCCAAGCGCGAGCAGGTTTCCGCGCTATTATGTCCAGAAGGTGAAACGGGAGGACGGCAGTGCCCAAGGCGACCGGCCGCCCTCCCGATCATGGCAGGCCGGCGGGTGCCGGCCTGCCGGAATCAGGCGTTTAGCGGACGATGTACACGACCCTGCGGGAACTCGGGTCCACGAGCACCGGCTGGCCGTTCACATAGACGTAGCGATAGTCATAGTCCGGCACTTCGCGCAGCTCCACGGTCTCGGGCAGGCCGGCGCCCACCACCACTTCGCCGTCGAGATAGACCGGCTCGACCTCATGGGTGGTGACATATTCCCGAACCGGCTGCGGCGGGTCGATGACCGTGCC